>ENA-UOOR01000507-UOOR01000507.1-fermentation-metagenome-genome-assembly--contig:-NODE-507-length-54990-cov-4.853227_pt1 | contig 54990 bp, 48 predicted proteins | sample MGYA00245780_ERZ724029 | MGnify/ENA primary metagenome ERZ724029 (study PRJEB28704, sample SAMN03018315) | fermentation metagenome | biome: anthropogenic terrestrial biome; feature: soil; material...
ACACCGTCACGACGATACAGGCAATGACCGCTGCAGCGATGACCCAGAATGCAGTTTTTTTGTAATTCAGAATAGCTTTTATGCGCTCCTTAACACCTATCTCACCGAAGGCCAGCGGACAGGCTGCAATCATCCGGCGAGGTACACTGCAGGAGAGCAGCGCATCGGAATAGGCTTTTTTATCCTCAATGCCCATTTTCTTTACCACACGTTCATCGCAGGCCAGTTCGATATCGCGGCAGAGCAGGATATATGCCAGCCAAATCAACGGGTTGAACCAATAGACCGCCGCCAGCACAAAGCCCAGCGGCTTCCACCAATGGTCGCGGCGCTTCAAGTGCGCGTTCTCATGGGCCACCACATGGCTAATCTGTGCTGCATCTATATCGGAGGGCAGGTAAATACGCGGCTTGATGATTCCAAGAATAAAGGGGATTTTGATTTCATCGCAAATCCAGATATTATCCTGCAGGGGCATTGCGGCGCTTACTCTTCGGCGCAGACGCAGATAGCTGATGACTGCATACAACAGCATAGCTCCAATGCCAGCTATCCAAATTACACTCAATATTGGAATCCATGTGTCCGCCACAGTCGGAGGCTCCGATATGCCGTCCTCTGCAGTCACGACATAATAGTGACTTGGTTCGCCAGCGCTGACAGGTTTTCTTCCGTTTTCAACCGCAGCATTATAACCATCATAGGTATCGAAAATGGTCTGCGTGCTGCCGACATAGTCATCTGCCCAGTCGGAAATAATTGCTCCAGTGCTGATTTTCTCGGGTATAACAGAAAAATTCGATTCAAAGGAGAATGGACAAATCAGTCGGATTGCTACAACCGCCCACAAAACACATGACAACCATTTGGGCGCTTTTTTCAGAAGAAGTCGCAACACGACTACGGCCACAATTAGCCAGCTTGCGGTGATGCTCATGTTAAGCAGCTTTAGAAAAACAACATCCATACATCAAATTCCTCCAGCAGAGTCGATCATCTGTTTGATCTCTGCAATTTCCTCCGGCGTTAATGACTTGCGCTTGGTAAATGCAGCAATAAAAGCAGGCAGGGAGCCGTTAAAGGCCTCGTCAACGAGTTTTTCACCTTGCATCCCGTAAAACTCCTGTCTGGAGATGACGGATGTAACAATACCGTCGTTATTCTGAAATATACCTCTCTCACAGAGTTTCTTCAAAACCGTATAGGTCGTGGTTCGCTTCCAACTGAGTTCCTGCTCACACAGCTTTGCCAGCTTGCGGGACTGGATCGGTTCATTCCTCCATATAATATCAGCAAAGCGTGATTCTACAACTGCCAGTTTCATTTCAGGCATAAAAGATATCTCCCTCCTGTCTATTATTAATAGACTAATAATAGTCTGCTATAAATAGACAGCAAAGTCAATAGGGTTGAGAAAAATATTCAGACAAAAAAGAGTCGATAGGTTTATGATTCGCATTTTAGTAAGCGCAATATTCTTATTTATGTTATACTAAACAGGATAATTCGATAATATAGTCGAAGGTGTGGGGAAAATGAACCCAAAGAAATTCATAGAAATCATGTCTGTTGCAGAAAAATTAAAGAATAATACAAGACACTCATGGACTTCCTCTAACCGCCATGAAAGTGTAGCAGAGCACAGCTGGCGATTATCCTTAATGGCATATTTGGTGAAGGATGAATTTCCTGATGTTGATATCAACAAGGTAATATTAATGTGTATCTGTCATGACTTAGGCGAAGCAATCACAGGTGACATCCCTTCATTTAATAAAACTGAAAGCGACGAGATTGTAGAAAATAAAGAAGTTCACCAGTTGCTTAGCAATTTGCCGGAACCATTTAAAAAAGAACTTTCTATGCTGTTTTTAGAAATGGATGCACAAAAAACTGTCGAATCCAAGATTTATAAGGCGCTTGATAAGATGGAGACACTCATTCAACACAATGAGGCTGATATCTCAACATGGATTCCCTTGGAGTATGAATTAAATCTGACATATGGAGAAAAAGAAGCAGAGTTTTCAAAATATATGAAAGAGTTGAAACAAGCTATAAATGAGGACACTATGAATAAAATACAGAGCAAAAAAGATTAGAAAAAGAAGCAGGTTGGTTTTATCTTTACAAAACTGACCTGCCTCCGAACCTTTATCCCCAATAAATATTAGTTAAGAATACCACTAGTTGTATATCATAAGCTATTTACTTAAAAGTTTTGAGGTTGCAGATTTTAACCACTCAGGTTTTTCTGATGAGCTGGTGCTTGCATTGCTGCCAAGGAAATTACCGCCTTTATCCCATACAAACTCAGCAAAACCAATATTGTCGGCAGTTCCGCCAATAAGAACTACATGGCGATAACCATTGTCATCGGTCGTCTCATATTTATAATAGCTTGAATCTGAGCATTGGTCTGTAATATTCGTGTTAGAGCCATCAAGTATAAAGTAAATCTGATTATTCTCTACTTTTACAGGATCAGAAATGAATCCCGCATCGATAGAGACAAAATCCTTACCATCGCTGGTTTTTCCTTGTTCGATACGCCCGCCGCCCAGCAGTTGAATAATTTGATGGCCAAATGCAAAACCAACTAACGATAGCGATAGAATAGCGGCTATGGCGATAACCAGTACGCGTGATTTCTTAGATGAAATCGTATTTTCGCTCATTAAATAGCCCTCCTTGTGTTTTTCATATAAGAGAGAAGACAGTCCTGCTCTTATTTCCTCTTGACGTTTGCGGCTCATTTTCACTGCATTAAAAGTACGCTTGAAATTATTATTCATAGCCATCCTCCCTCAGTTTTGATTTTAGTATGTTTCTTGAACGGTGCAATCTCATGGAAACAGCAGATGAGCTAATTCCCAGGAATGATGATATTTCGGAAAAAGAGTACCCTTCATAATAATGAAGATAGACTACAATTCGATATTTATCCGGCAGCGACATCACTACACTAAATAGCTCTCGGTCTTCTTCCTCTGTAAATGCAATAGATTCATTCAGCGGCTCGCTTCGTTTTCTCCAAAAAGAACGTAAAACGTCTTTGCAATGATTGATTGTTATCTGTGTTAAAAGAGCGCGCTCTTTACCGGGAATAATTATTGCCTTTCCTTCAATCAATTTTGTAAAAACTACTTGAACAGTGTCTTCAGCATCATGAATATTTCGAAGATAGCTCAATGCCAAACGATATACCATGTTTCCGTACTCATCAAACAGATTTAGTAATTCACTATCTTCTTTCAAGATATTTCTCCTTCCGTATCTGCTTTTTTGAAGCTTCATATATTAAACGAACCAATAAGCAAAATTAGCACATGGTCTATAAAGAATCTTTCAGTACAAATTTGCTGATAAAAATAAAAAGGCAATGCTTTACCACATTGCTGCACATGCTTGTCTATATTGGGCATATGATGAAGTGAGCAGACCGGTTTCATTTCTATAGAACCGGTCTGCTCTATAACTTTAGATTTTTAGAATTCGCATGATGTAAGCTCAGCTTTCTGTTTAGGGCAATCATACAATGTATTTGGACGTATCCCAAATAAAGATTTTTTATCACCCATCAATTCTCAGGCGCTCTACAATGCTCTGCTTATCCGTTGCATGGTACGTGAGATAAGGGACTAAAACGCCCAACACAAACAGCAGAGGCAGGAGGACCGCCAACGGCCAGAGAACAAAGTTGAAGCTTAAAAACCAAATCTGCCCGCACATCGGGCGCACAATAAGCAGAGAGCAAGCGAGACTCAGCACGATAGAACTTACCGCCGTTAGCGCTGCATAACAGCCGCCTTCATAACATAGCATCGTTACAAGCTGCCTGCGGGTCATGCCGACACCTTGCAGCATGGCAAATTCCCTGCGGCGGGTCAGGGTGCTGGGTAGAACGGCGTTGATAAAATTCAGCACACCGATCAGCCCGATAATCAGCGCCAACGCACCGCCGACCAGAATGGCCGTATTCTGCATGCCCTCAAGGCCCGCCAGGGCGGTGAACTTGGATTTGTAATTCATGGTTGGCTCGGTGCTGTCCGTATACTGTTTCAAAAAGCTCTCCATATGGGTTTCTATGCTGTCTGCCGCGTTGAAGGCGTAGCTCATGGCGTAGGTATTGCCTGTAAGCTCTTTATAAACATCCCCCGGTAGAAAGAAGATGGAGCCCCTCCAGCTTCCGTCCGTATTGTTCGAGTTTGCGATCACATGGCCCAGCACGGTCATTTCCCGCATATGATCGCCGTTGGTAAGCGTGATCACATCTCCGACCTTGAGGTTAAAGCTTCCTGTGTCCACCTTTTCGTGATCATCTGCATTTACACCCTCCAGGATATAATTCCCTGTGTCGAGCTTTTCGGCATCCAGCTCACCGTCCACAAGCCGCAGGCGGGAAAACGGAAATTCGTCAAGGCCATATATAGCTGTGGAGAACGAACCATCCGGCCATTGATTCATGGTTTGCTGGGAGGTTTCACTCGTATAGCTGCCCCCTGAGCCGTACAGACGGCCCCCTGTTTCAAAGCCTTCCTGAGCGCTGACGGCGGCGATGAAGCTCTCACTGAGCGCGCTTCCTTCGCCATTGTATTGCATATTGAAAAGATCAGCGTGGCCGATGAGAAAATCTGAATCGCTGAATTTTTCCAGCGCCTTGTCTATATCTACGCTCTGCGATAGAGTGAACACTGTGTTGGTCAGCACAATACTCAGGGTCAGGCTCAGGATCACCAGCACGGTGCGCTTTTTGTTGCGGCCGAGATTGGCGAGGGCCATTTTTTCAGGCTTGCCGCCGTCTTTGGATTTTTTCAGCTTTTTACCGATACCGAGATTGCTGTCGGTGTATTTTACCGCTTCAACGGGGGAGACCTTCGATGCCATTTTTCCTGGTTTGTGGGTGCTGATAAACACGGTGATCAAGGCAAAAAGGGCCGCGACGGCAAAGATCAGGGGATGGGGGGATACGGATACCGCGCTGCCGGCAAAACTGGATTGCGCCATCAGAGCCGGTACCAGCGCTCTGCCTACAAAGAAGCCCGCTAACAGCCCAAAGGGGATACCAATTAGTGACAGAATGAGTGCCTGACGCCGGATTATGGTACGAAGCTGCCGTCCGGTGGCGCCGATGGTTTTCAAAAGACCGTAGAAACGGATATCCCGTAAAACTGATATCTGAAAGATATTATAGATGATCAAATAGCCCGTAAACACAAAAAGCAGAAGGGCACATGCAAGCGCCATCGCCATTCCTAAATCAAGCTCCATGCCTGTGGACATATATGCCCAATTGATGCCCGCAGCCATGTAATTCGGCGCGCCCTCAATCATGGAGAATCCGCTTTCGGTCAGGACCCTTTCGAGGTTCTGGCCAATGTTCAAGCTGTTTGCGAACTTGATATATCCACTGATAGCGCCAGTGACGGAATAATCCTCGTAGTAGGTGTTTTGCAGTTCATCCAGGTGGGCATCCACATAAGCCCGGGAGGCAAATATCTGCCCGATATTGAATCCTGGATCGCTTTCCCACCAGCCGGCGAGCACGAAATCGCGCGTCACCTTTTCTCCGTGGACGTTGAGTTCCAAGGTGAGCGGTGCGCCTACCTCCAGCGGAACGCCCAGAAGCTCCAGCGTTTTTGTATCGGCAATTACTTCGTTTTCCGCCTGTGGCTTGTGCCCGACCGTGGGCTCGGCAAATGCAAATTTGAGCCCAATGTCGTCGTAATACCAAAACTCCGTATGCCGCCTGATGAGGGCGTTATTGTCCACATCGTCGCTGAGTATCCGGCAATAGGCAATTTCCTTGACCAGCGAATGCCTGCTTACGGCGTTAAACTCTTCGTCGGTGACATATTTGATAGAGGCGTGTCCGTCACCGCCGGACATGATCATGGCGGCGCGCTGCATGCTTTCTACTGCGCCGGACCCCATTGTAAAAAGGCTGGTGAATAATAGTGCTGTCAGCGCAATCGCAATTACGGCGATGATATTGCGGGTTTTCGCAGTGCGAAAGCTGCTGTCGGCCAACCTGCGGATCGCTTTTTTGTTTTTTACTCTGATCATGCCTGCTCACCGCCTACGATTCTTCCGTCCTCAATACGGACGATGCGGTTTGCAAGCTGGGCAAGCTCCACGTTATGGGTGATCATGACAATCGTCTGCCTGAATTTTTCCCCGGTCACCTTCAAAAGGCCCAGCACGTCCTGACTGGTTCTGCTGTCCAGGTTCCCGGTGGGCTCGTCAGCGAGGACGATGGCCGGCTTGGAGGCCAGCGCCCTCGCGATGGCGACCCGCTGCTGCTGACCGCCGGAGAGCTGGTTTGGCAGATTCTGCAGCTTGCTTTCCAGCCCCAGTGTCCCAACGATCTGCGCCACATAACCTTCATCCGGCTCGTTGCCGTCGAGCTGGATAGGCAGGACAATATTTTCATACACATTCAGCACCGGCACAAGGTTATAGCTTTGGAACACAAAGCCGATCTTTCGGCGCCGGAAGATGGTCAGTTCTTCGTCTTTCAGTGAAAAGATCTCTTTGCCATCCACGGAAACAGCGCCGCTGGTCGGGCGGTCGAGACCGCCGAGCATATGGAGCAGCGTGGATTTTCCGCTGCCGGATGTACCGACCACAGCGACAAATTCTCCGCTCTCCACCGACAAATTCACGCCATCCAGCGCATGGACAGCCGTTTCGACGCTGCCGTAATACTTTTTCAATTCTGTTGTTTTTAATATGGTCATTATTGGTTTCCTCCAAAAGAAAAGTATGCATCACAGTTTCCCGTGATACAGACAGGATAACAAAACAATCTTTCCGCATTCTTTCGGAAATCTAACAGCTTTGAAAGAATCATCTTTTTTCAGTCGGAAGGAAAATAGAAAAGGTGGAGCCTTGTCCCGGTTTTGAGGAAACTTTGATATACCCGCCTCCGCTTGAGAGGATTTCCCTTGCCAGAAACAGGCCGATTCCCACGCCCTCCTGACTGCCTACTGCCGGGGAACGATAAAAACGGGAGAATATCTTGCTCTGCTCCTCCTCCGGGATGCCGATGCCTTCGTCAGTGATGTCGATCCGAAAAAACAGCTCATAGGGTATGGCATGTATTTTGATGACGCTTTGGCGGGGGGAGTATTTCACCGCATTGTCAATGACATTATACACCGCTTCGGCCGTCCATTTGGGATCGTAATAGGCCATGCCCTCCGTCGCTTCCGCTTCAATGGCGATCTCTTTTGCTTCCGCTTTTGCCCTTATTTGAGCGATAACCGCATCAAGCAGCGTCTGCAGGCTGCCTCTTTGCGGATTTACCATGATGATTCCGCTTTCCAGGCGGGATGTTTTCACAAGGGCCCCGATCAGAAAATCCAGCTTTTCAGCTTGGGCAGACAGCGCTTTTACGCATACGGCGCTCTCCTCCGGCAGTTCATGCTCACTAAGAAGCTGTGAATAAAGCAGGATATTGGCAACGGGCGTTTTAGTCTGGTGGGAGATGTCTGAAATCAGGCTCTTTATTTTATTCTTTTCCACGGTCAAGTTTTTGGAGGACACCACGCAGGAGGACAAAAAACGGGCCATTTTTGCTTCCACAGCCGATAGAACGGATTCGTCAAACGCACTCTCGGTAAAATCACCGTCTATAGCGCTGTCCAGCATGGTACCCAGTGAATCCATGAGGCGCCGCATCTTTCTGCGGTATAGGAGAATCGCCGCAATTGCGGCTGCTGCCGCGGCAGCAGCGATAGTCACGATCGTCAAAATACACTTGTCCATTACGTCACCGCCCAGGTGTAGCCGATGCCGTAAACCGTTTTAATATATTTTGGCGACGACGGCGTGTCTTCCAGCTTGTCGCGCAGGCGCTTGACCGTAACCGATAGGGCGTTCTCATCCACATATTCGGCAGCCTCCGTCCAGATGGCATCCACCAGCTGCGCTCTCGTCAGGGTATGTCCTCTATTTTCAATTAAAATACGAAGTAATTTCTGCTCGGTTTTGCTCAGATCAATGGGAGCGCCGTTTTTTATGAACTCCATTTTGGCGAAAGAAAACAAGAAGCCGTCAATTTGTGCCGGATCGAAAGGGGCAAGAGCGCTGCTTCTCAATCGGGCTTGTACCCTTGCCCGCAGGACCATCAGGCTGAATGGTTTGGTGATATAATCGTCCGCCCCCAGCTCAAGGCCGGTAACCTCATCTGTTTCCAGATCGTTGGCGGTGAGAATGATCACAGGCACAGGGGAGGTTCTGCGCAGCGCTTTGAGAAAATCCAGTCCGTTCCCATCCGGCAGATTGATGTCCAGAATAATCAGGTCAAACGCCGCGCTTTCAGTCTCCGACCGCGCGGAGCGCAGATCCTGTACCTGGACAAAGGCCAATTCGCTGTCTTTTAAGGCGAGCACTATACCGTTGCTTAAGGATAGATCATCTTCAATAATCAATATCTTTTTTATATCAAGCGCCCCCTTGCGCATAGTAATGATTTTTCCGAGTATAGTTTTTTTCAGTATAACATAAGAATGGGAGGCGGGATATGAATATGGGAGCGTTTGGCGCAGGTTCAAAAGATCTGTTCTGACGGCAGAATATCGCTGCTGGATGTGGACCGCTGGCCGAGGTTCGCTAGTATTTGACCGAGCACGGTTTATTTCTGAGCAAAGTGGCTCGGCGGGTAGCCGATGAATTTTTTGAACAGCCGGGTAAAATAGTTTGCGTCATATATCCCAACATGAGCCGCGACGTCGCTGATCGAACAGTTATAATCGCGCAACAGCTCAAACGCTTTGAGCACGCGTACCCGGTTAAGATGCGTGATGGGCGATGTACCCGTATAATTGCTGAATATTTTACGAAAATAGTTGGGGCTCAGATTCTGGGCGGAAGCGATTTGATTGAAATCAAGATAATTCTGATAATTTGTATCAATATATTGAAGGACATCTTCGATGATCGCCTTGTGCTTTTGAGGAATTTCATTGTCATATTTGAACTGGTTGGTCATAATACGTTCCAAAACGATCAGCACTTCTTCAAAGCTATTTTTGACGACATACATATATCGCATAGGCCGGTTTAATTGCTCTGTCATAATCTTTTTGAATAGACTCTCAAGATAGCTCGCCTGAGAAAAAGATGTATGTATAATACCCTGAAGATTGAGCGGAGCAAACCTCAAAGTTGGCGGTTGTTCTGACGCAAGGAATTGCGGTATTTCGGCGCTATTAACATTTGCGTGCTCATTAGCGGAGGACCGCAGATTGGGTAAACTGAGCTTATTTACGATATCCAAAAAAACGCCATGCAGTTCGTCGAGAAAGAACTGACAGTTGTATATTTCGATCTTCTCTGAAAACAAGTATTCATGAACTTGATCAGGCATGACCAACAGGACGTCGTTTGACATAAGAGTAGCGGTTATGCCTTTAAACGTGTGTTCGCATAACCCGCTTTTCAAAAATACGAGTTCACAGAAATCATGAACATGTTTTTCTACACGCACGGTTTCCGAATAATTAATGGACTGCGTAAAATGCTCTACGGCTATCCGCTCATCCAAAGAGCCTTTAAAGTTAAATTTATTGGGTGAGTTGCTTATTTTTATCAGCCTCCCCACTAGAAATAGTAATTTTGTGCTAGTTATTTGTTGTAATCATTCTATGTACTACTGAATCAGCAATTTATAATAATACTCAAGGCGATATTGATCATGATAGTATGAATGCTAACAAAGTGCAATATTCAAATTTGATATTATTTTCTGCCAAGAGCTAATGAAAGGAAGCAGCACCTCACTTTATTTGCTTCGTAAGTGATGTAGAACTTTTTGCTTGTATGAGTCCCATACAAGCTTAAGGAAAATAAGAGGAGTAAGAGGAGGTTGAATACCTTGAATTCAAAGAAATTGATCGGCATACTGGCGGCGGCTCTCTTGCTTGCTGCTACGCTAATCGGCTGCACCGTCCCTTCGACTGCGCCCACAGCTACCGCGGCACCTACGGCACCCGTGACTGATGCGACAACTCCGGCTCCTGCGCAATCGTCAACACCCATTAAGATTGGTTTTTCAATTGCAGTGCGCGATCAGTTCCTAACGACTTTGGAAACGGCTGCGGCTGAAGAAGCCAAAAAGCTGGGCGCTGAACTTACAATCTATGAGGCTAAAGAGGATATTGCCACACAGCTTTCTCACATCCAAACCTGCGCGGCCCAGGGATTTGACGCCATGATCGTCAACCCGGTAAATGCGACCAGCGGCGCAGAGATGATCGCGGCGGCCGGTAAGATGAAGGTCGTATTCGTCAATCGCTCCGTCCATGAGAGCCTGTATGTAAAGGGCCAGGATGTATTAGTGGGTTCCGATGAAAATGTTTCCGGTGGTTTACAAGGCCAGTTCCTGGCGAAATACTTCAATGATAAGAGCAAGACCAGCATTGACATCGTTGTGCTGATGGGCGATTTGACCCACCCGGCACAGCCCTTGCGTACCAATTCCGCGTTGCAAGGCCTTAAGGACGGGGGTATTACCTATAATATCGTTTATCAGGATACGGCAGGCTGGTCTCGCGAAATCGCCATGAACAAATTCGTGCAGTTTATGGGTACCGGCAAGAATTGTGACGCTGTCATTTGCAACAACGATGAGATGGCGCTTGGTGTTATCGAGGCGATGAAGACCGCAGGCACCAAAGAAATCTTCTGTCCGGTGGTGGGTATCGACGCGACAGAGGTAGGCTGTGAGTCCGTCCAAGCTGGTGAAATGGCATTTACGGTGTTCCAAAACCCCGTTGGCCAGGGTGCCGGCGCGGTGGATGCTGCTGTAGCGTTAGTCAAAGGTGAGTCGCTCGCAAACTCCAATGACGCGGGCACTATCAGCTGGGTTCCTTTTGAGCCGGTCGATATCAACAACGTAGCCGAATACCTGGCCAAATAATTCTAATCTTTCACTGACACAAGTATAATACCACGGCAGTCAGGGAGGACGTAAACCACCCCTCTCTGGCTGCTATACTAGATATGGATGGGAATTAAGATGAATGAATATGTGTTGGAAATGAGCGGCATCGTCAAGGAGTTTCCAGGCGTACGCGCGCTTAAGGGCGTAGAACTGCGCGTTAGGCCCGGAACCGTCCATGCTTTGTTGGGTGAAAACGGGGCGGGCAAATCCACCCTGATGAAATGCCTCTTGGGAATTTACCACAAGGACGCGGGAACGATTCTCCTCAGAGGAAAGGAAGCCAACTTTCCGAATACAATCAGCGCGCTCAACAGCGGCATCTCCATGATCCATCAGGAATTGAGCCCAGTCCCGGACAGAAAAGTCAGCGAAAATGTTTGGATGGGACGAGAGCCGCATAAAGGTATTCTCGTCGACCATAAAAAGATGCGCAAATCCACCCGGGAGCTGTTTGAGCGTCTTGACATCAAAATCGATCCTGATGTGATCATGCGCTCGCTTACCATTGCGCAGATGCAGATGGTGGAGATCGCGAAAGCCGTATCCTATAATTCCGACGTCGTTATTATGGATGAACCCACCTCTTCCTTGGCTGAAAAAGAAGTGGAACAGCTTTTCCGCATCATCCGGCAGCTCAAAGAGCATGGTGTCGCGATCGTCTATATCTCGCATAAGCTGGACGAGATCTTCCAGATTTGTGACGAGATCACCGTATTCCGGGACGGCGCGTATATCTCGACCGATCCGGTGTCCGGCATGACGATCAACGCGTTGATTGAAAAAATGGTTGGCCGTGAACTGACGGAAATGTTTCCAAAGGTTAAATGTCCGATCGGAGCTACAGTGCTTGCGGTGGAAAACTTGAGCGCGGGCACGGTGATACAGGATATATCCTTTGAGCTGAGGCGCGGGGAGATTTTGGGTTTTGCCGGCCTTGTGGGTGCCGGGCGGACGGAATTGATGGAAACTATATTTGGTTTGCGCCGCAGAACAGGCGGCCGGATCTATAAAAACGGCAAAGAGATTCATATTGAACGCCCGCAGGATGCCATTCGAAATCGTATTGCACTGCTTACAGAGGACCGACGCGCTAAAGGGATCGTCGGAGTGCGCAATATCTGTGAAAATGTAGTTCTCTCCGATCTTCAGCACTATGGCTTTCCCATCAAGCATAAAAAGATTTGCGATGACACAGCGCACTATGTGGAGCAATTGGCGATTAAGACGCCCAGCATTTATCAACTCGTAATGAATCTTTCAGGCGGAAACCAACAGAAAGTGCTGGTGGCGCGGCTTCTGCTGACAAATCCGGACATCCTCATTGTGGATGAGCCCACCAGAGGGATCGACGTGGGCGCCAAAAGTGAAATCCATTCATTGATAACGAATCTGGCGGGCCAGGGCAAGGCGATTATCCTGATCTCTTCTGAACTGCCGGAAGTGATGGGTATGTCCGACCGGATTATAGTCATGCGCGAAGGAAAAATCACCGGAATGTTTGACCGCAGTGAGTTTGCACAGGAAAGCATCATGCAGTCTGCAATGGGTATGATGCATAAAGGAGGTCAGAGTTAGAGTATGGATGCAGGAAAACAAAACGCGATCGGAAATAGCGCGGCCATGAACACGATAAAAAAGCTCTTGAATACGCAATCGATTTGGCTTGTGCTAATCGTCATGGTGGCCATCACAGGAATTGCGGCGCCAGTGTTTCTATCCAGGGATAACATTTTTAACGTGCTGATGACCGAGTCGATCATCGGAATACTAACCGTAGGCGTCATGTGGCCTATACTCTCCAGGGGCATCGATCTTTCGCTGGGCGCTGTGGTGGCGCTGTCATCGGTAGTGTCCGCATCCTTTGCACAGAGAGCCGACTATGCCACGCGCATGTTTCCGGGGCTCCCTCCGATGCCAATCATCGTTGCGGTGTTGGCGGGCATATCGGTAGGCGTCATATTTGGCTTGATCAACGGCTTATTGGTAGCCTATACGCGCATTCCCGCTTTCATTGCCACGCTTGGTACGCAATTGATCGCCCGGTCGATGGCACAGTTGTACACCAATGCCTACCCGGTGCCGACGTTGTGGAATGAGTTCAAAGACCTAGGCCAAGCCTGGACGTTGGGCATCCCGAACGTAGTATGGTTTTTGATTCTTTTTTGCGTAGTATCCGGCTTTTTGCTGACGCAGACGAGATTCGGCAATAACGTCTTTGCGATTGGCGGCAACGATCAGGCCGCGAGGGTGGCGGGTATCCATGTGGAGAAGAACCTGGTTAAAGTTTATACCTGGTGCGCGGTATGCGCCGCATTTGGCGGTGTGCTGATGGCCGCCCGTTCCGGCGCGGGCAATTCAAGCTATGGCCTGAACTACGAGCTGGACGCCATCGCGGCGGCTACGGTCGGCGGCACCTCGCATTACGGCGGTATCTGCCGGATATCAGGAGTCATCGCCGGTATCCTGATTTTGGGCGTCCTGAAAAACGCGATGCTGATATTGGGGATCAATGTGTACCTGCAGCAGGCGTTTAAAGGCCTCATCATCATCGGCGCGGTGGTATTCGACATGCGCAAGAATGCCAGAAAGGCATAGATGGAGGAGTTGCTATGAATTTTTGGGAACGGGAAATCAAGACGCTTAGCTTTTCCAACGATGGACTGGATCGTGGAGCAGTGGAAGAGAGTATGTATCCGTGGGATGAAACGGTGGCCGTATTCCGTGAGCAGGGCTTGGACACGGATATGCTTGATCAAGTGCACTTTGCGACGCTGCCTACGGATAATTTGTATGCGAAGAACGAGCCTTACCCGCCATATGAAAACTATTACAATACTATGATGACGGAGCCCGTATTCGATTATGAGCAGAAGCTGGGATTAGACCCGGTTAAGCGGATTGCTTTTCGTATCCCGTTTATTTCATATGAGGAGAAAATACTGGAAGATACGGCTGCCTATACACTGCGCCGCGACCGGGATGGCTGGGTCCGCCGCTATAATAAAACCGGCAGCTGTCTTGTAGAGAATATTACTCCTATTGTGACGGATCAGGAAAGCTGGGAAGCGCATAAAGCCCATACATTGAGCCAATTGGCGCTGCACTGCACTCCTGAGAATATGGAGCGGACATACGGCAAATACAGGGAAGGATGCGCGAAAGGCGAATACGCGATGCGCCTGCGCCTGCAAGGTTTCTTTTGGTGCCCGAGAGATCTGATGGGAGTTGAGCAGCACCTGATCTCTTATTATGACCAGCCGGAGCTGTTGAAGCAAATTACCCGCTTCCAGCTGGACGTCTATAAGGAGCATTTGAATGGCATCTTGAAGATCATCAAACCCAGTACTCTGTTTTTCGAGGAGGATTTTTCCGGCAAGACCGGGCCTATGATCTCTGTTGATTGCTTCAACGAATTTGTGACCCCCTACTATCGCGAGATCATCCCTTTTCTGAAAGAACGAGGGGTTGGAGAGATCTTCCTGGATACCGATGGTGATTTTACGTTGATGATCCCGCATATGCTGGCCTGCGGCCTGGATGGCGTCCTTCCCGTGGATGTGAACGCAGGCGTGGATATCGTGAAGGTACGCGCTGAATACCCTGAGCTCAAGTTCTGGGGAGGGTTCAACAAGTTGTGTATCATTGAGGGACCTGAGGCGATCGATGCGGAGTTCAAAAGGCTTGAGCCTGTGATCCGGCAAGGCGGCTGCATGATTTGTACGGATCATCAAGTTTCGCCGCATACGCCTCTTGCGCATTACCGCTACTATCTTACCCGGCTGCGCGAGGAGATGGCACGGCTGCGTGGCGAACGGGCTGAATAGTGAATTTCATCGTCAATAATTGTTAGGCTATTTCCGTCCACTTCAAAAATACCCTGTGTGCCTCCCTTAACATAATAGGTATTTTCGTGGCTAGATTGTTTACCTAAAATAAGTATATAATCCTTATCCATTTCCATTTCCATAACACTGTCATCGTTAAGCTGCAATACCTCAATGGTATCATTAGAAGATCCTTTTATTGTGTTTGATAATTCAACTTCAGTGAAAGTAGAACTCAAGAGAGTGGTGTGCCTTTTTTTGTATGAGAAAACATGGTATCATTACAAAATAGTCGCTGACTTATGCAAACCAATAAAAATTTGAATGGAGGGAAAGTATGAAAAAGCAACTTCATGGTATCGCGTTGATTTTATTTGGTATACTTATCTCTTTAGCATCGGGTAGCTTAGACCATTACATTACTCATAGTGTTACAGTTCCGTGGGTTCTGGTTGGCTTAGTGATAGGAATTGCCGGTATTGTTTTAGTGTTTTTAAAGCCTAAAGATGGCAGCAAATAAATCTTGCTAATAAAAGTCAAGTAGTAATTCTCTTAATGATTTAGGGTTGTTAAAAAAACAGCCTTTTTTTCGGCCATATTGAAGATTATCGATATGTTGCACATAATGATCATATCGGTAGCCGCAGATATGGGGTGTTTGATTCATAAACTAAACGAAAGAAATGGTATAATAATGATAAAATTCGGGCTATTTATATCACAGGTGTTGATATAAACTGCCAAAATTACTGGAGAGTGGGAATATGGAGAAATTTGAATACAAAACATTGTTTACTGACGCCAAAGGGGTATTTGGGGGTAAAGTTGACGAATGTACATTCCAGAGTGACCTCAATAAACTGGGAGCACAGGGCTGGGAGCTGGTAAACACGGCTGCCGCCGCCCAAAGCTATGGCAGCACAAGGTGGATCATCTCAATATTTAAGCGCAAGATAGGGTAAATGAACACCTATAGTGGTATGTAAGACATTTTACTTGTGTATTGCCCTGTTTGATGATAAAATATTTTTTAAGGGATGAAGCTCCCTTTGGAGAAATCCAAAACTGCTGTATAAGCTGATAGCTTCTACGAATATTCGTAGAGTTGTCAGCTTTTTTGTTTTGGTGACACTTAAAAAAGGCGGTTGGCCCCTAAAGGGGATAATGGTATAGATGAATCATTATTTGCCAGTACGCAGAGATTGCAAAGGAGAGGTCGGTAATGTCAAAGATTTATTCGGTAAAAGCAAGAGAAATACTGGATTCCCGAGGGAATCCTACGGTTGAAGTGGATGTTGAGCTCGAAAATGGAATTATGGGCCGGGCCGCCGTGCCTTCCGGGGCTTCGACCGGCACAAGAGAAGCCGTGGAGCTTCGGGATAACGATAAGAGCCGCTTCCATGGAAAAGGCGTAAAAACCGTCGTGGATAATGTAACGAAAATTATTGCGCCTGAAATTACGGGTCTCGACGTTCTGGAGCAGCGGAAAATAGACCGCACATTAATTGCATTGGATGGCACAAAGAATAAATCAAGGCTTGGCGCAAACGCGATTTTAGGTGTTTCCATGGCGGCTGCCAAAGCGGCATCCAGCTTCTTGAATATTCCCTTGTTTAAGTATATTGGCGGATCGAATGCGTATGAGCTTCCGGTTCCCATGATGAATATATTGAACGGAGGCAAGCATGCCGATAACAATGTGGATGTACAGGAATTCATGATTATGCCCATCGGCGCGGACAGCTTTGCCACCGCACTCAGAATGTGCGCCGAAGTTTATCAGACCTTGAAAAACGTAATAAAAAATAGGGGGATGAGTACGGCTGTAGGCGATGAGGGCGGCTTTGCCCCTGATCTTGCGACCAATGAAGATGCATTGAAACTGATTGTTGAGGCGATTGAAAAGACCGGCTATAAGCCCGGCGAAGATGTATCCATCGCTTTAGACCCCGCCGCTTCCGAGTTTTATATGGACGGCAAATATGTATTTCAAGGCGAAAAAGTAAGCCGCAGCAGCGGCGAGATGATTGATCTCTATTCGGAGTGGATCAGCAAATATCCGATTGTCTCTATCGAAGATGGCCTGTCGGAAAATGATTGGGAGGGTTGGGCTTCCTTAACGTCAAAGCTCGGTGGCAAAGTGCAATTGGTGGGCGACGATATTTTTGTCACCAATCCGGAAATTTTGCGTGAGGGTATCAGTAAAAATATTGCAAATTCTATCTTAATCAAGCTTAACCAGATCGGCTCGCTTTCCGAAACGCTTGATACCATCCAGATGGCGCATAAGGCTGGGTATACCACCGTAATCTCCCACCGCTCCGGCGAGACGGAGGACACTGCCATGGCCGATGTGGCCGTCGCGGTAAATGCCGGGCAAATTAAAAGCGGCGCTCCGTGCAGAACCGAGAGAATCGTGAAGTATAATCAATTGCTGCGGATTGAAGAATTGCTGGGCAGCAGCGCCCTGTTTAAAGGGAAAGCAATCCGCCGATAACTTTGATAGGGTCAAAAAGTAAAAGTACACTATTGCAAAAGGCATATCTTCCGCTAAAGGGAAAATATGCCTTTTTTTATGCGGGAATATGTGGTAATATATGATATAAAGCTTCCTGTTTGTCTGCATAAAACAGGAATTTGAACGGTCGTTCATTTGTAAATCCATGGTTTGATCATGAAACCATAGGACGCAGCGTGCGTTCCCAAGTGAGTTGATGAAAAAACATTTGACTGTAAATAGGCTTCATAGTTTATCATCAAGACAGCAAATGGGAAAGGACGAGGGAAAATGACGATAAAAGAGATTGAAACTCTATCCGGAATGGCAAGGGCAAATATACGCTTTTATGAACGCGAAGAGTTCATTACACCAAAGCGTATGGATAACGGCTACAGAGATTATTCGGAAGAGGATCTGCAAATTTTGCTGCGTATTAAGCTTTTGCGCAGTCTTCACATCACGCTGGATGAAATTAAGGCACTCCAAGACGGAAGCAAGGATTTGGCGGAGACGCTTTCAAAGCAAATTACAAAGCTGGATGAGGAAAAGCAGGATGCTTCTTATGCCCAGGATGTATGCCGTGCCATGCAGGAAGACAGGGTGGCTTTCAGAGATTTGGATGCGAAGAAGTATCTCGACGGCATCAACCGCGCCATGCAAGAAACAGGCAGGTCGTATTTCATTGTCAAGGGAGATGAGCTTCCGCAGGTATTTCACCCATGGCGCAGGTTCCTGGCCAGAATGTTCGATATCTTTATATATAATACCCTTTGGTCGGCTTTTATTGCATTTGCATTCCATATAAATTTGGCGGACAGAAGCAATCTGGGCAAATTGGTGGATTCTTTCATAGTGACCGTTATAATGCTGGGGGTAGAGCCGCTCTGGCTTCATTTGTTCGGGACGACACCGGGAAAGGCAATCTTTGGGCTTAGGATAGAAGCTCCTGATGGCAGGCGTCTTTCCTATAGCGAGGGCCTGGCGCGAACATGGGGCGTTATAGCCGCCGGAATGGGCTACAGTATTATTCCAATCTACAACCTTGTCCGTCTTTGGAAAAGCTATAAGCTGTGCAGTGAGAATGAAACGCAGCCGTGGGATGAATCGATATCTTACACAATCAAGGATACGAAAAAGTACCGGGGGGTGTTGTATGTCGGTGCATATGCTGCCGTAATGGTTGTCTTGGCTATGGTAATATCCGCACAGCAGCTTCCGCCCAATCGGGGGGAACTGACGGTAGCGGAGTTTGCCGAGAATTACAATTATTATATCAAGCTCCTCGGGATCGAGCCTGGAAATAAATACTTGGATGAAAGCGGGAAATGGGTAGAGAAGGAATTTGACGGGACGGTATATTTTGAAACCGGCCATGCTGAAAATCCCGAATATCAATTTACAATAGAGAATGGATATGTGACGGGAATTTCATTCGCGGTTGAAATCAGGAATAGTAAAGAGTGGATTGATTCATATGACACGCAAATGATCCTGGCTTCCTTTGCTTTTGCCGGTGCACAGAATGAAGTGGGGTTATTTTCAAAAATTCCAGGCCGAATCGTAAAGCAAATCCAAAATAACAGTTTTGAAGACTTCCATTTTGCGGAGGCGGGTATCACATTTACCTGTGATATTGAACATTCTGGCTATGGAAGCGTGCCGCACTACTTTGCCATGCCGGAAGAAGATGCGGAGGAAACCTATTTCAGCTTGAATTTTTCCATGAATAAGCAAAAATAACGTGAAGAGGTATCGCCGCATTTTAACTGACGTATTTGTTATTTCATTTGAAGAATATCCTGAAAACATATTTTTTTAATAAATAGTAAAGGGGTTAGATAAAATGAAGAAAATTAAAACAGGTATTGTCGGATTGGGCAGACTAGGGTTACAGCATGCTATTGACATTAAATACAATCTTCCCGAGGCGGAGCTTGTGGCTGCCTGCAGCATTTTAGAGGCTGATAAAGAAAAGGTAAAGAACTGGGGAATCCAATTTTATACGAACTATGGTGAGATGCTGAAAAAAGCCGATATTGAGGCAGTGGTGATTGTGTCGTCTTCTGCAATGCATAAAGAACACGTAGCTAAAGCGTTTGAGGCCGGAAAACATGTATTTTGTGAAAAACCAATGGCCTTATCCATTAAAGAATGTGAAGAAATGGAGAAAATTGTTGATTCGCATCCGGAGCTGGTATTTCAGCTGGGATTTATGCGCAGGTATGATCCGGCACATGCCGAAGCAAAACGCATGATTGGCGAAGGAAAGATCGGACGGCCCGTCATGCTGAAAGCGACCAACCTGGACCCCATTACAAAGATACAGGGATTTATCGATTTTGCGCCTACCAGCGGCGGTGAATTTTTGGATATGGCAATTCATGATATTGACCTGGCATTATGGTACATGGAAAGCGAGGTTGATACCATTTATGCTGTGGGCAATTCCTATATTGCGCCTGAAGTCATGCAGTACGGAGAATGTGATAATGCATTTGCCATCATGAAATTCAAGAATGGGAATATGGCCTTCCTTCATCCCGGACGCACTGCCCCTCATGGGCATCACAACGAGGTTGAGATTATAGGCACCGACGCAACTTTAAAAATAGGAGCCATACCACGCACCAACGGTATTCAAATCTATAATCGTGAAGGTGTTCTGGAAGAATGCATCGGATCATTCCAGGAAAGATACCGTGAAGCTTATCTTTTAGAAAAGAAAGAATTCTATCATTGCATCATAAACGGTGAAAAACCAAAATGCGGCGCAAAGGATGGCACCGCCACCACCAGAGTTGCTTATGCTGCCAATAAGGCATACCAGACAGGGGAAGTGGTCAAGGTTTCGTACGGTAATGCAAAGGCATAGAAGTCAAGATACATTTATGATTAAGAATAAAATTCGTAATCGTTGAAAAGCGGCTGACTGTTATAAAGACGGCCGCTTTTTTGCCGGGCTTTTTTCGCCGCTGTCCTGTTAGATTAGTCCAAAGTGTAGCAATATATATAAAAGGTGTTTATAATATAAAATAAGTATAAAATAGGTCATACTGTATGAAGAGACAGAACTCGCGACCAAAGCAATTAAATTATTCATGCAATGGGACAGCTTGGCTGCTTAACTAACTAATGAATGCCCGAAGCAGCTTTTTCAGGCTGTCTTTTACTATTAAGACTATTGTTAAGAGGTGTTTACTACGAACTTAATATACAATGTTTTTATTAATTTATTTTGCATAGCGATTCTAATTGTTCTTTGCTTTGATTCTCTAAAAAACTATGAGAAGAACTCCCTGCAGTATAAGATTTATATGATGGTGCTCTATTCCACCATTTTCATGCTGGTCCTTGATATGTTCAGCCGATTTGACGGCAGGCCTGGTACAATATACCCCGTGATCAATCATATCGGCAATTTTTTTGTTTTTCTCCTGAATCCTGTTTTGCCATCCCTTTGGCTGCTATATGTCTATTTTCAGATTTTTAAGGAGGTTAAAATAAAGCGGCTTGTTTACCTCTTGCTTGTCGTAAATTTAGCAAATGCGGTTATGGTTGTATTTTCACAATTTTATGGCTGGTACTACTATATTGATTCAGAAAATATCTATCACAGAGGGCGATTTTATCTGGTCACGGTTTCCATTACCATTGCTTTAATGTTTGCAGCCTATGTTTTAATTATATTTAACCGTAAAAGGATTGAAAAAAAGTATTATTCTTCGCTGCTGCTTTTTGGTATTCCTCCAAGCATCTGCATTGCTTTGCATATCATATTTTATGGCATTTCCATATTATTGGCCGGTATAGTGCTATCCATTTTGATTGTCTATTTAAATATTCAGAATGAAAGTATCTATACCGATTATTTAACAAGAATCAATAACCGAAAGAGCCTTGACATTTATTTAAGAGGAAAAATAAACAGCTGTACGGGAACGAAAAGTTTTTCAGCCATACTGCTGGATTTGAATAATTTTAAACTAATTAATGATACTCTGGGTCATGATGTGGGAGACGATGCCCTGCAGACATCTGCAAAGCTGCTCGCAAGCTGTATCAGGGCCAATGATTTTATTGCAAGATATGGCGGAGATGAATTCTATATTATTATTGATGATACCGATAGAATAGATCCGGAGATCATTGTGACCAGGATCAATCAATGTGTCGAAAAGTATAATGACTCCGGGCTGAAACCATATAAACTGGGCTTTAGTATGGGCTGTGCCCGGTATGATGTCCATTCCAATATGAAAGCCGAAGATTTTCAAAAGCATATAGATAAATTGATGTACGAAAACAAGCGGGCAGCCAGAATACCAAATTAGTTTTAATATGAAAGAATGATGCTGGAAAAAGAATAGAGAGAGGAAATATATAGAATGCCTCTTAAAGTAATCAGAAATGATATCACCAGAATGGATGTTGATGCCATCGTCAATGCGGCAAATCCTGCTCTGAAGATGGGCGGCGGCGTATGCGGCGCAATTTTCTCGGCAGCAGGAGCCGAAAAACTGCAAAGGGAATGTGACGCCATTAAAGGGTGTAATGTGGGTGAAGCCGTTATTACAAAAGGCTACGGTTTACCCGCAAGATTCATTATACATACGGCAGGACCTGTATGGCGCGGAGGAGATCGGGGAGAGGAGGAGCTTTTGTACAATTGTTATGCCAATTCTCTCAATCTTGCTCTAAAGCATGACTTAAAATCCATTGCTTTTCCATTGATCTCTTCCGGCATTTATGGATATCCCAAGGATCAAGCGCTCCAAATCGCCATTTCCGCAATCGAAAAATTTCTTCTTAAGCATGAGATGACAGTCTATCTGGTTCTATATGAAAAAAGAAGTCTTTAGTATTAAGCGAAATCCTTTCTTAACCCATAAAAAATACATTATAATTGATGATTACGTGGGAGACTTTTATGTCAAATCTTTATGATTTATTCTCATTTTTAATTATCGATAAGGCATTATGTGCAAAAATCAACAACAAGTGAAAATAAATAATAATATATGCTTGAAAACGAAAGTAAAATGTGATAGTATTTATTCGTAAGATGAATGCGACTAATGAATCGAGGTATAAAAATGGCTAATGTGTATGTAAAAGCAACTCGACCGACAATTTACTTTATTGGTGTAACGACGGGAAAATCTTCTATTATGAAAGTCTTTCCAAAATGGGCAGAAGCATTGCAACTGAAGAATGCAGTCATTAAAGGCATCGATTTTAGACCGCATGCTTCCGCTAACGAATACCGAGAGGCAGTAGAATTTATTAAAAGCGATCCTTTATCCCTGGGTGCGCTTGTTACCACTCATAAGATTGATCTATATAATTCCTGTAAGGATATGTTTGAATACCTGGATCCTTATGCAACCAAGCTTGGGGAGATTTCATCCATTTCAAAAAATACAGGGAAGCTTTGCGGGCATGCAAAAGATCCCATCTCAAGTGGCCTGGCATTAGAAAAATTTGTTCCACAAAACTATTGGAAAAAATATCATGGAGAAGTCCTCCTTCTTGGAGCAGGCGGCGCTTCTCTTGCAATGACACTCTACTTTTGCCAGATGGATCGGGACAATATCCCCGCAAAAATCATCATTGCCAATAGAAGTATGCCGCGTCTGGAATCTGCCAGAAATATTTTATCCGATTTAAACCCTAAAGTCCTTCTAGAATTTGTACATAACCCTACTCCGGAAGACAACGACAAAACTTTGGCAACAATGCCTCCGTATTCTTTAATTGTCAATGCAACAGGACTTGGTAAAGATGCTCCGGGCTCGCCGCTCACAAGTCATTGTAGTTTCCCTCAAAACAGTCTGATATGGGAAATTAATTATCGTGGTGATTTGGTGTTTAAAGAACAAGCAGAAGCTCAGAAATTGGGAAAAAACCTGACCATTGAAGATGGTTGGATTTACTTTATTCACGGCTGGACTCAAGTTATTGCCGAAGTATTTCAAATTAATAATATTGCTGACAGAATTGATGAACTTAGCAGATTAGCAAGAGAAGTATAAGTGGGAGGGGTTTTATGGCTAATTTTAATTGGGATAAGAGTTTTTTAATTGATTTTGATCTAGAAACCGGGCGCTCAAAAAATGCAGCGACCACAAAGCGGTATCTTTCGCAAATGGCCGGAATGTTTTGCGATTATGAGGCAGTCAATGAAATTCTCGAAAAAGAGAACCCACTTATCTATGAATTTTATGAATTAGGCTGTCCAGAAAGAGAGGGAGATATCTCTTTTGGAACTACCATTCTGCATCCGGGTAAAGTTGGAAATGAGTATTTTATGACAAAGGGTCACTTTCACACCCGTCTGGCTACTGCAGAGGTGTACTATACGCTGAGCGGAGAAGGTTGTATGGTCATGGAAAATCCGGAAGGGGACACCATTGAAATGCCTTTGGAGAAAGGTCGGGCAGTTTATGTTCCCAGAAACTATGCACATCGTACTGTAAACACAGGAGAGAAACCGCTGGTGATATTTTTTGCCTTCCAGGCGGATGCAGGCCATGACTATGGCACTATTGAAACAAAAGGTTACCATAAAATAGTCGTTGAACAGGATGGAAAAACCACCGTTATTGATAATCCGAAATGGAAGTAAGGTATTATTATGATTGGAAGCATTCATACGATTCTTGGTGAGATTTTGCCCGAAAAACTTGGGTTTTGCCAGTGTCATGAACACCTAATGCTAGGAAAAGGCAAATCCTTTGAAATCAATCAAAATCTATGCATAGATGATATTGAAAAAAGTGTTTCCGAGGTATGCCGCTTTGCAGGCAGCGGGGGCCAATCCATTGTCGAAGCCCAACCCGTTGGTTGCAATCGTATGGCTACATCACTGGTAGAGATTTCCGCTCGATCCAATGTGAATATTATTGCATCTACAGGCTTTCATAAACTACAGTTTTACCCGGACGGGCATTGGATTTTTTCCATGACCTATGAGCAGCTGATAGATGTTTTCTATGCTGAGCTTACATCGGGTATGTTTACAGAAGCAGACACCATTTTTACGAAAGCACGGTGCAGCAATAAGGCTGGTATCATCAAGGCGGCACTGGATATACAAAACCTGGAAGGCATTTATAAAGGATTATTCAAAGCTGCAGCGCATGTGCAGATGAAAACAGGTGCACCAATGATGGTTCATATTGAAAAAGGAAGCAACCCTATAGAATTGCTTTATTTTCTCATGGACTTAGGTGTCAAGCCAGAAAGGCTAATTTTTTGCCATATAGATCGGGCATGTAGAGATATTGAAATACCCAAGAAACTGCTGAAATCCGGTATTTACCTGGAAAACGACACTATAGGAAGGTTCAAATATCATAGCGACGAGCATGAAATCGATATTTTTAAGGAGTTATTAAATAATGGGTATGAGGATCAATTACTGTTTTCACTGGATACAACACGTTCCAGAATGAAGGCATATGATCCCAGGGCTGTCGGCTTAGATTATATTCTGACAACTTTCCTTGATAAAATGCGCAAGAATGACATCAGTGAAGAGCAAATCAATAAAATAGCTTATAAAAATCCCGCCAGAATCTTAGCGTGGGAAGATAAACTATAAAAGAGGAGGATAGGGCAAATAATTGCCAAGACGAATATGAATTGTTTTATAGGCAAACTAGAAAAATTTAAGCTGGTTCCTGTTGTTAAATTGGATGAAGCAAAAGATGCACTACCTTTAGGCCAAGCTCTCATGAAAGGCGGTCTGCCGATCGCAGAAATTACGTTCAGAACTAGTGCGGCAGAAGAATCTATAAGGATTTTGAATAAAAAATTACCGGAAATCTTAGTAGGTGCGGGTACTGTAATTAATATTGAACAGGCAAAAAAGGCAATTGATGCAGGAGCGAAATTCCTTGTCTCCCCCGGTCTCAGCGAGCAGGTTATTACTTATGCCAGAAATCAGGGAGTTCCTGTATTGCCTGGATGCTGTACACCAAGTGAAATTATGAAAGCTATTGAATTTGATATATCAGTAATAAAGTTTTTTCCAGCAAACTTAATGGGAGGTATAAGCGGAATAAAGTCGCTGGCACCAGTATTTCCTACAGTCCGTTTTATACCTACGGGTGGAGTCAATTCAGAAAACCTTCTTGAGTTTCTTTCTTACAAGCCCATCATTGCATGCGGTGGAAGCTGGATGGTAAAAGATACATTGATTAGGGAAGGCGACTTTGAAAAAATAACCGTTATGACTCAAGAAGCTGTACAGCTGATTCAAAATGCAAAGTGATGCGGAGGCGTTGAAATGAGAATTTTAGTCACACCAACTTCGCTTCAGCCGGACAAATGCTGTGAAGCGCTTGAAAAATTAAAAGAATTCTCTTCTGATATTCTGTTTAATATCACGAATAAGCCGTTGGAGGAGGAGGATTTGATCCCTCTTCTTAAAGAATGCGATGGTTATATTGCAGGCCTTGATTTTATTACAAAAAAAGTTATTGATGCGTGTTCAAAGCTGAAAGTTATTTCTCGTTATGGTGTAGGTTATGATCGAGTCGATATAGAAGCTGCAAAAGAGAAAGGAATAATTGTTACCAATACTCCCGGTGCTAATTCCGAAGCGGTGGGTGAGCTGGCATTTGCATTGTTACTATCCGTTGCCAGGAAAATTCCTTATTTGGATGAACAGACCCGTAGTGGGGCGTGGGTTCGCTCGACCGGAGTTGAATTAAAAGGTAAACAACTCGGGATTATGGGTTTTGGCGCCATTGGCAAGGTTGTAGCAAGGTGCGGGCAGGGCTTTGGTATGAAAGTTTGTACATATGATCCCTATATTGATCAAAAATACTGTGCTGATTACCATATTGAGATTTTGTCTAAAGAAGAACTTCTGCGTCGGTCGCATGTTATTAGCTTGCATCTCCCACTGACGAGTAAAACTAAGCATATGCTAGACAAGAATGCTTTTGAAATAATGCGGAAGGGAGTTATTGTTATCAACACTTCCCGAGGGGGTATCATTGATGAAAAGGCGGCGTATGATGCCCTAAAGTCTGGAAAAGCGGGAGGCTTAGGGCTTGATACCTTTGAATTTGAACCTCCCGTTGATTCACCACTGTTTGAGTTTAAGAATGTTGTAGTAACACCGCATACTGGCGCGCATACAAAGGAAGCTACGGATAATATGGCAAATCTTGCTGTGGAAAATTTGATTGCCGTTCTTTCCGGCCGTCAGTGTAATTTTATTGTAAATCGTTAAGATAGTTGTATTTGAAAGAAGGTTATAAAATGATTAATGGCAAACTGGCGGTTTGTATAGTAGGCTCGGGTAGAGCAGGGTTAATCCATGCCAATAATTATGCTAAGAGTGTTCCAAATGCTATGATTGCTGCCGTGGTCGATCCTGTCGAGGAAGTGGCTCAAAATGCTGCTAAATCCTTAGGAATTGATACTTATTATCTTAGCCATGAGCAGGCCTTGGAAAACGAAAAAATTGATGCCTATGTCATTGTGTCTCCAACAAAATTCCATAAAGATATTGTATGTTCAATTGCGGCGCGAAAAAAGCATATTTTTTGCGAAAAACCTATGGCTATGACAGTAGAAGAGTGCAGAACCATGATAAAAGCGGCTCAAGAAAATAAAGTTAAATTGCAGATCGGCTTTATGAGAAGATTTGACTCAAGCTTTATGCGTAGTAAACAAATGATTGAGGATGGGATGATAGGCGATATTATCATGGTGCGTTCCAACACCAGAGGACCCAGCGTTCCAAAACCCTGGATGTATGACATAAAAAAGAGTAATGGGCCGCTTGCAGAGGTAAACAGTCACGACATCGACACGATGAGATGGTTTACCAGCAGCGAGTTTAAAACTGTTTATGCGATTGGCGGCAATTATCGGTGCAAGGAGATAAAAGATGAGTATCCAGATTTTTATGATAATGTCATAATGGCGGCAACTTTTGAGAACGGGATGCAAGGCATGCTGGATGGTGCACAGGGCGTAGGTTATGCTTATGATGCAAAAGTTGAAATTCTTGGCACCAAGGGCTGTATAAATTTGGGTGATTTAAAGGGTCAGCGTGTTGTTGCTTGCTCAGCAGACAGCAGAATGGCATCATACCCGATGGTTACAAGTTGGACAGAACTCTTTAAGGAAGCTTATCTGAACGAGGATATTTCATTTGTCGATGCTGTTTTAAACGATAAACCTACAAAAGTTACCGGTTATGACGGATTAAAAGCAGTTGAAGTGGTCAATGCAGGCAACGCCTCCATCATCGAAAAACAAATTGTAGAGCTATAGAAGGAGAAGAGAGCATGAAAGCTGCACTATTATACGGGAAAAATGATCTTAGGGTGAAAGAACGCCCAATTCCAAATATCAACGACCAAGAAGTATTGGTAAAAGTAAAAAGCGCCGCCATATGCGGTACTGATATCCGCATGTACCGCAATGGAGCAAAAGGCATTGACGAGAGCCATCCGCTGGTTCTGGGCCACGAAATATCCGGCGTTATAGAAAAGGTTGGGAGTAAGGTACAAGGGTATAAAGCCGGAATGCGGGTTGCAGTAGCCCCTAATATGGGATGCGGTATTTGCGAAGATTGTGTACGCGGCAACAGCCATATGTGTAAAAGCTACCGGGCGCTGGGCATCAACCTCGATGGTGGATTCGCCGAATATGTTAAGATTCCGGAAAGTGCTGTCCGTGCAGGAAATATTATTGAGATCGCAGAGGGAGTTTCTCATGACGAAGCGGCTATAGCAGAAGCCTTGTCATGTGTACATAATGGGAGCTCTCAATGCAACATCCGTCCGGGTGATTTTGTTTTGATCGTTGGTGCAGGCCCTATTGGTATTATGCATGCCATGATGGCCAAAATGGCCGGAGCGGGAAAGATTATCGTCAATGACATCTCCCAGGAACGTCTGGAATATGTTAAGAAACTGGATCCTTTCTACATTACAGTGAAGGATGATGTTGAAAACTTTGTAGTTAAGGAAACCAACAGTCATGGTATGGACGTTGTAATTACTGCCTGCCCTGTACCTGCAGCCCAGCAAATGGCATTGCGTGTAGCGGCCAATTACGGCAGAGTATGTTTTTTTGGCGGTTTACCGGCGGACAAACAGGAAGTTCTTCTGAACTCTAATCTTATTCACTATAAACAATTGATTGTCACGGGGACTACAAGAGCTAGTTTATATCAGTTTAGGCAGGTTTTAGGATTTATTTCTTCAGGAATATTCGAAGTAAATAAACTAATTACCAAAAAAGTGTCTATTGACGAAATCGCTGATGGTTTTGCTGCTGCAATCAATGCAGAAGGCCTGAAAAATATAGTTGTTATGGAGTAGCAAACCTTGCATTAGTACGGGTTTCATAAATTTGTGGTACTTGCATTTATTACAGTGAAAGGGTATAATGTGGAAACTATGAAAAATTCTATATTGTTGGCAGTAGATTTAGGCACGAGTTTTATTAAAACCGGTGCTTATGCCATTGACAGTAAATGCATTGCCTGTGCCAGTGAGCCTGTATCATATGAAAAGCCGGCCACCGGAATTTTCCTTCAATATGGAGAACAATTATTCCAATCTGTTGTGAATTGTATAAAGAAGACGGTGATGGAGCTTAAAGATCAAAGTTCGCGAATAGAAGCAATCGCTTTTACAGGGCAGATGGCTGGCTTTATGGGTGTAGATCAAAACTGGAATGATATTACTACCTGGTCCTGCTCTCTTGATACAAGATATACCCCTTATGCTGTCCGTCAACAGAGACAGTTTTCAAAAGATTTTCTGGAAATTAGCGGGACTAATGCACCTCTTATGTGTGCGAAATATGAATGGTTCAAAAGTGAATTTCCGGAGAAGGCATCAAAAATCGTTAAATATGTTATGATCAGTGGTTATGTGATTGGAAGATTGGGAGAGGTTCCCATTGAGGAAGCTACAATTGACGGGTCTTATGTAACATGGAGTGGAATGGGGGATGTTAAGAACAAACAATGGTCACGGAAAATCTGTGATCAGATAGGCATCGATATGAAGCTGCTGCCTAAAATTGTTGATTCGAATACTATTTGTGGCAGGTTATCTCAAAGAATGGCAGAGGAGTTAGGCTTAAAATCCGGACTTCCGCTTGTTTCGGGCGCCGGTGATAAAGTGGCGGGCTGTGTTGGAGCCGGGATTCTTGATTTTGGGGATATGATCTTTGAGGCGGCATCGTATGGCGGTTTTAGCTGTATGGTGGAAGATTTCCGGCCGGATAAGGAAGAACATTATTTTGATATTATTACATCTGCCCAAAAGGGAAGCTTTTACGCACATAAATATATTCAGGGCTCAGGGATAACTTTGGACTGGTTTATTGATAATTTTGTAGTAAGTGAATCATTAGATAAAAAAGCTGCATTTAAACTTATAGATGAATTAGCCGGCAAAGTTGCACCTGGAAGTGACGGAATTTTAGCAATAGGTCTATTAGGAGGTAGTGCAATTCCCTTTGACAGTGCCATGAAAGGTTTGTGGATGGGTCATAATTGGAGCCATGGTAAAGGACATCTTTACAGGGCTTTGCTTGAGAGCTTTTCCTATGATTTAGCGCTGACCATTGATCGGGTAGAAACTAGCTATCCGGAATATTGTCTTGATTCAGTCAAATTAATTGGGGGCGGTGCGAAATCGCGGGTTTGGGCTCAAATTATGGCGGATATAACCGGCAAGCTATTCATGCGTCTTAACCGGGAGGATGTGGCTCTGTGGGGAGCAGCTATTCTTGCCGGTAATGCAGTAGGAATTTTTCATGATATAAAGAGGGTTTCAAGAGAGTATGTCAATATACAGGAAATTTTTGAACCGGATATGGATAAAAATAGAAAGTATCAAAAGTACAAACGTTTGTACAGGGATTTTACTCGGGAACTGCATGACTTTTATGTCCGGCTGGAAAATTTAAAGTGACACCTAAAATAATTCGAGGTATAACATGAGTAATACGACTGATTCAAATATGTTTGCCGGCGAGAGACGCCGCTTCATTGTTGACTATGTGAATAAACATTCCAAAGCAAGTGTTTCAGAGCTTTGCGAACAGTTTGGGGTATCTTCCGCTACCATTCGCAATGACTTGAACGAATTAAAGGAATTAGGGCTTTTAGAGCGTACCCACGGCGGTGCAATGACAACTAATTCTGTTCAATTTGAGATGACATCAAGCCAAAAGATGGTAAAATTTCAGCAGGAAAAAAAAGCGATTGCTGAAAGGGCGCTGGCATATATCCATGACGGTGATAGTATCGGTCTTGATGCGGGAACAACAACATTTGAGATAGCTAAACTGCTGAGAAAATTTAATGAGCTTACAGTTGTTACTTATGACTTAAATATTGCGAATTACCTGGACCATAATACTTCTGTACGGATTATAATTTCTGGAGGCGAAGTTAGAAAAAACTTCCATTATATTACAGGTGATGCTGCCTATAACACTATTAAAAATCTGAATCTGGACGTTGTTTTCTTGGCTGCTAACGGTATCAGTATTGAAAAAGGAATAACAACACCCCATATGGATACGGCACTACTCAAAAGAACAATGATGGGCAATGCGAAGAACCTTATTCTGACGGCTGATCATTCGAAAATTGATAATATTTCATTCACTAAGTTTGCTGATCTTGAACAAATGGATGTTTTTATTAGTGATAACGGTGCGGATATGACGGCCATAAATAAAATCAGAGTGAAAAATATAAAGGTTGATTTGGCCGAATGCAAATAGCTGCCGGGCAATATGAAAATATTTATTAGCATATATAATCTAAAAAAGGAAGCGGATTTATGAATGGTGCAACAAGGCGCATTACTATTAAAGATGTTGCAGAACGCGCGCATGTATCAATCGGAACGGTTTCCCGCCTGCTGAACAACAGCGGTTACGTTGGGAAGGAAACCGCCGAGCGAATTAAAAAGGCAATTAAAGATCTGGAATATATTCCGAATGCTGGAGCTAGGAGCATAAACAATAAACACAGTGCAATTATTGGAGTGACCGTTCCGCAGATTAACAATCCCTTTTTGGCAGATTTGGTCGTACAGATTGAGTCCCATTTATACGAAAAAAATTATTCTGTTATGTTTTGTAATGCTCAATACCGGGCAAAAAAAGCTTCTGAATTTATAGATGATTTAATTATGTATAATGCAGATGGATTAATCCTGGTTTCAACAGATATCAACGATGAGGGATTGATAAAAAAGGTCTCTAACTATTTAAGTGCCGTATCTATAGGTCATGCGGTTTCGGGTTTCGACAGTATCTCCCTGGATGATTTTGAATCTGCCTATACGATGACAAAATACTTAATTGACCATAACCATTATAAAATTGCTTTTATTGGGTTTAATCGAAATGCAAATCAGACCATGGAGCGTGTAAATGGTTATAAAGCAGCGATGCTAGACATGGGTTTGCCTCTAAATCAGGAATATATACTTGAATCAGATGCAGGCCGGGGAGATGCATATAAACTAACCAGCCGGCTTATTAAACTTGATGAAAGACCGACGGCGATTATAGCTATCAACGATTTTTATGCTATGGATGCATATGAGGCAATTAATGATTTCGGGTTAAAGGTCGGTCAGGATATTTCGGTAATGGGATTTGATAATATCAGTGTTGCTAAGTTCTTATACCCGTCTTTGACGACGGTTAATTGCAATACTGCAACGATGTCTAAATGCGCTGTACAGATGCTCAATGAGCGTATAAAAGGAGAATATACCGGTAAGCCGAGGAATATTCAACTGAGGACAGAGATCATATATCGTAATTCTGTTGCCCTGCTAAATAGAAGAAAGTTTGGTTAATAAAAATATTTGGTCAATAGTCATTTTGCATAAAATAATAGACATAAAACCGTAAAATATTAATGGTTGATATAGATTGGCTTTTAGACTATAACAATTATTAGAAGGTTTTTTACAGTCAATGTGGAAACGCTAACACATCTCAGTTTTTACGTTACGTCCAATATTTTCAGTGTGCAATATATCCGCCGCTGTATATGTTTTATGAAGTAACGTATTATTTTTATCAAATATGGAAACGGTTACATACTAATTTGTCATTCTGGGCTGCGGCCCATAAAATAGGAGGAATATTCATGAAAAAAATCATTGGCCTAGTTCTCGTTGTTGCAATGTCAGTTTTTCTGTTTAGTGGCTGTGGCAGCGCAAAGCCTGCAGAGGTGTCCACTGACCCCGGAACATCATCAGCGCCGCCTGCTGCGACTCAGTCCGCCGGGACCGCAAAAGACGATGTTTTAACTATTGGATTCTCCTGGTCTCACAAGAATGACTCTTTGTTCTACGGTATGGCTGATACTCTTAAGGCAGCGATGGATGCTACCTGTAAAGAGAAAGGCTATTCCAAGGTAGAATGGATAGATGCAATTGCTGATGACAATGCCGAAACGCAGGCAAATGACATTCAGGACTTCATCAGCCGCGGTGTTGATCTAATCTGCGTTTATGCATTCGATAGTGTAGCAATCGGCTCTTCCATTGATGCAGCTCAGGCAGCTGGGATTCCTATTGTTCTATATGATCGGGCTGCAGACACGAACGTAACTCAGCCTGATCTGTTTGTCGGTTTAGACACAACTGCTCAGGCTTACGATGCCGGTAAAGCCTTTTTCCAGATGATGAAGGATGCAGGAGAAAAACCGACTAAAATTATTTCCATTATAGGAAGCTTGTCCGACCAGAATGCTCTAAATAGAATTAAAGGATTTAAGAAGGCCGCCGGAGAGTTTGGTTGCACCATCGATGTGGAAGTTCCGTCTAACTGGAATTCCGATGAGGCACTGGCTAATTTTACAACAGCATGGCAGGCGAATCCTGATAGCAATTGCGTTCTAATCGCATCCGACTTTATTATTACCTCTGTACAGTCCGTGCTTGAAGCAAATAATGCCTGGATTCCTAACGGTCAGAAAGGACATGTATGGATTTGCTCTCAGGATGGTTTCCCAGTGGGTTTGCAATACATACGCGATGGATATATGGACGTTTCAGGCGTTTATAACCTGGAAGGTATGGCTAAATTATTTTCAGATAATGTTTATGACCTTCTCAAAGGAAAGACTCTGGAAAACAAATATCAAACCGTTGGTGCGACTATAATGACCAAGGAAAATGTAGACACCCAGGATTGGTGGGCAAAGGCATACGAATAATATACGCCGGGAAATTAGTTCTGGCCAAGTGAAAATAGGGGTTGCTTGCCAACCCCTATTCAATTAAAAATAATATTTAACTAAGCGGGTTTTGCTGGTATAAATGCTTCAAGGCCGTGCCAATGGCAAGACTTGTAGGGGAATGGTGGTATCCGTGAACACAATAACTGAATCGGCTCCAAAAGCCTCTTTTCGATCCAGGACAAAATATATGATTGGCAATCCCAATATACTATTTTTAATTGCCGGTATTGTCATCGTAGTAATCATCTCGTTTATTGTTCCCAACTTCATGACTTGGGAGAATATTACAAGCTTAATCAGTCAGGCGAGTACAACCGGTCTGATGGCAATAGGGCTGACCTTTGTCATAATTACTGCCGGCATTGATTTATCACTTCCTTGTGTCATGGCGCTTTCTTCGATTGTGGGCTGTATGATCATGCGGAATACACAAAATGTATTGGCCGGTGTTCTTTCGATTATAGCTGTTGCAGCGGCTATTGGTGCATTCAACGGCTTATCTGTCTCAAGATTAAAGATGGTACCAATGATTGTAACATTGGCCGTCCAGACAGTGGCAGCAGGTCTTTCCAGTTGGATTACAGGAGCTACCAGTGTCGGTGGGCTGCCAAAGAGCTTTTCAAAAATATTCGCCGGCTCTATTTTTGGTTTTCCGATAAGTGCTCTGATTTTTATTCTTATCGCTGTATGTATGCATCTGCTCCTTAGCAAGACAATATTCGGACGCCAGCTATATCAAGTGGGTGTCAATGAAAAAACTGCTAAGGTAAACGGTGTCAATACAGAACGCATAATTTTTATGATCTATCTAATCAGCGGCATTATGGCCGGTGTTGCAGGTGTATTGAACGCGGCAAAATTAAATTGTGCCGGCCCGTCCATGGGCACACCCGATAAGTTTACTGATATTGTCTGCGGCGTCGTCATTGGTGGCGGAAGTGTCATGGGTGGAAAAGGGACCATTCTGGGCACAGTTCTTGGAAGTCTGTTTATGGCTGTCATAACGAATGTTATGAACCTTTATGGAGTCGATTACTTTATCACTTTTATTATTAAGGGTGGGGTAATTGTACTATTTACTTATTTTGATATTCTCCGAAACAAAGCAGGTGAGAAAAGATGAGTCAGATAAAAAGAAGAACACTTAAAATCGAAAATATTTCCAAATCGTTTCCGGGTGTTAAAGCACTGCAGAATGTATCAATTGAAGCATATGGCGGAGACGTAACAGGCCTGATAGGTGTTAATGGGGCAGGAAAATCTACTTTGATGAACATTTTGGGTGGTATCCATCAGGCTACGGAAGGCAGAATTTTTATTGATGGAGAAGAGGTACATATCAATTCACCCCGTGATGCTGAGAAGTATGGAATTGGTTTTATACATCAGGATCCGGTGACTTTCAATTACATGACCGTTGCCGAAAATATTTGTATATCTAAGCTGCATGGTGTTGTCAATTATAAGAAAATCAATGTTGAAGCCCAAAAATATCTAAGTATGATGGGCTGTTATATTAAACCCACTAAGAAGGTGGGGGATCTGCCGATTGGCGAGCGTCAAATGGTTGAAATTGCTCGTGCCTTATCTTGCGGCGGTAAAATCTTGCTATTTGACGAACCGACAGCTTCTTTTACTGAAAACGAGAAGAAAAAGCTGTTTGAGGTTATTCGACAACTCAAGCGGCAAGGCGCGATTATTTTCTTTATATCGCATTTTTTAGATGAAGTTGAAGAGATTTCAGATAAAATCGTTGTTATGCGTGATGGAAAGGTAGTAATCTCTGGTAATACCAATGAAATCTCACGTGCTGAAATTTTGGAGAACATGATCGGAGGACAGGTTGCGGAACTTGATGACCGAAGCAACAAGACATTTGACAAGGTGGTTTTCCGTGTAGAGGGACTGACTGCAGGAAAATCCCCCAATAATGTAAGTTTTGAACTGCATAAAGGCGAAATTGTCGGCCTTTGGGGATTAATGGGTTCGGGTCGGAGTGAATTAATCAGAACTATTTATGGCCTGGATAAGGCAGACTCCGGGCAAATATATATAGCAGACGAAAAAGGAAGTCTCCAATTGGCCAAATTCTCTGATGTTCGGAACTACTGCGGATACTTAACAGAATCACGGCACGATGATGGTTTGTTTTTGCCATGGTCCATCTGGGAAAATATTGCCTCCCCTTCATTGCAGCGCTATAAAACCAAGGGCCCCTTTCTTAACTATGCACAGCAGCGCGAGGATGCTGAAAAGTATGTGAAGGCCTTGCATGTCAAAACACCAAGTATTTATACAAAAATCGAATCACTTTCTGGTGGAAATCAGCAGAAAGCAATTATGGCTAAATGGCTGCTCAGAAAACCTAAGGTATTTTTACTCGACGAACCTACACGCGGTGTGGACGTCGGTGCAAAAGCAGAGATTCATAAAATGATTCAAAAGCTTGCAGAAGAAGGCACAGCCTGTCTGGTTGTTTCCTCTGAAATTGAAGAAATTTCTGTATTGAGTGATCGTATCTTAGTTATCAACAGAGGAAACATTGTTGCTGAAATCGAAAAGGACCGTATCGATAAAGAAGTACTCATGGCCAATTGCGTGTGACAGGCAGAAAAGAGGTAGTATCGTGGAAAATGTAGATGTTATTGTCGCAAGTAAAAAGGATAAGGTGATCAGACTGACAATGAACTATGCGCTGTATTTGCTGATCATTATACTATTTTTTATCTATAATTCATTGACGCCATTGTTTTTATCAGGGCAGAATATTCGTTCTTTAATTACCAACTCTTCGGCATTGCTGGTTGCAGCAACTGGTATGACTTTTGTTCTCCTGATTGGAGAAATAGATTTATCTATCGGTTCAGTCGCAGGTGTAGCCTCAGCTATCTGGATTATGCTGATTACAAAATCAGATGTTCCTGTAATTCCGGCTACGGTTATCAGTATTTTGGTTGGGGGTATTCTTGGATTCTTAAATTCTATTCTAATTGTTCGCTTAAAAATTAATTCCTTTCTGGCAACCATGGGTATGCAAATTTTTCTAAGAGGCTTTGTATATATTTTTACCAATGGTGCTCAGATTTTAATGACTCCCGAAATTAAAGCCGTTAATTCCTCGTTGAAATCAGCTTTTTTTGGTCTTTCGCCTCTTTTGGTCTTCAGCTTGCTGTTTGCAATATTTTGGATGCTCATTTATTGTTATACTTCATTCGGACGCAAGGTGCAGGCCGTTGGCTGCAACAAGCTGTCTTCTAAAAGGGTTGGTATCAATGTAAGTGGCATTACCACCCTTGTTTATATAATATGCGGCATGATGGCGGCTTTAGCGGGTATATTTCAATGCACTAATGTCGGTATGGTAAATCCCTCTAATGTGGGAACCGGTATGGAGTTTTTTGCTATAACAGCATGTGTACTTGGAGGTACAAGCCTGCTTGGAGGCGCTGGTACAATTTTTCCGGGCACAGTAATTGGTGTTATTTTTTTAAACAGCATCGAAAACGGGCTTGGGCTTTTAGGTGTAAATGCTTACGCGTATCCTGTGGTTAGAGGGCTGGTTATATATCTGGCCATGGTTACGGATTCGTTTAAGCGTTCACTCAATATTAAAAAGTAATTTAAAATAATAATTAAAAAGAGGTATCGTTATGAAGTACAGAAAACCACGAATTGGGTTGGTCACAATATCAGATAACCGCGAAAAGGCACACAACGAGTTATTGCCAGTTAATAAGCAATTTGAAGACTATGTAGTGAATACAATCCATAAGAGAGATGACATTGAGCTTGTAGTTTCCGAAACCATTGTCCATACTGCGAAAGAGGCGGTTGAGGCGGCCAACAAGATGAATGCGGCAGGCATTGATGGCCTAATTATGAACTTTACCATTTGGGTATACCCAAATCTGGCTGTAATATTAGCCAGAAATATTGATAAGCCCCTTCTAATGCTTTCTAACTTGCATCCAGAGCATGCGGGACTCGTGGGAATGATGGCATCCGCAGGAAGTCTGGATCAATTGGGCATTAAGAACTATCGTGTATGGGGCGATATAGCGCTTCCCGAAGTATATGAACGTGTAGTCAGCTTTGCAAAAGCAGCCGCTGTGGTCAGCCGGCTGAAAGGTTCAGTATACGGCATGTTTGGGGGAAGAAGCATGGGCATGTATACCGGTGTTGCTGAACAGTCTGTTTGGATGAAAAAGTTTGGCATTGATTGCGAGCATATAGATGAGATGGAAATCCTCCGGAATGCGGAGCTGGTAGATAAAGGCCGCATTGAAAAAGCTTTTCAATGGATGAGCAATAATATCGGTAAGATTCATTACAATGGAGCCGGACTGACGGAAGAAAAACTTCATTACCAAATTGCGTGCTATCTGGCTACAAAGGATATGGTCAAAGAGCGGGAATTGGATTTTATAGGCATCAAATGTCAGCCGGAAATGGGAAATCACCATATTACACAATGTTTAACCCAGGCATTTCTCAATGATCCGTATGATATGGAAGGAGAGAAAGATATTACGGTCGTTTCTTGTGAAAACGATATGGATGGCGGACTTACCATGCAAATTCTGCATCTGCTGACTGGACTTCCCACATTATTTTTTGATTTCCGCCATTATGACACTGAAAATGATGTTTTTGTGTTTGCCAACTGCGGCTCTCAGTCTACATATTATGCTGCCCGGTCTGATGATTACAAAAAAAATCTTAGTAAGGTTCAATGCTTTGCCCAAACACCGGAATTTTATCCTGCAGGGGGAGCCACAATTCGGTATATGGCTTGCGAAGGACCCTTGACCTGCGCCCGTCTTTCACGTAAAGATGGGGAATACCGAATGGTCATTTTCCCTGTTGAGGTCAGGACATTCCCCGAAGAAAAGATGAAGGAAACATCTAATGAATGGCCCCAGGCATTTATTAAAATTAATGTTACTCCGGAGCAGCTTATTGATATTTACGGATCCAACCATGCCCATGCTGTAGCAGGTAATGTTGTTAATGAATTAATTAAGGTCTGCGATATGCTGGATATAAAGCCGATTGTTTTAAAATAAGATTCATTGGCTATTTTGGAGGCGAGATTATGAAAATTGGAACGTATTTTGCATATTGGGCAAAAGAGTGGAATGTCAATTATATAAAATATATCAAAAAAGCGGCAGACGCCGGCTTTGATGTCTTAGAAATATCCTCGGGTATTTTGGATATGACCGACATGGAATTAGAAGGATTGAAAAAAGCAGCAAAAGATGCCGGTTTAATATTGACAGCCTGCTTAGGACTGCCAAAGGATTTAGATGTGTCCTCTCCCGACGAAGCTACCAGAAGGCGGGGCATTGATTACATGAAAGCAATGTTTGCAGCGATGGACAAGACAGATATCCGGAAAATTGGCGGGATTATTTATGCATACTGGCCCTGCGACTGGTCTTTGCCGGTAGACAAGGAGGGGGCACGAGAGAGAAGTATTGAAAGTATTCGCAAATTAGCAAGTGCGGCTGATCAATATGGGATTGAATTAGAAATGGAAGTTGTGAACCGTTTTGAACAATTTCTCATTAATGATGCAAAAGAAGCTGTCCAATACGTAAAGGATGTGGGCTGCTCTAATGTAAAAGTAATGCTTGACACCTTCCATATGAATATTGAGGAAGACAATATTGGGGACGCTATACGCTATACCAGCAGCTATTTAGGCCATTTCCATATTGGAGAATGCAACCGTAAGGTTCCTGGTAGGGGACATATGCCCTGGGATGAAATAGGGAAAGCGCTGCGTGATATCAATTATAAAGGATATGCCGTGATGGAACCCTTTGTTAAGATGGGTGGAGGTGTCGGCAGCGATATTAAGGTCTGGCGTGATCTCTCTGATGACGCTGATGAAGCAAAACTAGATGCGGATATCGCAAAGTCAGTAAAATTTGTTCATTCTAAATTCGATTGATTGAAAATCATTAAAAGTTCATTTTTTCCCCAAGTACTTAAACTGTACCCCATTGTTCCGACATGAAGAAAATGTGTCTGGCAATGGGGTACATTATTTGCATTTAAATATAGATATTTGCTGCAGGTAATTAGCAAAATAAATTAATATTAGATGATATTTGTTATAAAAACTAAAATTAAGTATAATGGTAGACATTAGGATAAAAACATAGTAAAATATGTCATGTATAGAATATTAAAACATGTCATGGTGATTAACGATGGTACAAATTAGATTACTGGTGGCGGATCGTGACTTCAAATTTCTGGAGAAATTCAGTATGTACTTGCATAAAAGTAAGGCGGCGCGATTCTCGCTGGAACTTTTTACAAACCCGGGGAAGCTTGAGGAATGGATAGAAAAAGGCGGAAAAGCGGATTTAATGGCTATATCCTCCGACTTCTTTTCAGCGATGGTGAAAAAACCGGCGGATGGTGTTTTGATTTTAATCGACAGTGCCGAAAGTCTTGTGCCCGAAGGTTATAGCAGTACATATAAATTCAGGCCGGCCGAGGCCCTGATGAAGGAAATCATTGCCCAATGCGCCGACAATCTGCCCCAGAGAAGCCAAAACAAAGAAAATAAAGGAAGAGTTCACCTTGTCCTATATGCGGATGGGAGCGACGCGGTAAACCCTTTGGCTCAGATGATGGCAGAGGCTCTTTCAACAAGAGCTCCATTTTACTTAAATTTAGATGAGCTTTCGAACACTGACTCATGGTTTTCAGGAACCGGTTCTAAAGGCTTAACTGAAATGCTTTACTATGTTAAAGCCCAAAAGGAGAATCTCTCCCTTAGAGCAGATTCATGCACGTCAAAGGATTCCCGGACCGGCATTGATTTTATGGCGGGTCATAAGAACCCGGAAGATATCAGCGAGCTGACGGCCTCGGAATGCCAGAGCTTAATTGATGCCATCCGCGGCAGGAATTGCTGCGACCACTTGATTATTTCAAGAGCATTTCGCTATGATGGGATTTTGCCGGTGCTGCTGAAAGGGGCTGATAAGATATATTTAACCTGCCTGGATTACCGCTCCTCTTTGGCCAGGCTTGAAAAAGTTGTCCAGCTTTTATCCCGCTTCGAGGAGCAGAATGCCGTTGAACTGAAGGAAAAGGTGCAGGTTTTCATCACCCCTGTTGAACAGAGTCAAAATTTTCAGGATTTCGATAGTCCTTACGCGAAGATTTGTCTTCCTTTTCCCTTTGAGAGAAGCAGCTTACTGATTGCCAATGAGTATCAGGCTGCCATTAAGACAATTTTGGAGAAAGATGTTCTATGAATGATATTCATCAAATCATAAGAGAAATCAGAAAGGAAGTCGCTTTTAATCGGGGCGCTTCCACCGATTGCAATTCTGCGCAACTTGATCAGGAGCTTCTTGAGCAGATCGAAGCGGCATGCTTTTCAAAAGAAGCCTGTAAAGGCTTAAGCGCAAGCGAGGTGAAGGCTGTGGTCGACGGCGTATTTAATCAGATGCGCCGTCATGATGTTATTGAGCCGCTTATTAACGACCCGGCAGTTACCGAGATTATGATCAATGGGCCTGACAGAGTATTTATTGAAAAAAACGGAAGAGTGGAACAGACTTCCTTGGCCTTTGACAACAAAGAAAGGCTGGAAGACCTCATCCAGAATATTGTTTCCCGCGTCAACCGGAGTGTCAATGAAGCAGAGCCGCTTGTTGATGCAAGATTGGAGGATGGCTCGAGAGTCAATGTGGTGCTGCCTCCTGTAGCTCTTAACGGCCCCCTGGTCACCATCAGAAAATTTCCTGAGAGATCCATGACCATAGACGATTTGCTTCGGTTCAATTCATTGACCCCCGAAGCGGCAATTTTTTTAGAAAAGCTGGTTCAGTCCAGGTACAATATTTTTATCTGCGGCGGTACAGGAAGTGGCAAAACCTCCTATTTAAACGCTTTATCGTCTCTAATCCCCTATGAGGAGCGAATCGTTACCATAGAGGATTCAGCCGAGCTGCAGCTCTCATGCATTCCTAATCTTGCCAGGCTTGAGACCCGGAATGCCAATACAGAGGGACGGGGGAAAATTCCCATAAAGTCGTTGATAAAAACCTCTCTCCGGATGAGGCCTGACCGGATCATCGTCGGCGAGGTGAGGGGAGAGGAGGCTTTGGACATGCTTCAGGCCATGAACACCGGCCATGACGGTTCCATGTCCACAGGCCACGCCAATTCAACCGAAGATATGCTTTCACGCTTGGAAACTATGGTTTTAATGGCAGCCCCGCTGCCTCTGGAAGCCATAAAAAAGCAAATAGCCTCTGCTCTGGATATCATCATTTTTCTCTCAAGGCTCCGTGATTACACCAGAAGGACAATGGAGATCACGGAAGTCATCGGCTATAGGCAGGGTGAAGTATTGTTAAACCCGCTTTTCATCTTTGAAGAGGAGGGAACGGACGACATGGGCAATGTCAGAGGTTCGCTTAAACGAACAAACAATTTGCTGAGGAATAAGTCAAAAGCCATGCTGAGAGGTGTCGAGCTTGAATAGTATAAAACCTGTGCAGATCCCACGGTATGATGTGTATGACATGAAGCTGAAAGAACTGGCCATCACCTTGCTTCTTGCCATGGGCTTCTGCTTTCTTGTAGGCCTTATTTTTTATGAAAATCTTTTTCTCTCTGCGATGCTGGCAATGGCCGGCATATTCTATATTCCCATTCGTAAAAAAGAACAGCTGAGAAAGCGGAAGGAAGTTCTAAACTTACAGTTCAAAGATGCCCTGTATTTTATGTCGGCATCCCTGTCAACGGGCAAATCATTGGAAACAGCTCTTTTAGATGCCCACAAAGCCCTTGCCGGAATTTATCCCGATCCGGATTGTGATATCATCAGGGAATTTGAAATTATGAACGGAAGAAGCATGATGAACGAACCGGTGGAAAAGGTCTTTCATGATCTGGCAGACCGCAGCGGAATTGAGGATATCAAGAACTTTGCAGACGTTTTACTGATTTCAAAGCGGGCCGGAGCCAACATGGTAGAGGTCATAAAAAACACTTCTGCCACAATCGGCGAAAAAGTAGAAATCCGTCAGGAAATTGAAACGATTCTTGCCGGTAAAAAGATGGAACAAAAAATCATGACAATCATGCCATTTGCCATGGTTTTTTTCTTAAAGACCGGAAGTGAAGATTATCTGGCTCCATTGATGTCTACAGCTTATGGCCATGTTATTATGACCATCGCGCTGCTTATGATATGTTTAGGCCAGCTCATAAGCCAGAAGATTATGAGAATCGAGGTATAGCGGCATGCAATTCGTATGGTTGGGCACACTCTTGCTTATAATATTGGTTTTCGGTTTCTTCCAATATTCCGGCGCCAAAAAATTTCGGGACTTTTTTCTGCCCCTTGATGCCAAGGAGTATTCCTATAAAGGGCTTCTGCCTGGCTGCCTCGCCATTGTCGAAACCTTAAAGCTCTGCGGCGACAACCGTTATCAGGCAAGGCTCAATCAAAAAATAGCCATGCTTCATGGAAGCCGTTATGTGGCTTATTATTCAAAGGTGCACTGGGCGGTTAAAATCTTCTATTTTCTTCTTGGGCTTATATTAAGCAATATTTTCTGCCTGCTTGACGGCGCGGATCATACCGCCATCTTGATTATTCCTGCCGCGGGATTAGGTCTCTTTTTTCTGGCCGACAAGCTTCTGGATGACAAGTATAGAGAAAGAAGATTTAAGCTGGAGAAGGATTTTCCTGATTTTTTAAGTAAACTGGTTCTCCTCATTAATGCCGGACTGAATATCAGACAGGCTATTGAGCGTATCGTGTCGGATGCGCCAAAAGATGCACCCCTGTATACGGAGCTGCAGGAAGTAATTCAGGATATCCAAGGCGGATTGTCTGAAAATGAAGCTTACAGGGATTTTGCCGAGAGGTGCAAAATCAGGCAGATCACCAATTTTGTGAGCATTCTTCAGCAGAATATGAAAATTGGCGGAAACCAGATGGTTTTTGAGCTGAGAAGGATGAGCACCGAGTGCTGGGAAATGCGGAAGAATACCGCAAAGCAGCTTGGAGAGACCGCTTCTTCAAAGCTTATGATCCCGCTGGCCTTGATGCTTTTAGCCGTTGTGCTTATCAGTGTTGCTCCGGTAATTCTTGAATTTCGGAGCGTATTTTAAAATGACGAAGAAAAAGAAGATTGGAGAATCAGGAAATACAACATTGGAATGCGCAATTTTACTGCCCCTTGTTTTTGCCTGCGTATTCGCTGTTATTGTTGTCTTTCTGGCCCTATACCAAAAATCGCTGATACAAGGTCTGGCTGAGGATTCGGCTGAAAGCCTGTCAAGACAATGGCAGTATTCCCGCGTCAGTGAAGAGGAAATAAAGGCGGGGGTTTATTTGAAGGAAACCTTTAAAGACCGGGAGATTTATTGGGATTTTAAGATTTGGAATAACAATAAGAAGGCAAATTGGGCTGAGGACTATATAAAAAGCAGGATAGAAGGTTTGGGCCCTCTCCGGGTATACGACTCCCAATCGACAGGGGAAAAAGGCGCTTCGGTTTCGGATGCTTTTGTTAAAGTAGAGTACCAAACCGGGCTTACCTCTGTCGTGAATGTTGATATAAAGGTTTGGTACCGAGTGCCTGGAGCGGGCCTTTTAAAACTGGTGGGGTTCGGGGATCACATCCTGGTCCAGGGCAGGGCCCGGGCCCAGGTTTATAATACGAAAGACATGATCAATTCCGCTGATTTCGTCCTGCAGATTCTAAGAGAAAGCAAAACCTATGAGCTCTTTATGAAAAAAGCATCCGCCGTAAAAGAGAGCATCGATAATGTATTAAGCAAATAGAAAGGATTGGGCATGTTCTTAAAACGCAATGGGAGCATTACAGTATTCATCAGTATAGTGCTTGCAGTTTTAATACCGCTTAGCTGCATCTTGATTGACCTGGCGCGCTATTCCATGGCAGTAAAGCAGGCGAAAGCGGCTCTAAAGATCTGCGCTGAATCCATGCTGGCCGCGTACGACCGTCAGCTTAGAGAGCAATACGGACTTTTTGCTCTTTATCCCAAAGAATCCGCTCAAATGGAAGAAGAGATTTTTGAACTGCTTTCGGATAATCTGAATACGGGCGCCTCAGTAAACGGGGTATCCGATATCTATGATTTTAAGGTTCGTAAGACGGAGGCTATTGTCTTTTATAACTTGAGTGAACCGGAAGTACTCAGACAGCAGATTGCCGAATTTATGAAATACCGTGCACCGGTTCAGACGGTCCAGGAGTTCTATGAAAAAATAAAAGTGATGCTAGGACTTGTGGAAGAAGCAGAGATCGTGGAAAAAAAGATGAATTTGGACAGGCTGATGAACGATATCCGAGGGTCCCTGGTGAGGATTTACTATATGCTCGGCGGGCCTGTGAAGGAATTCAATACAGCATCCGATGGCTCCATGATTGCAGAGGGGGTTCTCAATAAGCTCGGGGATTATACCCGGCAAACCGCCCAGGAGGCCGAAAAAGCCAACGAGAATGTACAGGAAATCATGGATGCGCAAAACCAATACATCAATTTATTTCCCTCTTATAGGAAGGCAAAGAAAGTTTATGAAAGCGCCCAAAAAGCGCTTGACAAAATTGATTCAAAGCTTGACAGAAAGAAATCGGAGCTGGCCCGGCTGGAAGAAAAGGCTGCTGCAGCAAAAGAGGCGGGGCAGCCGTTTGACGATTCAAGAATTAGTGCGTTGAAAGCGGAGATTTCCGGTCTCAGGGAAGAGCGGAGGAGCGCGTCTGGTACCTGCTCCGAGGCTTATCAAGAATATGTTCCCCTGAAAAATGATATCGAAAAATATAAAGGTGAAATGGATGCCGGACTGGAACAGGCAATGAGCCATCTGAATGGTTCCATCAATTATTGCAACAAATCTCAGTTGGAGCTCCAGTCCCTTCTTAGTCATATCAGCTTACATAAGCAATTTCACGCCGACCTCTTAGCACTTCTGGAGGAGCTTTCACCAAAGCTGGAGGAGTTGGAAAGGGAAAGCGATGGTCTGCTGGACAGCAATACCGGTAAAGACAGCGCCATATCCGACCAGACCTGCGCGCGGCTTCAAAAACAGCTCCAATGCATTAAAAAAGAGACTTACACGGGTATTCACTCAAAACTGGAAACAAACTTAGAAAAGCTGGGGAGCTGGGAAGCCGCGATAAAGCCTGTTTTGACTGCGATTGAAGAGGCGGAAGAACAATTCTCAGGCGCTCTAAAGGACGCGGAAGCCGTCAAAGCCGACCCTCTTTGCGGTAAAAGCTATGCGGGCTGCAGCGGCTTTGAGTCTGTGGAAAACAGTATATCAAATCTGGACTCAGCGCTCTCCGATTTAAAATCCCCGGCCCGGCTGAAAAGTATTTACGACACCCCGGATTATACATTGGAGCCCGCTCCCAATGAAATCGAATACAACGCTTTTTTAAGATGGTTCGGGGAAAAATACCGGGATTATAGCAGTTCCGGGGCTCTTGTTCCCGAGGCCAAGGATGAAAGTACCGATTTAAAAAGCATTCGGAAGTCCATTGGCGAATTTGCAAATTATATGGGACATTTGGATGATGAGGGCGGCGGGGTTGATCTTGAGTCAGAGGATAAAGAAAGACGTGATGCGCTTCCTTCACACAAAGGCGCAACCAGCTCTGAAAGCGCTCTTACTATAATTGGCAAGGCCATCGAGGAGTCTTTGGAAAATGAGATCATTCATGAAAATCCTTTTATTAGGCCGGTGGAAGGCCTGAATTCCAACCATGAATCCCAAAAGAATTTTTTTCAGTTTGAAATAGAGCGGATACTGGATTTTGCCAAAATAATTAAAGGCGCTGTGACAGACGGGCTGGAGGGGATGGCAGAGAATTTGTACATGAATGAATATATCGTTTCAGCTTTTAAATGTGCTGCCGTCCAGGACAACAAAATTGAGCATGATATTGGCTGGGACCGGCCTTTGGACAATACTTATTTTGATAAGGCCGAGGTGGAGTATATTATCTATGGGAAGTCCCAGGAAAAGTCCAATATCGGGAGTGCGCAAAGAAGTATTTTCTCTATTCGCCTGGCTTTTAATCTTCTGCATATTTATTCCGATCCCGAGAAGCTGGCGGCTGCCTTATCACTGGCAAGCGCAATTGCGGGCTGGACAATTTTTGGCGTTCCGGTGGTTCAGAATTTTCTGCTTGTCGCGTGGGCGGGCTTGGAATCCTATGTGGATGTGAAGGTATTGACGGAAGGCGGACAGGTGCCCCTTATAAAAACCTCCCTCTCCTGGTATTTGGGGGCGGATCATCTTGCCGATTCTCTAAAAAACATCTTTTTGAAGAATTTCAAGGAATTTACGGCCGATAAGCTTGAAAACACCATTGAAGACGCCTCCCAGGCTGTTCAGGAAACTGTGGCAAATATCATAGACGCTAAAATCGACAAAGCTTTTTTTAATATTGAAAAAATGACGGATCGGTTTATTGACAGTGCCGAAGCTACCGCGGAAGAGGCGGACCTGTTCTTGGGGAATTTTCTATCAAAAGTGAGGTTTGACCATTTGGAACTCTTTTCTCAAAGCCTCGAGAAAGCCATTGAAGATCTTATTTCAGATAATTTGCAAAAGCTTGAATCATACAGCCAGGAAAAGCTGGCCCATGTGAAAAATTCTTTAAAGACTAAAATCCAATCCCTAATTTTTGAATCCCCCTTGTATACGGGGCTGGAGGACAAGCTTAAATCCTGGGGCAATGATCTGCTGGATAAAGGGATCCATGCGGCGGAAGGGCAGATTGAGAAAGTATTTGGAAAAGCAGGGGGGAGCGGAAGCGGTAATATTACAGGAAAGCTCATTATGATGGATTATGCAGACTATTTAAGAATACTGCTTTTAGCTGTTCCGGCCAATCAAAAGTGCTTGCGGACAGCAGATTTAATGCAGCTTAACATGCAGGAGGTATCCAATAATTTTGACATATCCATGGACCGGTGCAAAACCTACATCTTTATCCGGGCTGAACTGGATTTTAAAACATGGTTTTTGCCTGAAGCGTTGTTCAGGAAGAATAATAGGGGGATGATTTCCGTTGAATGGAGCCAGGGGTATTAGCCGGAAGAAAAAACTCATAAAAGGCAGCATTACAATAGAAACGGCTATTGTAATGCCGTTTTTCCTTGTCATCCTATTATCCCTGGCCTATACCATCCGCATATTCCATACCTATAATACGGTGCAGGCATCCCTTGCGGAGACAGCGCGGGGGATCGGAAACATGAGCTATTTCTACTACATGTCCGGACTCAAGGATTACTCCGACCAATGGGACCAAGCGGCAGAGGATGCCGAAAGCACGCTGGAGGGACAGAAAAACACAGTCGTTGATGCAGTTACATCTTTTCAGGACATGATGTCAGGGCTTCCGGAGACCCCAGAATCCGGTGATATTTCATCAGCTCAGATAAAGAAGCTTCTAGAAAATGCTGAAAATATCGACGGGAACATGGCGGATGTACAGGCTCTGATCCAGTCTGTCATTGCTGATCCCAAGTCCGAGTTGAAATTGTTCTTAACGATATTTACGCAGCACTTAACCTATGAGGTCAGAAACAAGATCGTTTGCTATGCGGCCAGAATCAATCTCAATTCGGAGCTGAATAAGAGGCTGGGCACCTCGGGGGATGGGGCCGGACATCTGGGCATAAAAAATGGGATAGAGGGCGTCAGCTTTGAACAGTCCAGCATATTGGGAGATACCGAAGCCCTTGATTTTATTGTGACTTACAGTGTCCGTTCGCCAATGCCGCTGGGCGCTGTAATACCCGAACTGAAACTGTCCAATCGGGTCAAAATCATTGCCTGGACGGGCGGAAAAGGCGTTTCTGTAAAAGCTGCGGAAGAGGACAATGGGAAAGATGATCAGACCAGCCTCTGGCAGGAGATGGATCAGGATAAGAATTATTACGAAAGGGGGCTGGCAATGGAAAATCTGTATGTCAAAGCATTAATGGATGAAAGGGAAAACAGCGGGTTTCAAGCTTTTGCAACCCCCAACGATTTTCCCGTCATTGATGCCTATACCTTTAACAGCCATACCCGGGAGGCGGAATATTACGATGTTTTTACCCTGAACCCGTTTATGAAAACCTACCAGAACAACCCTTTGGCCATCACCAGCCAAATCAAAAGGCATGGGAAGCGTCTGTTGGAGTGCGAGGCCCCGGGATATTTCGATGGTGTCACTGTCCGAAGTATAAAACCTGTGGTTATAATGATTGCTCCGGAAAATGCAGAGCCCTATACCGACGATGCTTTCAGGAGGGCTGCGGAGGAACTGGAGCGATACCATATAGAGGTCAGATTAGTCAAAGCTTACGGTGTTTATACAGCCAATGAAGAAGCCGGGCATTAAGATTTCAGTTAACAATCCGATAAGGGAGGAATTTTTATGGATGAAAAGATCATGAACCCACAGCCTAGATTTAAGTCTTTAGCGGGCAGGAACCTGATGGAGTATACATTTGAGGATACGACACAGATTTATGGCTACCAGATCGAAATGATTGCGAATAACCCGGTCCCGGGCCTGCTAAAAAGTGAGGCTATCCGGATCGATGGTGTTGTAAAGCTTTCCTTTGACATAACCTCGCTGATTCCTCTTCAAAAGGTCTTAGAAAGACGTGAGATCAGCAGAGATGATTTTTTCCGCATGCTAAAGCAGATGGCAGATCTCATTGAAGCAATGGAAGAATACCTGCTGGACAGCGGGGGGGTTATTTTTGACAGCCGATTTATTTTTATGGACCCGCAGGACCTTCATATGGGGTTTGCATACTTACCCATAAAGGAAATGCCGCAGGATCTGGAGCCCTTAAAAAACCTGCTGCTTCATTCAATCATCCATGATATACGCTTTAAAAGCGAGCCCTATGATGATTTTATTCAGCGGCTTATTGAATTGTTAAAGACAGAGGAGCTGAAAATCTCTACATTAAAAAAATATATCAGCGATATGGAAACGGCCCACTTTCAAAGCGCTAAAAGCTTTGATGAAATGAGTTTGCAAAGGAGAGCGCCGGTGGAGGAACCTCCCCGGCAACAGAGTTTTAAGATGCCCGATGAGGCGAAGGAAGAAAAACCTCAAAAGCAAGAGGCGCCCCAAGATATCAATAAAGCATGCTTTCCGGCCAAATCATTTATTGTTTCAGGCTCTGTCCTGGCTGCATATTTGATTTTCGGGCTGGTTCTCTGCTTTACAGGGGTCCTTTCGGCCAATAGCCCTGACTTTATCCTGTCGCTCTTCGGCTATCTCATTATTGGCGGAGCCTTATCCTATCTTCTTTACACCAAATTTTTTACCCCCGATAAGAAAATCCAAAAAACAAAGCCCGTTGTTCCAGCCGGACAGGCGGCAAATTTTATGGATAAAAGGCCTGTTATAATTCCTTCAAAAAAAGTGGAGTATGTGAACAGAAGCTTTAGAATACCCGAGCCGGTCTTTCATAAGGCCAGGGAAGAAGCAGCCTGTGTGTCTCCGGATTCCCCCCAGTATCAGGACCGGACCGTGGTTCTAGACGGAGGCTCAATAAACCACCCTTATCTGAAAGGGGTTCAGGGAGAGATCATTATACTCACACATTTTCCGTTCATGCTTGGCCGGCTGGAGGAGCAGGTGGATTATTGCATTAAAAACCCTGCTGTGGGAAAGCTGCACGCTGAGCTCAAAAAAACGCCGGAAGGATTTTTCACGGCCGATATGAATTCCAGAAACGGTACCTTTATCAATGGGGAGAGGATCGAGCCAAATCAGGACTACCGTCTTGAAAATGGTTCTAAAATCACCTTTGCCAATGCAGAGTTTGTGTTTTGCGCAGGGCAAGACTTGCCTGTAGAGTGATATTAAAGTGTGTAAGCGGAGCAGGATTGCGGAGCTACCGAGTAAAATCCCGGACGGATTTTCCCGAGGGTACACTTTAATTCACTCTACAGGCACCATAAAGTCCTTGAGCGGAGCGGCGCGAATTGAATTTAAATTTTTTGCTTGACAACTAAAAATACTGCCGCTATAATACATATCAATATAGTTTAAACGCATGGATGGAGAATAGTAGCAAATCTTTTAGCGCATAGAGAGCTGCCGGTTGGTGAAAGTGCAGACGTAAAAGAATGCGAATCTGGCTCCGGAGCGGACTGCTGAAGTAGGCAAAGCGCTTATTGTAGGAGGGTACGGATACAGCCGTTACACTGTTAGGCATTAGATTTGATGCTGAAATGAGCGGGCACATTTTTGTGTTCATTAGAGTGGTACCACGGAAGTTTATAAACCTTCGTCTCTTTCATAGGAGATGAGGGTTTTTTTATTTGCTTTGCTCATTGTCATCAAGGGCCTATTTCGGGGGCTGAAACGCGAAAACTATAAAAGCAGATTTGACTTGAGGAGGTATGGGCATGGACGAGCTCATGAATATCACCGTCGGAAATTTACTTGAAGATATTGCAAAAAAATACCCTGACAGATTATGTATAAAATTTCCAAATGGCAATTATGAAAGAACCTGGAAGGAATTTAATGAAGAAACCACGAGAGTTGCAAAGGGCTTTTTGAAAATGGATATTCAGAAGGGCGACCATGTAGCGATATGGGCCAACAACTGCCCAGAATGGGTAATTACTTTCTTTGCCGCCGCAAAGATCGGGGCGGTTTTGGTGACTGTAAACACCAGCTACAAGATATTCGAATTGGAATACCTGCTTCGCCAGTCCGATACCAAATGCCTTGTCATGATTGAAAGCCTGAAGGATTCCAATTACTATCATATTATTAACGAGCTGTGTCCTACTTTAAAAGAAAGTAAACCCGGTGAGCTCAATAATCCCATGCTCCCGTTTTTAAAGGATATTGTGTTTATCGGAGAGGATCGGCGTCCCGGTATGTACAATTTCAGGGATTTGCCTGTTATGGGAGAGGAAGTGCCCCATGAGGAATTTATGCGGGTAAACCGCACCCTTGATGCCCATGAGGTAGTGAATATGCAATATACCTCGGGAACAACGGGTTTTCCCAAGGGCGTTATGCTGACCCATTTTAATATCGTCAACAATGGCAAAAGCATTGGCGACCGCATGAAATTTACCGAGGAAGATAAGCTTTGTATTCCGGTACCGCTTTTCCACTGCTTTGGCATGGTTTTGGCGGTGATGGCCAGTGTGACTCACGCGACTGCCATGATCCCGCTGGATTACAATCCTGTCAGGGTCATGGACGCCATACAGAATGAAGGCTGCACTGCTGTACACGGCGTGCCTACCATGTTTATTGCAATGCTGGAGCATCCGGATTTTAAGAAATACTCCTTTTCTAAGCTGAGAACAGGGATCATGGCCGGTTCGCCCTGTCCTGTTAAAGTCATGCAGGATGTGGTCAATGTGATGGGTGCAAAAGAGATTACCATCGTCTTTGGGCAGACAGAGTCTTCTCCCGGGTGTACCCAGACAACCACCGACGATAGCATTGAGCGCCGCGTATCCACCGTCGGACGGGTCTTTCCTTATGTAGAGGCGAAGATCGTTGATCCGGCAACAGGGGCCCAATGCCCTCCCCATGTACCGGGGGAGTTCTGTACGCGCGGATATCATATTATGAAGGGCTATTATAAAATGCCCGAAGCAACCGCCCAGGCTATCGACAGTGATGGATGGCTCCACACCGGGGATCTGGCAACCGTGGATGAGGAGGGTTATTACAAAATTACAGGCCGTATTAAGGATATGATCATCCGCGGCGGTGAAAATATTTATCCCAAGGAAATCGAGGAATTCCTTTATACTTACCCCAAAATTAAGGATGTCCAGGTGATTGGCGTTCCCAGCAAGCAATACGGAGAGGAAATCATGGCCTGGGTTGTTCTGAGGGAGGGGGAGAGCGCAACGGAAGAAGAGGTCATAGAGCTGGTAAAAACACATATGGCCAGACATAAAGCACCCAAATATGTGAAATTTACCGACAGCTTCCCCCTGACAGCCAGCGGAAAAATTCAGAAATTCAAGATGCGGGAGCAGGCCATTGAAGAATTGAATCTCGGAGATGACGCGGCAATTGAAACTGCATGAGCCTTTGGGTTATGATTAAATGGAAAGAAATTTAGCAGGAAGGGATGATGAATATAATGAAACTTGCATTCTCAACGCTTGGCTGTCCGGGCTGGTCATGGGAAGAAATATATGCGACTGCCAAGGATTTGGGCCTTGACGGGATAGAAATCAGAGGAATCGAGGAAGAAATATTTGCTCCTAAAACCAAGCCCTTTAAACCGGAAAACATACAAAAAACCATTGAACGCTTAAATCAGCTGAAGCTTGAAATCCCTATGCTGACCACCGGCGCTTTTCTTTTCGATGAAGAACGGGAAGAGGAGGCTTTGGCCGAGTCAAAGACCTATATTGATCTGGCCGATAGAATAGGGACTCCATATATCCGTGTTTTGGGAGATAGGGACGGGGCGCCCGGACCCAAACGGAATCTTGAGTTTGTGAAATCACAATATCAAAAGGTATGTGATTATGCCCGGGACAAGGGGATTACACCCCTCATTGAAACCAACGGCGTTCTGGCAGATTCCAGTGTCATGGCCCGGTTTATACGCGAGGCTGACCGCCCCAACGCAGGCGTTTTGTGGGATATTCACCATCCGTACCGCTATTTTAATGAGTCACCCGAAATGACACTGGCGAATTTGGATGGAACCATTAAATATGCTCATATAAAGGATTCTGTCATGAAGGAGGGCCAGGTGGCCTACAGAATGCTGGGCTACGGAGACGTACCCGTGCTGGACTGCTTAAAGCAGCTTCATAGAAATGGTTATAACGGCTATGTCTCACTGGAATGGGTGAAGCGCTGGTGCCCCGATCTGCAGGAGCCGGGCGTGGTATTCTCCCACTACATCAGCTATATGAATTTTCTGATTAGACAGATTTAAGGAAGCGATTTATACATGCAACGGATTATAGATTTTCATGCCCACGCTTTTCCGGAGTCTGTCGCTCAAAAAGCTACGGACAATGTCGGAAACTATTATTCCATCGACATGTCCGGTTCAGGTCGATTGGAGGATCTGGCAAGGAGTGCCCGAAACTCCAATGTAGACTACGTGGTGTTTCATTCTACAGCAACCAAAGCCTCTCAGGTAAGAAATATCAATGACTGGGTCGCCCGGAAGGCGGGAGGGAAGATGATTGGGTTCGGAACGCTGCATTCCGATATGGAGGATGTTGAGGGCGAATTTGAACGGATCCTTTCGCTGGGACTTAAGGGCATTAAACTGCACCCTGATTTTCAGCAGTTCAATGCCGACGACCCCAAAATGGATAGAGTTTACGCAGCCATAGAAAGTAGGCTTCCCCTTCTGATCCATGCAGGAGACGAGAATGAGGACAATTCATCGCCTGAAAGGCTGGCACATGTTCTGGAAAAATTCCCGGGCCTCACCATGATTGCAGCGCACCTGGGCGGATACAGACAATGGAAGGAAGCCTGGCATTTTCTTGTCGGTAAGAATTTATATTTTGATACCTCCAGTGCCATCGAATATATGGACAGCAGCAGTGCGACAGAGATTATTAGGAAACATGGAGCGAACCGTATTGTTTTTGGCACCGATTATCCCGCCCTGTATCACCATGAGGCTCTTGAGGTTTTTTATAAGCTGGGCTTAAATGAGCAGGAGAGAGCCGATATCCTTTTTAACAATGCCGCCCGTATTTTGGGGATAAAATCCGAAGCCTGAAAATATTCTTTAACAGGGCGGCATGAAAGGCCGCCTTTCTTAAATAATAAAATTTTCCAAAAGAGTAGTTGCATTGTACCAAATAGTGTGGTAATATATAAAACATAACGAGCACGTGCTCTCAATTAATGCGCGTAACGGCTGCAAACAGTACTATCATTTGTAAGAGGAAACTTAAGAACGAGAAACCTTTATTGATCACACCCAACGGAATTATATAATATACTGATTTCACGAAAGAAGAGAATTGCAATTAACAAATTTTTTCCAGGTGAATCATTGTATTGCAATAGGAGAGAAATAAAATATGCAATATTACGAGCACGTGCTCCTATAAGGACATAATATCTGCAAACAGTTCAACTCATGTATACTCTTGAACATTTCCATTCGATCGGCATACAAGCGGGCATTCAAATCTGCAAAATCGCTTTTGAGCAACCTTAATGGCCTCTTAATATGCTACTGCCATACTTTTTAAAAAGATTTTCCGTGCAAAGATTCATAAACTGCAAGAAAATTAAATAATCCAAGCAAAACCCTATTGGTCAGCAACATAAGAAGAGATTTCAACCGTCAATTCTGATTTCACAATTTGGGAGGTTATAGCGTGAAAAATTAACTTAGAGCACTGTGAAAAAGGGCGCACTAAATAAAGGTC
>ENA-UOOR01000510-UOOR01000510.1-fermentation-metagenome-genome-assembly--contig:-NODE-510-length-54851-cov-141.355117_pt1 | contig 54851 bp, 54 predicted proteins | sample MGYA00245780_ERZ724029 | MGnify/ENA primary metagenome ERZ724029 (study PRJEB28704, sample SAMN03018315) | fermentation metagenome | biome: anthropogenic terrestrial biome; feature: soil...
AGCGAATGCTTAATGAGAAGAGAATCCGCAGTACCGAAGAATGTATGAATGACCTTATAAACAATTATCAATTCCATGCTCAACAAAGACGAACTGTTAAGACGGACAAATAGCGGTTTGGATGTATTCAAACACTATATTCCTGTGCAATGGAAAACGGGACGAAATTTCCTCAATCCTTTGTACGAAGATCGTAAAGCTTCTTGTAATGTATATTTCGACCGTCGAAATAGTGTTTACAAGATAAAAGACTTTGGAAACGATGAGTATAGCGGCGATTGCTTTTTCTTCGTTGGAAAGTTGAAAGGTTTGAATTGCAACAATGGAGCAGACTTCGTTGAAATTCTGAAAATCATAAACAGGGAGATGATATTGGGATTGGATAATTCCGATTATACCCCAGTTCCACAATCAAATCCGCAAAAAGGTAGTCTAACCGCTCCCGAACCGTCCAAAAGCAAGCCTTACAATATCATACAACAAAAATTCAATCAAAAGGAACTGGATTTTTGGATGCAGTCAGGTATCACGCCCGAAATACTGAAACTCTACAAAACCGTATCCCTGAAAGAGTTCAGAAGCGAGAATAAGGACAATAAGCCTTTTTACTATACTTCATCAGAGAACGAACCAATTTTCGGTTATATGGGAAAACGGTATGTAAAAATATACCGTCCGTTCTCTGAAATTCGTTTTTTATATGGTGGTAATATCGGGGAAAGCTACTGTTTCGGTCTGGAACAATTACCTGCCAAAGGAGATACGCTGTTCATCACGGGGGGAGAAAAGGATGTGATGACTCTTGCCGCTCACGGCTTTCATGCGATTTGCTTCAACAGCGAAACGTCCACTATTCCGACAGGAATAATCTATAAACTCACATTCCGATTTAAGCATATCGTATTGCTCTATGATGCCGATAAAACAGGAATAGATAGTGCAATCAAACACGAAAAAGCATTAGCCGAATATGGTGTAAAACGACTTCTGTTACCACTTTCAGGAGAAAAAAAAGAGAAAGACATTACCGACTATTTCATTAAAGGAAATAGCCGGAAAGAGTTCCGACAGTTGTTCATCGACTTTCTTGATAATTTATATAGCGAAACAATGACCATGCTAAAATCCTGTGAAATTGATTTCAATAACCCTCCGGCAAAAGCCGAAGAAGTTATTTCCGCTGGAGATGTGCCACTGGGAACACAGGGGAATATCCTTTGTATTACGGGTGGCGAAGGTACGGGCAAAAGCAACTATGTTGCCGCCCTGATTGCAGGTTCGATAATCAAAGACAGCCGCAATATTGACACTCTGGGCGTAAATGTTCGTGATAATTCCGATGGGAAAGCCGTCCTGCTCTACGATACAGAACAATCCGAAGTTCAGCTATTCAAGAATGTATCCAATCTTTTGAAACGTGCCAAACTGAACGAAAAACCCGAAGAACTGCGCGCATTCTCCCTTACGGGAATGTCCCGAAAGGAACGTTTGCAAGCTATTGTTCAGAGTATGGACAAATATCATTACGAATATGAGGGCATTCGTCTGGTCGTTATCGATGGTATAGCGGATTTGGTACTATCTGCCAATGACGAAGCGGAAAGCATCCGGATTGTGGATGAACTATACCGATTGGCAGGAATATACCGCACCTGCATTGTCAGTGTGCTTCATTATGTGCCGAATGGTTTGAAACTGCGGGGACATTTAGGTTCCGAACTGCAACGCAAAGCGGCTGCAATCGTGAGTATCGAACTCGACAGCGAGCCGTCGGTATCGGTGGTTAAGGCACTCAAAGTACGGGACGGCAGCCCGCTCGACGTTCCTTTGATGCAGTTCTCTTGGGATAAGGAACTGGGAATGCACATTTATATCGGCGAAAAACCACGAGAGGAAAAGGAAAAGCGAAAAGAAAAGGAGCTGGCGACAGTTGCCCGTGAGATATTTGGCGTACAAAAGCACTTGACTTATATCGACCTGTGTGACCGCATCCAGCAAACAATGGATGTAAAGGAACGTACCGCCAAAAGCTACATTAAGTATATGCGAGAAAAAGAAATAATCATAAAAGATCCGTCCAATCAGAATTACTTTATGATAGGGCATATCGTCTAAAACCCCGAAACAGCCATGTATATAAGCAAAGAAGATTTTGAAGCGTGGATGGAACGAATCATGTACCGCTTCGACAAACAGGATAAAACCCTTGATAAAATGAGTAAACAAAGGAATATGTTGGACGGAGAACTATTGCTTGACAATCAGGATTTGTGTCAGCTTCTCCATATAAGTAAGCGAACGCTGCAACGCTATCGCAGTACAGGCGAACTTCCTTTTCAGACGGTTTATCAAAAAACCTACTATAAAGAGAGTGATGTACATACGTTCATAAGGGAAAATTTTAATAAAAAACGGAACGGTAAAAATCCACCGAAAAACCCGTGAGGGCGTTTTATTTCTATTTTGATGTTGCAGTTTATTTAAATTAGTACGAAAGCCCGTACCGTAGTGATGACAGGTATGGGTTTTGTCTTTTCAAATTTACGTCAAAAAAAACGATTTATTGACGTAAATTTGATTACATTTGCAGAGAATTAAAGTAGCATATATGAGTAAAATAACAAAAATCGACAAGCTGCAAAAAGAGTTTGGTAGCAAAAATATCATTGAATTAAAAGATATTGATGCTTTTTATAGGAAGGAAGAACCCTCTATTCCTAAAACAACTGTGAATTGGCGTGTGTATGCTCTTGTTCAGGAGGGAGTACTTCAAAGGGTGGGCAAAGGGTTATACCGTTTAGGTAAAACAGAAATATTTGTTCCAGAAATTACCCATAAGAAAAAAAGCATTAGCCAGTTTATAAACAAAAATTTTCCATTTGCCAACTACTGCCAGTGGGAATTGTCCCACGTTAATTATTTCTCGCAACATCTTATCAATTTCAACATTCTATTTGTGGATGTAGAGAAAGATGCGTTAGATGCTGTATATTATGCTTTGAAAGAGCAATATTCAAAAGTGATGCTGATTAGTAATCTTTATGGAGATATATCGGATTTCAGCGACACAATTATTATTCGTCCTTTGATATCGGATTCTCCTACACAAAAGGTGAAAAACTGCTCTGTGGCTACTCTCGAAAAAATGTTGGTGGATTTAGCAACGGATAAAGAACTAATATCTTTTCAAGGAAACGAAATATATACGATTATACGCACTGCTTTTGAGAAATACACGATCAATCAAAACACGATGCTTAGATATGCAGGGCGTAAAAATAAGAGAAGGGAAATAGAGGATATCTTGAAAACTATAAATCGTCAATAATCGTCATAAATTGACGTAAATTTGAAAATGTGATAAAATCAGAAAACGCATCAAAAGAGTGGATTGAAGCAATAACAAAATCCACAAAGGCAAAAGATAAAATACTTGTCGAAAAAGTAGTGAGAGCTTTAATGCTTTTAGAAGGTCTTGCAAAATCTAATTTGGATTTTGTTTTCAAAGGGGGAACTGCTTTAATGTTATTATTCCGTTCGAGCAAACGGTTATCCATAGATATTGATATTATTGTACCCGAAAAAGAAGCGAAATTCGATAGTATATTAGACGAAATCTGTAAAGAATATGGGTTCACTCGATTTGAAGACCAACCACGTAAGGCAAAAGCCAAAATAGACAAAGTACATTATAAACTGTATTTCCATTCGGTTATTGAAGAAAAAGAATCTTATGTATTACTGGATATTCTGAAAGAAAAAATAAACTATCAGAATGTGGTTGAAGTTCCTATAGATAGTTTGTTTGTGAAATTAGACGGAACAGCAACACAAGTAAGAGTTCCTGACTTCAACAACATATTGGGCGACAAACTGACTGCCTTTGCTCCCAATACAACAGGCATACCCTATAAGAAGGGCGAAAAAGAAATGGGTATGGAAATTATCAAGCAAATGTATGATATAGGTTGCTTGTGCGACCATGCAGATAATGCGGAGATAGTTTCTTCTGTATTTTCATCATTTGCCGAAACGGAAATACAATACAGGGAAAATATTTGTACGGTTTCAGACGTACTCGATGATATTATTGATAATTCATTAGAGATATGTTTGCGGGGTAATCACGGTAAGGCGGATTTCGCTATTCTCTCCAAAGGTATATTGCAAGTAAAGGGCTTTATTTACTCGGAAGTGTTTCATCTTGAAAAGGCAATTACTTATGCGGCAAAAGTGGCATATATGGCTACCGTAATAAAATATGGACAAACGGATATAAAGAAATTCGATGCTGAAAAAATACAAGAAATGAAAGATTGGCTGATAAAAGAACCGACAAGTACCAAATTTAATAAATTTAAAAAATCAAATCCAGAAGCGTTCTTCTACCTATACCAGTTATCTGAAATAACTTCAAGCACAGAAAAAAAATAATAAAAGTGGCGATTGGATATGTTCAATCGCCATTTCTATTAAAGCTTGAATGCCTTAGATGTATCTTTCTTCTCCACTTTCGGCGGACTACCACCCACCGATGCAATTAAAAGCCTGTCACCCATAATGTCTTTCACTCCCTGTAAATTGTTGGGTAAAGGAGTGTCCCGGACAGAGGCAGTAGGCTGGTTTGCACTATTTATCGAAACGGCATCGTTCTGTACGCTCTCCTCGATTGGTTTGAGCGAGAGTTGGATTTCACGGTCTAATTTAATCAGGTCATCTTTCAACACTTTCAGTTCCGGTTCTTTCCGCCAAGTGGCTTCGACGACTTCTTTGAGAACGGGAATATCCTTTTGCAATTTCTCATTATCCGATTGGTATTTCTCCAACAATTTAGGCATCGTATCAAGGGCATTCAGAAAATTCAGTGCTGCTGTCTTCGGGTCAGAAGCAATATAACCGTGATTGTAATTGTAAAGAATACCTCCTTCCCCTTTGGCAAAAAAGCGGTTTTGTATCACATCAAAACCGTCTTTATTACTCGTTTCGGATTTTACCAATAAATCAAAACCATAAAGTGTACCGATTTTATCGTGTGCTCCGTGAGTCCGGGCTTTGTCGGCTATCTCATTTAATTTTATTCCAACCTCTTTCGGATTACTTTCCTGCAAACCGTCCAATAAAACAGGATTTAGGCGGGTAACGCCATCCGATTGAAACTGAACACGGGAATTGAATGCTTCCATATCTTTGGAAATACGGCTAATTATACCGTCATTTTTCTCCACATCGGACATAATACCTTCCAACTTATGGCGGGATGAAGATTTACCTCTGGTAAACGCCTGTCGTTCCGATTCAAGGGAAGCGATCTTCTTCTCCAGCCGTGCTTTTTCGAGTAACTCGGTATTACCTGAAAGGATAGCCACGTATTCAGAAAAGTTCATTCCGCCTTTTTCGTCCATGCTGCCTTCGTCAATGGTACGGCTACCCATTGAGTTGTTTTTCAACTGGCGGATGAAAAGCTGCTTATTATGCAACAAACCGAATTTATAAGCGTCCAATGATTTTTCAACGGCGTAAATCAGTACATCCACTTTATTGCCGGCATACAGTTTGGCAATATCATTACCTTTACGAATGCCCCGACCGTCTCGCTGTTCAAGGTCGGACGGTCGCCAAGGCGCATCCAAATGGTGAATGGCAACGCATCGTTTTTGGGCATTTACACCTGTTCCCAACATTTCGGTAGAGCCAAACAACACACGGATCTTGCCCTCGTTCATATCTTTTATCATCGTTTTGCGAGCCTTGTCCGTTTTTGCCTCCTGAATAAAGCGTATTTCGTGAGCGGGGATTCCGTAGTCATCCATCAGTTTACGCTTTATCTCGGAACAGGGATTCCATTCTCCGGGTTTGTAGGTCCCCAAATCAGAGAAAACAAACTGTGTAGCCTTGTGATCCTTGAATTTGGTATAGTAATCCGATACCATCTTAGCAACGTGTGAAGCCTTGTTATCTATATGGTCGCCGTACTTTACGGGGTCAATCAACCGCATATCGAGCGACATTTTGCGGGCATAGTCCGTCGCGATCAGCATCTTTGCTTTTTCTTCGCTTTCCGATAGCGGAGCACGTCCCAATACTTCGCCTTTGCCTGTCTTGGCAAACTCTACCAACTTCTGAATAAATTCCTGTTGGTCGGGCGTAGGTGGAATATTGTGCAGGATTTCATTCTTGACAGGCCGGTCGATTCCGATATCTTCGGCGGAGCGATAATCCGTAATTTCGGCATAAAAAGCCGCCAATTCGGGTACTTTGATAAAATACCGGAAGCGTTCTTTCTGTACAATCTCGTTCGTAACCGAAAATTCATAGTCTATCGACTTTTTGGCAAAAATAGCCGCCCAGGCATCGAACGTATTTATGTTCTGCCGTTCCAGTTCGTTTGGCCGGAGATACTTGAAAAGCAAGTATAACTCCGTCAGTGAATTGGAAATGGTTGTACCTGAAAGGAAAGTCGCTCCCAAATCCTTTCCCGTCCTGTCCTGAATGGTACGCAAGGCGAACAGCATATTTAAGGCACGTTGAGAACCTTCGGCATTTCCCAATCCTGCCACTCTATCGTGACGGGTGGTAAAGGTCAGGTTCTTGAAACGGTGGCTCTCATCAACGTACAAATGGTCGATGCCCATTAAACGAAAATCGACTGTATCATCTTTCCGGTTTTCAATCTGATAAGCGATCGTATTTAACTTGGCTTCAAGATTAAGTTGTCGTTTAACCAGACCTTTCTCCATTGCACGGGAAATCTCCTTGCCCTGTGCCCTTAATACTTCCAAATTTTCTTCGACCGAATCGAGTTCCGCCTGTAATATGCGTTGCTGTATCTCGGGCGACTGGGGGATCATACCAAATTGTTCGTGCGTCAAAATGATAGCATCCCAGTTGTTGTTCTTCATTTCGTTGAAGATCTTCGCCCGTTTTGCAGGGGTAAAATCTTCCTTACCCGGATACAGTACCTTTGCATTGGGATAAGCCGTACAGAAAGTTTGGGCTATCTCGTGTACATTGGCTTTGAGAGCCATAATGAGGGGTTTGTTAACTAATCCCAACCGTTTTTTCTCGTAGGCGCTTACGCACATTATCAGGGTTTTTCCACCGCCCACCTCGTGGTCGATGATGCCCCCTCCATTGAGTTTATCCATCCAAACCGCATCTTTTTGGCTCTTGTACAGGTCGGGGATACCTAAACCCTTCAAGTCCAATCCGGGAAACTCCTGATGGCTGCCGTCGTAATCGGGACGAACGAAGCAGTTGAACGTGCGGTTGTATTTATCCGCCAACCGGTCTTTGAACTCCTGCGACTGTTCGCCCAACCATTCGGTAAAACCGTTGCGTATCTCGTCAATCTTGGAATTGGCAAGTTGGATGGATTCCGAATCTCTCACTTTAACGTCTTGCATTTCTCCGTCAACCAATTTTCGTACTTTCTTGGTAATATCGGGAGAGGTATTGTGCAAAGCGTGTTTCATCAACGCAATCCCGTCATAACTCCGACTTTGTGCCCTGACAGCGTATTGATCCCAAATCTTGATATTCTTATGGTCGGCTTTCAGACTGTATTCATCCCGGCTTTGTGCATAGTGTACCGACACATCGGTATCGAACAAGTACGAAGCATACTTGCTGTAAATACCTGTCGGAATCCATCGTTCTCCAAAATTAAAGTCCAAATCCTCAAAGGATATCGGACGGGGCGTTGCTTCCCGAAGTGCTGTGAGGGATTCTTTTGCGGATTCATTATCGGGATGATTGTCCAGATAGCGTTCGACGTGTTCGGCTTTGGAAATTACATTGCCACTTATGAACTTGTCCGCGATTTCATAAGCACCGATCATCGGGTTGAAGAATACCTGCCCTTTTAGTTCGTATAAAATCTCTTCCGAAGTGCCGCCTGTAAGCCCTGCCATATAGTCAAGATCAACAGTCGCATATTTGTTGAGCGAAGCGGTCAGGGCTTCCCTTGCGTTATCGGTAGAAGTTATTTCGTTTGGATTAAAAGCAACCGGTTGTTGGAAAATATCGGCTTTGACAGCTTTGCCGTTGACATAGCGTTCAAGGGACAAAATTTCCGTTCCTCCGGCATCCATTTTAATAAGGCTCAGGTTTTTCGCGTCGTTTATGTTTCCGAAACGGCGGGTAAAATCATCATAAAGCCTGTTGAGCATTTCACGCAAGGCGGGATTTGCTTCCAACCTTGTTGCTTCGTTGCTGTACAGGTGGTGATAAGTATCCCGTATTTCGATGTAAAGGGATGCTTTCGCCTGCTGTGTTCCGGTGAGCTGAAGCGGATGGAACATCGGCTGAAATCCGTTCAAATCACGTAAATAACCGATACGGTTGTTATTGTCCGTTACCAATGTGCCTTCCCGATAATGGGATGGAATATCTTCCGGTTGGAAAGGGACAGGTTTCAAACGCTCTTGTTGTTCCCGTTCAGCTTCCGCCCGAAGGTTTTCCAATTGTTCTTCCCGACGGGCATCGAATACGGGATAAGCTTGTGCTGTTTCCTGTTGCAATTGTTCCCTCTTTTGAGTGGCTTCATACTGCAATTCTTCCCGCCAATCCATAAAAGGAAGTTCTTGTGGTTTGCTTTCCTGCTTTTGAGGCTTCTTGCTCCGTTTTCTTGGTTTATTTGCCTGACTGCGTTCCTCTTGGGTAAATCCGAAGAGGTCATAGAGCGTAATTAATGGTTGCTCTGTAACAGGCTTCGGTTTTGTCTCCGGAGTCGGCTCTTTTTTAATGGCAGGGTTGTCCATATCGAAAAGAGTAGTTGCAAGTCCCGAAGTTGGCTTGTTTAGGGTTTGCTTTTCAGATTCATTTTTTACCGATTGTTCTATGGAAACAGTTTCTCTTGTATTCTGTGAAAGCATATTTTCATCAGAAAACCAATGTTCTTCAAGTGCTTCCCAAAAAGGATCAAGCTCATCTGTTTGCCAAAGGGGATTGAGGTCGTTGGCATATACGGCTTCTTCTGATTCAGGTTTCAACTCTATTTCTTCGGTGGGCAAAGACTTTATTTGTTCCGAAGCATCTTGTGCAAAGTTTTGGTATCGTTGTAAATCCAAATGTTGGGAAAAATCTTCATCCAGCATTTTACGCAGGTCTTTGGCAATACCGTCCACTCCACCCTCGTGTGTAAAGACAATGGCAGGTTTGCCATAAGGGTCGGTATCTATCTTTGAACCGGTCTGCACCACCCTGTCGAAATCACGAAACAGGTTATTGATGGAAATATCGTTTGACAACTTGCGGGATTCGATAAAATTCTGCTGTCGTTGGTTCAATTCCGTATTTTGACTGTTGCGTTGCAGGATAATCAAATCGCTGCCGACATCAGTTCCGGCGTGGTCGGTAAAGAGGTTGTTCGGTAAGCGGACAGCCGAAACCACATCGCAGGTGCTCATCAGGTATTCACGTATCGGCTTGTTTTGCTCTGAATTAAGAACGCCCTGTGAAGTGATAAAGGCGATTATTCCGCCCTCTCTTGCCGCCATAACGCTTTTGGTAAAAAAGTAGTTGTGGATAGCCTGTGTCGATTGTTTGACCGCCGGTATCTCGTGGGTGGATAACAGCGGGTCAAATACGGCAATATCGCCAAATGGAATATTGGATGCTATCACATCAAAATGCTGTGCGTAACGTCCTTCCATTTTCTCGTAACCCTCAATCCGCACTTTATCTTGCGGGTAAAGGTGTGAGAGGATTTTTCCCGTAAGCAAATCCTTTTCAAATCCGGTTACTTTGGCTTCGGGTGCGGTTTCTTTGAAAGAGGCAATAAAAGCACCTGTGCCGGCACTGGGTTCTAAGAAGCGAGTCGGTGTGATACCGCTATCTTTTAAGGCATCCGCCAACGCGTTAATAACAGGCTTCGGCGTATAAAATGCCGTTAGGATAGAGCTTTTCAAGGAACTGACATAGTGTTTGTAAACTTCCGGTGTGGGAGAACTTTCACGGAGTACCTCGTGAAGTTCCTGCACTAAGGGGAAAAGCTCGATTTCGGATTTAGACCACCGCTCAATATCTTCGGGCTTTTCCGCAGGATTAAGAATTGCCTTAATTCCTCCGAAACCTGAATAGTTGGCGAGTATTTCCCGCTCTTCGGGAGTTGCTCTCTTCTGTTCCTTGTCGAGCCTTAACGCCAACTTGACAGCATCAATGTTCTGACGCAAATGAGTTCGCTTATTGTAACTCATTTTCGAGCAAAATCAGGATTGTGCCGACAAGCTCCGTATAGAGCGACTGGTACTCTGTCGTCTCGGCAAAATCATCGTTCAGGTTGTAGTTGGAAAATACCGCTTGACATTCGGGCAATAGTTCTTTTGCCTTTGCTTGGGCTTCATTGGGAGAAACTTCGTCGAAGAACTCGTTCCAAAGAATTTCAACAATCACATTGTAAGGAGAGAAATGCAAACCTTTGAATAAGGTTTCGTTGGCAATTTCGGCTGCCTGAATATGGTCTAAACCACTTTTTACGGCTTCGCTGTACGCTTCGGCTGCCATATCCCCACGTCCTGCAATAAAGGAAAGGTCGTTGGCTTTGTCGGGGTGGGAATCACGTAAAAAGGATAGTAAATTAAGGCGGAAGTAGGACATTTCCGCAGGCTCTAAGTTTGAATTGTATTTCATACTATGAATTTTTTAGTGGGGGTCGCAGACGCTTTTGTTATTTTTTTACAAGCAAAAGGCACTGGGATATCCCTCCCCAGTGCCACCACTAAAAAAATTCAATAGCACCTGATTTAACAATTTCTCATCAAACCTGTGGCGTATGAACTTTCTTAGTGGCAAAGGTAAGAGTTTTATTCCAATTTATACAAGTCAGAACAGTATAGGACTGAGCGATTTATATTGTGGACAACATTAATCACCTTAATTTCACTCCCTATACAGGCAGTTAGTGAATTGATATTATCGAGTATATATAATTCACTATCATCATGTGATTTCGCCCATTCAATTACAAATTCTTCCAATGATATAAATTCTCCTACTCTTGGGATAAGAGGATATGTGAACTCATGACTATTGCAATAATCAATGAAAGAATATAGCATTATAGTCATCTTGTCGAGGTTTGCATTTCTTATCAAAGCCTGACCTAAATTTAATAACAAACTTATTTTCATTACTTTTTCCGTTTTTTAGAGTTATCAAATTGGAATACCGTCTTATACTCCGCATCAAAAGCTACGGCAGCATCGAAAGGCTTGTTTTCTTTGCTCTTAAAGCCTTTGATAGTTCCTGTCTTGCCTTTAGTAAGCAGGTCTTTCAGTTGTCCGTCGGTCAAGTCTTTGCCTGATTTGTTACGAAATACGGTCAATCCGCAGGCTTCGTTCTGACACTTGGCTACTTTCTGATAGAAAACAACCTGACCGTTTTTACATTTGGGACACGGACAGCTTTCACGCTGATTGCCGCCGCCCTCGATTTTAGTTCCCAACAATTCGGTGGTAATCTGTGCGGCATATATTTCAATTCCCCTGTGGAATGTATCGGCATTCATTTCGCCTTTTTCAATGCTGCCCAATGCTCTTTCCCATTCGCCAGTCATTGAAACGTCCGCAATCTTTTTATCACGGACAGCCAGATAGACAACCAACCCTTTATTGGTAGGAACAAGCGATTTTTTCTCACGTATAATATATTCACGGGAGAAAAGCGTTTCGATAATGCTTGCACGGGTTGCAGGCGTTCCGATACCTGATTCTTTGATTGCTTCCCGTTCTTCCTCGTTGGTAAGGTCTTTACCGCAGGTTTCCATTGAAGACAATAAACTACTCTCCGTGTGTAACGGACGGGGCTTGGTTTGTTTTTCCAATAAATCCGTTCCGTTAATGGGAAGAACGTCGTCATTGGAAAGACTGGGAAGTGCCGAAGCATCGTCTTCGCCTTTTTCTTCATCAGGTGCATTCAATACGGCTCGCCAACCGGGAATAAGGATAACACTGCCCTTGACCGAAAACAAAACGCCCGAAGCATCCAAAGAAACACTTGTGTTCTCTTTGGTACATTTACCTGAAAAGGCTTCGAGCATTCGGGCAGCAATCATATCATATATGATACGTTGGTCGGTTGAAATGTCTTTCGGTGTGTTTTCGGTAATTATCAGGGCATGGTGGTCGGTAACTTTTTTATCGTTTACCGAACGCCTGTTCAGGCTTGCTACCGATAAGGTTTTTGCGTAACTGCCGAATGGAGTGTAACCGGATAACTGACCGATAAGGGCAGGTATTTCGGCAAAAACATCATCGGAAATATAGCGGCTTCCTGTTCTCGGATAGGAAATGAGCTTCGCTTCGTAGAGCGCTTGTGCTACTGACAGGGTTTTATCTGCCGAAAAACTATGTCGGCTGTTCGCTTCTTTCTGCAAGGTGGTTAGGTCGTAGAGTAATGGCGGTTCCTGACTTCCTTGCTTTGTTTCCACATTTACGATGCTGACTGATTCTGACGAGCGGATACGCTCTAAGATTGTGTCAGCATCCTGTTTCGTGCTGTATCGTTCGGTGGAAATAGCGGTGAACTGTGTTGCATCTTTTGCCGTGTGGAGCTTTACCTGAAAATAAGTTTGCGGCTTGAACTCTTTGTTTTCGAGGTAACGGCTGCAAATCATGGCGAGTGTGGGCGTTTGAACACGCCCCAACGACCATACTCCGTACCCTGCCGATATTGAAAGCGATTGTGAAGCGTTTATTCCAACAACCCAATCTGCCTGGCTTCGGGCTTTTGCCGAAGCGTACAGATTGTCGTACTCCTTTCCCGGACGTAGGTTTTCCAACCCTTTGCGGATAGTCTGATCCGTAAGAGAACTTATCCAAAGGCGTTCGAAAGGCTTGGGACATTCGAGATAATCAAATATGTATCTGAATATTAACTCTCCCTCTCGTCCGGCATCGGTAGCAACCACGATACGCTCACATTTATTAAAGAGTTCCTTGATAACTTTAAGTTGTTTCATTGTGCCCGGATCGGGTTTGTATTCCTTGCCGTCCTTTACCTGCCGGGGTAACAACTTGAACTCTGTCGGAAGTATCGGCAGGTTTTCAGCTTGAAAGCCTGTGATACCATAATCCTGTGGCATCGCCAACCCTATGAGATGGCCGAATGCCCATGTAACGGCATATCCGTTACCTTCCAAATAACCTTCATGACGGTTACTCGCACCAACGATAGCCGCTATATCACGAGCTACGCTTGGCTTTTCTGCAATTATTACTTTCATTTACTATTGGATTTTTTTAGTGGTTGAATTACATTTTATGTCCTGTGGACTTCTTAATAGGCTTTTTAACAGTTTGCTTCTGCTCTTTGTCCTGATTCTCGGTTGGCTTTTGCTGACCTTGTTTCAGAGGTTTGTTGGAATGTTTGGTCGCTTCGTTTGTTTTGCCTTGCGAATTGACTGCTACCTGCGTTTTACTTTCATTGGCAGGTTTCACTTCCGCACCCTGTTTCTTGGCTCGGTCGGGATTCCACTTGAAGAAATCGAGTTTGCCTTTTTCAGCATTGACTTTGACATAAGCATTGAAAGGCTCACCCTTTCCGTCTTTTACCATGCCTTGAACATAAGTTGCTTTTCCCTCACGAAGCGTATTCTGCTGCTTCTCGCTCAAATCAACTCCTAATAGATTTTTAGGAATACGGACTTTATTTTGCTGTTCTCCGTTTTGGTTCTGCTCCTGCTTGTTGTTTTGCTGATACTTATTGCGGTTTAATCCGTCGTAGGAAAAATCATAACCGCCTTTGGCAGCATTGAACTGAACATAAGCATCGAATTTTCGGAGATTGTCCGTACCGATTGTATTTTTAGAGGTCATGCCCTCGATTAATACTTTCTTTCCCTCTTTGAGCGACTGTTGTTGTTCAGGAGATAGTTCCGCACCTTTCAGGTTTTGAGAAACGGTAAGTTTATCAAGCGGTACAGCTTCCAAACGGTTGGTTAGTTTGTCAATAGATACAAGCGACGGAACTTTTTCGCCTGGTCTTGGTTCCAGTTCGACTACACGACCACTATTACCCGTTGCCAGTAAGTTTTCCTTTACATCGTTCGGTAGCATAATTCCCTGAAACGGCTTTTCCAAATCAACTTGTTGTTGCTGTGGATGCGGAACGAATTTCAGGCTGCCGTCGGGTTGTTCTTCCAATGACAGGCGGGCTTTCATCGGATAATCCACGCCCTCGATTTTGGGATTGATATCCACCAAGTGCGGGGACTTATACCCATAACTCATGGCTTTGAGTTCGCTCTCTAAACCTTCGGGCTTAATGCCGTACTTCTGATATTCGCTTTCAGGAATACGGTTGGTGTCGAATTGCTTAAATTCGGCTTTCTGTTCGGTTGCTGTGTCCATTTTTTCTTCTTTCTTTTCGGGTTGAACTTGTTTTTCACTCTCTTTGGTCGATTGCTCCTGCTGATTCATATAATCTTTCGGATTGATACGATACTTTTGCAAGTCTTCTTCGTTGATATGCAGGATTTTGTCAAGCATATCGACAGTTACGGCATAAAATCCCGTATGTGAGGGATTTTTAGCCTGATTAAAGAAGTTCTTGAAAAAGTTTTCGATAGGGTCGGCGTGTTTATCGATTTTGAGAAAATCGGTTTCTTTCGCCTTCATGGGGTCAATGGCATCAATTTTTCCTTTCTTATCAATGCCTTTCACTACTTTGAGTTTGTTGCCTTCTCCTTCATCTCGCATCAGGAGAACTTTGTCTTTTGGATTTAATTTTTCATCCATGATTAAACTGTTTTTTTGTTCTGCATCACTATTAATGCAGAATAAAAGTAGGCTTAATCAGCGTGTTAGCGGTTGGTTTTTTGTGAGGTGGCAGTGTGTGGCTTCGATTTGGCAGCGTGTGGCGTTGGGAATTGATAATTCACCAAAATGGAAGATAAAAAAACTGCCACCCTTTGAGGAAAGGTGGCAGCAAATGTTTTGAAGTGGCTTTAGATATTTATATTATTGCCAAATAATACTTATAGCGATTTTGCCATAATTTGGGAAAATGCACTTTTCAAAGAGTTTAATTCCTCTTATGTCATCATATGAGCTAAACCATTCGGAAGCTTCTACAATTTCAGTATCATCACATTTGAGTCCATTATTAAAATAATCTCCAGCAACAGTAAGAGGAGGAGTCTTTTTTGACGAATGCTCAATGAAATACTTATATGGGAAATCATTTGATTTCCAACTATATTCAATCATATTATCTCTTGAAAAAACTACCATAATAGGGTATGCGTCAATTTCTATATATTTAAGTAATGTCGCAGAAAGACTTGTTCCAAATTCCTTTGTCAACGATTCTATCAAAGAAAAATCAAATTTTCGTGTTTGAACAGCTTGTTTAAAACGAGATGTTGGCATTAGTAAGTTTGAAGCGAAATGATCAGCCTCCATTTCTACGATATTTTTCCTCTGGAATCTGTAATATGATTTATGCAAAGACTTCCCTTTTTTTAGAGCATTACGATGTTCATCAATAAAAAAATGTCCTAATTCATGAGCAAATGAAAATCGAAGTCGTGCATTGTCTGTCGATTGAATATTTTGTGTATTCAAATAAACATGAAAATCTTTAGAATCATGTTCTAAAAGACCATCAAAACAATCTCCATATTCTCCATAATTATACGTTACACCAGATTTTTCGGCAATGAGTTCTGGCAACACCATACTATGTGGACAATAATCAATAGATATAAATTCAGCTAATTCAGCTAATTCTTTTTTTCGAGCATTATCTATTGTCATTCTTCTTTTTCTTAGCTTCTTCTTTATCTCTTTTCATTTTCGCAAGCATATCTTCTGGGATATCTTTCCCTTCTCTTGCAGCTAATGCCCAATTCCTTTCTCCCTCTGAATTGTCTATTGCAATTACTCTTTTCTTTAGTGTCTGCTTTTTGTCCTCAAATACAAAATCAGGAGATCCTAATTCTTTAGGCAAAGGAATATAGTCTATATTTTCTTCAAAAACGGACATCTGTTCATCTGTTGTAGGGAATAGGTACCCATGTGATTTCAGTGCATTTTCAAGATATGCTTCAAAATCCGCATCCTGTATTTTTATTTTTTTTGTCATTGTTGTTATGATTTAATCGTTTGACAAGTGGAGTTTTGGATAATATGCGCTTTAATTTTATCCAAAGCTCTTTTTTTGATTTGCCTAATATTAGCAGGTGTAGTCGAGTATCTATTGCTTAACTCACTTAAAACTTCATCCGGCAAATGTTTATTTTCTTCCTGATATAGAAAACAGGTAAGTAAAATTTCTCGGTCTCTTTCAGATAACAAACTCAATGCATCATTTAAAATTTTCTTTTGAGGTGTCTCGTAATCAACAATATCATCTTCAATATCAGAAGTAGAAGTTATTACATCCTCTTTCAAGGGGATATTTTTTCTGTCATTCAGATTATATTCTTTGATTAAATCAAGAGTCTCGTTATAGGCTATTTTTGACATCCATGTTGACAACTTACTTTTCTTAGAATCATATGTTGGATGCGCATAAATAGTCATCATAGTGTTACTAAAGACATCTTGTGCCAACTCCGCTCCGTTCTCAATATCTAACTTCGCGCAAACGCCATAGCATAAAGACCATAGCAAGTTCTTGTATCGCTTATAAAAAATACGAAAAGCGTCCTTTGCCTCAGCCTCATTTTCTTCCTTATAAGACATTAAAACAAAGAGATCTTCATCTGTGTATGAAATATCTAATTGTTTCTTGTTTTGCATAACATCCATATTTTGACAATCTATATTAATATACTCGTAAGCGTGACCAATTACGATAAACTGCTAATTTTCTGCAAAGTTAGCAAAAATGTCACGCTTATGAGTATAATGGTTAAACTAATGCAGAGAATAGATAATGACCGATATGATAACTTATAGCAAGACTTCATTAAAAGACAAAAGCTCCTGCAAAGCTTTCGATTGGAGTGATAAGAGCGAGTTATGGTTTTATAGAGGTTTCAAGTTTAACATATACAGAGTAAAAGCAGAGATAATATATTATGGTCATCAGTCGCAACCAACCTTCAATGGGAATAGTCGGCTTAATAGCTAAAATACAAATTAATTAAATAAATTGAGTATGAATGTACATGACGGGGCGCCGGATACGCAAAAAGAAAAAATCCCCTTGAAGTTTGTTATTGAGGGAAAAGAGTATGAAACCTGTGAGCAATACCTGACAGGTGCAGAGTTGAAGCAATTAGCGGGCATTCCTTTGGAAACCGAATTGTTTCTATCTATTAGTAAGCCGTATAATGACGAACTGATAGAAAACGATACGCGAGTAAATATAGCAAGACCGGAAACGGAGTATTTTTTTGTGAAAAAGAAATTGCACTTCACTATCAATGGAGTTCCTTTTGTTTGGTACAAGCAATATATCCGTGGCGTACAAATTCGAGAGTTAGGAGGGATTTCGCCTAATGATGAACTATATCTTGATATTCCTGATGGTTGGAACGATGATTTCATTGAAGACGATGAAATTGTTGATTTAGCTCGTCCGGGTGCAGAACACTTCATTTCTAAACCCAAACAAAAGGAGTTTAAAATCATAGTAAATGCTCGTGAAAAGGCTTGGTCGCAGGCTACCATATCTTTTGAACAAGTCATTGTATTGGCATTCGGTTCCTACGACAATAATCCGAATAAGGGTTATACCGTTACTTATAGTAAGGGGCCTAAGCCTAACAGGGAAGGTTCTATGGTGAAAGGATCAGTTGTTGATGTTAAAAATAATATGATATTCGATGTCACAGCAACTGATAAATCATAGTCAAGACCTTAAGCGTCTTAGAGACGAAGGTTACGAAATAGAGGTTCGTGGTGGACATTTACTTGTCCACCATATTCCCTATGTAAGAAGCGATAAGACTATACAGTACGGAATACTAGTGAGCACGCTTACTTTGAAGAATGGAACCACTACTGCCACTCCTGATAATCATGTTATTTATTTTATTGGAGACAACCCTTGTAATGACGACGGGACGATAATAACTGCAATACAACACGATAATTCAGCCAAGAATTTTGGAGGCATAGCAATAAATCGCTCTTTCTCGAATAAGCCTCAGCAAGGCTATCCTAATTACTACGAAAAGGTGAAACGGTATGCAGATATTATTTCAGCTCCCGCTAAGTACTCGGATAGTACAGTAACTGAAAAAACGTTCAAAGTCATACCTGACAATGCAAATGAAACGGTTTTTCAGTACATTGACACTAACTCAAGTAGAGCAAATATAGACTTGATTAACTCTAAATTTAATGGGCAAAAAATCGCTATTATCGGGCTGGGCGGAACTGGTGCTTATGTATTGGATTTGATAGCCAAAACTCCTGTTTCCGAAATTCACATTTTCGATGGAGACGACTTCGATCAACATAATGCGTTTCGCTCTCCGGGAGCTGCTTCAATTGATGATTTAAATAAGAATCAAAGGAAGGCTGAATATCTTTCCGGTATTTACGCTAATATGCACAAGCATATAATCCCTCACAGTTATTATGTACTGAAAGACAATATCCAAGAGCTTGACCAAATGTCTTTTGTTTTTATTTGCGTTGATAAAAACAGTGTTCGTAACATGATAGTTAAGTACTTAATTCACGCAGGCATACCTTGTATTGACGTTGGTTTGGGTGTAGAAACCGTAGATGATAAGTTGCGTGGAGCTACAAGGGTAACGACTGTAACTAAAGCAAAAAACGACCATTTTTCCACAAGAGTATTTGCAGAAGACAGTGAGAATAACGATTATGTAACAAACATTCAAATAGCCGAACTCAATTCGCTAAATGCGTGTTTCGCTGTAATCAAGTGGAAAAAATTAATTGGCTTTTATGTTGATCAAGAATGTGAGCACAATAGCATTTTTACGATAGGGACTTCAAAAATAATCAACGATGATGCAACATAGGTTTGTCGAGATTATTCCCGATGCTGTCGAAGATGATGTGTTGTATATTTCTCTGAAATACTGCACAGCCATACACAAGTGCGTGTGTGGCTGTGGAAATGAAGTGGTTACGCCTATTTCTCCTACGGATTGGAAGTTGATATTCGATGGAAAAACGGTTTCTTTATCTCCTTCTATAGGCAATTGGAACTTTAATTGTCAATCTCATTACTGGATTAAAAGGAACGAAATCGTTTATGCCAGAGAATGGGATAAAGAAGAAATTCAATTCGGCAGGACAAATGATGAAAAGCGAAAAGCAAAGTATTACAATAAAGAAAATGAGAGCGTTAGTTCTGTTACAAAAAGACCTAAAAAGAAAAAGAGATGGAAGAAGTTCTTAAAATCAATCTTTTCTTTTTGAAGTAATCATTTATAAGGTTGAGTACGACAGAAAAAATAACTTTAAGCAGGAATCAATCCACCTGCATTGTTCGGATTGAAAGCTAAATTTTACAGGTATGGCTAAAAAAGTTACCAGTAAATCCGCTGCCACAGCCGCTTCTAAAGTTTTGAGAGATGGGCGAACAAGTGCTACAAGCAAGACCGCTGCAGGAAGTTCTCTCTCTCAAAGAGAAAAAAGCGGAAAACGAAAATGAGCAGCATGATTAAAAGAGCGTAGAAGATTAAAAAACTACGCTCTTTTTTACATTTTACATTTATTCCCCTTGTTGTAACAAATGAGCCAACGCAGGGTCATCCTTAATCCGTTGTAATTCTTCGGCAACAATCTGTTTAGTTTCCTCTTTGATGCGGTCGTAATTATCTTTAATCATATCTTTCATGCGATTTACTCCGTTTGCGTCTGTAAAATCGGTAATAACAGGAATAGATTGATAAGCCTTTGTTTCGGCAGCTACTTTCGCATTATCAACAACAATTTCGCAATGAAAAATCTTCTGCTCGATACGCTCATCGAAGTTGTCTGCAATCGCACCAACAAACATACCCTGTGTTAAGTTACTAATTTTGGACGGAGGTATCAGGCTATCCATTTGGGTGCTGATAGAGGTCGATTTATCGTTACGGTTGATAGTCATAGACTGGCGTTTCTGCAATACTTTTCCGAAGCGGTCGGAAAGCGTTTTGGCTGTTTCTCCCACAACCTGACCGCTGAATATATTACCAACGGTGTTCATTACAACTTTGGCTTCTTTGTCGCCGTAATCTCTTGTTAATTGGGAGAAATCCTGAAAACCCAACAATACCGCTACTTTGTTGCTTCGAGCAGTGGCGATAAGATTGTCAAGACCTTTGAAGTAAATGGTCGGCAACTCGTCGATTACTACCGAACTCTTTAACTGTCCTTTCTTGTTGATTAATTTCACAATACGGGAATTGTAAAGCCCCAGAGCCGCACCGTAAATGTTCTGCCTATCGGGATTGTTACCGACTACCAACACTTTTGGGTCTTCGGGATTATTTATATCGAGCGTAAACTCGTCGCCACTCATAACCCAGTACAACTGGGGAGAAATCATTCTCGATAATGGAATTTTGGCACTTGCTATCTGTCCCATTAATTGGTCGGCAGCACCGCCGAGCCAAGCGTCCATAAAAGGACTTAAATAGTTTTCGAGTTCGGGATATGATGTGAGAATCGGGAAAATATCTTCGTATCGTTTGTTCAGGAACTCAATCGCATGAGGAAATGTACAATATTTTCCGTCTTTGTAAATGCGTAAGTACCAAATAATTGAAGCGAACAATATAATCGGAGATTCCACAAAGAAGTCGCCCTGCTTCTGTACCCACGTTTTATTGAGGTTGAGCATAATCGTGTAACTCGATTCGTATGCGTCCGAAATATCTTCCATGAATGACGGATTGATAGGGTTACAACGGTGCGAACGGCTCGGATCGTCGAAGTTAATCACATAAAAAGTCGGCACTTTCTTATATCCTAATTGATTATTTAGCAAATGGTTATAGGCTATTGTGGAAAGGTCTGGAAACTTGAAATCATACACGTACATCGAAAATCCTTTTTCAATCTGTTGTTTTATATACTGATTAACAACGGCATACGACTTACCACTACCCGGAATTCCTAACACTATACTGGCACGGAACGGATTTACTACATTTATCCAACCTTTCCACTGTTTCTTTTTATACCAAAATTTAGTTGGCAAATTCACGGAATATTCGCTCTGTAATAGCCGTGTTTCCTGCATAAACGATTCGTTCTCCATATTGAAAACGTCGTCCATAAGATTGTTCTTCAGCAATCGGCTCATCCATAATCCTCCAACCAACAGGAACAGATAACCTGTTGTCATTGTAAGAACATAAAACCCCGTTATTGCTGCTGCGGGTAATGGCAGGTCGAGTATCCACCAGTTCATAAAGAACAGGATAAAACCGATTGTCAGAAAAACATAGATTTTCGGCCAAGTGATTTTTTCCTCTTTCACGCCCTTTGTTCCTAAACACGATAAGGCAAGAAAAACAACAGCAAATACTTTGGTGTAAATGATACTGCCGAACAATCCGGCGGTGCGGTCAAAGTTCAGGAGTATCTTATCTACTACTTTTAGTATAAATCCCCATTCGTGCAGGGCAAAATAGCAGAACCAATAAATGTTTATCACTACGAAAATTATGCTGATTGCTCGCATAAACTCCATGACTTTTGCCAGTCCTCTCAGATCGTCTTCTTGTTGCATTTTTATAATTTTTAAATGTTTGAGAAGCAAAATTATAGAGCATAATCCAAAGTTTCGGGTGCTTGAAACGGGCTGGCTGTATGTGGCTTCGATTTGGTAGTGTGTGGCATTGGAGTATAAAATACGGATAACGATGTTTCGAATGATTATATGCCTGAATTACAGCATTATTTTTGTTAGTGTTCAGGTTATTTGTATTTTTGCATTTCTAAAAGCATATTATTATGAGTGCAATAAACTACAGTAGAGTATATACGAATTTATGCCATATTAAAGCACTGTCTCACGATCATAAATTTGACGAGATAGTCCAGCATTTAATTCTAAATGCAATGTGCAAAGAGCCTCAAGGACAACTGGCTGGAGCAAAAGATATTGTATCAAAAATAAATGAAATTTATGGGATACTATTAAGGGAACATATTGTTCAGTCTAATTTAGATAAACTTATCTCAGCAAGTAAAATAAGGCTGGTTGATAAAGTTTTACATATTGATGATAGTGAAGCGAAAAAAATCGCAAAGAATATACAAGAAATTGAGACTCTTGATATTGAAGTAAAAAGCGATTGGTTTTTTCAACTAAAAAGTGAATTTGTCGATTTTTCTGACAAAAAATTAGAAATTCTATGGGATTCCTTGCAAAAATATTTAAGCAAGGTATTTGAACAACACGGAATACAGACATTAAGACTATTAAACCCCACAGTAACAATAGATGACGAGAATGGGTTTAGTTTAAATTCTTTGATTGAAAATATAGCTAACAGCATTACCGCAGAGAAAATAGATGTCTTAACCTTAACAAAAGCAGTAAATATATTTTTTCAAGAAGCTGATGATAAAAGGGTTAATTATCTTGCTCAACTTGCCGATGCTTCTTTTACAAGTTATGCTCTGACTACGGACGAACAAGCACAGAAATTCTTAAATGCTGGATATCCAACACTAGACCTTCTACTTGATACTAATTTCATTTTTGGGATTTTGGATCTTCACAGAAATGCAGAAGATACTGCTGCAAAAGAAATTTTAGAAGAAGCTCAAAAAAATAGACTCCCTTTCAAATTATTATATCATCCTGAAACATTAGATGAATTCAGACGTGCTTTTGATGCAAAAGCAATGTATATAAGGGCGGCTAAATGGACAAGAGAATCAAGTCGGATAGCACTGACATTTAAAGAAATAAGTCCAATAGAAAGATTGTACCATGAAAGAAATATAAATGAAGAATTGGATCCTGTTGTTTTCTTAGAAAAATATGACCATGCAGAACTAATTCTAAAAGATTTAGGTTTTGGTGAATATCAACCCAAAGATTCCGATAACTCGGACGAAGCTGCTGAAATGGAAGAAGACATAAGCAAATATGAAGAATTTTACAATAATATTTATAGAAGAAAAAGAAAGACCTATAGTGGGTTCAAACATGATATTGTCGTCTTAAGAGATGTAAGAAGCAAAAATAAAACTAGAACGTCATTTTTAAAGAGCAAGGCTTTTTTTATTAGTTCTGATTTTATTCTTGCTAAATTTGAGAAAAACTACTATAAAAGGAGTCGTGAAATTAATTTTGTCATCTCTCCAAGTGTCTTTCTTCAATTAATTCGTCCATTTATTAAAAATGATTATAATTCAAACAAGAGATTCGTTGATACGTTTTCTATACCTGACCTTAGAGCATTTGATATAGACTATTCAGAAACTCGCAGAAGGGCTTTGCAGATAATAAATGATAATTATCACGGGGCTTCTTTAGAGACCAAGATGAAAATCGTACGTGACGAGGTGCTGCTTGGAAAAATGGAACAATCGAAAGATGAGTACGAAACTCAGGTTGCTCTTGTTGAGAACAGAATAGCTATAGAAAACAAACAATTGGAAGAACAGAATAAAGAAACAACTCAAGAAATAGAGAAAATTACGGGAGAAAAAGAAGCTGCCAATATAAAAGCTGAATTGCTTAATGAAGAATTAAATAGGATAAAAGAAGAGAATGAAAAACTGAAAGCCGTACAAAACCTCAATGAAAGATTGGTTGTATGGGAAGACAATAAAAAGGAATATGTAGAAAAAAAAATAATTCAGAAAAGGGAGCAATACAAAAAGGATTCAAAAAAAACTTGGGGTGCATTTTTTGCTATAATAATATCTGCTGCGATAATTCCATTTATATTTAAAATAGACTTTCCTTGTTTGAAGCAGCCTATTTGGGGTAGTGTCATAGCTCTGGTATTGTATGTAATAATTGGATTAATTTTGTTTTGGCGTTTATTTCTAGTTGATAAAGATGTCGTCAAAAATGGGTTTGATTGGATATTAACTTTTGGTTTTAATGTAAGAAAATCCAAAATTTTAGACAAACATAAAGGTACATTCATCAAGAATTTCGAAGATGAAAACCTCAAGCCAACTGTTTAGTTTACATCTGCCTCCCATACCTCCGTTTCTTCTTTTTCTTGCGGCGTGGCAATGGCATATCATCTTTCGGATAATTCTCCGGCTCCGGAGTAAGAATTGAGAAAAGCCCACCTGTTACGTTATCCGAACTGTGGCTACTTTCATAGTGCTTACTTGACTGTTCGGTATTTTTATAAACATCGGAAAGTCGGGTATCTTGAATTGGCTCTTGTATCTGCTGCTGATTCCCATCGTACAAACCATTGAATACATTAGCGGAATAATCTTTGCCCAACCGAGAACCGTTCAAAACGGTACGAGTGGTATGGTCGATAAATGTTGCCCCATAAATACGTCCTTCGTCATTCCGCCGGAACAAAACATCAATACCCTGCTGCCTTAGTTTCGCTCGGAACTCGCTCTCACTTTGGCTGCCCTGCTTGGCTTCCGATACCACTTTTAACGTATGTGCTTTCAGGTTTTTGGTTTTAATACGTTCGGTCGATTTCTCCATACGTTTTTCAAGTCCATCATAACCGACAGACTTTCCGAAAATGGAAGATTTTAACGGATTGCCGACTTTGTTACCCTCGCTGTCCATTGCCGAATAAAGCAACCCCCGATATGGTTTGCCTTTCGCTTCGCCTTTCAATTCCTCTACATTTATATTATACAGAGAAAGAACGGCTTTGTATTCGCCCATTGACTGGAAATGGTACATCGAAGCCAGCGGTTTGATAACTGAAGCAATCTGCTTTTTCAAATCGCCTTTGGAAATATCGACAGGCGAAAGTTCCCACCCTTCGGAGCGTTTCTGTCCCTCCGCAGGATGCAAGTCATACTTGCGTTCCAACTGTTCGGTTATCTCTTTGCTTCGCTCATGTTCCTTGTAACCGTCAATTTTCTTTCCCTCACTATCCACCCGGAGCGAAACGATATGTATGTGTTCCCGCCCGATGTCTTCATGCTTGAAAATAAGATAAGGCTGATTGCCGTATCCGAGTTTCTCCATGTACTCCCGTCCGATGTCTGCCAGTTGGTCGTCCGTCAGGCGGTCATCAGGATGTGGATTGAGTGATACATGAAAAACGGGTTTTTCGGTACGAAAGTGAGCCGGAACAAACTGCATAAAATCATTCATACATTCTGCAACATTGAACTGGCCGTCGGCAGGTTCAAAGACCAGATTGCTTCCCAATATCTTCCCCAGACCTTCGTCCACCTTCTCCTGATTGTATGCCAACGCACCATACAGGTTGCTTCCGATATTTATTTTTGCAACCATTGTCCCTTAAATTCTTCTGATAATTCCAGAATTTTTCGCCCGATTTCAACTAATTCTACCGTTACTTTTTCCAATTTATAGAGCAAAGCGAGTGCTTTTTTCTCCGAAAAATTGCTGTGCAGTTCCTTTACAACTTGGTTGTAATTCACTCCAACGGAGCGAAACTGTGCATAAAAAGAAGTTAGTTTGGTAACGTATTCCATAGCGGAACGGTCGATTTTTACCACACGGAACTCATCCCCGAATACACGGGCAGCGATAAAACGAGCCATAGATTGCAGTCCCGATTGCTCAAACAACGTGAGGAATTGAGCGTGTTCGGTAGCCGTAAAATTGACCGAGTAACGGTAATTTGCGGGGTTGTTCTTCGGGGATCGTCCCCCTTTTCCCCTTTTGGGGAGATTCTTTGCATTTTCATTCATACGTCGGATTTTTTAGTGGTACAATCCGTCGTTTCGGCCGCCCGCCGCCATTCAATCATTGCCCGAAATGATTCTATCAGCAACCCGACTTCGGAGGGTTTGCGTCCCCCTTGTGGGGCAAGCATTTTTTGCAGCAAAACGGTTTCCGTGCAGCAAAAAATACAGCTTGCTATTTGCTTCGTTGCAAATAAAATCTGTCCTGAACAGGGACAGATATGAATGCGAGTGAAGCGAGTGAAAAGGGCGGTCGAATACCTCCCGACGTTTCATGCTGCAAAGTTACAGGCTAAAGTAACGTGCTGTATTCCACGCATCGACGCCACTTGCTGCCATACCGACGCCACTTGCTGCCACCTCGTGAAAAAGTAGTGTGTGGGAGAGTTTTTAGGCTTTTATTTGCCCAGTGATTTATTACTCGATAACGTAATCAGGCAATAAGACGATTGTAAAATCAATTATTCGGGCAATCAAAAAAGTAAGCGATTAATAAATAGCCCGAGCGATTTTCCAATCGACTGACTTTGCAAATAATCAAACGAGCGGTCGATTGATAAACTGATAAAGCGATTGATTGATTTAGCGATTAAGCGGAAAATCAAACAGTCAATCTGTCGAATGATAAAACAAACGTGCGATTAATTGACCTGTCGGTCGAATGATTAATAAAATGATTAATAAAACGATATATCAATGTTCAACAATTAAAATTTTGAAGTAATGGAAAAGAAAACTTTGAACGTGGCTTTCAGCACCCAAAAGGGCGGAGCCGGAAAAACAACTCTTACCGTGTTGGTAGCTTCCTATTTGCACTATGTGCGTGGCTACAACGTAGCCGTGATTGACTGCGACTTTCCGCAACATTCGATTTTAGAAATGCGAGAAAGGGATTTGCAAATGTCTATGGACGATGAGCATTACAAGCTCATGGCTTATGAACAATTTTCCACTTTGGGCAAAAAGGCTTATGAAGTCATAGAGAGCAGCCCCGAAAATGCTATGGAAGATGCAAGGGACGTAATCGAAGAATTGAAGCCCGACTTCGTGTTCTTCGACCTGCCGGGAACAATCAACAATCCGGCGGTGGTACAAACACTTTCATTCATGGATTACATTATTGCGCCTATTTCTGCCGACCGACTGGTACTGGAAAGCACCCTGCAATATGTGATTACGGTTAATGATGCCCTGATTACACCCGGCAAAGCCAAAATCAAGGGAATGTATTTGCTTTGGAATCTTGTCGATGGACGGGAGAAAACCGAACTCTACGAAGTTTACGAAGATGTGATCGACAAACTGGGCTTTTCGCTTTTCAAAACATTCCTGCCCGATAGTAAACGATTTCGCCGTGAGCAAACGGTAAGCCACAAAGCCCTGTTCCGCTCTACGCTATTCCCTGCGGATAAGGCATTAGTAAAAGGAAGCAATCTTGATGCCCTGATAGATGAGATGTTGGAAACTCTAAAATAGTATGTTATGGCAAAAAAGAAAGAAGAAGTGAATTTGAGTGAGATTGATGCAAGTTTTGTCATATCGTCATTCAAGAATAAGGAACGTCGGAACAATCCGAGTTCCATACCCAGAGCATTGGTTCCTGAACACGAAAAGAAACAGGAACAGGAAACAGAAACCGAAGAACCGGAAAAGACGAAAGTTGTTCAGGAAGAAACTCCCCGTGAGGAATCGAAGCGTAAACGTAGCAAATTGCCCGATTACGAAAGCCTGTTCCTTACGGATGCAGGCATACCCACACGAAGCGGTAAACTGGTCAGTATCCGTGAGAAATACCACAAACGGATAGCAAAGGTTGTACAGGCATTAGGTAAAAAAGATGTTTCGATATTCAGCTACATTGACAATGTGCTGTCGCATCACTTCGATACTTACCAAGATGAGATAAAAGAGATTTATAATAAAGATGTTGAAGACGACGATTACTTAACCCCTTAAAATCAAAAGATATGATACCCAATCCGATTTTATACAACGATAACACGATAATGATAGGTGTTATAGCGTGTTGCCTGATAGTGCTTGCAGTGGTAATGATACCCAAAGCAATCAAGCATAGAAAGCAAATGAAACAAAATGAGAGCGAAAAACCTGTTCTGGACGAAGAACAGGAAGTGCAAATGATTGTCATACCTAATGATGAAAACAAGAAATTGAGTTATAAAGAAAAATTTATCTACCGGAACGAAATTAAAAAACGGGACTGTGTGTATATCAGCCATGATACCCATTCCAAGATAATGAAACTTACCAAAGCATTGGATAACATTACCATTGGCGGATATGTAGATACCGTACTACGGGAACATCTGAAGGAATATAAGGATGAGATAAATAATATCTATTCAGAATCACGAAAGGACTTATTATAACCAATCATGGAAAAGATATTCATAACCATAGTTGTGCTGTATGCCCTTTTCGTAGGAATTTATTTTCTGCGGATAAGAGCCGGGAAAAAGCGAAAAAAGAACATTGTCGGTCAAGGTTCTTCAATCCAAGAAACGGGGCGTTTGAAGTCGGATATTGTCGGAAAAAGCAGGTTTGATTTAAGTGCATCGACGCCACTTGCTGCCATACCGGAGCCAGTTGCTGCCACCCCGTCAAAATCCGAAAATCAGGCGGAAAATCCTGATACATTTGTTCCGCCTAACGAGGTAAAGTCGTCGGCAGAAGTACCGCCGGAAGAACTGGATGAAGCATTTTCCGATACTCCGACTGATGAAGATAACGAGCCGATGGATATTGATTATCCGCTCGAATATGAAGCGACGGAAGTAAACGAAAACGAGTCGGATGATGACGAGGAAGAAGAAACCGAAGAAGTGGAAGGCACGGCACAAGCCGTACTCGCATCAGGTGTTCAGTTCGATGATTTGGGAAATGCCGTCCGCACGGTAAATAAAACGGACAAAGCCACTCCCGAACAAAAACGAAAGGCGGGTAATACCCTGTTGGAAATACGGCAGACCGATATGTTTGAACAGGTGGTTTCAGGTAAGCCCGATGCAAAAAGAATCGTTACCGACCTTATGGCTGAAAGCCTTTCGGCTTTCTATGAACGAAAAGATAAGGAAGCCGGAACAACCGGAAGCGGAAAGAAAGCTCCCGATAATTTTAATATCAGGGATTTTGCATAAGCGAGTATTAATAATGTAAAAACAAAGAAAAAAATGAAAGAAAGAGATTACGGCTAAAGGAGATAGCCACCACTAAAAAAATTCAATAGTAACAAGATTTATCAACCCGGTATCGGGACTATCCACCCCGATACCATTTTAAACAATTTCTCATTATGACAAAGAAAAAATTTCTTATGTCGGCAGCCTTCATCTTGGCTGCTGTTTCAAGTGCATTCGCACAAGGTAATGGTGTTGGTGGTATTACTGAAGCTACCAACATGGTAACCAGTTATTTCGATCCGGGGACGAAATTGATATACGCAATCGGAGCCGTTGTAGGCTTAATCGGGGGTGTAAAGGTGTACGGAAAATTCAGTTCCGGTGATCCCGATACATCGAAAACGGCTGCCAGTTGGTTCGGTGCGTGTATCTTCCTGATTGTTGCCGCTACCATTCTGCGTTCCTTCTTCCTTTAATCAACTTCATACAGAAAAAGTTATGGAGTTCAATATTAATAAAGGAATAGGCAAGAGTGTGGAGTTCAAGGGTTTGAAATCGCAATACCTTTTCATTTTTGCAGGGGGCTTACTTGCTGTTTTCGTGGTTTTTGTCATCATGTATATGGTTGGCATTGACCAGTGGATTTGCATTGGCTTCGGTGTAATTGCTGCATCGGTATTGGTATGGATGACCTTTAACCTGAATCAGAAGTACGGGGAACATGGCTTAATGAAACTCATGGCTGTAAAACAGCATCCCCGCTATTTGATAAACAGGAAAACTCCGCACCGCCTTTTCAAACGGAAAAGAAAGGAGGTAGCGTATGCGTAATATAATGAAAGCGGCGACTATCGAAAGTAAGTTTCCGCTGTTGGCGGTCGAACACGACTGTATTATCAGTAAAGACGCGGATATAACGGTAGCCTACTGTGTGGAACTGCCCGGATTGTTTACCGTAACCAATACCGAATACGAAGCAATTCATTCGTCTTGGGCGAAAGCGGTAAAAGTCCTGCCCGAATACTGTGTGGTGCATAAGCAGGATTGGTTTGTGCGTGAAACCTACAAACCCGCTACCGATAAGGACGATATGAGTTTCTTATCCCGCAGCTTTGAAAAGCACTTCAACGAACGACCGTTCCTGAATCACTCATGTTTTCTGTTCCTGACTAAAACAACCAAAGAGCGAATGCGGATGCAGAGCAATTTCTCATCGCTTTGTCGTGGAAACATTATTCCCAAAGAAGTCAATAAGGATACCAGTATGAAATTTTTGGAAGCCGTCGGGCAGTTTGAGCGGATAATGAACGATAGCGGATTTGTTACTCTTACCCGTATCACATCGGATGAGATTACGGGAACAGGCGAAAAGCCGGGACTTATTGAAAAATATTTCTCCTTGTCGCTCGATGATACAACTTGCTTGGAAGATTTGGAACTGGGAGCCGACGGGCTTCGTGTGGGAAACAAACACGTTTGCCTGCATACGCTTTCGGATGCGGAAGACCTGCCGGGACGGATCGGAACGGATATGCGTTATGAAAAACTATCGACCGATAGAAGCGATTGCCGTTTGTCGTTCGCTTCTCCGGTAGGATTACTTCTCTCATGTGACCATATCTATAACCAGTATTTATTTATTGAGGATAGTGCGGAGAATCTTCGGAAGTTTGAAAAGAGTGCAAGGAATATGCAGTCACTATCAAGGTATAGTCGTGGAAACCAAATAAATAAAGAGTGGATCGACCAGTATTTAAACGAAGCACACAGCTTCGGGCTGACTTCAATCAGGGCGCACTTCAACGTATTAGCGTGGAGTGATGATGTAGAAGAACTGAAACATATCCGTAATGACGTGGGTAGCCAGTTGGCTCTTATGGAATGTAAACCACGCCACAACACAGTGGATGCCGCTACTTTGTACTGGGCAGGAATGCCCGGCAACAGTGGGGATTTTCCTGCTGAAGAAGCGTTCTATACATTCATCGAACCTGCCCTTTGCTTCTTTACTGAAGAAACAAACTACCGTAGTTCGCCCAGTCCGTTCGGTATCAAAATGGCGGACAGGGTTTCGGGTAAACCGCTCCATGTGGATATTTCCGATCTGCCCATGAAAAAAGGAATTATTACGAACCGTAATAAATTCATTCTTGGGCCGAGCGGAAGCGGTAAATCATTTTTTACCAACCACATGGTACGCCAATACTATGAGCAGGGAACGCACATAGTCCTTGTTGATACTGGTAACTCATATCAGGGCTTATGTAATCTGATTAACAGGCGAACCAATGGTCAGGACGGGGTATATTTTACGTACACGGAGCAAAACCCGATTGCCTTTAATCCTTTTTACACCGACGATAATGTCTTCGACATTGAGAAGCGTGAGAGTATAAAAACGCTGATTCTTACCCTATGGAAAAGGGATAACGAGCCGCCTTCACGGGCGGAAGAAGTTGCCCTCTCCAACGCAGTCAGCCAGTACATAGAAAAGCTGAAGACGAACAAAAAGTTAGAACCGTCTTTCAACACGTTCTATGAGTTCGTCCGTGATGACTACAAAAAGGTACTGGAAGAAAAGAAAGTGCGTGAAAAGGATTTTGACATTGCCAACTTCCTTAATGTGCTTGAACCGTACTATCGTGGGGGCGAATATGACTTCCTGTTGAACTCGGATAAACAACTGGATTTATTGTCTAAACGCTTCATTGTCTTTGAAATTGATGCGATAAAAGACCACAAAATCCTATTTCCGGTGGTTACAATCATTATCATGGAAGTTTTCATAAACAAGATGCGCCGTTTGCAGGGTATCCGTAAGATGATATTGATTGAGGAAGCATGGAAAGCGATTGCCAAAGAGGGTATGGCAGAGTATATTAAGTACCTCTTTAAGACCGTTCGTAAGTTCTTCGGGGAAGCGATTGTCGTTACACAGGAAGTCGATGATATTATCGCTTCGCCGATTGTAAAGGAGAGTATTATTAATAACAGTGATTGTAAAATCCTGTTAGACCAACGCAAGTATATGAATAAATTCGATTCAATACAGGCGTTGCTCGGACTGACCGAAAAGGAAAAGTCGCAGATACTCTCTATCAATATGTCCAACGTACCCAGTCGTAAATACAAAGAAGTCTGGTTCGGTTTGGGCGGTGTTCAATCCGCCGTCTATGCCACAGAAGTAAGTTTAGAAGAATACTACACATACACAACCGAAGAATCGGAGAAAATGGAAGTGTTGGCTTTGACCGAAAAACTGGACGGCAATATCGAACTGGCTATCAAACAGATTGCCGAAAGCAAACGGCAGGAGTACGGGGGATAGAGCCATGAAAAGAAAAAAGAGTAAGCCATGTCCGGCATCGCAAAGTTGTACCTCTTTCCCTATCAGTGATATATGCGGAATGTGGAAAAGCCTTTGCGGTTCTCCCGACATTAAAATTTATCACGACGGTAGTCGGTTCCGGTTGCAGTTTATTTACAAACACGATACGGCGTTTACCGTTCCTTTGAAGCAAAGCTGGGGGATTACTTTTTTCTATTTCTACGGTATCATTCGTATTGCCTACGATGATGAGCAGGATATGCTCGCTGACCAACGAAGGCGAATATAAAAGGGTGTACCATGAGGTATAACTCTAAAATCAATAATCAATTAAAAGTAAAAAATATGAAACGAATAATTCTATGCCTGACGGTGGCTCTGTCCATGTTCTCGTTTCAGGCAAAAGCACAATGGGTTGTAACAGACCCGACCAATCTTGTACAGAATATTATTAGTGCAACACAGGGCATTAACACTGTCTCTAATATGGTCAAAAATGTCAATGAAGTAAAAAAGGTGTACGATCAAGGCAAAGAATACTACGATGCACTTAAATCAGTCAATAACCTGATTAAAGATGCCCGTAAAGTAAAAAAGACCATCGAAATGATTAGTGAGATCACGGACATCTATGTGAACGGATTCAACAAAATGGTAGGCGATCCGAGTTTTACGCCAAATGAATTGGTTGCCATTTCAGCAGGCTATGCCAAACTGTTGGAAGAAGGCGGTTCATTAGTTACGGAACTGAAAAATGTAGTTACCGGAAGTAACGGGCTGTCCTTGTCGGATAAAGAACGGATGGAAGTAATAGATGATGTATATAATAAGATGTTGGAATATCGTAGTCTGACCAAATACTATACCCAAAAGAGTATCTCCGTCTCATTCATTCGTGCGAAAGAGAAAAACGACACAAACAGAGTATTGTCACTCTATGGAACCCCGTCCGAAAGGTATTGGTAATCAATAAAAATAAGTAAAGATGAATTTTGATAATCTACATCAGATTCTTGCGAATCTGTATCAGGATATGCTTCCTCTTTGCGGCAGTATGATTGGTGTCGCAAAGGGGCTGGCAGGACTGGGAGCTTTGTTCTATGTGGCTTACAGGGTTTGGCAGGCATTGAGCCGTGCCGAGCCTATCGACGTGTTTCCGTTGCTACGTCCGTTTGCAATCGGGTTGTGTATCATGTTCTTCCCAACTTTGGTTTTGGGAACGATCAATTCAGTGATGAGTCCGATTGTAAAAGGGACTAACGGTATTTTGGAATCACAGACAATGGACATGAAAGCCTATCAGAAACAAAAAGACAATTTGGAGTATCAAGCACGGGTACGTGAAGGTAAGGCATGGTTGGTTGATGACGAGGTATATGACCAGAAAATGAAAGATTTGGGAATTACCGATACCCCTGAAATTATCAGTATGTGGGGCGAACGACTTTGGTATGATATCAAAGCATGGTTCAGGGAAGTAATGAGAGATTTCTTCGAACTGTTGTTTGCCGCTTCCGCATTAGTCATAGATACGATACGGACATTTTTCCTTATTGTGTTGGCCATACTGGGGCCGATAGCATTTGCCTTTTCCGTCTATGACGGATTCCAGGCAACGCTGACCCAGTGGCTTGCACGCTATATAAGTGTATATCTATGGTTACCTATTTCCGATATTTTTTCCTCTGTTCTTGCCCGGATACAAGTATTGATGCTTCAACAGGACATTGTCCTGTTACAAGATCCGAACTATGTTCCTGACGGCTCAAACGGTGTGTATATTGTGTTTCTGATAATCGGAATTATTGGATATTTCACAATTCCGACCGTTGCGGGTTGGGTAATCCAAGCCGGAGGAATGGGTAGTGCTACGGGAGCCATTAATAAAACAGCAGGTAAAGCTGGTGCTATTGCCGGAGGTGTAGCAGGTGCAACAGCAGGTAATGTTGGCGGTCGCTTACTCGGTAAATAAGCGGTGAGCCACCACTGGCAATAAATGTATTAAAAATAAAAAAAAGAATGGAATTTAAAAGTTTAAAAAACATTGAAACAAGTTTCAAGCAGATACGGATTATCGCCATTGTGTTCGTTGTGCTGTGTGCCGGAATTACGGGGTATGCGGTATGGAACTCATTCAGCTTTGCAGAAGCACAACGGCAGAAAATCTATGTATTGGATGAAGGAAAATCGCTTATGCTCGCTCTCTCGCAGGACTTATCACAAAACCGTCCTGTGGAAGCAAAGGAGCATATCAAGCGATTTCATGAACTGTTCTTCACGCTATCCCCAGATAAGAGCGCCATTGAATCAAACATCAACAGGGCACTCTTTCTGGTGGATAAAAGTGCTTTCCGCTATTATCAGGACATGCAGGAGAAAGGGTACTACAATAGGATTGTGTCGAATAATATCAATCAGGTTATTCAGATTGATTCTGTTGCCTGTAATCTCGATACTTATCCCTATAAGGTGGTAACCTACGCACGGCAAAGGATAATCAGGGCAAGCAACATTACCGAACGAAGTCTGGTAACACGTTGCGACCTGATCAACTCGGTACGTTCCGACAACAACCCGCACGGGTTCACAATGGAACGCTTTGAGATTATAGAAAACAGGGATTTACAGACTTTAGAACGATAAGCCATGATAAAGAAAAAACTAACAGCCGTAAGAGACTGGCTTGAAAACGGTCTGCGGTCATTGTTGGGGCGTATAACGCCCGACGGTCGGATTATCGTAATCCTTGTAATGCTTTTTGTGTTTGGCGCAGGTTCAATCTACATGACGGTTTCTTCCATTTACAATATGGGAAAGAAAAGCGGTCATGAGCAAATGGCAATTGAACATATCAAACGGTTGGAACTGGAGCAGGGACAGAAAGCGGATAGTATAAACCATAAAAACAATTTCAATTATGAGTAGTGAAAATGAAGGAAACGACCGTAACCCGGACGTTCCCGAAACTAAAAAGGAGAGTAAGCTCAAAAAGGAACTTACTCCGCAGGAATTGCAGAAACGGAAAAAGATGCTCGTCTATCCGTTGTTCTTCCTAATTTTCGCAGGGGTTATGTGGCTCATTTTTGCGCCCTCCGGCGATAAGGCGGAGCAACAACCCGACGGCTTCAATTCGGAACTACCGATACCTAAAGAGGACGGTATCGTAGGCGATAAACGGACAGCTTATGAACAGGAAGCCATGCAGAACAAGCAAAATGAAAAAATGCGGAATTTACAGGACTTTGCTTTCTTGCTCGGAGAGGAAGAAGGACGTAAAGCGCAAGTAGGGAACGAAAATCAGGTAGCTATACCCGATGAAGGGAACAACTACAATTACGGTAACAGTTCCCGAAATACTCCGACGATCCAATCTTCGGCACAAGCCTATCAGGACATTAACCGCCAACTGGGTAGTTTTTATGAAGAAACGGCTTCCGAAACGGATAAACAGGAGCAGCTTGCAATGGAAGAACGGATTCAAGAATTGGAAAGGCAACTGACTGAAAAGTCGGAAGCCGATAAGCAACTGGAACTGATCGAAAAATCCTATGCGATAGCATCTAAGTATATGCCCAACGGTCAGGAACAGGTTCAAACAGCACCGATAGACACAAAGGAAAAGATTGTTCCAAAGCCAGTTTCACAGGTGCATAAGAGCGTTGTTTCGCTGCTATCGGCTCCGATGAGCGATGATGAGTTTATCGACGCTTTCAGTAAGCCCCGTAACATGGGATTTATCACGGCTGCCGGAAACGAAACGGTAACGGATAAAAACAGTATCAGGGCTTCGGTCTATCAAACAATAACTATCTCCAACGGAAAAGAAGTGCAGTTGCGCTTACAAGAGCCGATGCAAGCTGGAAATATGCTGATTCCCGCAAATACAATCCTGACGGGAAGTGCAAAAATTGGCGGGGAACGCTTGCATATAACCATTACATCTATTCAGTATGCGGACAATGTGATACCCGTTGAAATGGAAGTGTACGACATGGACGGTATGCAGGGCATCTTCGTTCCGAACTCGGATGAAGTAACCGCCATGAAAGAGATTGCTGCCAATATGGGTACATCAATGGGTAGCAGCATAACCATAACGGACGATGCAGGCTCACAGCTTGCCGCCGATTTGGGGCGTAGTCTTATTCAGGGAACATCGCAGTTCTTCAGTAAGAAAATGCGGGAAGTAAAAGTAACCCTGAAAGCAGGCTACAAAGTATTGCTGCTTCCCAAAGCGTAAATAAACAAATAACAAAAGGGTCTGCGACCCCCACTAAAAAAATCCAAATAGTAATAAGTAATTAACAATTAAAACAAAATTCGTATGAAACGATTCATTTTCGCACTCGCTATGATCGGGTGCATCTTTACAGCCAATGCGCAGGAAGTAGAAACAACACAGGAAACAAAGAATGTGTCTTCGCCCTCGAAAGGGGATTATTTCGACGGTCTGACCAGACCTGTAACATTCAACCGTATGATACCGCCTTATGCATTAGAAGTAACATTCTCAAAGACGGTGCATATCATCTTTCCGGCAGCAATTCGCTACGTCGATTTAGGTTCTGCCGACCTGTTGGCTGCAAAAGCAGACGGAGCGGAAAATGTACTCCGTGTGAAAGCGGCTCTGAGGGACTTCTCCACAGAAAGCAACTTGGCTGTCATTACCGAAGACGGTGCATATTACACCTTTAATGTCAAATATGCCGATGAACCTATGAAGCTCTCCATTGAAATGACCGACTTTATCCATGACGGGGAAGCCGTGAACAGACCGAACAATGCAATGGAAATATATATGCGGGAATTGGGGAGCGAATCACCATTACTGGTAAAACTGATAATGAAGTCCATATATAAGAATAACGACAGAGAGATAAAACATATAGGCTCTAAGCGGTTCAGCATCCAATACACACTCAAAGGGATATACACGCATAACGGCTTGCTTTATTTCCATATGCAACTGAAAAATTCTTCAAATGTACCGTTTGACGTGGATTACATCACTTTCAAAATCGTAGATAAGAAAGTCGCCAAACGTACCGCTATTCAGGAGCAGGTAATTATGCCGCTTCGGGCGCATAACAACCTGACCTATATCGGTGGTAAAAAAACCGAAAGATGTGTCTTTACCCTGCAAAAATTCACTATTCCCGATGATAAACAACTCATCATCGAGTTGAACGAAAAAGAGGGTGGCCGTCATCAATCTTTTATAGTTGAGAACGCCGACCTCGTTCGTGCCAAAGTTATCAACGAATTGAAAACGAAGTAAGATGAAACGGCTATCTCTTATACTAACGTTGGCGTTGTTCCTGGTCTTTACAGACCAGCTACACGCCCAACGTTGCTTACCCGGTATGCAAGGCTTACAGGTGACAGGCGGAATGGTTGACGGTTTTCATTCAAAAGATAACCGTAATGAACTGGGATATTACTTCGGTCTGCAAATGGCTACCTATACCCAAAATGCTAATAAATGGGTGTTTGGGGCGGAGTTCCTAAACAGGTACTACCCGTATAAAGAAGACAGAATACCCGTCAGCCAGTTTACTGCTGAAGGCGGTTATTTCCTGAAATTCTTATCGGACAGAAACAAAGTAGTGCTTTTCTCTTTAGGCGGTTCGGCTCTTGCAGGATACGAAACAAGCAACTGGGGAGAGAAAACGCTCTTTGACGGTTCTACGCTTCGGAATAAGGATGCTTTTATCTATGGCGGTGCGATTACGTTGGAAATGGAAACGTACCTGAGCGACCGTATTGTGTTGCTCCTGACTGCCCGTGAACGGGTACTGTGGGGAACATCGACAGGGCATTCCCATACGCAATTCGGATTAGGGCTGAAATTTATAATCAATTAAACAGCATATTACAATGAAAAAATTCTTAGCATATTTTTTATACACGCTATTGCTATCGGCAATAGTCTGTGCCTGTAGTGACGATTTGGATATTCATAAGGTTTACACATATGATTTGGTTTGTATGCCAGTACAGAAAAAAATCGTTCAGGGAGAAACGGCGGAGATACGCTGCCAACTGGTAAAAGAGGGCGAATACGAACAGGCGAAGTTCTTCATCAGGTATTTTCAGCCTGACGGATTTGGCGAGCTACGGCTGGATGACGGAATGGTCTTTAAACCGAATGACCTGTATCCTTTGAATAAAACCACATTCAGGCTTTATTATACTTCACACAGCACGGATCAGCAGGTTATCGACGTATATATCGAAGATAACTTCGGGCAGGTCGTCCAAAAGACGTTCAGTTGGCAGAATGACAAAGGGGATGATGAAGACAACGAAGACAAAGAATAAGGGAAGTTGAATTAGCAAGCGTCCGCCAATAGTCCGGACGCTTGCTGTATTTACAGATAGATTATGAAATACATAATAACTTTCTTTATCGCTTTGATGTCCCTGTCTGCATGGGGACAGCCTGTCGATTTTCTAAACAGAAAACAAAAAATAGAAAAATGTACCGGGCAGATCTACTCTATAAAAGAATTTTGGCGGATAGCAGATTCAATGCAAATGTCCGTCAGCGAATTATCCGACTATCCCGTAATATTTCCGATTAAGAAACCTGTAATTTCATCGGGCTTCGGAATGAGAAAGCATCCTGTTTACAAGGTTCGGAAGTTCCATACTGGGATTGATATTCCGAAAACAAAGGGTACTCCCGTATATGCTACCGGCAACGGAGTGGTAAGCCGAAAAGGATATAATTCGGGATACGGGTATTTTATAGAGGTTGAACATTCAGGCAATTTCCGTTCATTCTATGCGCATTTAAGCAAGACATTGGTAAATGTAGGGGATTCGGTAACGATAACCCAACAAATTGCTTGTGTGGGCAATACAGGGGTAACAACGGGTAGCCACCTGCATTACGAAGTAAGGAAAGCCAAACGCTTCCTGAACCCGTCTGAATGGTGCTATTGCCTGTTAGATATATTGAAAAACGAATTTATAAAGGAAAAAACAGCATGAAATTTCTTACAACATATTTACAACCCAGAGAGGAAGTCAGGTACAGGGCAAGGATACATATTTTCCTTTTTCTGCAACCTGTCATATTACTGGGTATTGGATTTATGTGTTATTTCGATGATTTCAGAATAACACATTATTTGGGTGTAACCCTGTTATTCTTAGGATTGGTTTCGCTTGTGCAGCGTGTGTTTGTAAAGGTCGGCTCTGTCTATGCCGTTACCAACAGGCGTGTAATCATCAAAACAGGGGTAATCAGTCGTCGGACGGTGGAACTGGTACTGGCAAAATGCGAGGGTGTACAGGTAGTACAAAACGTGTTAGGGCGTATCTTCGGATATGGCTCTATTGTGGTTACTACGGGTGGGGCTACCAACTGTTATTATTATGTGGCTAATCCGTTTCGCTTTAAGAGAGCGATTAATATGCAGATTGGATAGTCTAATTTTTATGAGTCAAGGCATTCTTGATGTTGCAAAAGAGCTTTCTTGCTAAATTACAGAAGTGTAGCGTAGAAATTCGTTAATATTTTGTAACTTTGCACCGTTTGTAATTATCATTGATTTATATGAAAACAAGGCTTGATAGGTTTAAAGTTTATAACTTTCGCTCAATAGAAGAAAGCGATTGGATTGAGGTATCCGATAACTCATGTTTAGTCGGAACAAATGAGGCAGGGAAAACAAATCTTCTTATAGCTTTGTGGAAATTAAATCCGGCAAACAATGAGCCAATCGTTCCTTTAGATGACTTCCCAAGGCATTTGTATAGTAATTATAAAGCAGACAACCATAAGGATGACGTTTTTATCGCTGCTGATTTCATATTGGATGACGAATTACAATCCGAAATATCTAAAGAATTAAAATGCGATAAAGAGCAGATAAAAAGGGTGTTGGTCAAGAGAAAGTATGATGGATTATATTACATTTCTTTCCCATATTCAAAAGTAGACTCTTACCCTGTTGAAAGCCTAAATACAACAATATCGAATTTTGAAGCGAAACTTTATAAAGAAGATAGCTTTACTAAAGAGGATGCAAAATTACAGAAGACAATAAAAGATTTTGTTGCTCAAATTAGCACACCCGTAACAGACGCTTTTTTTTCAAAACAAGAAGCCGAAACAATTATTAGCAATATTAAGGTGTTTTGCGAGAATAACTTTGGGAAAAAGAAAAACCTACCAGAGTTCTTTAACCTTCATCTAATTATTCTAATTAAAAAAATGGTTGACGCTTTTGACGGTAAGCCAATTGAAACAACAAAAGAAATAAGGCAGAAGGTTTTAAAGAAGATTCCGAAATTTGTTTATTACTCTGATTACGGTAATCTTGATAGTGAAATATCCAGATTACTATGGGGGAGCGAGTATTAATGACAAGGGGAGATTAATCATTTTAGTAACGGAAAAACCCGGTTATTACAAACAAATTTTCAGGAAAATAATCGGGCATAAAGATTTAGATGTCCGCAAATGTGAATATTCTTTGAACCAATTGAAGGATTGCATGAAAGCCGTAGATTTATATAGGGATAACAATCCTGAATACTTCAGGGATATAAGTAATCTATATTATATCTCTGATTCAAAGAATAAAGTAATCGTAACATTAAAAAAATTTAATGAGGCAGGCATCGAAGAATTCAAAAGCAAAGTTAATAATTTCAAGGGTATTGAATTTGCTGAGTCTGAGGGAGAATTATATCTGGCGGCTGAACTAAACCCGGGGATGCCGATCCTAATGATTCATCCACAAAAAACGGGTGGGTCGAGTATGGGATTTAGGGCCAGGAAAAATGGTGTACCCGGAATGGTTGTTTCCGGACATGCTTCTCTCAATGGTGGTAATTACTTTACTGACAATGGTCCAGTGGATTTTTTTGGAACGTGCTCTGTACCCATTATTGGGGGTCCCGTTGATTGCGCTTTCGTGCCTGTTGATGTAGGTACACCGTCAAATAAAATATTTGGTTCTCAAAATATATTATCGGCACAAACTAATTCTCCAGGAGAGGGGACTTTCGTTAATTTCAGAGGTAGGTATATAGCAAATGGTGGTACTATTTATGATACAGGAGCATCAGCCACATTTAAAGATAAAGACAACCCCTCCAGAGAATATAAATACACTAACTTGACGAGCGTTAATTTGGCGACTCCGGTCCAAAATGGTGATAGCGGCGGAATAGTTTATAGCTATGTTAGTTCTACGAACACAAGATACAATTTATGAAATATTGTTGGATATGCCTCAGAGAGTGGACGTAGTTTTTATGGTAAAACTTCATATATGTTTCCTATTTAGGTGTAACGCTTTATTGATACACGATTAAAATGAGACTATTAAAAATAATATATGGCTATTATATTATATCCCTCATGTTAGCATGTCTTTCATGTAACGGATCAAAAAAACAAAATATCAATGAGGTTAATCAGGACAATAATCACATTGAGTACGTCAAGGATTTAGAACCTTTGACAAGTGAATTGATACATTTTGATAAATCTGAAAGAATTATTTATTTTCGATTCCATAATAATGCCGATAGTTCTATTGGAATATTAGACTATCCGACATTTGAATTTAAAAATAACTCGGAATGGAAAAGAATTTGTTTTAAAGATGAAGACAAAATCACGGGAATAATGATGCCTGGTGAGCCGGTAATCTTTGTCGGTGGGGATTATATATTTAAGCTGTTTCTAAACAGTTATGATATGGATTCTGTTTCAAATACCCTTCGAATTGTTCAACCATATCATATACTTACTTATCCCACACCCCCACCAAATACACCTATTGATACAAAGTATCTTATTCATGAGTTTAGGATCCCTGATTAACAAATTAATTCTTACTTGTAATCCCTCACCGGCAAAAACAAAGCTGCCAGTGAGGGATTTATTGTGGCAACAATGTCTATTATTTTCTCTTTCATGAGGGCTTAGTGTGTAAGAAATAGTATATATCATTTATCACCATAATGGCCGGCAGCGCTTATCATCACAACAGTAATAATATCTTCGTGAATTTCATAGATTAGCCGGTGTTCCCCTGTGATCCGTCTCGACCATTGTCCCTTTCGATCCCCTCTTAAAGCTTCAGGTTTACCAGTGCCTGTAGTTGGATGATGTTGTATTTCGTCTATAAGGGAGTTGATTTTTGAAAGGATAGATTTCTGGCCCGTTTTTTTATGTGTTTCCACATCTTCTATGAATTGTTCGGTATATTCCAGGATGTACTCTACGCTTTCTTCTCTCATAAACTAAACAGTTCCTTTCTTTCTTCATCAGAAAGCCGTTTTGTTCGACCTGTACGGGCTTTATCAATGTGATCGATGTTTCTCCTGTCCGCAAAAAATAAATCACCTGACGGGCTTATATCAAACGGATTCACCCTATACTCTTCGGGGATGTTCATAAACTCGTTAATCCAGTCCTCATTGACAAATTTATCATCTGGGTTATCTGTTACGATAAGATTGACGTATTTCTTACCTCGTTTAACTGCAACCCTTTCTTTCTCTGCCAGTTCAAAGTATGTCTTTGTCTCCCTGACTATTTCTCTTGTTGTGATTACTTTCATATCAATTATTATTAGTACATACAAATGTACATACATTTGTTGATATACACAACTGAAACTTTAATTATCTTGATGTCTCGATAGGGAAGGATATTCCTCCGGCATTCCGATATCCAAACAGCGGAAGATACCAAATAACCCATTGAGTTGCCAGGGTCTTTGCAAAAAACGGTTTCAAAATAAGAAAACTTAGGGAAGATCCAGAGAATGTTTTGGTGTCAATCAAACAGTGGGTGAATCAATTAGGCGTAAAAGTAAAGTGTCAATCTATATGTTTATATTTTTATAACTAATGCAAAAATATTATTTATATACAATATTTATTGTATATTTGGGTGTTCTATTTTATATTGCTCACAAAATCGTTGACATTATGCCCTATAGTATTTATAATATGTTTAATATTAAAAATTAGAAAAACAATGAAGACTATTAAATTATTGTTTTTGAGTACATTGTTAGTACTCATATCATCATGTGCTTTCATATATGATGATAATCCTTATCCAAACAGGAGTTTTGAAAAAACGTACTCACTACTAAAGAAGTATGTTGTTGTGAATGAGCATGATCAGTATGAGTTAATAGTAGATCAAAAAATAATTGATTCACTAATGATTCGACCTGATCATATTGGTAGAATAGAAACTTATTTATTAGAAATAAATCAGAAGGTATTGAAAGACATAAATGACCCTAACTGCGTTCAGGTAATTATGAGTACAGAAACACAAGGTGTTATGGTCAAGAAATCAGATCCATCTCTTAAATATGAGATTTCGAGTGAGGAAGAATTTACTTTGCGTTCAACACGGGAACAAATATGGATGTCCCTACAACCAAATAATGGGAATAGTAGAACTTTTACTTCAACAGCGCAAGTTCGCACCGATTTAGGGGTTACCCCCGGTTGGGGAACTTATTATATTAATTTTGCTTCTTCAACTGGTAAAATGTCGAGTGGGAGTAATCGTATATCATGGTCGGGCTCAGGTTCAATTAACTTTATAAACTATTGGTATGCGAATAATCCCAATGGAAGTAATACACAATGGACTTTTACCTCGGGACCATTAGGTAGTGGAGCAAATGGAAGTGTTGTGTTTAGTCCGCAATAAAATATGGATACTATAGGGCATACTGTTTTGCTCGTTCATTTATTAAAGCTTGACGCATGAAGTTTCTTTAGAATAGTACAAAATTCTAAATAGGGTCTGCTTATTAAATCCCAATCAGGCACACAGTTTCATTTGTGGCCCGAGTGGATAAATGTTTATATTTCTCACTTTCATCAGTTTCGATAGAAACGAGACAAAATAAGGAAGGGGAATATCCCTCATGTACCTGATCAGGTTCATCACAAAAATGATAGCCCCTATCCAACTGTTTGACGTCGTGGCCAATCTGGCACGGATATCATTTAAACCATATCCACGCTTGCCCTGACCAAACTTTCCTTCAACCTGATTGCGTTCCGCCGCCTCTCGTCGCTCTTTACGTTTTTGGTATCTGCTCTTGATCTCTTTTACCGGTTTTCGTCCCAGTGGTTCCCCGGTGTAGCGGATTCTTTTCTCTTTCAAAAACCGCTTGTTCTCCCGGGTGAGATAAATCTTATCCACCTGAACCAGCTCCGGGTATTTCCCTGTCAGTTCCCTAAAGCGTTCGACCTGTGCCTGAAGATCCTGCCCCTCGTTAAAGGCATCCCAGTCAAAATGATCCACCCTGGCATATCCATCCAGCAGGCTGATGTTGATCTTGGCGCCAAACTCCGTCTTGGCCTTGGCCTTGCCACGGACGATGGGACGTACATGCGGCTGATGAATGCTCACGATGCGATCTTCTACTTGATGGCTCTTCTTCTTGTACATGCTCTCCTGTTGTTCCAGCAGATGCTGGATAACAAAAAAATATTTCAGTTGCCGCCTGTCAAAAGGAACCGGTTCATCCTTTATGGTGTCCAGCATCTCATTGATAGTCCGTACATCCCGCTTCAGGTAGTTGATTTGCTTGCGTATCGCTTGTCTTATAACGTTGGCAGGTTTTCTCTTCATTTTCGACACATTCAAAAAATCCTTGCGTGCAACCCTCCTGTAGGTGCGGGGTTTATCCTGAACTCCCAGCTTCAAACACAGTTCATCAATCAGTTCCTCTGCTTTTTGACGACTCTCGTTCAGCAGATCCAGATCGGTGGGATACTTGATATCCGCATCACAGACCGTTGCATCCAATTGAAGCTTCCCCTTGTTCCCGGGATGAGGATCAGGGTCGTCATCATTATCCTCTTCTTCATCCTTCGTAACCGTGTCAGCCTTTTCTTGTTTTGTCCCGGCTTTCAGCTTCAACCCTTTTCTTATTAAATCGTCTGTCAATGATTCAAAGACATCCAGATCAATGCGCTTCCTGATGGAAACCAGCAGCGAGGGCGTCATTACCTGTTCATAAGTGAAAGCTTCGAGTCCAAGAAAATACTGCATGTAGGGATTCTCCTGGATCATCTCTATCACACCGCGATCGTCCGTCTTCATGATGTGCTTGATGATGATCACTCCCAGCACAAGCCGGGCATCCTTGGTGGGGGCACCACGGTTGCTCTTGAAGTTCTTGTAGTAAAGCCGGGCGAACTCTTCCCAGGGAACTATTTTTGAAAGAACAACCCACCGGTTATTCTCATCCAGTTTTGCCTCAAAAGGCATCTTGAACTCGGATATTGAAAGCTGTCTGGAGCTCTTGTATCGTATCATGAAATGCAAGGTTTATGGAGTAAAAATACTCAATTTCTTGCGGTTATACAAATTTTATATCAATCAATTTGCTGATTTTCAGCATAAATATCTATTATTCAGCAGACCCTAAATAGCTTTATGTATCGAATAAAATCCCTCACCGGCAGAAACTTCTCTTCCAGTGAGGGATATTTATTCTACATATCTTATTTGCTACCAACCATTGCAAGAAAATACTATCTCCACTAAAGAGAATTAATACTTTAACGATTATACAGTAAATCTTTTCACATAACGATTGCCACAATAGGAATGATGTATAAAACACATGAAATCCCAATAATCCGTCGATCCGCCAGGGACTATAATAAAAGCAGATTTATCGGACTTATAATTTATCAATTAAATCAACAGGCAATTCAATAATTTCAGCTATTTCTTGTGAATGATATCCCTTTGATTTCATGTTGCGGGCTATCTTTAGTAGCTTCGGGTTCAATTCTGTATCATCGAAAAACATACGACCTAAATACTCCAATGCTCTTTGAATTTTATCTTTACCCTCCTTACTATTTATATCAATTCCTGCAAATTCAGATAGGCCGGAATGTAGAACAAGATAATATATTCCTCCAATAACCAAAGCTGAAACAGCATCTATCTCAACTTGCGAATTCTCAAATATTTTTTTATATTTATTCACGAGTGGCAATGTATGAAATTCACGTAATCTGGCGGTTCTTATAGTAGTATCATTATATGAATCTATTTCCCAGCGTAATAACTGTTGCATTTCTTTATTGCCTTGCAGCGATTCGAGTAAAGTGGTTAGTATAGATATATACTGCTTTTGGGGATTATCTATAAACTCAATCTTGTTTATGACTTCACTAAACCAATAATCGTACTTTTTTACAAATTCATCTGTAAATGCATTCAAATCCTTGTAACGATTATAAAATACTATAGGTTCAATTTCTGCCTTTTGCATAATTGACGTTACGGTAATATCATGAAATCCATTTTCCTTAATAAGCTCTAATGCGGCATTATTAATGATGTCCTCTAAATCTTTTTTAGTACGTCGCTTTCTGCGTATTTTTAATTGATTCCCCATTTGATATGAAATTAATATTTTTATTTATCTCAATCAAAGCATTAACAAGTTGGTCTAAATGCTGCCTTTCATGAGTAGCAAGAACACTGACCCTAATTCTGGCTTCTTTAATCCTGACAGCCGGATATACAATACCAACTGTAAAGATACCACTTTTCTGTAATAAATTTGCCACTTCATAGACTTTATTGTTATCTCTTATCATAATAGGAAAAATAGGAGAAAGCGATTCTCCAATATCAAAACCATTCAAAGTCAGATTCTTTCTAAGGTAGTTCACATTATTCCATAATTTATGCCGGATTTCAGGCATATTTTTTATAAGTTCCAAAGACTTCAATACGGAAGCTGTAACTTGTGGTGTTATTGCTGCCGAGAATACATTACTATCAGCATAATACTTGAGGTATTGTATCAACTTTTTTGATGCTGCAACAAATCCACCCACACAACCAAAGGCTTTACTGAATGTTCCGGAAATAATATCCACTTTACCCAAACAATCAAAATGTTCTGCAGTTCCACGGCCATTTACTCCCATTACACCTATGCCATGTGCATCATCCAGCATTAGCATTGCACCATACCTCTGACAAAGATTGATAATTTCCGGCAATCTGGATAAATCTCCATCTTGGGAATAAACTCCGTCAATAATTACCAGTTTTGTCAAATATTTATCCTGTACATCCTTTAATACTGTCTCCAGATGTTCTAAATTATTATGCCCTATACGTTTCACATTAGTCCCTTTTAAACCAGACAGTGCACTTGTATGAATAAACGGATCTATAATAGCGATGTCATTATTTCCCAGAAGCGCATTTAAAACACCTGCATTTGCACCAAAACCGGAAGAAAACAATATGGCATCTTCCTGGCCGGTAAAATCGGATATTTCCCTCTCTAACTGCTCGTGAATATCAAGGTATCCTCCAATAACTTGTGCTGCACAAGCTCCGGTTCCATAAATAGTAAGTGCGGATATACCTGCCTGGATAGTTTCAGTACGTTGAGACATTCCAAGATAGTCATTGGATACGAAAGAAATGACTTCCCGATCCTGGCTTAACTTCATCTTGGCTCCTATTCCTGAATATGATTTTGTCCAATAACCCTCATAACCATATTGCTCCATCTGGTTAATATACTTCTGGAATTCTTCTGCACGCTCTGTGGCCGATAGATTCAACGACAATTCAAAGTCTTTTAAAGAATAATAGTTAGTTTGATTTTTCATAATGCAACGATGATTGTATTTTATAAGTTGCAAATGTATAAATTTTACAAGACAAAAAACATATAATATGTTCATTATTGTAAATTATAATAAAACTATCCCTCTGAAAAATGGTTGAATGTGTTAGAGATTGTAGGGTAAATCCTTTTTGATCTTCAAACAAGTTGAAACGTAAAACCCAACGATGAAGCCGTAACGTCACATATAATATCTCATTTCTATGAAAAGGATGTTTAAATATTCAGGAAATAGAGTCATCAGCACCCATCTTCTTAGTTAGGATATATTTATAATTCTAAATTGTTAAACCCTGCAAAGCTTTTTTTGTTATTTATTATAAATAAAATATAATTTCTGAATTATTTATGCATCGAAATTGACATTAAACTCATTCATACAATATGTTTTGTATATATTTGTGTAATCTATAAGAATACGTGATTAGTATATAGAGTAATAAACACTTTAAAAAAATTCTTATGAAAAATCTATGTAAGTTATTCATTGTTTTTTTCATTGCTCACCTTATCGCATGTAGCAATGATGTAGTTGATGAAATAAGTGTCTTTACAGAAGACGCTGTCGCAAACGTTTTTAAAGTTTCAGAAGATGAAGCTAAGGCAACGTTGATGTCCTTTTTAGATCAATTTGATTCTAATTCTACAAACGGGATGCGAAGCATATCCAAAAGGACAATCAAGGATATCCAGGCTTACAATGTCAATCCAACAACAAGATCATCCTCTTCATCAGATAATGACTATGAAATACCTGAAGACGTGGAGACATTATTCTACCTGATCAATTTTAATGACGATCAAGGGTTCGGGATTGTTTCTGGCGACAAACGGACTACGCCTGTCCTTGCTATTATCGATGAAGGGGGTTTGTCTTTAGACACTCTTTCGAGAGTTAAGAATGATGGATTTCTAATGTTTTTGGATCAAGCAATGGCGATGCAAGTGGAAGAAATGCTAATGTATGATGACCAGGGTGGCGGCGGTGGCGGTTCATCCGGTGGCTATTCACCCAATTCTACACCTACTATCCTTTTAGATGTACCAATTAGGCTTAAAACAAAATGGGGACAAGGGGCTCCTTATAATAAATTTGCTCCAAATGGTACTGCCGGATGTGTGATGGTAGCCGCAGCGCAGGCATTAAGTTTCTTTCAAACATTAGGGTCTGTTCAATGGCAACACAATAATTCTTACGGATATAGCCCATTGTATTGGGATACAATTATTGCGGACTGCGAAGATACTCGCAGAGGTTATGGAATGCTTCATACTACAGCATCAGAACATTCACAATCCGCAATCCAGGTTTCCCACTTGATGCGCTATCTGGGTGTAGCTGTTAATGCTGATTACAAAAGTAATGGCCAAACAGGTGCGGATACGGGAGATATGGTAAAACATTTAAAAAATTGGTGTGGCCTTTCAGGATCAACCGTTATATATAACTACGGTGTGAATGAAGTGCGCAATGCACTTAGTCAAAATCCAAATTCTCTGGTCATTGTAGAAAGTTGGGCCAATAGAACGAATAAATTCTTAGGTCTGATATATCAATACAAAGATGGGCACGCCTGGCTCATCGATGGAGCAAGAAGAGTACAATATAGTAGTAGTAATATAAAAGACTACGTACATTGCAACTGGGGATGGAATAGGCATTGCGACGGATACTTTATAAGCGGAAGCTTTAATACACAAGTTCCTCCTGAATTTACAGATCCAATCGACGGCGGGGGTACTGATGCTTATAATTTTAGATATCAAACCCATTATGCTGTACTAAAAAGATAAAACTATGAAATCTGTTATAGGAATATTTATCGTGGGATTATTTACCCTATTGTGCGGATGTGACAATTCAGACAAAGCCGTAGTGGGATATGCGCCAGAAATAGAAGTTCTATTTGTGGATAATGAAGGAAATGTTTTACATTTCGATAAGGATGGTAAAATCTCATTACATGACTTTGTTGAATTAGATTCAAAGCTGAATGAAAATGGAGATAAAAGCTTTTTGGAGAAAAGTCCATTAGAGGTTTTATCAATAACGGATGAAACTGGTAGTCCTGTGAAATACAGGTTTGATTACAAGGCAGGTTTTCAATTCAAATTTACCTTTACAGATAATTCGGTACGAAAAAGAGAATATGGATATACCATAAAGTATAAAATCCCACTAATCAAGGGAGAAACTGTCGAAGAATTAAAACTCAAATTAAAAGAGACCGAATACGGAATTCCGGACGGATGGTATAACTGTAAATATAATGGCAAAGATATTCGCGTTTATACGATTACCGAACTTTTTCCGGATTACAATGACCCTCAAGTCATTATTGATAAAGAAAAACATAACGACAGATTGAGGGAAATGTTGTATAATGGTGATTTAGCGGCAATAAGTGCTGATGTAGGTATTCTGTTATCATTACCAGTTGATATTGTACCGTAAATACATTTTTATCATAAAGTACTGTGGACTTTACCCCCTTGCGGGTTTCCGCAGAAGATATTTTCGCTTAGCGTCAACGATATTCAGGATAAATCCCGATTCTATCTCTTTGTCATACATTTAAGGGACGTGCGAAACATTAGTAATTAATTAAAAAAGCAATTGTTATGAAAAAAAAATCATTTTATTTATGTCATGGTTGCATCAATAATGCTGCTTATAGCCGCTTGTAGTGATGAAAATCAACTTAGTGAAAACATCTTGTCCGATGAAATCATTTCTCTAACGACAGGACAAAAAGAACAGATTTTGGCCTATGCAAAAGAGGTGATAATTCCAAATGTGGAAAGTAAAAGAGAATTGGCAGAAACAAGAGGAACAACAGTAACAACACCAGAAAATGAAACTGCTGCCTGGGGGCTTAGGCGTCGTTTTATTTACCCATTACTCAATTGTTATCCAGACAGACCTTATAATTGTTTTGATGATATTATCATAACGCCGTGCGCTTCATCTGGTGCTTGTGATGCCGGGTTAATTGAAATTTGGGAAGGTACTGATATTGGTTCCGAGTTAAAACAAATAGTGGAGATGGGTAAACTTAATTTCGAAACGCAAGAAAATGAAAATGGATCATTTTTACTCTATACAAATCCACAAGACGAAACCTCTCAAATGGTAATTCCACTAATAAAGTATTTAATTATATAATTTCACAAGTGTCCCGTGAAAGTAATGAATATAGTTATGAAATATATCATTCACATTGTGTCTTTGATATGTTTATGCTCTTGCACTCGCTCTCTTCAATCTACATTAGTATTGCCAATTAGTGAAAATTATGAGTACATAGGCATATTGAATAAGGGAGATCAGAATGCGAGTAAATATATACTGTTCTGGAAAAGGAATTTTAATCCAGAAGTAAAAGTACTGAATACATCTGGCAATATTGTGAAAACAATACCATTAATAAACGCAGAAGCAGCTGTAGGAAGGGTGACTAATGTTTGGGCAACAAGTATTGACTCTCTTTATGTATATTCAAATATTACAGGTAAAATATTGTTAATGAACAATATCGGGATACCCATATATACAAGAAGCATTTCCGATTATGCTGTCGATGATGATGAAAATCAATATGCGCTATATGCTCCTTATGTTCAGGAAGTTAATGTAAATAACAATAAAGAACTCATATTCACAACATTTTGGATTAATAATCAGAAAAAATATAGCAATAACAGTGGTGAATTTAGTTTAGAAATTATTCGACATAATATCGCATCTGGAGCATTAATGTGTAAAATCAACCTCTCTGATATTGATAATGATATTATAAAAAGCTGTTATGGATTTAAGTTAACAGATATAATAGAATTATCAGATGCAGACAAATCCCTTTTTGATCCGTTTTTTAAAACTTTGGTTATAAATAATAGATTCTATTTAGTATCAATTTATTCAAAGTATGTATACGAATTGAATAATGATTTATCAATAAAACGAAGTATACAAATACTAAGTGACTCGGAAATAGCATATCCTGTATCACCCGATATGGAAGATCCGTTTAAAAAGTTAGATGAATTAGGTATTAAAGAAAATTTTGTTGTAAATATACTTTACAATTATGAGGAAGAGAAACTTGTAGTCATAGTTAAAGACGGTATAGCAAAAGAAAATGAGTTATTCTACTTTCCTTTTAAGGTATTATTGTTTGATAAAGATTTTAATAGGAAAGAAAAAGATATATCAATTAAGTCATATGAATATAAGCCATCATCATCATTTATTATAAATGGAAATCTTTATATAGAAAAGAAAAATGAAAAGAAAAATAACAAGATATATGACATTATTAATCTATAATGCATTAATGCTATTTTTAATATATTTACAGAGTTGTACTAATGAAAGGAGCAACGAATATAAATATATAGAGTCCCAAATTAAGGACATCTATGGAATTCAACTGGATCGTAATATCAAAGAAATATATTTGGTAAATGACATTGGTTGTGGGAATTGTGTAATTACATTTTCTAATTATATACTCGACAATGTTGTAACTAAAAGAAACAACGATAAATTAATCTTGATAAATTCAATGGGTGTTAATGTCAATACTGAAAAGTTTAGGACCTACTCGGATAAAAATATAATTATAAATAAGAACATTAGAGATACAGATGATCTACTTCCTGATTTGGGTGTAATTATTCTAAATCAAAATTGTGTAGATACTATTATAACAATAACAGCCTCGGAAATAGTTAATCAATTGAATTACATTGATTCATATCAATAATTGGGCGATCTAAAAAGGATCAGTTAAGTCCATATTTGATGAAACCTGCAAATGGTTCAATAGTCATCTCAAATTCTCATTTGAAAAATTGGATAGGCGCTTGTGAATACGTTGATTTAGAACAGTGGAAGTAATAGAAACATCAATTTTAATATTGATCATATCCTAATTTTTTGTATCTTTGTATGGACTGGACCCCACTAAGGTAGCTATTTGATGTATAATTTCAAACACTTTGAAAATATGGCAAACAATAATATGAATGATTTAGAAAAAATCCAATTTAAAAAAAGTACTATTTTGGCAAGCGGTTTAACTGCAGCCGAAACAGAACGCAGGATGAATGAAAAGATAGCCAGCCTATATGTTGAATTTTGGGAAAAGGGCCTAACGCCAAAATATCGTGATAACAGGTGTAAAAGCGATAAAGAGTTTATCGGTGCTAATGCTGACGGAAGCGAAGATTTATTGCTGTTTAACAGTGAAAACAGGACATATACAATTCTTCGTCAATTAGTACCACCCGGTCAAGGACAGTATGCTATGCTAACGGAACGGATAAGATACTCTGCAGCTGATGTACATTAATCACTTTACTCTTGTTGCCGGGCCAAATGGTGCAGGAAAAAGCACCTTAAAAGATGAATTCATCCGTCCAGGGACAGATTATTTTAATGGGGATATAGTGTTTGCTCATTATGCAAACAAATATCCTCATTTATCAGTAGAACAGTTAGAGGGTGGTGTAGTAAGTACTTTGGAAAAATTAACCAATGAAGCCATTGAAAAGCGTAAGGATTTCGCTTTTGAAACAAATTTTTCCTCTGATATGGCCACCAACATCACAAAAAAATTCAAGGAGAATAACTTTACAGCAAATCTAATCTACATTGGCATCGATTCGTTGAATGATTGCAAAAGCCGGATAACGGAACGTATTGCTTTGGGCGGACATAATGTATCAGACAGTCAAATAGAGTTTAATTATCACGAGGGAATAAAACGGGTTGCAGAAAACTTATCCCTTTTTGACAACATTACCTTTGTAGATAATATGAATATCGGAAAACTCAAAATAGTAGCTTTATCAAAAAAAGGATTGGTTAAATCCATACTTGATGAAAACTGCAAGTGGTTCAATAGTCATTTCAAATCTGTATTTGAAAATCTGGATATATCACAATCAGAGAAACGCTCAAACGGATTTAAACTATAAGAATAGTTGACTACCTATCTCAATGTAAAAGGTATAATGCGTTAGGAATTGGAACATGAATACTTTTGCAGAAGATTGTAGGGGAAAGTCCGACCGCAAATACGGAACGTCCAAATCAATTGAATTATCATAATACCGGATTTCATCAGGTGTAAAATATGGATCAGAACCAGGATGAAAAATGTAATATTGGTGTCAAAATTAGACACTAAAGTTAATCGGACCAACAAATTTTGGTGTCACGATAGCGAAGGATCTTACTTGCGGTATGCCGATATCCAACCCATTAATGATACCAAATAATCCATCGAGTTGCCAAGCCCTATTTGAAAATCGATGTCAAAATCAATTATTCGGATAAATATTTGTATGTTGTCCTGTAGCTATACAAAATAGAAGGTTTGTACACATACCGGCAACTATCCATGAGGCAACAGGAAACTTTGGTGGTGGGAGACAAGCCTTTTTCTGGAGATGCTTATTTTATCCACCCGGCAAAGTTAGCGACTCCAATTTATTGGATTAAGCTTAAGACTTAATAGTACAAAAGGAAAGTATAAGATTAATAAAAGAACCAACCAATATTTAGGGATATAGATATTGGTTTTTGTTTCAATATAGTATTAGAGTGTGTAATAGAGTAGTTATGTAGACGACAAGCGATAGAAAAAGAAAGCCGGTTTTCATCAGTAATTTCATATAAGTCCCCAATTGATATTGAAGCATATAAACCTCCAGAATATTTTTTAGACCATTGTACATTATCATCTTTATTTTCGAAATTTATTTCTTTTGATAAGGCTTCATATCCAAATTTTGCGTTTAAGAAGGGAGTATGTTTACCTTCATTTCTCCTATGAAAGTATGTACCGTGAAAATATATAGGAAACGATAATAGAGTATTTTTATTAGAATACTCAGACAAATTAGAATTAAGTTTAAATAACTTTACTGA
>ENA-UOOR01000511-UOOR01000511.1-fermentation-metagenome-genome-assembly--contig:-NODE-511-length-54707-cov-7.421046_pt1 | contig 54707 bp, 42 predicted proteins | sample MGYA00245780_ERZ724029 | MGnify/ENA primary metagenome ERZ724029 (study PRJEB28704, sample SAMN03018315) | fermentation metagenome | biome: anthropogenic terrestrial biome; feature: soil; material...
GGCTTGGGTCGACCCGTCAGGCGGCTTGGACGCGCCGTCAGGCGGTTTGGGTCGACCCGTCAGGCGGCTTGGACGCGCCGTCAGGCGGCTTGGGTCGACCCGTCAGGCGGCTTGGACGCGCCGTCAGGCGGTTTGGGTCGATCCGTCAGGCGGTTTGGACGCGCCGTCAGGCGGTTTGGGTCGACCCGTCAGGCCGCTTGGACGCGCCGTCAGGCGGTTTGGGTCGACCCGTCAGGCGGTTTGGACGCGCCGTCAGGCGGCTTGGACGCGCCGTCAGGCGATTGGGACGCGCCACCCGATGCCGCGGCGAGCGGTGCGTGTTCCCCCCCGGCATGACGCTGTGGTGATGACCAGCAACCTCGGCATCGCGGACGCGGACCCGGTGGGATTCGGCGCCGGGCCGGTGGCGACCGGCATCTGCGCGCGGTGCGCGACGCGTTCCGTCCGGAGCTCCTGAACGAGGTGCTGCGCTGCCCGTGCGGCGGCCGCCGCAAGATCGCCGCGGTGGTCTCCCACCCCGAGGTCGCCGCCCAGGTGCTCGAGGCGCTGGGAGCTCGCTTCGAGGCGCCGCCGCTCGCCAAGGCCCGCGCGCCGCCCGCACAGCTCGGGTTAGAGCCGCTGGTCGATGACCCGGGAATCGACCCATGCTGGCCCGAGCGCTTCGACTCCCACCCGGAATACTGAGGCGAGGGTTCGTGGAAAACCGCCGCTCCGGCGATGGGTCTGCCCGCTGACCGATGAGGCCGGGGACGGGTGGGCACGAGGCGCGAGCAGCTTGGAGCCGGGTGCGAAGAACGCGATGAACCGATGGCGGCGATCGGTGTTTCGGATGACCGTCGCTCCCGGTGCTTTGCTCGCGCGCGGGCTGTGGCTCACCTGGCGGGTGGTCGCCTCTGTGCTGCTTGGCTCCCGAGGCGGACCCGAGCCGGTGACTCCTGCGCGCACCCGCCAGCGTTGGCTGCGCAGGTGGGCCAACTCGGCGCGAGTCCCCGGCCAACTGCTCGCATCGTCGGGCTCCGCGCCGCTGCGTGCGGTCGTCCAGGCAGTTGGTCTGGACGGTACCCGAAGTGCGCTCTTCGACGCCTATGCCACGGCAACTCCCTGAGCTACCTCACGCTCGGCGAGAAGCCCGCCGAGACGGAGGCGAGAGCAGGACCCGGCCGCGGCGCAGCGCGAGAAGCCGCCGCGGGGCGACGACCGGCAGACGACGACGATGGGCCGGTGCCCGAGCGGTCCGGGTCTGAACGAAGACCCGAATCCGCGGCACGGATACAGGAAGGCCCTTCCCCGCGGCGCGGGCAAGGGCCTTCGAGGCTGCCTGGCGATGGGCGGCTAGCGCGGGTCGACCACGCGCCCGAGGAAGACCACCGCGCCGGTCTGCACGTCGCGGATGAGGAAGACGAAGGGCTTGTCGAGCTTCATCTCCACCCGGTCGACCGGTCCGCCGTTGCCGGCCATGATCACCGCGGTCGCCGCCGCCGCCTCGGTGCCCGCCTCGTCGAGGCCGATGAAGGTCTTGTGGATCACGTCGCTGATGCTGAGCGGCTCGCGCCCGCCGTTGATGCCCGAGAAGTCGGCGGCGGCGGCGAACGGCGCCTCCATCCCCAGGCTCTTCAGCGCGTCCTTGAGGCTGCTGTTCCACTCGAAGGAGAAGCGCGGCAGCGCCAGGTCCACCGGCTGTGTGGCGAGCGCGGCGACGATGGCGTCGAGCTTGGCCGCGTCGAGTCCGTCCTCGAAGGCGGCCAGCTCGCCCATCGGTCGCAGGGCGACCATCGAGAGCTCGTCGCCGTCGTACGGCAGCTCGACGGCCTGCCAGTCCACGCCCTCGGCGTACTTGTAGTCCAGGCTCGCGTGCATGGTCGGCACCTGCACCTGCGTGCCGTCGAGCAGGGTGAAGGGTTGGTCGCTGGTCGTCTCGAGGGCGAAAGGCTCGGCCCAGGCCGCGTTGAAGTAGACCGCGTTGGTGAGCACCAGGCGCGTCAGCGAGGTGATCGAGCTCGCGGGCAGCAGGTCGCGGATGCGGTCCTCGGTCTGGGAGGCGACCCAGTCGTTGATGGTCAGGCGCGAGGCTTCGGGCGCGCCCTGGAAGTCGAGGAGGTTGAGGCCGGCGCCGTAGTTGACCGCGAGGGTGTCGAGGTAGGGGGGCTCGAACTGGTAGGTGCGCTCGCCCCACGCCGCGTTGACGACGCTGAGGCGGAAGGGCAGGCCGTCCTTGCCCGAGGCGCCTTGGCCGCGCGAGGCGAGGAGTTGGTCGAGCCCGTTGAGCGCGGTGTGCAGCCGCTCCTGGGGCAGGGTGAAGTGCAGCGTGGAGGCCATCTGCGACTCGGTCTCGTTTCGCGCGCCGGCGAAGGCCATGGCGAGGGCCGTGGAGATCGAGTGCGGCGAGGTGAGCAGGTTCTTGCCCGGCTCGCGCAGCGCCCGGTAGAGGTCGAGCGCGAAGGCCTGGTTGCCGGCGACGAGCGCGTCGAGATCCGAGGCTGGCACCGCCGGGGCGACCGCGCGCGGCAGGGCGGACTTCGCCACCTGGAGCTCGGGAGGGGTCTGCTTCTCCTCCTCTTGTTCGGTGGCAGGGTCGCAGGCGGCGAGCAGCGCGGCGACGGCAACGAGGGCGATCGCGAGGGGACGGGTCTTCATGGTCGTTCTCCGGGGGGCTAGAAGTTCTTCCGCGGAAACGCCGACTCTGCGACAAGCGTGCCGACGCCCTAACCGCCCGCAATCATGACGGGTAGGCGAGTGCGAGGCCAAGCGGGCGCGCGGCTCGCGGGTCGGGCGGCTCTCGGTTTCTCGAGGTCGCGAGGTGCGCGTGCGCGTGGGGAAGCCGGCCCCGCTCCGAAGTGCTCGAGTGTCGAGAAGGGCGCAAGAACGCGCCAGGAGCCCTGGGCGGCCCCCGGGCGCCGCGAGCGTTCCCGAGGCCGCGCGGGCCATTGCGACGCCCACGAGCACGCGAGCGTGCCCCGCGCGCGCAACCGGCTGGTCACCCTCGCCGAATGTGCGCGGGCCTGCCTGGCCCTCCAGCGCGGCGAGCGGCTCGCGATTCGCGGGCGGCGGCAGCGCGGTGGAGGGCGGCTCGACCACCCATGCGCTCGAGCGCATCGACGAAGGGCGACGCTGGCCCCAGCGGGCGGACTGCACGCTCGATTCTCGGGAGCGCTTGCCGTCGAGGCCAGGCTCGGGGCAGGCGCCGCCAGGTGCGCGCAACTCGGGCCAAGCCACTCCCCTCGCCCTTCGAATCGGGCCGCGGACTGGCGCAGGGGAGGGGTGGACGTGCGCGCGCAACGACCGAAATCGACGGCCGACACGAAGGCCGGCCCTCCGATAAGCGGCGCGGGACGTAGCTCGAACCCGGCTCAGCCGCGGTCGGCCGAGGCCCGGATCTGCTCGAGCAGCTCAACGGCGGCCTCGACCACCACCCCGCAGCGCTCGCCATCGGGCGAGCCGATTCTCCAGTGCGTCACGCGTACGAGCGGGTCGGCCCAGACCGTCATCCCCTCGGGCGCCTTTTCGCGCGAGCGCGGCAGCACCCCGTCGAACGTCTTGAAGTCGAAGCCCTTGTTCGCGCAGTCGGCCGGGTACTCGACCTTGATCAGCGCGTCGTCGTTGACGCGGCCGGTGGCGGCGAGAGTGGCGTCGGCGACCTGCATCCGCACCGGCCCGCGGCCGACGAGGTGGACCTCGCAGAGGCGGTTCTCCTTCGAGAGCGGCGTCTGGCAGGGAACCTCGCGCATCTCCTCTTCGAACAGTCCGAAGGTCCCGAACCGGCCCAGGCTCTTGCTGGTGATGACCGCACGGCGGATCTTGGCCTGGATGCGCTTGCCCTCGCTCACCACCGGGCTCGAACACGCCGTCGCGACGACCGCAGCGAGCGTCGCAGCTAGGGGAACAAAGCCCACGCGCATCAGACCCGCTTCCAGGCCGGCAGCCGTTTCTCCGCGTACGAGAAGGCGGTGGCGGCGGCAACGATGTGGCAGATCCAGCCGAGCAGCCCGCCGCTGCCCACCCAGAAGCCCGGGGTGATGATCAGCCAGAAGAGCCCTCGCAGGATCGCGCCGTTGTAGATCTGGCCGACCCCCGGGATCAGGAAGCTGAGGACGGCGGCGACACCGGGCTTGCTCATCGCGTTCTCCTTTCCACCGGCCTTACGAACCGCGGCCTTGCCTATTGCATTGCGGCCGGTGGTTCAAGGGTGCGCGGGCGGTTGGCTTTCGGCCTGAAGCTCACAGCTTACGGCTTTCGACAAAGCCCCTTGGCGCACGAGGTCGCCGGATGCGCGCGGCCCAGGATTGGAGGCAGATCGGTCGCCGAAGCACCCCGACAGCCGATCGAGAGGTTCCCGGCCGATGAGCGCCCCGTTGCTCCTGTTGCTGATCTTCGCCGCCGCGAACGATCCGGCGGTCCCCGAGCCGCTCGAGCGCTATCTGGAGGCGGCGCGGAGGAACAACCTGACCGTCGAGGTAGCCCGCGCGCAGCTCTCGCAGGCCTCGGCGCAGCGCGATCAGGCGCTGGGCGGTCTGCTCCCCGGGCTCTCGCTCGAGGCGCTCTACACGCGCAACCAGTACGAGTCGTCGGTCCAGTCGCCGGGGCTGCGGATAGTCATCGGCCTCAAGGACAGCCTCATCGCCCGGGCCACCCTGACCGTGCCGCTCTTCGATCTGCCCTCGTACTCGCGCTACTGGGCCTCGGGCCACGCGCTCGAGGCGGCCGAAGAGGCGGTCGACGCGACTCTCCTCGACGTCGAGCTGGCGGTCGCGGAGGCCTACTACCTGGTCGTCGCCAACCAGGGGCTCGTCGCCGCGGCGCGCCGCGCGATGGAGGTGGCCCAGGAGAGCGAGCGCCTTGCCGGCGTGCGCTTCGAGGCCGGCACGGTGACGATGCTCGCGGTAGACACCGCCCGCGTGGACCGCGCCCGCGCTGAGCAGAACCTCATCGCGGCGCGCCGCTCGTTGGCGGTGGCTAGCCGCACTCTCGCCACCTTGACCCGGCTGCCCGAGCCCGGTGACCTGCCCGAGCCCGTCGCGCCAGGGGCGACCGAGCTGACCGAAGAGGCCTTCGTCGAGCGCGCGCTCGAGGGGAGAGCGGAGATCGCCCAGCAGCGCGCGCTCTTGCGCCAGGCCACCTCCTCGCGCAGCGAGGCTTGGGGACCGGTGGTCCCGACCCTCTCGGCGTTCGCCCGCGAGAACTACAGCAACGCGACCGGATTCGTGGGCAACGAGCTCTATTGGGAGGCAGGTCTGAGGCTCGACTGGCGGGCCGACCTGAGCCTCATCGGCGCGGTGCGCCAGGTCAACGCCCAGATCCGCGAGGGGGAGGCCAGGCTTCAGCAGGCGATCGACGAGGTGCGCGATCAGGTCCACACCGCTTGGCTCGACGTGCGCGCCAACCGCTCTCGGCTCGAGGTCGCGCGGGTCGAGGAGGGCAGCGCCCGCGATGCCTTGGAGATCGCCCGCGCGCGCTACGAGGCCGGCACCGCGACCTCCTTCGAGCTGTCGCAGGCGCAGAGCGACGCCTTCAGCGCCGACGCGAACCTCGTCCAGGCGCGCGCCGATCTCGCCTACTCGGTGCTCGTGCTGCGCAAGGCGAGCGGGCAGAGCCTTCTTGCCCAAGCCGGGAAGTAGCCCCGAGCGCCAGGGCGTCCGCAGGCGCCTGGCGCCCTCATCCACGCAAAGCGCGGGAGAAGCCGATGCATCCCTGTCTTCGTTCTCTGGCCCTGTCGTTGGTCCTGTTGTCCGCGCACAGCGTTCGGGCCGAGGAGCCCGAGCCCCGGCCGGTGACCTCGCGCTGGAGCGTCGAGCTCTATGGCTATGTCGAGGCGGCCGCCGTCTGGGACTCGACGCAGGGCATTCCCGTGGTCGCCGGGCACCCGAACATCGCCAAGCCGACCACCTTCGAGGGCTCGGGGTCCCAGCTGCAGTTCAGCGTCCAGAACACGCGCTTCGGGCTGCGGATCGGCGGTCCCGAGCTCGGCGGCATCGCGACGCAGGGGCTCATCGAAGCCGACTTCCGAGGAAACCAGCCCGCCGAGGTGACCGAGACCGCGCTCTTCAACAACCCCGCCCTGCGGTTGAGGCGTGGATTCGTGCGCCTGTGCCGCGGGTCCCTCGGGTTGCTGGCCGGGCAGGAATGGGCGCTGTTCGGGTTCCAATCGGACTTCGCGCCCAACATCGTCGCCACGCCGAGCGTCCCCGGCCAGCCGTCCTCGCGGCTCGTCCAGCTTCGGCTCTCCAGGGAGCTCGACTGGGAGCCCGCGAGCCTGGTGCTCGCCCTGGCCGCCGTGCGCCCGCCGCAGAGCGCCGCGGCCCTTCCCGACCTGCAGGCCGGCACGCGGCTGCTCATCGATGGGTGGAAGGGGTGGCATACGTCGGGGAGCACCTCGACGAAGCACGTCGCGGCTTCGCTCGCGCTCTCGGGGACCGTGAGGAAGCTCGAGGTGCCGGCGCTCGTGCCGAATCCGAGCTCGTCCACGGCCGCCGTCAGTGCGGTCGGCTGGGGAGTCTCGGCGGACGCCGTCCTGCCGATCCTTCCGCGCCCCGAGGACGACCGGGGCAACGCGCTGACCGCAGTCGCAAGCTGGATAACGGGGCAGGGGATCAGCGATCTCTTCACGCGGCTCAACGGCGGCTTCCGGTTCCCGGCAAGCCTGCCGCCGGGCTATCCGCTGGAGATAGAGCGGGGGCTCGCCTGGTTTGACGAAGCGGGCGAATTCAAAGCCATCCAATGGCGCATGGGGCGGGCAAACCTGCAGTACTTCCTGCCGCCCGCGGGCCAGGTCTGGCTGTCCGCAAACGTCTCCTCGATCCGCTCGCCGAACATCTTCCAATTCGGCCCGCGCGCTTCGCTCTGGGACCACATGGTCTGGGCCGAGGGCGCGCTGTTCTGGGCCCCGGTGCCGGCGCTGCGCTTCGCCGTCGCCTACGACTGGTACCGCGAGAGGTACGGCGACGGGGTGGTCGCGGTGAACGACCGCGTGCAGGTGTCGGCGTGGATGGTTTTTTGAGTCGGGAGTTTTGAGTTGGGAGTTGGGAGAGGGCGCTGGAGGTGCCGGAGCGCCAGCCTTCGTGCTGGCCGCGGCCGTGCGCGCGCACCTGCTCCGGCGCTACTTCGGAATCGCGCTGGTCAACACCTCTGGCCCCGACGCGGTCACCAGCACGTCGTCCTCGATGCGCACGCCGCCGACGGGCAGCCACTTGTCGAGCGCGTCCCAGCGCACGACGTCCTTGTACTTCTCGCGCCGCTCCGGGTCCTCGAGCATGGCCGGGATGAAGTAGGCGCCCGGCTCAACGGTCATCAGGAACCCTTCCTCCAAGGGGAAATCGACTCTGGGGCGCGCGCCGCAGCACATCCGGCCTTCGGGGCGCCCGGGCGCCGCGCCTCCGACGTCGCGCACCCGCAGACCGACCATGTGGCCGACGCCGTGCGGGAAGAACAGGGCGACGGCGCCAGAGTCGGCGAGCCCATCGGCGTCGCCGACGAGGACGCCGAGATCCTTGAGCCCTTGGGCGATGACCAGCGCCGCGGTGCGGTGGACCTCGTGCCACTCGACGCCCACCCGGCACTTGTCGATGGCCGCGAGCTCGGCGGCGAGGACGAGGTCGTAGAGCGCCTGCTGCTCGGGGGTGAAGCGCTCGCCGGCCGGGACGGTCCGGGTCACGTCGGCGGTGTAGTCCTCGAGCTCCCCACCGGCGTCGATGAGCACCAGGTCGCCCGGGTTCACGACGCGCTCGCCCGGCGCGAAGTGCAGGACGGCGGAATGATCGCCCGCGCCGACGATGGTCTCGAAGCCCACGCCGTGCGCGCCGGCGCGGAACATCTCGGCCTCGAGCTCAACCTGGAGCTGCCGCTCGGTGACGCCCGGTCGAAGAACCTCGCGCGCCTTCGCGAAGCCAGCCGCGGTCGCCGCGACGGCGCGCCGGATCAGCGCGATCTCCGCCGCGTCCTTGCGCCGCCTCACGCCGTCGAGCCTCTCGCGCATCCGCTTGGAGAGCGCTTCGTCCGCGGGAAGCGGGAGCATCCCGCTGCTTCCCAGAGCGGCGAGCGGGCGCCCGCGCCGCGCCTCGAGCCATTCGGCGAAGCTCGTCAGGTCCTCGCCCTCGGGCGCCACGACGTCGCCCTCCCAGAGCCGCTCGGAGGCGTCGACCTTCCGCACGAAGTGCGTCCAGCCCCCGCCCGGCTCGAAGGCGAGGATGCCGCCGGAGCGCCGCGAGCCCGTGAGCCAGTAGTAGTCGGGGTGGACGAGGAACGGATAGGTCTGGTCGAGGCCACCCGGCTTGCCGATGGGCTCGCCGGCAGAGACGAGGACGAGTGGGGCGTCGTCGCCGAAGGCTCCCGCGGCCCGGCGCTGACGCTCCTCGATGGCGGCTTTGTCGAAGACCATGGGATTTCTCCTCGTGAGATGGCTGGGCACGGCCCGATGCGGGTCACTGGGGCGGTGGATCTCGGCGCAAATTGACGAGCATCGGGGTGGCACTTCAAAAGAGGGTTGGGAATCTACCCGGCGGAATGTGACCAGATTGGCCCGAATCTGAAGCCTGGGGTCTGCCGGCCGTGCCCGCCCTCCCGGATCCTTTTGGTTCCGGCGTGGCCGGCTCGGGTACCGCTCAATTGGCGGCTGGGAACGGGGACTTGGAGCCGAAAACGGCACCGGAATGCTGCCACGCCCAGGGCGCGATCAAAATGGGGGTCGCCAGCGAGCGCTGACGACCCCACTCAGGGCAACGAAGAGCCTGTCGAACCTAGTCGTCGTTTTCGAGGTCGGTGCGCTCACGAGGCGGCCCGCCACAGTGCGTGGTGGAGCCTTCCCACTGTGTAATCCTCTCCTTGGTGCTGCGTGCCTGTGCCTGCCAGGTCATGTCTCGACACATCTTCGAGGTGTGGATCGCACTCTCGACCGCGTCGCGAGTACCAGTCGACTCATGCGCCTGGGGCGTCCTTTTGATTCGCTTTTTCATGGTTCGCCTCAACGAGCCTGCCCAGGATTGTCTGGCTGCTCAGGATCTCAATAAGGGAATCCAGCTTCGAGGAGATCTCCTTGCTCTCGTCGGTGAGCTTCAGCCCGAGAGCTCTCGCTTCGTCTCCATCGATGACGAAGCCGTGTTCTGGGTAGCACTCCACCAACTGGCGAGCCATCCGCTCGGCGTCGTGTCTCCCGTATTGGCGCTGAAGAAGGCGGATGGCGTATTCCTCGGCAATCTTCAGCATTCGAGACCACTGCGTGTAGTGCACCACGTCAATGTTCTCGTAGAGGGGCTTCATCGTCTCCGCAACGAACTTGAGCGAGATCGGTAGAAGGGTGTCGACCCTCTTTCTTGTCCTACCAATGAGCAGCGTCATCGCCTGGTCGAGCGCCTGAAGCCCGGCCGCCTGAAGCCGTTCGAGCGCCTGTACCTCGTCTAGCGCCGATGCCACGGCTTCTCGATCCGGATCCACAATCTGCACATCGAGCGGTCCAAGCTCTGCGTCCTCGCACATGACCAACTCATGCGCGCCGAGAGCGAGAAGCGTCGCAGCACTCTTCGCATAGCGCGGTACGACGACGACGAAGTGCTCGGCACGTCGACCGAGAAGGGAGGAGATCTTGTAGGCCGGCCCTGCATGGCCGCCAGGCGAGTCCAAGATGAGTACCACGCGCTTGCCTGTGAAGGCGGCGCGCTGAGAGAAGAAGGCTTCGTACACATGCTGGTTAAGCATCGAGAAGCGAGACTGGGCGTCCCGTCCGTGGACCAAGAACCAAGCCTCGGCATTGAAGGACCGCTCGATTGCTTCAATCGCCTCTACCAATTGGGGGGAGGGCTTCGGCCCAGTGATGCTGAATCTGAGCTCTGGTTTCTTCTTGGGTTTCGCTGTCTCGTTGACGGGAATCGCACCTCGCTGCAGGGGAGCGGCTGAGAGGTTCTTCGCGCGCGTCGATCGCATGGCGGGCTCATAGCCCGGTTCCACGCGAGCGGAGAAGCCCCCGTGCCCTTCGCTCGGTGAGCTTTCACCGTTCGGTTGACGGCTCGATTCCTTGTCGCATCGACGCATCGCCTCCCTGGCTTTGACACCCGCGAGCAGCCGATGCCAGGATGCAGGTGGTCTTACCACCGGCTTAGGCTGGGGCTGAGAACCATCAACTCCAAACTCCCAACGCGCTGGAGCTTCATGCCGCCCGCCGTTCGTCCAGCAAACCGAAAGCCCGCCTCGCGCGAAGAGCGGCCTGCGCCGTCCGCGAGCCCGGACGCGCCTCTCGCGCCGCTGAAGGCTCGGAGCCTCAAGGACGAGCTCGCCTCGCGCTTCGAGGCGCTCATCCTCTCGGGTCGCTTCGGCCCCGGCGACAAGCTGCCTCCAGAGCGCGAGCTCGCCGAGTCGCTGCGCGTCAGCCGCCCGGTCGTGCACGAGGGCATCGTCGAGCTCGCCGCCAAGGGCCTGGTGCGCATCGTGCCGCGCCACGGTGCCTACGTGAGCGACTATCGGCGCGAGGGCTCGGTCGAGCTGCTCGTCTCGCTCTTCAACTTCACCAACGGCGACCAGAAGCTCACCCTGCGCCTGCTCGACCACCTGCTCGAGGTCCGCATCCTCTTGGAGACCGAGACCGCGCGGCTGGCCGCCCAGCGGCGCACCGGCGAACAGCTCGCCGAGCTCGAGCGCATCGTCGCGCGGGAGGCCGACATGCACGCGCTGCCTGTGGAGGAGATCGCCCGCATCGACTTCGACTTCCACCACACCATCGCGCTGTGCGCGCAGAACGACGTCTACCCGCTGTTGCTCAACTCGTTCCGGCGCATGTACCTGAGCGTGCTCGAGCTCTTCTATCGAGACCCCGGCGTCGTCGGGCCGGTGGTCGGGTACCACAAGCTGCTGCTCGAGGAGATCGCCGCCCGCGACGCGACCGGGGCCCGGGAGACGATGGCGGCCGTCCTCCAGTTCGGCGAGAAGAAGCTCAGGGCAGCGTTGCGCAAGTCCAGGGGGACGCGATGACCCGGCTCTCGTCGCTTCGAAGCGCGCTCGATCGCAAGGGCTACCGCGAAGTCGCCGTCCGCGAATGGCGCTCGTCGGTCGTCCTCGAAGGCTCGCTTCCTTCCTGGAACGACCGGGTCGCGGCGGGCTTTGTCGCCGCGGGCTTCAAGTACAAGGGCGTCGTCAACGACCTCGAGGTCCCGGGGCTCGCCAGGGACCGCTGGAGCGAGCCGTCGTTGCGCGACGGCGCGCTCGAGGGCGCGCACTTCGACGTGGTGATCATCGGCGGCGGGATCATCGGAGCCTCCATCGCCCGCGAGCTGACCCGGTACGACCTGTCGGTCGCGCTGCTCGAGAAGCAGTCGGACCTCGCGATGCATACCTCGGGGCGCAACGACGGAATGATCCACGACGGCTTCGGCGCGCGGCCGGGGACGCTCAAGGCCCGCTACAACGTGCGCGGCAACCGGCTCTGGACCGAGGACGCGCGCGAGCTGGGCATCGAGCTGAAGAGGCCGGGCTCGCTCGTCCTCTACCCCTCGCCGGCGGCGCACCTGCTGCGTCCGCTCCTCTCCAAGCGCGCCCGCGCCAACGGCGTCGACGGCTGGGAGTTCTGGAGCCGCGAGAAGGTCGCCCGCGAGGAACCGGCGCTCTTCCCCGAGCAGCACGGCGCGCTCTTCCTGCCTTCGGCCGGAGTCGTCTCGCCTTACAAGGCGGTAGTCGCCTACGCAGAGAGCGCGGTGCTCAACGGCGCGCGCGTCTCGCTCGACACGCTCGTCTCCGGGTTCGACCAGGAACAGGAGGCGGACCGGACGCGCATCGCGCGGGTGCGCACCAACCGCGGGACCTGTTTCGCGCGCGCGGTGGTCAACGCCGCGGGCAACTGGGCCGATGTGGTCGCCGGGCTCGCCGACGACCGCTTCTTCTCGCTGCATCCGCGCCGCGGCACCGACGCCATCCTCGATCTCTCGACCGGCGCCTTCCTCAAGCACATCGTGAGCATGCCCTCGTTCCTGCAGAGCCGGTCGCGGACCAAGGGCGGAGGGCTGGTCAAGACCGTCGAGGGCAACGTGCTCGTCGGCCCGACCGCGCGCGAGCTGCCCGGCCGCGAGGACTACGCGACCACCCGCGGCGAGCTCGAGGAGCTCAACCGCCACCTCCGGCTCAACACCCGGCTGTCGCCCTCGCAGATCATCACCTACTTCGCCGGCGTGCGGCCGTGCACTTGGGAAGAGGACTTCATCGTCGAGCGCTCGCAGCAGGTGGCCAACCTCGTCCACGCCGCGGGCATCCAGTCTCCGGGGCTCGCCTCGGCGCCGGCCATCGCCCGCGACGTCGCCGCGCTCTGCGTCGACCTGCTCTCCGAGAGCCGGCAGGTGCGCCCCAACCCGCGGTTCGAGCCCCGCCGGCAGGCTCCGACGAGCCTCGGCCAGCTCTCGCTCGAGGAGCGCTCGGCGCTCATCGCCGCCCATCCGGCCTACGGCCGTGTCGTCTGCCGCTGCGAGCAGGTCTCCGAAGGCGAGCTCGTCGACGCGCTGCACTCGCCGATTCCCGTCAGCTCGCTCGACTCGATGAAGCGGCGCACCCGCACCGGGATGGGGCGCTGCCACGGCGGCTTCTGCACGCCGCGGGTCATGGAGATCATCGCCCGCGAGCGCGGCATCCCGCTCGAAGAGGTGACGAAGAAGGGCGAGGGCTCGCGCCTGCTCGAGGGGCCGGAGGAGCCGGCCGACCCGCCCGCGACGGCGCCGCAGGGCGAGGAGGTCTCCTCATGATCCCCAGGACGCGCTGGGAGGTCGTGGTCGTCGGCGCGGGCCCCGCGGGGCTCGCCGCCGCTTGCGCCGCGCACGATGCGGGCAGCCGCGTGGCGCTCGTCGAGCGCGAGGCGCGGGCCGGCGGCATCCTCAAGCAGTGCATCCACGACGGCTTCGGCGTGGTGCGCTTCAAGGAGAAGCTGACCGGACCGGAGTACGCGCACCGCTTCCTGATGATGGCCGAGGAGCGCGGCCTCGCGGTCCATCGCGAGACGTTCCTGCTCTCGGCCCGCCGCGAGAACGGGCGCTTCGTCCTGGTGCTCGAGAGCGCGGGGCAGGGCGTCTTCGAATACGAGACGCCGGCGCTGGTGCTCGCGACCGGCTGCCGCGAGCGGACCGACCGCCAAGTCTCCATTCAAGGCGACAGGCCCGCCGGCATCTACACCGCGGGGCTCGCGCAGCACTTCGTCAACGTCCAGGGCAGGCTGCCGGGCCGGCGCGCGGTGATCCTCGGCTCGGGCGACATCGGACTGATCATGGCCAGGCGCCTGACGCTCGAGGGCGTCGAGGTCGCCGGCGTCTACGAGGTGAAGAGCGAGCCTTCGGGTCTGACGCGCAACCTGCGCCAGTGCCTCGAGGACTTCGACATCCCGCTCCACCTCTCCACCACTGTCACCGAGGTCCACGGCAAGAACCGCGTCGAGGCGGTCACCGTCGCCCGGGTCGACGGCTCGATGAGGCCGATCGACGGGACCGAGCAGCGCATCGCCTGCGACACGCTCATCGTCTCGGTCGGCCTGATCCCCGAGAACGAGACCGCCGCCTCGCTCGGCGTCCCGCTCGACCCGGTGACGAAAGGGCCGTTCGTCGCGCAGGACATGATGACGCTGGTGCCGGGGGTCTTCTCCTGCGGCAACGCGCTGCAGGTGAACGACCTGGTCGATTACGTCTCGGAGACCGGCGAGACGGCCGGACGCGCCGCCGCGGCCTGGGCGAAGAAGACCGAGAAGGACGAGGTCGGCGAGGCCTCGCGCGATCCGCGCCGGCTCATCGCCGTGCGCGCGGGCGAGGGTGTCGCGAGCGTCGTCCCGCAGTTCCTCGACGCCGGGGGCGAGCGCCGCGCGCCGGTGTTCTTCCGGGTCAAGCAGACGATGCGCCAGGGCACGGTCTGCCTGGCGAGGACCGATGGAGGCTCCCAAGTCCACCGCAGGCGCCATCTGGTGCTGCGGCCGCCGGAGATGGAGCGCTTCGAGCTCGACCTCTCGCGCCTGCCGGAAGGGACCGCCGAGGTGCGGCTCGATCTTGCTCCGGTCGAGGCGAAGCGGGCCGGCGCCGAGGGCTCTGTCGAAGAGCCGAGGAAGGCGGTGGGGCCATGAGCGCGGGGACCAAGGTGGAGCTCGTCTGCATCCAGTGCCCGCGAAGCTGCACGCTCTCCATCGACGTCTTCCCGGACGGCGAGGCCACGGTCAGAGGACACGGCTGCAAGCGCGGTCCCGAGTACGGCGTCCGCGAAGTGACCAACCCCACGCGAACCCTGACGACGACGGTCCGCACGGCCTTCGCGGAGATGCCTCGGCTGCCCGTGCGCACGGTCGGCGAGATCCCCAAGGGCGCGTGGAAGGACGCGATGGCGGCCCTGCGGCAGGTGAAGGTCGAACGGCCGCTGAAGGTCGGCGACGCGGTCATCGAAGACCTGCTGGGCCTGGGCATCTGCGTCGTCTCGACCGCCGATTTTGAGGATCCCACCTCCGGTCCCGCCGATGATCGAGCCCCCGGTCACCCCGAGCGTAGAGGCGACCAGCGGGAGCCTCGGAGTCGAGGGGTCTCCCCGCAGGACTCCACCCTTTCGTTCGGGCAGGCCGAGACCGTCCTCGCCATCGACTGCGGCACCCAGAGCCTTCGGGGGCTGATCTTCGACGTGTCCGGCCGCCTGCTCGCGCGCGAAAAGATCGAATACGAGCCCTACGTCTCGCCCGCGCCGGGCTGGGCCGAGCAGGACGCGGAGATCTACTACCGGGCGCTCGTCACCGCGTGCCGGCGGCTGCGCGAGCGCCACGGACCTCTGATGGAACGTGTGCGCGGGGTCGGCGTGACGACCCAGCGCGACACGCTCGTCTGCCTCGATTCGGAGGGGCGCACGCTGCGGCCGGCCATCCTCTGGCTCGATCAGCGTCGCGCAGAGCCGAGCTATCGGCCGGGCCGCGCCTTCCAGACCGCGCTGGGCGTCATCGGGATGGGCGAGGCGCTGGCGCGCACCCAGGAGGCAAACCGCGTCGCGTGGATCCAGCAGAACGAGCCGGAGGTCTGGAAGAAGACCGCGCAGGTGCTGCAGGTCTCGGGCTTCCTCAACCTGCGGCTCACCGGCGAGCGCGCCGATTCGATCGCTTCGCAGATAGGCCACATCCCGTTCGACTACCGCCGCCAGGAGTGGGCTGGGCCCGAGCACCTGAGCGCGCGGCTCTTCCCCGTCGAGCGCGAGCGGCTGCCCAGGCTGCTGCGGCCCGGCGAGACCATCGGCCGCATCACCGCGAAGGCGGCGGACGAAACCGGGCTGCCCGAAGGCCTGCCGGTGATCGCTGCGGGCAGCGACAAGGGCTGCGAGACCATCGGCATGGGCGTCATCGACTGCTCGATGGCAGCGCTGAGCTTCGGCACCACCGCGACCGTGCAGACGACGAGCCGTCGCTACTTCGAGCCAATCAGCTTCATGCCCGCGTATCCCGCGCTCATCCCCGGGGCCTTCAACCCCGAGGTCGAGATCTTCCGCGGCTACTGGATGATCACCTGGTTCAAGAACCAGTTCGCCTATCAAGAAGTGCTCGAGGCGCAGCGGCGCAACCTGCCGCCGGAGCTGATGCTCGACGAGCTGCTCAAGTCGACCCCGCCCGGCGCGATGGGGCTCGTGATGCAGCCGTACTGGAGCCCGGGGCTCGACAACCCGAACGCCAAGGGCGCGCTCATCGGCTTCGGCGACGTCCACACGCGCGCCCACGTCTACCGCGCGCTCATCGAAGGGCTCGCCTTTGGCCTGCTCGAAGGTCTCGAGGCGATAGAGCGCAAGGGCCGCTGCCGAGTCGAGCGCCTCACCGTGTCCGGGGGCGCGAGCCAGAGCGACGAGATCTGCCAAATCGCCGCGGACGTCTTCAACCGCCCGCTGGTGCGCGGGCGCACCCACGAGACGAGCGGCCTCGGCGCGGCGATGGCCACCGCCGCGGGGCTCGGCTTCCACCCGTCGGTCGAGGCGGCCATCTCGGCGATGAAGGTCTACCAGCACGAGTTCCGGCCGCGGCAGCAGGCCTCGGCGGTCTATCGCGAGCTGTACGAGCGGGTCTACCGGCGCATGGACCGCGCGCTCGGGCCGCTCTACCGCGAGACCAGGGAGATCGTGAACTACCCGGCACGAAGGGGCTGAGCCATGACGACCAAGAGCGAATTCGAACCCCGCTGGATCACCGAGCCGCCGCCGGCGCGCTCCTTCCGCTCCCTCTTCAAGTGGGGCGATCCAAAGGAGTTCAAGAACCCGAACCGCCGGCTCTACGCGTTGATGAAGCAGAAGTACGGGATGACCGACGAGGACTTCGCCCAGCCGCACAAGCCGGGTCTCGACAAGGTGCCAGAAGAGGGCAAGCCGAGCGCGCTGCCCGCCGAGCACGCCGCGGCGCTCGCGGAGATCGTCGGGCAAGAGAACGCGCTCAGCGACCTGTTCGAGCGGCTCCGGGTCGGCTACGGCAAGACGATGATCGACCTGATGCGCCTGCGCGACGGGGTCATCGAGAACATCCCCGACCTCGTGCTGCGCCCGCGCAGCCGCGAGGATTTGCGGGCGACCACCGACTACTGCGACCAGCACGCGATCCCCGTCTACGTCTACGGCGGCGGCTCCTCGGTCACCCGCGGTTTCGAGGCGACCAAGGGCGGCGTCACGCTGGACCTGGGCGCGCACCTCAAGCGCGTCGTCCGCTTCGACGAGCAGAACCAGACCATCACCGTCGAGGGCGGCATGTCGGGCCCGGAGCTCGAGCGGCTCCTCAACGACGCGCCGAACACGCTCGGCGCGCGCCATCGCTACACCTGCGGCCACATGCCGCAGAGCTTCGAGTACTCGAGCGTCGGCGGCTGGATCGTCACCCGTGGCGCGGGTCAGAACTCGACCTACTACGGGAAGATCGAAGACATCGTCCTCGCGCAGGACTACGTCTGCCCGACCTGCGACATCGTCACCGCCGACTTCCCCGCCGCGGCGACCGGACCCGACACCGACCAGATCCTGATCGGCAGCGAGGGCTGCTTCGGGATCCTCTACTCGGCGACGCTGCGCGTGCGGCGCTACCGGCCGGAGAACACGCAGCGCTACTCCTTCATCTTCCGGAGCTGGGAGGAGGCAAAGAACGCCTGTCGCGAGGTGCTGCAGGGCGAGTTCGGGCTGCCGAGCGTCTTCCGGCTCTCGGATCCCGAGGAGACCGACATCGCGCTCAAGCTCTATGGGGTGGAGGGCACGCCCATCGACACGATGATGCGGCTGCGCGGCTACAAGCAGGGCGAGCGCTGCCTGCTCGTCGGCACCGCCGACGGCGACCGGGACTTCGCCAAGCTCGTCGCGCGCAAGGTGAAGAGGGTCTGCCTCGCGCACGGCGCGATGAGCGCGACCGGCTTGGTCACCAAGAAGTGGGAGGAAGGCCGGTTCCGCGACCCGTACCTGCGCGACGCGCTGCAGGACTACGGCGTCATCACCGACACGCTCGAGTGCTCGGTCACCTGGACCAGCCTCCAGCGCGTGCACACGCAGGTGCGCGAGTTCTGTCACTCGCGGCCGAACACCATCTGCATGACGCACATGAGCCACTGCTATCCGCAGGGCTGCAATCTCTACTTCATCTTCATCGCGCGAATGAGCGGGCTGGAGGAGTACCGCGAGTACCAGGCCGGCATCCTCGACGCCATCCAGAAGGCCGGCGCGACGATGAGCCACCACCACGGCATCGGGAAGATGACCGCGCCGTGGCTCGAGGGGCAGATCGGCAAGGCGCAGCTCGGGCTCTTCCGGCAGGTGAAGGCTTACTTCGACCCGAAGAACGTGATGAACCCGGGCGGGACGCTGGCGCTCGATTTGCCGGACGAACAGCGCAGGAGCGTGGCGAGTGAGGCGGGTGCGCCGGCCGGCGACAAGCCACAGGCCGACGGCTGAGAGAGCTGCTTCGCAGCGACTACTGCGTCGGCAGAGGGCCGGTCGCTTCGGGACCGGACGCGTGATCGGTGCCGACCGCACATCGCGGGCAGACGCCTGTTCGGGCATCCCGTGGCTTCGTGCCCGGGCGTGCGTGGGCAGAGCCGGCGAACGTCCGTCCCTGCTCGGTGAGCGCACGGGTGCGGCGAAGCTCAGCGCACGTAGGGGTTGCTGCGCCGCTCCTCGCCGATGAGCCCCGAGGGCCCGTGGCCAGGGTAGAAGGTGACCTCGTCGCCGAGGGTGAAGAGGCGCTCGCGGACCGAGCGCGCGAGCTCGTCGTAGGAGCCTCCCGGCAGGTCGCTGCGACCGATGGATCTCTGGAAGAGCGTGTCGCCGGTGAAGACGAGTTTCTCGTCCGGGAAGTAGAGGCAGCAGCCGCCCGGCGAGTGACCGGGGGTGTGGAGGACCCGGCCGGCAGCCTTGCCGAGCTCGAGCGGGTCGCCGTCGGTCAGCCAGCGGTCGACCTCGGGCAACTCGGGCTCGGGGAAGCCGAACATCATCGCCTGCATCGCGAGGGCGCCGAGCAGGCCCTTGTCGGCCTCGTGCAGCCAGTAGGGCGCGTTGAAGCGGCGCTTGGCTTCGGCGACGGCGGCGACGTGGTCGATATGCGCATGGGTGGTGACGATGGCCGCGAGCGCGAAGCCGGTCTTCTCGAGCAAGACGGCGATCGCCTTGAGGTCGGCGCCCGGATCGATGAGCAGCGCGCTGCGCGACTCGGGCTCGCCGACGAGGTAGGCGTTCACCCCAAACGGTCCGACCACGAGGCTTTCGACGACGAGGGCCATGCATCCATCTCCGGGCTCAGTGCCGCGGCTTGTCGGCTCGACGGCAAGCGAAGGCGCGCATGATAGAAGGGTTCGCGATGTCCGAGCGCATTCTTGTCGTCGACGATCAGGTGGAGCTGAGAACGCACCTCGCCGGGCTGCTGCGCGAGCGGGGCAAGGAGGTGCGGGCGGTGCCGAGCGCCGAGGAGGCTTTCGCGCTGCTCGATGCGGGCGAGCCGTTCGACCTGGTGATCCTCGATCTCGACCTCGGCCCGGGACGCATGGACGGGGCCACGGCCCTGCCCTTGCTCAGGCGCGACAAGCCGGAGCTGCCGGTGATCATCCTCACCGGCAACGCGACGATCGACGGCGCGGTCGACGCCATCAAGACCGGCGCCGCCGACTACCTCGAGAAGGACGTCCACCTCTCGGACCGCGTCACCATCTCCATCGACAAGATCGAGCGGATGCTCGCGGCGCTGCGCGACAACCGGCGCCTGCGGCACGAGAACCGCTACCTGCGCGCCGAGCGCGAGCGGGCCAAGGTGATGGTCGCCGGCGAGGGCTTGAAGCCGACCCTCGCCCGGATAGAGCGGGTGGCGCGGGTGCCGCGCCCGGTGCTCGTGCTCGGCGAGCGTGGCAGCGGCAAGGAGCTGGTTGCCTACGAAATCCATCGGCGCTCGCCGCGCGCCGACGGGCCCTTTGTCGTCTTCAACTGCGCGGCGGTCGCCGAGAGCCTGCTCGAGAGCGAGCTGTTCGGCCACGAGAAGGGCGCCTTCACCGGCGCTTCGGGAAAGAAGCAGGGGCGCTTTGAGCTGGCCGACGGCGGGACGCTCTTCCTTGACGAGGTCGCCGACATGTCCGAGGCCTTCCAGGCCAAGGTCCTGCGCGCCCTCGAGTACCAGCGCTTCGAGCGGGTCGCGGGGACGCAGACGATCCAGGTCGACGTGCGCATCGTCGCCGCGACCAACGCCGACATGAACAAGCGCATCGCCGAGGGCAAGTTCCGCGCGGACCTCTACGACCGGCTCGCCTTCGAGGTCATCGAGCTGCCGCCGCTGCGCGAGCGAAAGGGCGACCTCGCCGAGCTTGCGCGTCACCTGCTGCGCCGGTTCGCCGAGGAGACGCACGAGCCGCCCAAGGAGCTCGGCGCCGACGGCCTCGCCGTGCTGCAGGCGTACGACTTCCCGGGCAACGTGCGCGAGCTGAAGCACGTCGTCGAGCGCGCGGCCTATCGGTGCGAGGGGTCGCGCATCGGCAAGCAGGCCATCGAGGCGGCGCTGCCGGCGCGCGCCCCCGCTCCCCGCGTCCGTGCCGACGATGACGCCGGCACGTTCGAGGAGCGGGTGGCGAGCTTCGAGCGCGCGATGCTCGTCGGCGCGCTGCAGGCCAGCCGCTTCTCGCAGAAGGACGCGGCCGCGCGGCTCGGGCTCAGCTACGACCAGTTCCGGCACATGTACCGGAAGTACGGGTTGAAGGAGGAGGGGTAGGCGACCTTTTCGCTACCGTCCCGAGACGTCCACGAGGCCGGCTGCCCTTTGGGACCACTCTGCAGCGGAGAGAGTCCCTTCGTTCTTGCCGACGACGTCTCTCCAGGTTGCCTCTCCCTTGAAGGAAGCTTCGTTGCCCAACAGCTCGGCGCCGTACTTTCCCTTCCAGCCGCCGGTCGTGAAGACCTCGTAGCCCGCGGTGACAGAGGTCTTGCCGAGCTCGGTCAGCAGCGGGCTCGTGTCGCCCTTCAGAAAGCCTGCGACCTTCTCGCGTCCGATTCTATCGAGCACCGAGGCGGCCTGCTTTTCATCGACCGAGACGGACAGCTTGGCGCCGGCCCCGCCGCCGGCCCCGAGGTTCGCGACCCCGACCGAGCCCTCAACCTCGAAGGTATAGGTCGTCTCCCTGAGCACCAGTCTGTGACCGGCGATCTCGGGCGACTGCAGCAGGGCGCGCGTGTCGTCGCCCGCCTCGCCGCGAACCTCCATGGTGGTTGTCGCCTTCACGCTCGCCGCAGCGTTCGCTTCGCCGGCGAGGCCGAAGCCCGCTTTGGCTTCGAACTTGCCCTCGAGGCTTCGTCCGAAGGTGATTGTCGTGGGGAGCTGGTCACCGTCCTTTTCCCGCGCCAGATCGATGCGGAAGGAGTTGGAGGCGGCGAATTCGCCGGCGAGAGCGCCGCCGACGCCTTCGACCTCGACGCCAGGGATCTTGAGCTTGGCGGCCACGGAGACCGCGCCTTCGCCTTTCACCTCGTAGGCGGACACGTGCTCGTCGAGCGTCGCCTTGGGCCCGTAGCCGAGAGCGCCTGCCACGTCGACCGCGCTGCCCAGCGGCGTGGCCTTGGCTGCGCTCACCTGCGCGAGTGCGACGAGCCCTTTCTTGAGCTCGGCTTCGTCCGCGAACCGGTAGCTGACGGTGACGCCGAGGCCTCCATCGATGCCGATCTCAGCTACCTCGACGTTGCCCCCGAGCCCGGTTTTCCCCTCGCCGGAGACCGCGACCTCGTAGCCGTCGGCCGAGCTCCGCGTGATCTCGGCTCGCAGCGATCCCTCGAGCTTGCCCTTGATTCCCGCGGCAATTCCGAGCTCTCCGCCCATCTCGAGGGTGATCGAGTCGCCGTCAGAATTGAGGGCAGCGATGGCGGCGTCGAAGTAGTCGCCGCTGTGCAGCTTGGCGTCGACCGCCCACCAGTCGCGCTTCGCCTCGGCGAGCATCCGCCCGAGCTCCCGCGTTATCTCCTTGGGGGTCACGCTTCCGAGGCCAGCCTTATTCGCGCTGTCGAGCGATGGGGTGAGCCCCGCGAGCGCCTTGCTGCTTGCCGATGAGCCCGGGTCTCCGGTCCTGGCGCCGCTCGTCTTGGCAGGTCCCATCCAGTCGTGCATTCCCGCGCGCGGCTCGAAGGTGTCGACGCTGCCGTCTTGTTGAGCCCCTGGCGCATCGGGGTTCTGCACCTGCGCGGGCAAGCTCGTGTCGACCGACTGCGTCGGCTCGTTGAGGAGGTCGATTTCCGGCAGTTTCGTCGAACAATCGTCAGAGATTCGACTCATGGTGGGCTCCGTGTTTGCGAAAATTAGGAGCCGCCCGCTACACGCGGCATTCCAAGGCGACCAAGAGGGCGCTCGTCGACGGTCAAGTGCGCGAAATGTCGGTGACTTTTCGGGTCCAAGCGCCGCGGGGCTGCCTTCTCAAGACTGCTCTCCGACGGAACCCGGCGTCCTCCCGCGGGACAGTTCCCGCCGGAAATGCGGCCTTTTGTCTCCGTTGACGCGCCGCGTAGGAGGATCGGCCTTGATCCCTCCCTTCGGCTCGGCCAAATTGCGCCTTCGCTTTCGCTTGGGGGTGGGCCTGGTCTTGCAGCGAAGGCGCCGCCGTCATCTCAACCAGCACGCCGTTCGAGAGGGGCTCGTATGTCGAATCGCTTCGTCGGGTTGGACCTCGGGGCAGAGACCATCAAGGCCGTGGAGCTTCGCCGCGAGGGCGGCCAGCTCGTCTGGAGCCGCCGCGCCATCGCCGAGCACCACAAGGAGCCCGGCAAGACGCTGCTGCAGCTCCTCGCGGGCTGGGACTGGCCGACCGTCTCGGGCGCGGCGGTCAGCGGCCGGCTCGGTCGGCAGGTGAGCCTGCCGCGGGTGCCGACGAAGCAGGCTCAGGCACGCGCCTATCGCTTCCTCGAGGGCGAGGGGGCGGCGACGGTGGTCTCCATCGGCAGCCACGGCTTCACCGTGCTCGAGCTGCGGCCCGGCGGAGTCGAGGTCTTCCGCGAGAACTCGCGCTGCTCGCAAGGCACCGGCAACTTCCTGCGCCAGCTCGTCGAGCGCTTCGACATGTCTATCGAGGACGCGAGCGCGCTGTGCGAGGGGGTCGAGGACCCCGCGCCGCTCTCCGGCCGCTGTCCGGTCATCCTCAAGACCGACATGACCCACCTCGCCAACAAGGGCGAGAGCCGGGCGCGCATCCTCGCCGGGCTCTACGACGCGGTCTGTGAGAACGTGCAGGTGCTCGTCAAGCCGCGGCTGAGCCCGAAGCGCGTGGTGCTCGCCGGCGGCGTGGCGCGCTCGAAGCGCATCCGGGAGAACTTCCGCGCCTTCCTCGCGCGCCACCAGATGGGGCTGGTCGACGGCGAAGGTGACGACGGCCTGTTCTTCGAGGCGCTCGGCAGCGCCCTCATCGCCGCGGAAAACCCGGCGCGGGTGCCCGCGCTCGAATCGCTCGTCGCGCCGCTGCCGGAGACGCACCTCGAAATCGTGCCCGCGCTGGGCGCCTACCTCGGTCGCGTCCAGCGCATGCCGAGCAGGCCGCTTCCCGCCATCGAGGCGGCGCGCGAGGTGGTCCTCGGTTTCGACATCGGCTCGACCGGCTCCAAGGTGGTCGCCCTCGACGCGCAGACCAAGAGGCCGCTGTGGGAGGGCTACCTGAAGACCAACGGCGATCCGGTCGGCGCGGCGCAGGCGCTGATGCGCCAGTTCGTCGAGAGCCCGGCGAGCCTCTGCCGCGTGCGCGCGGTCGGGGCGACCGGCAGCGGCCGCGAGATCGTCGGCTCGCTGATGTCCACCTGCTACGGCCCCGACGCGGTCTTCGTGCTCAACGAGATCGCCGCGCACGCCGAGGGCGCGCTCCACTTCGACCCGCGCGTCGACACCATCTTCGAGATCGGCGGCCAGGACGCGAAGTACATCCGCCTGGCCGACGGGCGGGTGGTCGACGCGGCGATGAACGAGGCCTGCAGCGCCGGCACCGGCTCGTTTATCGAGGAGCAGGGGCGCAAGTTCTCGGGCATCGAGGAGGTGCGCCAGCTCGGCGCCGAGGCGCTCGCCGCGCCCTGCGGCGTCTCGCTCGGCCAGCACTGCTCGGTCTTCATGGCCGAGATCATCGACGAGGCGGTCGGCGCGGGCGCCGAGCGCGGCGCGATCATCGCCGGCATCTACGACTCGATCATCCAGAACTACCTGAACCGGGTGAAAGGCAGCCGCTCGGTCGGCCAGGTCATCTTCTGCCAGGGCATGCCCTTCGCCGCCGACGCGCTCGCGGCCGCGGTGGTGCGCCAGACGGGCAGCGAGGTGATCATCCCGCCCAACCCCGGCACCGTCGGCGCGCTGGGCATCGGCCTGCTCACGCTCAAGCAGGTCGAGCTCGCGGGGCGCCCGGCGCTCGAGCCGCGGCGCTTCCTCGAGGCGCGGGTCGAGAAGAAGGACACCTTCGTCTGCAAGTCGACCCAGGGCTGTGGCGGTGCGGGCAACCGCTGCCGCATCGACCGAATCACCACCGTGGTCGACGGCGAGCGCCAGCGCTTCACCTGGGGCGGAGGCTGCTCGCTCTACGACAAGGGCACGCGCAAGCGAAAGCTTCCCGACCTCGCGCCCGATCCGTTCCGAGAGCGCGAAGAGCTCGTCCGCCAGCTCATCGCCCGCGTCTCCGAGAAGCGGGGCGGCCCGAGCGTCGCGCTCACCGACGAGTTCACGCTCAAGAGCCTCTTCCCGTTCTTCGCCACCTACCTGCACGAGCTGGGGCTCGACCTCTCAGTGCACACCGGCGCCGATCAGCGCGCGCTCAAGCGCGGCATCGAGTCGGCCAACGTGCCCTTCTGTGCGCCGATGCAGCAGTTCCACGGGCTCGCCGAGGCGATGGCCGAAGGCCAGCCCGACTTCATCTTTCTGCCGATGCTGCGCGAGATAACCCGCGTGCGTAGCGAAGAGCACGCGATGGTCTGCCCCATCGTGCAGGCCAGCCCGGACATGTTGCGCTGGGACCTGGGCAAGGAGCTCAAATCCAAGCTGGTGACCACGCTCGTCGACGCTGGCCCCGGCAACCTCGAGTCGGACCAATTCGTCGAGAGCTGCCGGCGGATAGCGCGCGACTTCGGCGTCGACGACGACCGCTGGCGCCTCGCCTACCAGGCCGGCCTGCAGGCGCAGGCGAGCTTCGACGAGGGCTGCCTGAAGCTCGGCGAGCGCGCCCTCGCGTTCTGTGCCGAGCGCGCCCTCGTCCCGGTGGTCGTGCTCGGGCGCAGCTACACCATCTACAACACGGTCCTCAACTCGAACGTGCCGGCCATCCTGCGCGAGCAGGGCGCGGTGGGCATTCCGGTCGACTGCTACCCGGTCGCCGACGAGGTGCCGATCTTCGAGCACATGTTCTGGAGCTACGGGCAGCGCAACCTGCGCGCCGCCCATCAGCTCCGGCGCACCCCGGGCGTCTATGCGCTCTACTGCAGCAACTACTCGTGTGGCCCCGACAGCTTCACCCTGCACTTCTTCAGCTACACCATGGAAGGCAAGCCGTTCGCCATCATCGAGACCGACGGTCACTCCGGCGACGCCGGGACGAAGACGCGCGTCGAGGCCTTCCTCCATTGCGTGCACGAGGACAAGGGCGCAGTCCGCCAGCGCCAGGCCAACGACCTCGGCAGCGTCGAGCGGCGCAACGCGGCGCTCGATGATCTGCTGCGCGAAAGGGCGACGCTGCTCATCCCGCGCATGGGCCCGGGCGCCGAGGCGCTCGCCGCCGCGCTGCACGGCCTCGACATCCCCGCCGAGGCGCTGCCGATGCCCGACCGCGAGACGATGCGCTTCGGCCGGCGGCACACCTCCGGCAAAGAGTGCGTGCCGATGACCGTGACGCTCGGCAGCCTGCTGCAGCGTCTGGAGGCCGAGCCCGACCCGAACCGCAAGTTCGGCTTCCTGATGCCCACCGCCTACGGGCCGTGCCGCTTCGGCGCCTACAACGTGCTGCACAAGGTCGTGCTCGAGCGGCTGGGCTTCGCCGACCGGGTGAAGATCTTCTCGCCGAGCTTCAGCAGCTACTTCGCCGGCGTGCCCGACGGCTTCCCCGCGCTCGCCTTCACCGCGTTCATGGCGACCGATCTGCTGCTCGACGCGCTCTACTACGTGAGGCCCGTCGAGACCCGGCGCGGGGCCGCCGAGGAGATCTTCACCCGCTGTCGCACCGAGCTGTTCGAGCTGCTCGAGGAGGCCGGCCGCGAGGACCTGTCGGCGCCCGGAGTCCTGCTGCAGGTCGCCAGCGGCAACCTCTTCGGCTGCACCGCGCTGCTCGACCGCGCCGCCACCGAGCTCGCGCGCGTCAAGGGCGACAAGCAGGTGCCCACGGTGATGCACGTCGGCGAGATCTACGTGCGCTGCGATCCCTTCGCGAACGACTTCGTCGTCGACAAGCTCGAGGAGCGCGGCATCCGGGTGCACTTCGCGCCGTTCAACGAGTGGCTCGAGTACGCCGACTACATCAATTTCAAGAACGGCGAGCGCTCGGGTTTCGGCTCGCACGTGAGCAGCTTCGTGCGCGGCGTCATCCAGGCGCTGATGTACTCGGTGGTCGCCGAGAAGCTCGGCTGGCCCCAGCGCACCACGGTCCGCGAGTCGCTGCAGGCGGCCGCGCCCTACCTGCGCGAGGACTTCCAGGGCGAGTCGGTCCTCACCGTCGGCGGACCGGTCCACGAGTGGCGCCACGGGCTCATCGACGGAGTGGTGAGCACCGGTCCGCTCGAGTGCATGCCGAACAAGGTCGCGGAGTCGCAGTTCTTCCACGTCGCCGAGAACGAGGGGCTGCCCTCGCTGACGCTCTCGCTCAACGGAGACCCGCTCGGCCCCGAGGCGCTCGACAACTTCGCCTTCGAGGTGCACTCGCGCTTCCGCGACAAGCAGCGCCTCGCTCCCGCGCCTCGGGTCCCGGGCCAGGCGCCCTGGCAGAAGCTGCCGATGACCGCGGCACGCAACGTGATGAAGCTCGCCTCGCTCGCCTTCCCCGGAGCGCAGGAGGCGTTCGCTCTCTTCCGCGGCTCGCCGGTCGTCAGCGACGCCGGTGACGATGTGCCGCCCCTGACGAAGGAGCTGCCGAAGCCGGAGGCGTAGCGGTGGTCCATTCAACGGCGAGCGCGGGTATCGACGGCGCCCGCGGCTCAGACGGCAGCCATCCGGCCAGACGCGGACGAGCTCGGTTGGGCGCCACCGTGACTCGGCTCGCACGCGCCCGTGACGAACGCGGCGGCTCTTCGCTTGTTGGGAAGACCTGTTCGAGACAGTCGGGCCAGGCCTGGAAGCCATCAGGTACGCCGGGTGAAGCCCCACCGCAGTGGTACATGTCGAAGAAGAGAGCGCTCACTTGCTCGCCGCAGCGGACTCGATAGCGGTCGACGATGTGGAAATCCGGCTGAGCAGGATCGAGCGGGCCCGGCAGAATCTGTTGGAGCGCGCTGCGAGATTCTTCCTCGGTGCGCGGCTCGGTGCGGGGACCGACGCTGCCGGAGCGCTCGAACGAAAGTGTCGTGCCATCGGCACAAACCAGGCACCTCAGGTAAGCGCGTTCGCCCGCGGGGGCGCAGACCTCGATCGCGCTGGCTTTCGTCCGGCCGAGGCTCGAGGCCGCCGTCGCTATCGGCGCGCGGGCCGCGTCGGCCGCGCCGCGAAGAGCCGTCTCTGCAGCCTGCTCCTCGCGCGCGGGTGCGGTCGTCGCTCCGGGTTGGCGCGCCGACACGCCGGCGCAGGACGAAGCGAGAAGAAGGAGGGGAGCGAGGCTGCGGCAGAGAGGGGCTCGAGGACGCATAGCGCACGATACCGCCGCGCTTCGCCCGGAGCGATGACCCAGCCGCTGCAACGCGCGCGGTCCTGCTGACCGCCCCCAGCGTGTCTCACGGGCGCAATCTGTCACTTGGCATCGAGCGGCCTCGTCCCCGGGGCGTACTTGAGCACGCGAACCTTCTCGATGGTGACCATCCCTTCGGTCACCATCTCGTCGAGGATCGGCACCAGGCGCTCGATCTGCTCCTCGGAGTCGACGATCTCGACCACGATCGGCAAGTCCTGCGAGAGTCGCAGGAGGTTGGCGGTGTGCACGACGCTGCGCGCGCCAAAGCCCGCGACGGCCCTAACGACGGTGGCTCCGGCGAACCCCTCGCGCCGCACCCGCTCGAGCAGGGCCTGGGAGAGCGTCTGATGATGCCAGCGGTCGGCCTCGCCGATGAAGACTCGCACGAGCATCTGTTCGCCATCGAGGACGCGCATGTTCCCCTCCGTCAGGTTCCGGTTGCCCAGCGCGCGACCCACAACCCCAGCACCCCGGCCCCCAGGCACGCGAAGAGGGTGAACGCCACGTTAAAGAGCGCCCAGAGGAAGTTGCCGCTCTCGAGATAGGCGAGGGTCTCGTAGTTGAAGGTCGAGTAGGTCGTGAAGCCGCCCAGGAACCCGGTCGCCAGCACGACGCGCAGGCTGGGCGGGAGGAGCGCGCTCTCCAGACCGAGCTGCATCAGCAGGCTCAGCAGGAAGGAGCCGACGATGTTCACGGTCCACGTGCCCCACGGAAAGACCGTCCCGAAGGCGCGCAGCACCGAGCCGGCGAGCAGGTAGCGCGCCCCTGTTCCCAGCGCGCCAGCGGCACAGACGAGAAGGAACCGAGTCACCACGCCGATCCTTGGTCGGGTCTCCACAACCCGAGGTTGCCCGGCGAGAAGGAGCCGGCCGCGCGCTCGCCTTGCGCCTCTTCGTCCAAGGCGCAGAGGCTCACTCTCGCCCCTCCGTCAGCTCGTCGAGGATCGCCAGCCGCCAGCGCAGGTAGTCGCCCAGCTCGACGCCGTGTGGATGGACTTCGGTCCGCTCGGCGAGCGATTCCCAGGTGACGATGCGGGCCCGGGCGGTCCCGGCCGCTATCGCCGGCGACGGGACGTAGACCTCGCCCGCGGGCGTGAAGTGCCGGGAGAACACCGACTCCGCGTCGCGCGCCGGCGGATACCGCCGCGCCGAGGGGACGATGACGAGCAGCCCCGAGCGCGCCGGATCGCTGGAGACGAGCTGGGAGAGGTGCAGGGTGAGCGTGTCGTCGATGCCTTCGGGGAAGTCGCGCTGCCAGCGGGCCGCGAAGATGAACTTCCAGCCCCCGATGGCGATGGCGGTCGCCGGGGCCTCGACCTCGATGCTCGCGACCATCCCCGGGACCGACACCTCCTCGCGGTGCCACAGCCGCACGATCCAGTCCTCGGGATAGTCGGCCGGGCCGAAGGCCGCGCTGAGCACCTCGTTGAGCCAGCGCCGGCTCGCCCGCGGCCGGGCGAACGGGCCGAAGGTGTTCCAGGCGATGGAGTCGCCGGAGGCGAGCGATTGCGCGGGGTGGAAATGGCCGAGCTCGCGCGTGAGCCGCTCGCGGTCCTCGGGGGCGAACCGGTCGGGATCGGCTGCGCTCTTGCCGACGTGGCGACGAAAGGCCGCCGAGGGATCGGCGGCCGCTTCGGCGTCGAGCGCGAGGTCCTGGAAACGCTCGACCGCGGGCATGCCCGTGCCGAGCTCGCGGGCGACCGCGAGGGGCTGCCCACGCCAGCCGACCAGGGTCTGGCCTGCGCCCGGCTCCATCGCTTACTCCAGGGACCTCTTCACGTGCAGCTCGGCGAGCTGCCTGTCGTCGACGTCCCCGGGCGCGCCGGTCATCAGGTCGGTGCCCTTCTGCGTCTTGGGGAAGGCGACCACGTCGCGCAGGCTCGCCGCGCCGGTCACCAGCATCGCCACCCGGTCCATGCCCAGCGCGATGCCGCCGTGCGGCGGCGCGCCGAACTTGAGCGCGTCGAGCAGGAAGCCGAATTTCGCCTGGGCCTCCTCCGGGCTGATGCCCAGCGCCTTGAACACCCTCTGCTGCACGTCCGGCTTGTGCAGGCGGATGGAGCCGCCGCCGATCTCGAAGCCGTTGAGCACCAGGTCGTAGCGGTAGCACTTGACGCGCCCCGGGTCGGTCTCGAGGTACTCGACGTCCTCGTCATGCGGGCGGGTGAAGGCGTGGTGGGCGGCGACCCAGGTCCCGGCCTCCTCGTCGAACTCGAACAGCGGCGGGTTGACGACCCAGAGGAAGCGCCACTGACCGCCCGAGCCGTAGGGCGGGATCATCCCAAACTTCTTGCCGAGGATGAGCCGCAGGTTGGCCAGCACCGCGTGGACCATCGCCTCGCGGCCGAACTGGAAGAGCAGCAGGTCGCCCGGCTCGGCGCCGCAGGCCGCGTTGATCGCCCCGCGCAGCTCCGGGGTGATGCTCTTGGCCAGAGGCGACTGCGTCCACTCGCCCCCCTCGCCGATCTTGGCGCGCGCCAGGCCTTTGGCCCCCATGCCCTTGGCGTCCTTCTCGAGCTCGTCGAGGTCCTTGCGCGAGAGGCTGTGCACCTTGGGGACGCGGATGGCCTTGACGATGCCCTTGGCGTCGACGGCCTCCTTGAGCATCGGCACCCCGCCGCCGTCGTGCCCGCGGACGACTTCGGTCAGCTCGACGTGCTCGAGGCCGAAGCGCAGGTCCGGCTTGTCGTTGCCGAAGCGGCGCATCGACTCGTCGAACTCCATGCGCTGCAGCGGCAGCTCTATCTCGACGCCGAGCAGCTCCTTCCAGATTTTGGCGATGAGCCCCTCGACAGCCGTGAAGACCTCGTCCTGGGTGACGAAGGACATTTCCACGTCGATCTGCGTGAACTCCGGCTGCCGGTCGAGCCGCAGGTCCTCGTCGCGGAAGCAGCGCACGATCTGGAAGTAGCGATCGAAGCCCGCGACCATGAAGAGCTGCTTGAAGAGCTGCGGGCTCTCGGCGAGCGCGTAGAACTTGCCGGGCGACATGCGGCTGGGCACCAGGAAGTTTCGGGCGCCGCCGGGCGTGTACTTGACCAAGAACGGCGTCTCGAGCTCGAGGAAGCCGCTGCCCGCGAAGTGCTCGCGGGTGATCTGGTTGATGCGGCTGCGGGTGATGAGCGCCTTCTGCATCACCGGGCGGCGCAGATCGAGGAAGCGGAAGGCGAGGCGCTTCTGCTCGTCGGTGTCGATCTCGTCCTCGACCAGAAGCGGGGTCGGCTCGGAGCGGTTGAAGATTTCCAGCTCGCTGACGTGGACCTCGATCTCGCCGGTCGGCAGCTTGGGGTTGACGTTGCCGCCGCGCGACTCGACCACCCCGCGCAGGCCCAGAACGTACTCGAGCCGCAGCTCGCCGGCCAGCTCGTGTGCCTTCTCGTCGAAGCGAGGCTCGAAGACCACCTGCGTCACCCCGGCCCGGTCGCGCAGGTCGATGAAGACCGCCTTGCCGTGGTCGCGCCGGCTGTGGACCCAGCCGAAGAGGACGACCGTCTTGCCGATGTCCTTGGCGGTCAGCTCGCCGCAGGAATGGGTGCGTTTGATCTCGTCGATGAACCTCTGGGCCATCCGCTTCCTCCGGTGTTCCTCGGCCATGGCAGGCGCGCGAGGCCGCCGACGATACGGGCGGCGCTTGGGTGGGTCAACTAGCTGTCAACAGCGGGCCGGATAGGGGTCAACGCCTGGCCGGCCCCAACCGTCGAGGGGTTCGCGCAAGACCGATAGAGGAGCCCGCTGGTGCCCCTGGCGGTGGAGACGGCCAGAGGGCCGCGGATCACGGTTCGGGCGTCGGGGCGCTCTCCGCGTCCGCTTCCGTCTGCGCGTCACCCGACGCCTTGGCAAGCTGCTTGACGACCCAGGCGGCGAAGAGCAGGAGCAGCGAGAGGGCGAAGGAGACCGAGGCGGTGACGTTCCAACGCAGCGCGCTCGCGCTGAGGGCGCGCCGCTCGTCGAGCAGCCTGAGCTCGGCGTCCTGGTGGTGTTCCTGGAAGTCGGCGGTGAAGGCCATGCTCGCCTGGCGACTGGCGTCGGCCTTGAGCAGCGCCGCGTGATGCAGCGTGCGCACGCGCTCATTGGAGATGACCGCCAGGGAGAGCAGCAGGGCCGCTCCGACCAACAGGAACTTCGTAGCGTTCTCGAGCACCAGTCCGCTCCTGCGAAGTGCCGACGACCGCGCGCCACGATAGTGAGCGCTCCCCTGCAATTCAACGAAGGTTTGCTGTCGGGCCCAGCGTTGTGTTTGTTGCTCGAGGCCTCGCCAGCCTCTATGTAGGGGCGCTCAAGGGCGAGGCCGCAGTGAGGTGCACTTGTCTTCCAAGCCGTACGACCCGAAGGACTTCTACTATCGCAAGGCCAAAAAGGAGGGCCTGCGCGCCCGCTCTGCCTACAAGATCGAGGAGATCGCCGAGCGCTTTCGCCTGCTCGAGCCGGGCTCGGTGGTGCTCGATCTCGGCGCGGCGCCCGGCGGCTGGCTGCAGGTGATGGCCGACAAGGTGGGCCCGCGCGGCGCGGTGATCGGCGTCGACCTCGTCCCCATCGCCGCCATCGGCAAGCCCTGGGTCAAGACCGCGGTCCTCGACATCCGCGCCCCCGACTTCGAGCAGCGGCTCGCCGAGCTCCACCCCGGCCCCTACCGCCTGGTCACCAGCGACATGGCGCCCAAGACCTCGGGCATCAAGGACGTCGACGAGGCCCGCTCGCTCGAGCTGAGCAACCTCGCGCTCGACACCGCCGCCCGCATCCTCACCCCCGGCGGCAACTTCGTCTGCAAGGTCTTCATGGGCTCGGGCTTCGACGCGTTCATCGCCCGCTGCAAGAAGCTGTTCGAGCGCACCAAGGTCGTGCGCCCCGAGGCGACCCGCGAGAGGTCCTACGAGCACTACGTGGTCGCGTTGTCGCTTCGCCAGAAGCCGCTCGGCAAGCCGGAAGAGGGCTGAAGGAGGCGGGGCTCTCCCCCCGATCACCCGCCGATCCAACTCGAGCAGGCCTCTCGCGAGGAGACGAGCCGCAGCCGTCGGTCACCTCAAGCCCCTTCGGCAGGTGCAGCAGGGGCGACCAGCGGTCGCCTCGATTTCGAGAGGCCCCTCGGCTCCGCTCCCGCCCCCTGACGCGTCGCAAAGCCTCTCCTCGAGGCCGCTTTCGCCGGCAGTCCGCGTCAGTCCGACCAGGTCGAAGCCTGCGCGTCTCAGCCTGGCCGCAGCGCCCGCCGGGCGCGAGCGAGCCCACTCGCGGCGATGCCCGCGACGCATCGGGCGATGGCCGCCTTCGGTTCTCGCACGCCGATCAGCGCCTCGTAGAGCGCGGCCCCGACCTCCGGCCGCTCGCGGGCGGCCCAGACCACCGCGTCGACGAGGCTGGGGCTCTGCAGCAGCCACTTCATCGCGCGGTAGGACCCGACGTTCGCGAACTCCGAGCGGACCGCGTCTGCGTACGAGCTCAAGGCCCGCTTCGAGAAGTCGCCCGACCGCAGCGCCGCCTGCGCGGCGTCCGCGGCAAACCGCCCGGTCCTCAAGGCCTGGGAGATCCCCTCGCCGCTGAGCGGGTTGATCGCCGCGGCCGAGTCGCCCGCGAGCAGCAGCCTGTCGCCGACGAGCCGGTTGCGCTGGAGACCGGTGCGCATCTGCGCGGTGCCGACCTTCGAGAGCGGGCGGGTCTGGTCGCCGAAGACGCCCTGCTCGCGCAGCCAGCCCTGGAACTCCTGCCAGACCCGGTCGAGCTCCGGGGGGCGCCCTTCCTTCAGGAAGTAGCCGACGCCGACGTTGGCCCTGCCGTCACCGAGCGGGAAGACCCAGCCGTAGCCGGGCAGCAGGTCCTTCGCGTAGCAGAAGAGCAGGCGAGTCGGGTCCCAGCGCACGTTCTCGAAGTAGGCACGCCGGGCGACCGCGTTCGCGGCCGGCTGGCCCTGCAGCCCCGCCTTGAGCGGAAGCGAGGAGTGCGATCCGCTGGCGACGATGGCCAGCGGGGCCCGCAGGCGCTCGCCGCCGGCGGTCGTCAGCGTCACCGCGTCGGGGCCGACCTGCAGGTCGGCGACGCGCGCCTCGAGGAACTTCGCTCCGGCCTCGCAGGCGCGCCGGTGGAGCAGCTCGTCGAGCCGCTCGCGGGGCATCACCAGGCCGCTCGATTCGCTGCGAGCCTCGAAGTGGGCGCCGCTCGGTCCAAACAGCGCGCAGCCGCTCACCGCGTTGGTCGAGCCGGCGATCGCCTCGCGCAGGCCCAAACGCTCGAGCTCGGCGAGCGCGGCCGGCGTCAGCCCGTCGCCGCAGACCTTGTCGCGCGGGAAGCGGCACTGATCGACGAGCAGCACGTCCACGCCCGCCTTCGCCAAGCTCGAGGCCGCCGACGCGCCGGCGGGGCCGGCCCCGATGACCACCACGGATAGGTTTTCCATCGATGCGCTCCTGCTGGCGAGTGTGTGAGCTGCGCGAGCCGGTTGCCCGCGCCCGTTGCTAGACCGCGGCCGGCGAGCCCGCGCGGTAGCGGGCGAGCAGGCCGCGCACCGTCTCCTGCTCCTCGGCGAGCTGCACCATGCTCTCGGAGAGCGCCTGCGCCGACTGCATCAGACCTCCGGCCGACTCCTGGAGCTCGCTCATCGCCCGCGAGACGCGCTGGACCTCGCTCTGCTGCTTGTCGGCCGCATCGGCGATGGCCCCGGCGCGGTCGGCGGTGAGCACGAAGCTGTCGGTGATGCGCTCGATGGTCTCGCGCGCCTGTTGCAGCGCGGCCAGGTGCCCGACCAACTCGCCCGACGAGGCCTCGGTCTTCTCGAGCGTGAGCGCGGCCTCCTTGCTTATCGAGGCGAGCAGCACGCGCCCGCGGGCGAGGCTCGCGGCGCTGTTGCGCAGCATCGCCCGAAGCTCGTTGGCCACCACCGCGAACCCCTTGCCGGCTTCACCCGAGCGCGCCGCCTCGAGCGAGGCGTTGATGGCGAGCACGTTGAGCTGCTCGTCGATGTCGTGGATGAGCCCGATGATCTCTTCGGTGCGCTGCGACTGCTCGGCAAGCCGCTCCATGCTCGCCTGGATTCCGGCGGTCACCCCGCGAAACTGCTCGAGCTGGGAGCTGGCGGCCTCGAGCTGGCTCCAGCCCTTCGAGGACTCCTGGCGGGTCGACTCGGCGGTGTCGCGCGACTCGAAGGCGGCCGAGGCGGCGCTCTCGAGCATCGCGCGCAAGGCCGACATCGAGCGGTCGACGTCCTTGGCGGTGAGCGCCTGCTGCTGGGCCTGGGCGGCGAGCACGCGCGAGGCCTCCTTGCCCTTGCCGACGAGCAGATCGACCTGCGGCTGGAGCCGGGTGACGGCCTCGAGGAGGGTCTGCTGCTCCCTGGCCGATAGGGCGAGCGCCTGGTGCGGCAGCTCGCTGATTCGGGCGCGGGCGCTCAGGAAGTAGATGGTCACCGGGATGGCGGCGAAGACGATGCTCAAGTCGAGGATCAGCCCGAGGTCTGGGGTCGGCGCCGCGGCCGGCAACATCCCGAAGTGGCCGAGGGCGCGAAGGCCGGCGAGCGAGGCGACCGAGACGATCGCGCCTCCGAGCGCCAGCCGGGAGGCGAAGACCGAGCCGTAGACGATCATGCAGACGTCGGCGAGCGCCGCGACCGCGAAGGTGTCCTGGCGCATGGCCATCGCGAACGCGTCGAAGGCGAGCGAGGCGTACATCATCAGGCCCGCGGAGACCTCGAGGTGGCCGCGCCGGGTGAGCAGGTGCGAGAGGGCCCAGGCAAGGGCGGTGGCGACCATCGCGCCGGTCAGCGCCCAGAACTGCCAGCTCCCGGCGACATGAGCCTGGTAGGCGAGGTTGGCGACGACCACCGGCGCGACCGCGAAGCCGGTTATCGCCGTGGTCCGCCGGTTCAACGCGAGAAGCTGCTCTCGCTCGAGGCCCCGCGCGCCCAAATCCTGATGCATCGCCTCTGCTCCACGCTCCCCCGTCGGCCTACCCCTCGTCACGACGCTGGCAAGGCGGCGGATTGTAGCGGACTGAGCTCAGAAGGGAGAACGATTCGCCACGGGGACGGCCCTGACGCAGGCGCGCGAACGCCGGGCTGCCGGCGAGGCGCTCAGAGGCCCGGTCAGACAGACCGTCGGCCTCGGCGGGGCGATGAAGGTGGCCGCCCAAGGCCGTTCTTCGGCGAGAGGGCAGCGAGCCGGCTCGGGGACTGCGTTGCTCGGCGAGCAACCGCCCCGGCGGCCGTTCGCGCTGCCGGTCGGAAGGCTCCCCGAGCGGCACGCCCGCCTCGGGCCGCGCGAATTGCGGGCTGCAGATGACAGGGGCGCGCCTCGCCGCCTTTGACCGAACGCCTCGCTCCCCGCTCCGAAGGGCCGCGAGCGACCCTCCGGCCGGCGCCACCACGCGGGAAGTCAGCCCTCGCGGTGCAGGACGTAGGAGCTTCGCTGGGCGGTGGGCATCACCACCATCTGCTGCACGTTGACGTGCTCGGGCGCGTTGACCACGAAGAGGACCGCCTCGGCGATGTCCTCGGGGCGCAGCGGCTGGTAGCCCTGGTAGACCTTGGCCGCGCGCGCCTCGTCGCCGGCAAAGCGCACCAGCGAGAACTCGGTCTCGACCGCCCCCGGGTCGATGCTGCTGACGCGGATGCGAGTGCCGACCAGGTCGAGGTTCATCGCCTCGTTGAGCGCGCGGACCGCGAACTTGGTGGCGTTGTAGACGTTGCCGTTCGGATAGACGAGGTGGCCGGCGATGCTGCCGAGGTTCACCACGTGGCCGCTGTTGCGCGCGACCATCGAGGGCAACACCGCCCGGCTGACGTTGAGCAGGCCCTTGAGGTTGGTGTCGATCATCCGGTCCCAGTCCTCGAAGCTGCCCTCGTGCAGCTTGGTCAGCCCGGCGGCGAGGCCGGCGTTGTTGACGAGGACGTCCGGGACCAGGCCGTCGGCCTCCAGCGAACGGGCGAAGGCGAGGACCGCCTGCCTGTCGCGCACGTCGAGGACATGAGTGGCGACCTCGACCTCGTGCTCGCGCCGCAGCCTCTCGGCGAGCTCGATCAGCCGTTCGCCGCGGCGGGCGGTGAGGACGAGCGAGGCGCGCCTCTGCGCGAAGGCGACCGCGCACGCCTTCCCAATGCCCGAGCTTGTGCCGGTGATGAGGACTCGCTTGCCTTCTATCCGGTTCATCTCTCGCTCTCCGTGTCCAAAGGTGGTGCGGGCCGAAGGTTCGGCCGCGAATCCTTCGACGTCAACAAGGCGGGCGCTGCTGGCGCACCGGGGCGGGGGCGCCGCCCAGGGCAAGGGCAGAAACGCGGGCGGGCCGCCGCAGCGACTCGCCCGCGTCGCGAGACGACTCCGAAGCGGGCTCCAGGAGGTGTCGGGAGACCTTCTGCGGCGGCCTGTCGCGCGAGGCGGCTTGCGCCGACCGGCGTTCGAGCTTCAGGGCAGAGGAAATCCCCCAGCGATGGCCTGACCCTTTCGAGAAGCGGATCGCATCGTTTCTGGCGAGCACTCTCAAAGGAGAAGGGCAAACCATGGATGCGATCTCGCTGTTGAAACAGGACCACCGGAACGTCGCTGGGCTCGTCGAGCAGTTCGAGAAGACGGGCGGAAAGGCCTTCAAGACGAAGGGCACGCTCATCGGCAAGCTCACCGTCGAGCTGGTGCGGCACATGGCCGTCGAGGAGCAGCTCTTCTACCCGATGGCCCGCGAGCGGCTCGGGGACGAGGGCGAGCACATGACTCTCGAGGCGCTCGAGGAGCACCACCTGGTGAAGGTCCTCTTGAAGGAGCTCGAGGGCATGGAGCCCACCTCCGAGCGCTACGAGGCCAAGGTGACGGTGCTCAAGGACGTCTTCGAGCACCACGTCCACGAGGAAGAGGAGCAGCTCTTCCCCATGGCGCAGAAGAAGCTCACCAAGACCGAGCTCGCCGAGCTCGGCGAACGGCTCGAGGCGAAGAAGAAGACCGCGCCGTCCCGGCCCGACCCGTACGCCTCCGACGTGCCGACCCGCCGCCGGCCGGCCGCCGAGCGCGGCCGCATCACCGCCACCGCCGCGGCGGCGCGAACCACGAAGACGGGCAGGGGCACGAAGACCACGGTGGCGGGCAAGCGGACCACCACCACGGCGGCCAAGAGCTCGGCGTCGCGTTCGCGCCCGAAGAAGAGGTAGCGGGGCGACGGTCGAGAGTCGGCAGGCTCGGGCTTCGCCCCGGACCCTGAGCGATCGGTCGCAGGTTCGTAAGGGGCGCATGGCGATGCGCCCGGCGAGGCCCGGAGCGCCAGCCTTCGCGCTGGCGTTCCCTGTGGCCGGCACGAAGGCCGGTCCTTCGGGAATCGTGCTGCCGCGCTACGACTCTCCAATTGGTCGCCGCTTCGGCCGGGCACGGCCGCGTTGGCGTGCCCGGCCGAAGCGCGCGCAGTGCGCCGACGCCTCGAGGCCGCCGGGACGAAGAGGCTCGGGCTTTAGGGCTTCCGCACGACAGGCGGCAGCCCATCTTCAAAGAGCGGCGACGTGTAGTCCGGCCCGGCTCAGGACCGTGCGCCGCGGAGGTCGGCCCATGCGCCATCGCCGCTTGACGATTCGCTACGGATACCTGCCGGAGGCGGCCGGCAACACGCTGCCCTGGAACGCGCACGTGCCGATGCCCCTGGCGCGCCCGCACTGGACGCCCCCGGTCGACTTCTTCGAGTCGGCCGATTCGCTCTTCGCCCGCGTCGAGGTCGCCGGGATGGTCGAGGGCGACTTCAAGGTCTCGCTGGCCGGCCAGGTGCTCGTCATCGAAGGCGAGCGCCGCTGGGAGGGGCTGCCCGATGAGCGGACGTGCTGCATCGCCGCCGAGATCCGCTACGGCCCCTTTCGCATCGAGCTGAACGTGGGCTCGGGGTTCCAGGCCGCGCAGCTCGTCGCCCGCTACGACCGCGGCTTCCTGCTGGTCGAGCTGCCCAAGAACCCGGAGGCTACCCGATGACCCCTGAGATCCCGGGCCTTCCCCAAGCCGAGTCGATCCCCGACACCCTGCCGGTGCTGCCGCTGCGCGAGACGGTGGTCTTCCCGATGGCGGTCGCGCCGCTGGTCATCGGACAGGAGCGCTCGGTGCGCCTGGTCGACGAAGCGATGCGCGGCAACCGCCTGCTCGCGGTCGTCGCCCAGCGCTCGCCGGCCGCTCCGGCGCAGGGCCCGGCCGATCTCTACGAGCTCGGGACGGTCGCCGTCATCCACCAGCTCTTGCGCGCCCCCGACGGCAGCATGCGGCTCATCGTCCAGGGGCTGGTGCGCGTGCGCCTGGGCGAGTTCGTGCAGACCGAGCCCTACTTCCTCGCCCGGGTGGCGCGCGCGCCCGAGAAGGAGATCCACGGGGTCGAGGTCGAGGCGCTCTCGCTCACCGTGCGCGATCTGTTCAAGCGCCTGGCGAGCATGATCCCCGAGCTGCCCGCCGAGCTCGCCGCGGCGATCGACTCGCTGCACGACCCGCGCGAGGTCGTCTACCAGATCGCCTCCATCCTCTCGCTGTCGGCCGAGGACCGGCAGAACATGCTCGAGATGGACTCGGTGGGCGACAAGCTGCGCCGGCTCATCGAGCTGCTCCAGCACGAGGTCGCCGTGCGCAACCTCGAGCACCGGCTCGCCGACCAGACGCGCGAGCAGATGACCAAGGCGCAGAAGGAGTACTTCCTGCGCGAACACATGCGCACCATCCAGCGCGAGCTCGGCGAGGCCGAGGGTGAGCGCTCGGAGATGGAGGGGCTGCGCGACAAGATCGAAAAGAGCGGGATGTCCGAGGAGGCGCGCAAGGAGGCCGAGCGCGAGCTGTCGCGGCTCGAGCGCATGCCGGAGATCTCGCCCGAGCACGGCATGATCCGCACCTACCTCGACTGGATGGTCAGCCTGCCCTGGTCGAAGACCACCGGGGTCGCCATCGACGTGCCGCACGCCCGCGAGGTGCTCGACGCCGACCACTACGACCTCGACAAGATCAAGGAGCGCATCCTCGAGTACCTGGCGGTCAAGAAGCTGCGCGACGAGCGGCAGGCCGAGGCCGGCCCCGCCGGCGCGGGCGAGGCCGGGCACCCCGGGGCGGCGCCCCAGACCGCGCACGACGAGTCGCGCCACGAGCCCATCCTCTGCTTCATCGGCGCCCCCGGCGTCGGCAAGACCTCGCTCGGCCAGTCGATAGCCCGGGCGATGGGGCGCAAGTTCGTGCGCATCAGCTTGGGCGGCATCCACGACGAGGCCGAAGTGCGCGGCCACCGGCGCACCTACATCGGCGCGATGCCCGGGCGCATCCTGCAGGCCATCCGCCGCGCGGGGGCCGCCGACTGCATCTTCATGCTCGACGAGGTCGACAAGCTGGGCGCCGGCATCCAGGGCGACCCCTCGGCCGCCCTGCTCGAGGTGCTCGACCCGGCCCAGAACTACGCCTTCACCGACACCTACCTCGGCGTGCCCTTCGACCTGTCGCGGGTGCTCTTCATCTGCACGGCGAACAACGCGGCCACCATCCCCCCGCCCCTGCTCGACCGCATGGAGGTCTTGAGCCTGCCGGGCTACACCGAGAACGAGAAGCTGCACATCGCCCGCCGCTACCTGCTGCCGCGGGCGATGAGGGCCAACGGCCTGCGCGAGGGCGAGGCGTCGATAGACGATCGGGCGCTGGTGCGCATCGTGCGCGAGTACACCCGCGAGGCGGGGGTGCGAAACGTCGAGCGCAACATCACCGGCGTGCTTCGCAAGGTCGCCCGGCGCATCACCGAGGGCGCCCAGCCGCCGCTCACGGTCACCGAGGCCGAGATCCCCTCGCTGCTCGGGCCCCCGCAGTTCTTCAACGAGGTCGCCGAGCGCATCGACCGCCCCGGGGTCGCCACCGGCCTGGCCTGGACGCCGACCGGAGGCGACATCCTCTTCGTCGAGTCGACGATGATGCGCGCCCGCGAGGAGAAGCTGCTTTTGACCGGGATGCTCGGCGACGTGATGCGCGAGTCGGCCCAGGCCGCGCTCTCGTACCTGCGCGCCAACGTCGCCAAGCTCGGCTTCAAGCCCGACATCTTCGACGGCAAGGTGGTCCACATCCACGTGCCGGCCGGCGCCATCCCCAAGGACGGGCCCTCGGCCGGCGTGGCGATCATCGTCTCGCTCGCCTCGCTTGCCAGCGGGCGCCCGGTGCGCAACGACATCGCGATGACCGGGGAGATCAGCCTGCGCGGCAAGGTGATGCGGGTCGGGGGCATCAAGGAGAAGGTGCTCGCGGCCCATCTGGCGGGCGTCAAGCAGGTGATCCTGCCCAAGCGCAACGAGGGCGATCTCGAGGATGTGCCGCCCGAGGTGCGCCGCGACCTGCAGTTCATCTTCGTCAACTCGGTCGAAGAGGCGCTCGGGGCGGCGCTCGTGCCCGAAGAGGTCCAGCCGACCGCGGCCCCCGGGCCGGAGGCGGGCGAGCCGCTGCCCTCGACCGGGGAGCCTGCGGTCCACTGAAAAACGCTTCGAGCCAAGACCAAGTCAGGCCGAAGTCGAGGACCGCTGGGCTCGAGGTGACTTTCCGAAGGGCGACGGACCGGGCGCAGGGAGATTTCGCCGACCAGCTTGCCCCTCTTTTCGAGGGTACGGCTCCCCGTTTCTCGTCCCGGGAGGGGGCCTGAACGCGTCTGGGCGCCACCGCGCCCAGAAGGGCCCGCGCACCAGCCGTTCGGACGGGCATCGGCGCAAAAACCGCGCAATCACGCGAGGAGCGAGCCGGTTCGGGGCACGGAAGGCTCGGATCGCCGCCGCGCGTCGGAGGCAATGTCCCGAAAACCGCTCTCTTCGGCCGAAGGAGATTCGGGACTACCGGGGACATGCAACTGTGCAGTCGACGTGTGTCGACGGCCCGGGAGCATCGCGGGCGCCCTTTTGGGGGGGACAAGGGGCTGTCGTCGCGCCGCGCTCGAGGCCCCCTGGCGCGTCTCGAGCCGTTGTCGTGGCACGACAGCGCCTCCTTCGCGCTGTCCCGAGGCGTTGTCGTGCGAGGAAGGCACCTGGTTGACGCGTCCGGAGCCGTTGTCGTGCCGCGAAGGCGCCTCTTTCCCCTGTCCAGACCCCTCGTTCTGCCACGACAGCGCCTCGGGACAGCGGAGATACCTGTTGTCGTGCCACGACAACGGCTCGAGACGCGCCGAGGGGCGGTTGGCGGGCGGCGAGGGCCGTAGTCGGACCGCTTCAGTCTCGATTGGCGGTCCAGGACGAGCGGCTCTTCGGCAGCGGCACAAGCCCGTTCAGTCCCGAAGGGCAGAGGGCACCAGCCTTCGTGCGAGCCTCGTCGACTGGTCGCGATACCGGCCTGGTGCTCGATTTCCGGACGGGCGCGGATTGCTGTGCGCAGCCCGCGCCGGTCAGCCTGCCGGCGAGCTCAGCTACGCGGGGCCGAGCGGCGGCGCCTCGGCGACCACCGTCTCGAGCTGCTCGATGCTCGGCGGCTTGGTGATGTGCAGGTCGAAGCCCGACTCGACCGCGCGGCGCCGGTCGCCGGGGCGCGCGTAGCCGGTGACCGCGACGAGCAGGATGCCGGCGAGCGCGGGGTCGGCGCGGATCGCGCGGGCGACCGCGTAGCCGTCCATCCCCGGCAGGCCGATGTCGCACAGGACCACCTCCGGGCGCAGCTCGCGGGCTCGGGCCAGCCCCTCCGGGCCGCTGTAGGCGACCTCGATGCGGTGGCCCGCAAGCTCGAGGATGTCGCGGATGGTGTCGGCGGTGTCGCGGTTGTCCTCGATGATGAGCACCTGCCTTTCGGCGCTCGCCTCGGGCGCGGGCCCAGGCCCGGCCTCGACTGCCGGGAGCTGCTCGAGAGGCAGCTTGACTGTGAAGCGGGCGCCCTGGCCCGGGCCCGCACTGGAGGCGCGGATCTCGCCGCCGTGCAGCTCGACGAGGCCCTTGACCAGCGTCAGGCCAAGGCCAAGCCCGCCGCGGGCGCGATCGAGGGGCTGGTGCGCCTGCGAAAAGGGCTCGAACAGGCGCGCCAGCACCGACGGCTCGATGCCTATCCCGGTGTCGGAGACCTCGAGCACCGCCCGCCCTTGATCGTCGGGCGCGAGCAGCACCTCGGCCCGTCCGCCCCGCGGGGTGAACTTGGCCGAGTTCTGCAACAGGTTGCCCACGGCCTGAGCAAAGCGGGTCGGGTCGACGCTCGCCCAGAGCGGCTCGGCGGGCAGCTCGTCGCGCAGCTCGACGCCGTTCGCCTCGAAGATCGAGCGGTAGTCCTCGACCGTGCGCCCCACCAGCTCGGCGAGGTCGAGTCGGGTCCGGTGCAGCGAGATCTGGCCGCGGGTGATGCGGGTGACGTCGAGCAGGTCTTCGATGAGGCGGGTCAGATAGCCGGTCTGCCGGTCGATGATCTTGAGCGCCCGTTCCGAGCGCGGGTCGGGCGGCAGAGTCTGGCGCAGCAGGTAGAGGCTGTTGCGCAGCGGCGCGAGGGGGTTGCGCAGCTCGTGCGAGAGCATCCCCAGAAACTCGTCCTTGCGCCGGTCGGCCTCGAGCAGCGCCTCCTCGGCCTGCTTGCGCTCGGTGATGTCGCGGGCGACCGCGTCGAAGGCGACCGTCTTGCCCGCCTGGTCGCGCACCGCGGTCAGGCGCTGCTCGAGCCAGACGAGCCTGCCGTCCTTGCGCTCGAAGCGCGCGGTGAGCACCGCGGGCACCTCGCCCGAGAGCAGCTCGCCGAGCGCGGCGCGGTCGTCGGGGTGGGCGATCTCGAGGAGCAGGTCGGGGCGCGCGAGGTGTTCCTCGGGCGAATAGCCGGTGAGCCGGGTGGCGGCCGGGCTGACGTAGTCGAAGCCGCGCCGGGGCGCGAGCCGGTAGCGGAAGATGATGTCCTGCGAGTTCTCGGTGAGCACCCGGAGCCGCTCTTCGCTCTGGCGCAGGCGCTCCTCGGCGCGCCTGCGCTCGGTGACGTCGAGCGCCATGGTCATCGCCAGGCGCTTGCCGGCCACCACGCCGAGCGGGGCGGCGCCGAACTCCCAGATCCGCAGCCGGCCGTCCTTGGTGCGCACCACCTGCTCGCCGGCCGAGACCGGGTGCTCGAGCGCGTAGAGGCTGTCGATGAGCTTGCCCGCCGCGCCGTGCTTCTCGCCGTACGCCCTGCGGGTCCAGGCCTCGTAGGTGGGAATGTCCTCGATGGTGTAGCCGGTGGCGCGGGTGAGGGCCTCGTTGATCTCGACGATTCGCCCGTCGTCGGTGTGCAGCATGATTGGGAAGGGGGCGCCGATGATCGCCCGGCGAAACCGCTCCTCGCTCTCGCGCAGCTCCTTTTCGGCGCGCCTGCGCTCGGTGACGTCGAAGACGATGCCGACGAGCTTGCCGCGCTCGTCGGGCAATGCCTCGGCATGGGCCGAGACCGTCCGCTCGGCGCCGTCGGGGCGCAGGATGCGAAACTCGAGGTCGTCGCAAAGACCCTGGTCGAGCCGCGCGATGTGGGCGAGGAACCGGTCGCGATCGTCGGGGTGCACACGGGAAGCGAGCGCCTCGAGCGAGGGCTCGAAGCTGTCCGGCGAGACCCCGAAGATGGCGTACATCTGGTCCGACCAGACGGCCCGCGCCGCGCCGAGGCTCTTTTCCCAGCTTCCGAGGTTGGCGAACTGCTGCGCGGCGGCGAGCATCGCCTCGCGGTCGCGCAGGGTGGCCTCGATGGCTTTGCGGTCGCTGATGTCGAGGACGAAGCCAACGAGCTGCGAGCCTGGAAGCGCGGCCACTCCGATGAGGACCCAGCGGCGGGAGCCGTCCTTGCGGAGGATTTGCTTCTCGTAGGGCGCGCTCCGCCCGTTCGCGCGCGCCTGCTCGATTGCCTGCACGTCGCGTTCGCGGTGCTCGGGCGGCGTCAGCTCGTCCCAGCGGATGGCGCCGGACTCGAGCTCCTCGCGCGTGAAGCCGAGCAGCGAGAGGTAGTAGTCGTTGGCCTCGTGGACTTTTCCCTGGGTGTCGCCGATGACGGTGCCGATGATGTTCGCCTCGGCGAACCGCCGCTGCCGCGCGGTGGCGGTCGCGAGCGCCTCGGCCGCTCTGCGGCTCTCGGTGATGTCCCGGAAGAAGACCGACACCCCGCCCGCGTCGGCCGGGTAGACGTGGACCTCGAACCAGCGGTCCCAGGGCAGGTAGTGACCCTGGAAGTGCTCGGGCCGCCGCTCGCTGGCGGCCCGTCGATACCGTTGCTCGAGCGTGGAGCCGGCCGTGGAGGGGAACAGGTCCCATTGGCTGCGGCCGAGAAGCTCCTGTCGCGACCGGCCGAGAAGCTGCTCGGCGGCTCGGTTGACGTAGGTGAAGCGAAAGTCGCGGTCGAGCGAGACGAAGGCGTCGCTGATGCTCGCGAGGATGGCTTCGGTGCGCGCCGCCGCCATGGCGCTCGCGAGCTGCTCGCGCCGCAGCCGCCGGGTCGTCTCGCGCAGCCGCCCGGCGACGTAGCAGATGAGCAGCGCGGCGACGAGGAAGCTGGCGAGCCGTCCGGGCTCGGCGCCGGAGACGGCGAAGAAGCCGGTGACCTGCCCCAGCCAGATGCCGAGCGCGACGATCAGGGTGGCCGCGACCCCCGGTCCGGTGCCCAGGACAAGCGCGATGAGGACGATGGCGGCCAACGGCGGCGCGAAGAAGACCCCGTCCAGAGGTCCGCGCAGCAACACGACCAGGGCCAGGGTGGCGAAGGCGAACAGACCGGCGGCGAGATAGCGCACGATCGGACTGTCTGCCGACCAGGCCCTTGCCATTTCGGCTTTCCCCCCCGTCGCTGCTGGCACGGCCCTGCGCGCGCCCGGGCGCCGCCCTGCAAGGACTGGGGCGGCGCAGCTCGTCCTGTTGGCCGGGCGCCCAGGCTTTCAGCGTCCGGCGACGAGGCAAACTTGGCGACAGCTCTCGGCGCTGGCTGCGCCCGAACTGGACGTGGGGTTTCACCGCTGGGGGCTGAGGAGGTGCCCGCTCACGCGGAGCTGGCTCCCGACGCTGCGAGCGGCAGGAGCGGAGTCGAAGGGCCCCCTCGACTTGCGGCCTCGCAGGCTCGGCCTCCGCTCGAGCCTCTCGACTTCGCTCGCAATGGCCGCGAGGGAGCGGGGCCGAGCTCGAAGAAGATTTCTCGAGACCTCTTGACCGTTCGGCCCGCCGGTCAGAGCGGCTATTCGTCGGAGGTCTCCGCAGCCGGATCCTCTTCGCGACCAGCCTGCAGCTCGACGTCGGCAGCCTTGGGAGCAGGCGGTCTGGCAAACGGGGCTGGAGAAGCTTCCTTGTTGTGCAGCAGGGTCTTCACGCCGCCGGGAAAGGCGACGTCGATTTTGTCGAGCCCTCGCGCGGCCGCGACCACGCCCAGGCCGAAGCTCGGGTGGGCCACCAAATCGTTGGGCGCGAACTGCTCGCGCGGCGAGTAGCGGCGCGCGGCGGCGCGGTCCCTGCCCGCGAGCATCGTCTCGTAGGTGGTTGCGCTCGCCCGTTCGGCTGCAGTGGCTCGAGGTGTGAGCGCTCGGGCCGCCCTCGGCGCCTTGGGAGCCTTCGGCGTCGGGCCGCCCGGCACGGCCGCGCGAAAGGCGTGCTCGCCCATGCACGTGTTGCAGCGCACTCGCTTGATCTGGCTCGCCCAGATCGCGAGGACGGTGTGAGCCAGCACCAGCTTGCAGCGCGTGCAATATGCGTCGACCTCGCCCCCCACCTTGATGTCCGCCATGAAGCCTCCGGAGAAGAGTTCGAAAAGGGCGCGCAACCTATCTCAGCACCCCCGGCGGTGAAAGTACGGAATTGGGCCGGATGCGAGGTTTTCGAAGGCCCGGGCAAGCGGGCGTTCGCGAGCCTGATCGGCCGCATGTCCAGCACCGCTGAGGAGGGCCGGACCCTTGCCACGGCGGTGTTCACCGGGCACCCTTCCGTCCAACCTCGGGAAGGCGCCATGGGACCGAACGCAACGACATCGCCCGGCTTGCTCGCTCATTGGGCGGGCCTCCCAGCGCCCGGCCTGGCGCAGCGCGGCGATGAGCGGGCGCTGCTCGGGTGGCAGGCTCGACAGGCAGGCGCGCGCGCCGGGGCGCCCGCGGCGCTCGCCGGCAGGCACGCGCCCGGGGCGTTGGGCGCCAAGCGGCGCGAAAGCAGGCGGGGTCATGTCGGTTGAGCCGACGACGAACCTGGAGGCGCAGGCCCGGGGGACCGAGCCGGGGGCGGCGCGTGCGCTCGTCGAGGCGGTGGGCAGCCGCGTTATCCAACTCGTCGAAGACGTGGGCGGGATGACGAGCATGGCTGCCCGGCTCGTCGTCGGCGCCGTGCGCCCGCCGTGGCGCCTGGGGCTTGTCTTCGCGCAGATGGACTTTCTCGGAGTCGGCTCGGTGATGCTCGTCGCGCTCACCGGGCTCTTCACTGGGATGGTCTTCGCCAAGCAGTCGGTCTACGCCTTCTCGCTCTTCAGCGCCGAGAGCCTGGTCGGGCCGACGGTGATCATCGCGCTCACCCGCGAGCTCGCTCCGGTCTTCACCGCGCTGATGGTCACCATGCGGGCCGGTTCGGCGATGTGCACCGAGCTTGGCACCATGCGGGTGACCGAGCAGATCGACGCGCTCGTCACCCTCGCGGTCGATCCGGTGAAGTACCTGGTCTTCCCCAGGGTGATCGCCGGCCTGCTGATGACCCCGGTGCTCTGCGTGGTCTTCGACGCCGCGGGCATCTTCGGGACCTACTTCGTCACCGTGCACCTCGAGAACCTCTCGGTCGGGACCTTGCTCGCCAAGACGCAGCAGTTCGTCAGCCCGCGCGACGTGTTCGAGGGGATCGTCAAGAGCGCGGTCTTCGGGCTGATCATCGCCCTTATCGCCAGCTACAAGGGCTTCAACGCCGCCGGCGGCGCCAAGGGCGTGGGCCGGGCGACGACCGAGGCGATGGTGATGACCGCGGTCTCCATCTTCTTCTTGGACTACCTGATGGGTCTGCTGCTCATCGGGGCCTGAGGTGGGAGGAGCCGGTTTGGCCAACGAGCGCGCCTGCGAGCCGATGATCGCCATCCGCGGCCTCCACAAGAGCTTCGGCGACCACCGGGTCCTCACCGGCGTCGACCTCTCGGTTGCCGAGGGCTCGACCACGGTCATCCTCGGGGGCTCCGGCTCGGGCAAGACGGTCTTGATGAAGCACATCATCGGCCTGCTGCGGCCCGACCTCGGCGAGGTGTGGATCGAGGGCGAGAACATCGCCGCGCTCGACGGCCGCGCGCTCGACGAGGTGCGCCGCAAGTTCGGGATGGTCTTCCAGGCCTCGGCGCTCTTCGACAGCATGACGGTCTTCGAGAACGTCGCCTTTCCGCTGCGCGAGCACACCCGGGCCTCGGAGGAGCAGATCGCGCGGGTGGTCCACGAGAAGCTCGACGTGGTCGGCCTGCGCGAGGTCGACGGCAAGTATCCGGCCGAGCTGTCGGGCGGGATGCGCAAGCGCGTGGGCCTCGCCCGGGCGATCGCCCTGGAGCCGAAGATCGTCCTCTACGACGAGCCGACGACTGGCCTCGACCCGATAACGACCGACTACGTCGACGAGATGATCCTCGAGGCGAAGAAGAAGCTCGGCGTGACGAGCGTGGTCATCAGCCACGACGTCGGCTCGGCGATGCATATCGCCGACCGGATAGCCTTCCTGCACGAGGGCCAGATCTGCGCCGAGGGGCCACCAGCCGAGCTGCGCTCGAGCGGGCATCCGGCTGTCACCCGCTTCTTGTCGACCTGGCTCGAGAAGGGAAGGGCGTGACCGGGGGCGGCAGGAGAGTTTGTCACCCGCGGGGCTGCGACTAGACTTGGGGCCGTTCGCCCGCAAGAAACCAAGGCTGGGGGACGGTGAAAAAGCTCGTCACGCCTTTCAGAGTCGGCCTCCTCGTGCTCCTCGCGGGCGCGGCCTGCTTGCTCTTTCTCAGCTTCGTCAAGAAGACCGGGCTCGACGAGGAGCAGTCGATAGCCGTCCATGCCTACTTCAGCGACGCCTCGGGGCTGGGCCTCAAGAGCCGGGTGCAGACCGCCGGCATCCCCGTCGGCGAGATCACCGAGATAAGGCTGGAGGGGACCCGGGCGCGGGTGGCGATGCGCATCGACCGCCAGGTGCCCATCAAGAAGGACGCCGCGCTCTTCAAGCGCTCCGAGTCGATGCTCGGCGACTACCTGCTCGACCTGGTCCCCGGTTCGCAAGAGGCCGAGCCGATGCCCGAGGGCGGCGAGATCCTCAACGTGATGGATCGGACCGGGATGGAGCAGACCTTCGAGCGGATGAACCGCATCGCGGCCGACATCCAGGACGTCACCGCCTCGCTGCGCGAGGTGCTCGGCGGCGAGAAGGGCGCCGGCAACCTGCAGACGATCATGGAGAACCTGGTCACGCTCTCCGAGACGATGGACCGGACCATCAACGGGGCGGGCGAGAAGTTGACGGCGGTGCTCGAGAACGTCGAGACGCTGAGCGCCAACGTGCGCGACCTCGCGTCGAGCCAGGAGGGCGACTACACGCAGATAGTCCGCAACATCCGGGGCGCGACCGAGGACGTGCGCGACGTGCTGGCCACGGTCAAGCAGGTGCTCGGCTCGGGCGAGGGTGAGCTGAAGGACTCGGTCGCGAGCCTGAAGCAGACGCTCGCGAGGCTCGATGTCGCCCTCACCAACGTCGAGAACATCTCCGGAAAGATCGACCGCGGCGAGGGCACGCTCGGTCAGCTCATCAACGAGAAGGAGCTCGGCGAGGACCTCAAGGCGACCGTCGCCGACGCGACCGACTTCGTCGGCCGGGTCGTCGGCGTGCTGACCGAGGTGACGCTGCGCAGCGAATACCACTTCAACCAAGGCGGCTCGAAGAACTACCTGCGCCTGAGGCTCATCCCCAAGCCGGACAAGTACTACCTGTTCGAGGTCGTCGACGACCCGCGCGGCGTCTCGGAGGAGACCGTCGTCCAGCGCTTGCCGCCCGACCCCGATCAGCGCGAGCTCCAGACGCAGATTGTGACCAAGCGCGCCCTGAAGTTCAGCGCCCAGTTCGCCAAGCGCTACTACTTCGCGACGCTGCGCTTCGGCATCATCGAGTCGACCGGCGGCGTCGGCGCGAATCTGCACTTCCTCGACGACTCTCTGGCGCTCAACGTCGACCTCTTCGAGTTCAGCGCGCAGAACAAGGACTATCCGCGCCTGAAGGCCTACGCGAACTACTCGCTGCTCGGGCACATCTTCTTCACGGTCGGCATCGACGACGCGCTCAACCGGCCGGTTCTCGATCGCGACACCCTCAGCGTCGAGGGGCGAGAGAGCGGCACGCGGCGGGTGGTCAGCGGTCGAGACTTCTTCGTCGGCGCGGGCATCTACTTCACCGACGACGACCTCAAGGCCATCCTCACGGCCGTCCCGCTGCCCTAGCTCTGCCCGGCAGACACGGGAGGGGAGCGACGGATCGCAAGCGGCCGACGGAGCCCTCGGCCGATGCCGGTGTTCAGGCAGACAGCCGACACCTTCGCGAACACTTGAAACTCCCCTTGCGCTGCTCCATCATCCGCCCCTTTCGCGCCACGGGAGCGGCAATGGGCTTGAGCAACGAGTTGAAGGAGATCCTCGCGTGCCCGAAGTGCAAGGGGAGCCTCGAGTTCCTGGAGGACCGCGGCGAGATCCACTGCAAGGCGTGCCGACTCGCGTACCGGATTGAAGGCGACCTCCCGGTGATGCTGATCGACGAGGCGCGGCCGCTGGGCGAGTAGGAGCGGTCGGTGGAGCTCGCAAGCGCGCCCTCTCGCATCGCCGTCGTGCAGACCGCCTTCCTCGGCGATGTCGTCTTCGTCTCCCCGCTGGCCCGGGCTCTGAAGGTGGCCTGGCCCCGCGCCCGGCTCACCTTCGTCACCACGCCGAAGGCCGCGCCTTTGGCCGCCTGCATCCCGGGCGTCGACGCGGTCATCCCGTTCGACAAGCGGCGCGCGGACTCCGGGCTCTCGGGGCTGCGGCGGGTCGCGCGAAGGCTCGAGACCCCCGATCTGATCCTGGTTCCCCACCCCTCGCTGCGCAGCGCGCTGCTCGCGCGAATGAGCCGGGCACAGGTCCGGGTGGGCCACGAGGCGCGCTGGACGAGGTGGGCCTATACGCTCGCCGTCCCCAAGCACGAGCGCGAGCCGTACGCGCAGAGCTACCTCGACCTCGCCCGGGCCTTGGGCATCGACGGTTCGCCTGACCTGCGCCTGGTTGCTCCGGCCGAAGAGGTCGGGAAGGCCAGCGCGCTGCTCGGCGATGGCCCGTGCGTCGGGCTCGTCGTGGGGTCGGAGTGGGCGACCAAGCGCTGGCCGGTCGAGTCCTTCTCGGGGCTCGCCGACGAGTGCCTGCGCCAGGACTGGCGCCCGGTGCTGCTGGGCGCGCCCGCCGAGAGGCCCATCGCCGAGGCGGTCAAGGCGGCGATGAAGGAAGGCGCGCCGCTCGATCTCGTGGGCAATGCCGTCCTGGAGAGCGTCGGGGTGATCTCCCTGCTCAAGGCGGTCGTCGGCGGCGACTCGGGGCTGCTGCACATCTCGCGCGCGCTCGGGGTGCCCTCCCTGCTGCTCTTCGGCCCGACCGATCCCGGGCTCCACAACCTCGAGCCCCAGGCCCAGGCACTGCGCCTCGGGCTCGAATGCCAGCCGTGCCACCGACATGGACCGATGCGCTGTCCGCTCGGCCACCACGACTGCATGGCGAAGCTGACCGTGGAGCGGGTCTGGGAGGCGCTCCACCTGCTTCTGGCCCGGTGGGAGGCGGCGTGAAAGGGTTCGGACGTGTGCTGCTGCTCTGGCTGGTGAGGCTCTTTTTCCGGCCGGCCTCCGAGCCACCGCCCGCCATCGACGTCGGCCGGATCGCCAAGCTGCTCGTCGTGCGCACCGATACCCGCGTCGGCAACGTGCTGCTCACCACGCCGTTGGTCCGCGCGCTCAAGCGCGGTCTGCCGCACGCCAGAGTCGACTTCCTCGTCGCCGCCGGCAAGCAGCGGCTCGTCGAGGGGCTCGCCGATCGGACGGTCGTCTTCGCAAAGACCGACTTTTTCAGGGCGCCTTGGCGCTTCGTCGGTTTCTTGCGCGCGCTTCGCCACGAGCGCTACGACGCGGTCGTCGAGGCAGGGCACTGGCACGCCTTCAGCTTCACCTCGCTCTGGCTCGCCCGGGCGGTCGGTGCGCCGGTGCGCATCGGGCACGCCCGCGGGCTCTCGGAGCGGTTCTTGACCCACGGAGTGAAGAAGGACCCGACGCTGGTGCGCGAGGTGCCCTCCAAGCTCGAGCTGCTGCGGCCCCTGGGCCTCGAGCCAGACGGGGAACGGCTCGACACCACCATCGACACCGCGGACCCGGACGCAGCCCAAGCTGTCGAGAAGGTCCAGGCGCTCGTCCAGGGCAAGCGCTACGCGGCGCTCAACCCCGGGGCGCGCAAGGCCGATCACCGCTGGCCCGCCGAGGCCTTTGGTTCCCTGGCCCGAAGGCTTCACCTGTCCTCAGACCTCGTCCCGCTCGTGCTCTGGGGACCGGGCGAAGAGGCGATAGCACAGGCAGTAGTCGAGGCTTCGGGAGGCACCGCCGTGCTCGCGCCGCCGACCCGGCTCGGCGCGCTGGCCGCGCTCTTCCGGGGCTGCGCCGTGGTCGTCACCAACGACACCGGGCCGATGCACCTCGCGGTGGCGACCGGCGCGCCGGTCGTCGCCACTCTGCTGGCCGAGGACGGCGCGAGATGGTCGCATGCAGGTCGCTTCGAAGGCGTGGCGGTCGCCGATGGCTCCGAAGCTTCGGTCGAGCGCGTCTGCGCTGCCGCGATGCGTCTGCTCGAGCGGGGGCCGACTCGGGGAAGCGATGAGCCCGCCGGCTGACCTGCCCGCCGTGCCAGGCGGACGCTTCTTGGGCGGCGGTCAGGGCGGCCGGCTTACGAGCACTCGGAACCGGTGGCCGCCGGTGCGCGGGCCTGGTCATTGCCTTGACGCGCGGGGCGCGCGCGTCTACACACCCGCGCATGATCCATTCGATGACCGGCTTCGGAGCCGGAAAGGCGAGCGCGGGCGGTGGCGAAGTCTCGATAGAAATCCGCTCGGTCAACCACAAGTACGCCGAGGTCAAGACCCGGTTGCCGGCCGAGCTCGCCCCGCTTGAGGCCGAGTTGGCTAAGCGCATCAAGGAGCGGCTGCAGCGCGGGGCCATCGAAGTAAGCATCCGGCGCTCGTCCACCGGGCGATCGGTGCTCATGCCCCGCGTCGACATCGAGCTCGCGCGCGAATACGTCGCCGCGCTCGCCGAGCTCGGTCGCCAGCTCTCACTCGAGCGAAACCTCGGGCTCGCCGAGCTCGCGCAGGTCGAGGGGGTGGTGAGTCTGGAGACGCGCCCCATCGATCTCGAGGCCGCACGGCAGGCGCTCTCGAGCGCTGTCGACCAGGCGCTCGAGTCGCTGGTCGCGATGCGCGAGCGGGAGGGGGCCGCGCTCGCCGAGGACATGCTCGCGAGGCTCGCGGTGGTGCGCGCGAGGGCGGCGCGCATCGGTGAGTTGGCGCCACAGTCGGTCGAGCAGTACCGCGCGCGACTCGAGCAGCGCATCGCCGAGCTTTCGCGGGGCATCCAGATCGATCCGCAACGGCTCGCCCAGGAGGTCGCGCTCTTCGCCGACCGGGTGGATATCGCCGAGGAGCTCACCCGGCTCGCCTCTCACCTCGATCAGTTCGAGCGACTCGTCCAGGGCTCGGGCCCGACGGGCAGGCGCATGGACTTCGTCGTCCAGGAGCTGAACCGCGAGGTCAACACGATAGGCTCCAAGAGCCAGTCGGCCGAGGTCGCCCAACTCGTCGTCGAGCTCAAGGCGGAGATCGAGCGTATCCGGGAACAGGTCCAGAACGTCGAGTGAGGCGAGCACCCTATGGAGAGCGGACTGCTGCTGATTCTCTCGGCGCCGTCGGGGGCGGGGAAAACCACGCTTGCGCATCAGCTTCGCGAGTCGCTCGGTGAGCGGTGTCTGTTTTCCGTCAGCTACACGACCCGCTCCCCGCGAGGTGCGGAGAGAGACGGGGTCGACTACCACTTCGTCGACCGCGCGCGCTTCGAGCAGATGATTGGGGCGGGCGAGCTGCTGGAGTGGGCCGAGGTGCACGGAAACCTCTACGGGTCGCACCGCAGCTTTGCCAAAGCCGCGCGCAGCGGGCGGGTCGTCGTCTTTGACATCGACGTGCAGGGCGGAACGCTGATCAAGAGGGAGCATCCTGAGGCGGCGAGCGTCTTCATCCTCCCGCCATCGATGGAGGAGCTTGAACGCCGGCTTCGTTGTCGAGCCACCGATGCCGAGGAGGTCATCTGCCGCCGCCTGGAGGCAGCCCTGGCCGAGATCGAGAAGGGCTGCACGACCTACGATTACGTCGTGGTCAACCGCCACCTCGAGGATGCGCACGCCGATCTGCTGGCCATCGTGCGCGCCGAGTCGCTGCGCCGCGCCCATGCCGACCTGCGACCCTTTGGGCTTGGTTTGCCGCGGTCCTGACCTTAAGGCTGTGGCTCGACGAGCGCAGGTGTCCGCGATGAGCACCGAGTCGCCAAGCGAGGCTCTGCCGGGGACTGCGCACATCGGGCCGCCTGTAAGACCGGCCGACGAGAACCGAGGGGCCCTTCGGTGCTGCCCGACGGCAATCGAGGGCTCCAGCCTTGAGGCCGAAGAGGCTCGCGCCCGCTCGGCGGGGCTCAAGGGGAAGGGGCCTTCTCCGTCGAGCGCTCCAAAAGCGAAGTGTTGAGCGCTTGACACCGCTGCCGGCCTTCGATAAAGTCGCCGTTCTGCTGTTTGGTTGGCGCCTGCCGGGCGTGAAGCATTTGAGGTGGTGGCGTGGGTAGCCGTTTGCCCAATGAGGCAACGGAGGCGGCGAGGGCAGCGGGTGACGATGAGGTGAGCGCCGCTGGGGCGAGGGCGCAAGGTGGAGACTTTGGCGGCTCAGGCTCGGACGTCGGCGCTTCGGGCGTCCGGCGAGCGTGAGAGCCCCAGAAGTAGGTGTCGCCACGTCGATTGGTTGCTGCAGACGGCGACGAGGGTCCGGAGCGCGGTAAGCGCGAGGGAGCCTGCGCGCTCGCCAGTCGAAGCGAACAGCCGGCCGGGCGGCAAGTTTGACAACAGCGGAGCGGTCGCCTAGAACGCCGCTCTGTTCGCGGCAGGACAGCGCCGCGGCTCCTTGACAACGGAATCAAGAGGCTTGGCCGCCGCAAAACGGCGGTTCGCTCAGAGAGCGATTCGTCCTGTCTCCGCGATGCTGGCGAAGAGAGACTTGAGGAATGCGCGCGACCTGACCAGGTGTTGGACGCGCCGCATGATGAGTTGGCAGGACGGCAGCCCAAGGAACCAAGCAAGAGTCTTGCTTCCATCTCGAGCGGTGCAGGAATGGGCCGCGGCGGTCGTCGGTTGAATCGATCGGCCGTTGGAAGCAGGGCGGCGCAGAGAAAGCCTCTTGACAGCGAGCAGCCGGCCGCCTATAACGCCGCCCGCCTCGCTGACCGAGCGAGACGCTCTTTGAAATCTGAATAGCAAGCCTGCGAAGAAGCAGAAGTGCGGAACACGCAGTTAC
>ENA-UOOR01000513-UOOR01000513.1-fermentation-metagenome-genome-assembly--contig:-NODE-513-length-54640-cov-82.577723_pt1 | contig 54640 bp, 37 predicted proteins | sample MGYA00245780_ERZ724029 | MGnify/ENA primary metagenome ERZ724029 (study PRJEB28704, sample SAMN03018315) | fermentation metagenome | biome: anthropogenic terrestrial biome; feature: soil; material...
AATTAAATCATTAATTAATAGATATTTATATATCGAACAATTTACATATGAAAATGCATAATGAAGCAATCCTTACCCGGGATCCCTTGGGGACCATCCTATATTCACAAGAAAAGATCGAAATGACAGAGGCTGGAAAGTATCCTCTTATTTATCCAGCCAATGATTGGAAAGAAATGTTGTTCAAGGATTACACCATGAACCAACGTATGAACCTGAATGTCAGCGGTGGAGGTGGAGTTGCTCGTTACTATGTTGCCGGATCATTTAATCGTGACAACGGCATACTGAAAGTGGACAAACGCAATAATTTCAACAACAATATAGCAATCAATAATTTCGATTTACGATCAAATGTCAACATTGACATCGCCCCAACCACAGAATTGATTGTACGCTTGAGTGCCAACTTCGAAGAATACAAGGGTCCCCTTCGCGGAGGTACCGACATGTATAATTTAATGGCGCATTCCAACCCTGTACTTTTTCCCGCCTACTATCCTGCTGATGAAGAATTTAAGTACGCAAACCATATTTTGTTCGGGAACTACGACAACAGTAAAATTAATCCCTATGCAGAAATGGTGCGAGGTTACAAGGAAAAATCACGTTCGCAGATATTGGCCCAATTAGAATTGAAACAAGATTTAGATTTCATTACCAAAGGGCTATCCACCAGAGGGATGATGAATGTCAGTCGTTTATCACAATTTGGTGTAAACAGGTCTTATAATCCGTTTTATTATGAAATAAGCACCTACAATCGGCTGAACGGAGATTACAAATTGTTCGAAACAAATATTGGTACCGAATATCTAGCTTATTATGAGTTGAATGATGACAGAAAACAGAATTCATCGTTTTATTTTGAAGGTAGTCTGAACTATGTTCGTGATTTCGGTAAGCACAGCATCAGCAACTTATTGGTGTTTCAGGCTCGGGAAAACTTGAATGCCAACGAAGGTTCGTTGCAGCTATCGCTCCCTTCCAGGAATATAGGATTGTCGGGACGCGCAACCTATTCATATGATTCCCGTTATTTTGCCGAATTTAACTTTGGATATAACGGAAGCGAACGTTTTGATAAAAACAATCGTTTTGGATTTTTTCCGTCAGCAGGTGCCGCATGGCTTATTTCCAACGAACAGTTCTGGGAAAATATGAAACCGGTTGTAAACAACCTAAAACTGCGTTATTCCTATGGTTTGATCGGTAACGACCAGATTGGCACTGCCGAAGACCGGTTCTTTTATCTTTCGGAAGTAAATATGAATGATGGCGGAAGGGCTGCTACTTTTGGACAGGAATACAATACGAGATATAACGGAATTACCATTAACCGTTATGCCAATCCGTATATATCCTGGGAAAAATCGTATAAACAAAATTTTGCCCTTGAGCTGGGCCTGTGGAACGAATTGAGTCTTATTGCCGAGTATTTTACAGAAAGAAGATCCAATATCCTGATGACCCGCTCAAGCATTCCCAGCACAATGGGGTTGACCGCAACTCCGAGAGCAAATGTGGGCGAGGCATCGGGTAAAGGTGTGGATATGACCTTGGAATACCAGAAAAACTGGAATAAAGATTTTTGGACATCGGCACGCGCCAATTTCACATATGCCACCAGCCAATATGATGTCTATGAAGAACCTGAATACAAAGAGCCTTGGCGTTCAAGGGTAGGCTTATCATTAAACCAGGTCAGCGGATATATTGCCGAGCGACTCTTTGTTGATGATGAAGAAGCTGCCAGTTCGCCGCCACAATACATAGGTACATCTAAATATGGCGGAGGAGATATTAAATATCTGGATGTAAATCGCGACGGTAGAATTACAGAAGCGGATAGGGTTCCTATAGGTTTTCCTACGGTACCTGAAGTTATTTACGGATTCGGGATTTCAATGGGATATAAAGGATTCGATTTTTCTGCATTTTTCCAAGGAGCCGGTAGACAATCGTTCTGGATTGATGCGGCTAAAACAGCGCCCTTTATTAATGATGCCCAAATCCTTAAGAAATATGCCGACAGCTATTGGTCTGAAGAAGATCAAGATGTATATGCCTTATGGCCAAGATTAAGCACGACATTGATCTCAAACAATGTTGCAACAAGTACCTGGTTTATGCGCAATGCTTCTTTTCTGCGTCTCAAACAGTTAGAGTTTGGCTATACAATACCCAAACAAATCACTGGAAAAATAGGAATGAACAACCTCAGGTTCTATGTCAGTGGGACCAATCTGCTTCTTTTCAGTAAATTTAAGATGTGGGATGTGGAAATGGCTGGTAATGGTCTGGGGTATCCTATTCAGAGAGTAGTTAACTTTGGATTAAACTTTACTTTTAACTAATTAAGGATAAGCAATATGAAAAAATATAAAATTATAATATTTGTCGCAATAATGAGCTTAACCGCTTGCAGTGATTGGTTGGACGTAGTACCCGACGGTGTTGCAACCTTGGAGATGGCATTCAACTCAAGAGCACAAGCCCTCAAATATCTGGCTACCTGTTATTCATATATGCCAAAAAATGGAGGTTCGGCCGACCCTACCACTTTGGGAGGAGATGATATATGGAGCCGTAAGACTACTCATTTCTCTAATCGCTTCTCTATTGCCGGCCTTGATATAAGTGAGGGAAACCAGAACGCTACTAATCCGGTCCTTCCCAGGTGGGGCAGCATGTATCAAGCGTTACGTGTTTGCAATACTTTTTTGGAAAATGTTAATTTGGTTCCTGACCTGCAAGCTTGGGAACGTGAGCAATGGATCGCTGAAGCAAAAGTTTTAAAGGCGTATTACCATTTTAGTCTGGTACAGATGTATGGTCCGATACCCCTGGTCCGTGAAAACATGTCTGTGGATGCAGATGTATACGCAGTAAAGGTAGAACGGGAACCAGTAGATGAATGTTTTGATTATATAGTGAAGTTACTTGACGAAGCCACTGAAGGCGATATGCTTCCTACGATCGTTCTCGATCCGGCAAGCGACTATGGACGCATCACCAAACCGATAGCCCTTTCGCTGAAGGCAAAAGTGCTGGTAACTGCAGCAAGTCCTTTGTTTAACGGCAACAACGATCAGGCAACGTTGAAAAATCACGACGGCACACCCCTGTTCGATACAACATTCAAACCCGAAAAATGGGAGTCGGCAATGATGGCATGCAAAGAAGCCATTGATATTTGTCATGAAGCAGGAGTGGTACTATATAAGTTTGAAGATGTTGCCAAGAGATATAATGATACGACGGTATTGAATGTTACCCTCCGGAATGCATTCAACCTGCGTTCGAACAGTGAAATTATCTGGGCAAACACGCAAATGATTTCAATTCCTTCCAGTGGCGGGATGATTCATGCAGCAATGCCGAAACTGAACCCGGCCTATATAAATAGTAATGATCTAAGTAAATGGTTGGGTATGCCGATCAAAATCGCCGAGATGTTCTATACCGAGAATGGAGTACCATTGGATGAGGACAACACAAGAAACATGGGTGATCTTTACAACTTGAGAACCGCACAGGCAAAGGACAGGTTATATATACGACAGGGAAGAACTACCGTAGATATGCATTTCGACCGTGAACCCCGTTTTTATGCGTGGGTAGGCTTTGATGGCGGTGTGTGGTTCGGAGCAGGGCAATACAACGATAAAGATGCATCATCGTTGAGATACCTTGCCTTTAAAATAGGCGAAACAGATGGTACCGAGGGACAGGGCAACTGGACAGGCTATATCCCTAAAAAATACATCCCTTATGAAGCCCAGGTCAACGCGATCAACAACATATCTTCACCCAGCTACGCATGGCCAATCATGCGGTTGAGCGATCTCTACCTATTATATGCCGAAGCGATAAACGAAACGGAAGGTCCTAACGGGGCTAATAGTGCGGAATTGTTCCAATATATCGATCAGGTTCGCGCCCGTGCCGGGTTAAAAGGGGTGAAGGAATCGTGGGATAATTTCACCAACAACCAAAAGTACAATACGCAGGCAGGCATGCGTGAAATCATACAACAGGAACGCCTGATCGAGCTTTCTTTCGAAGGACAACGCTTTTGGGATATACGCCGGTGGAAAACTGCTCCCAATGAATACCATACTCCACTGAAAGGATGGAACATGATGGTATCCGTTATCGATGGAACGGAAGAAGAAGTCAACAGGATGATGTACCAACCGCAGCTTTTAGCAGAACAAAAATTCGGCATTCGCGATTATTTCTGGCCTATCAGAACCAGCGATATTGAAGCGAATCCCAATTTGGTACAAAACATTGGATGGTAACAATTAAAATATTACATCATGAATAATAGAATAATATATATCATTATTTTACTAATGTCAATTGTTGGGATTAGTTGCAAGGAAGAGGGCCGTGTTGATTTTATTGATGATACGGCACCAGCTCCTGGTCAAGTAACAAATGTAACGATAGATAACAGGCCGGGAGGCGCTGTATTAAAATATACATTGCCCGAAGATAAAAATCTGCTTTATATCCGTGCTGAATATGAAATCAAACCGGGCGTAGTGCGTGAAACAAAATCGTCCTATTTCAAAGATTCCTTGGTTTTAGAAGGATTTGGCACACCGGATACTTACAACGTCAAACTCTATTCCGTTGGGAAAAATGAGAAAGAATCAGCACCGTTTATAGCACAAATCAATCCGACGACTGCTCCTGTGCAACTAGCAACCAAAAAGTTCAGGGACACTTTCGGAGGGGTTGCTATCGATTTCGAAAATCCGGAAAAAGCAAACTTGGCTATCGTACTAATGGCAGATACAGCAAATTTAGGTTATATGAGTGAATTAATCACCTATTATACCGCTATGCCGAAAGGTACTTTCACTTATCGTGGTATTGATGGATTAGATCCCGTTGAACATGAATTTGCGATGTATGTACGCGACCGATGGGGTAATTATTCCGATACCATAACCGCTAAAGTGACACCGTGGTTTGAAGAGTTTATTCCTAAGGGCACCTGGAGGGATTATACGTTGCCTGGGGACATACCCCCGGTTAACGCTTCTTATCCGATAACAAGGATATGGGATGAGGTATATGGAGTAGACGGATTTCATGGCATGGAAACTCAAATGCTTCCTCATACCTTGACATGGGATCTTGGGAAAACTGTCAAATTAAGTCGTTTAAAATATTGGCCGCGTGGTCATGGGGACGACAGATGGAAGAGAGGACATGCAAAGGTATTCGAAATATGGGGTTCTAATTCACCCAATCCTTCTGGAGCAATGGATGATAGCTGGATACCACTCGGCCGATTTGAGAGTTTGAAACCGTCTGGCCCCGGAACACAAATTACTCAAGAAGATATTGCTTTTGCAGATGCAGGAATTGAATTTGAATTCGGTGTCAGTGATTTTGCCCCGAATCCTTTTACCCCAGTCAGATATATTCGATTCAGGACCATATCTACCTATGCCAATGCTTCGTTTTCCACTGTCCATATCCTGGAGTTAAGTTTTTGGGGAGAATTAATGAATTAAAAATTAAACTATTAAAAATCACTTATAATGAAGAAAACAATATTACTTATCTTCTTTATTGGAGTCATTTGGGGATTCTCTTCATGCAATAGCCAGAGTGACATTTACGAAAAATATATCGTTTCCAACGGGTTGATATACCCGGGACCGGCACAGAAGCCGATTGCATATCCCGGCAATAAACGTATTAAGATATCGTGGTTGAGAGGTACCGATCCCCGAGTCCAAAAAGCAAGAATATTCTGGAATAATTACACCGACTCGGTTGAACTGGCTGTAGATGCAGACGAAGATACCATCAGTTATATTATTGATCCAATTGCTGAGAATACTTATTCATTTATGATTCACACTTACGACAACGAAGGAAATATGTCAATTCCTGTTGAAGTGTTGGGCGTGGTCTTTGGTGATAATTACAAAAACATGTTGATGAATCGTTTGTTGAAAAGCACCTATTATGACGGACAAGACCTTAAACTGAACTGGGGAGTCGCAGAGGATTCTGAAGTAGGTATTCAGGTGAGTTGGATCGATATAAACGGTGCCACCCAAAGCACACAAGTTGACCCGTCGGAGACTGAAACGCTAATCCCATATTTTAACTTAGATAAACCACTATCCTACAGCACTATGCACAAACCGGATTCGCTAGCAATAGACCTGTTCCAGGCAACACCTGTGGAAAAGATGATTGATCCGGTGATATTAATTCCAAAGGCTACCTGGGCTACCAGAAACTTGCCGGGAGATATGGGAATGAACGGCAGTTTCCCCTTGACAAACTTATGGGACGGAAACACCTCCAATTTCATGCACTCTACAGATCCGGTAACGTTGCCTTGTACATTTACATGGGATTTAGGATTGAAAGCAAAACTCAGTAAGATGAAGATCTGGCCACGAAAAGATAACGATGACCGCTGGAATAGAGGACATCCAAGAATATTTGAAATTTACGGATCATTAGCCCCAAACCCGGATGGCAGTTTGGACGACAGCTGGACGCTTTTGGGTAAATTTGAGTGCATTCAACCCTCAGGAAACGGGATAGCCAATCCATGGCAGGCTCCTACATCTGAAGACATTGCTCTCTCGGATAGGGGTATAGAATTTCAATTTATACCGGACGAATCTGTCAATCCAGATACAACGGTAAGGTATATCCGATTCCGAAGTCTTGAGCACTTCAATCCTACTCGGCCCCCCCGTATTTTACTTGCTGAAATCAATTTCTGGGGAGCATTGGTGAAATAAAGACTTACTATTTCATAAAGAATTGGCCCAACGGGTTTCAAAGCCTGTTGGGTTAATTCTTTCCAATGGAAAGCACAAGCACCCCGACAACGGATATCCGGAAGAAAAACATCACCTATCCCGCGGATTATAAACTGGTAAAGACATGAAAAAGTATACTTCCCGCTTTTTTTTATTGTCACTCTTCGTATTAAACGGAATCTTACCATTCACTACCCATTTAATTCTGGCTCAGGATTTACTGATAACTGTCCGGCAAGACAGCATGAATTGTAAAGTTGGAAAGTTAACCGGTGATTTTTATCCCATTGAGTTCAAATGGGATGATACGCTAATGAGCGGTATGATCCACAAGGACTCAGTATTGTTTTTCAGGAAGAATATATTCAGAAGCATGGATGACAATCGTTTGCGTCCTTGGTATCCGATTGTTTCATTGGGCCTGAATGTCGGCGGCGGGCGCCAATTCGGCCAACTGCGAGTTGGATTGACAGAGGATTTCAAACCCAGGGAAGGAACTTCTTCCGATCGCAATATTTTTTATGCTGGAGCTGATCTCTCAGTCTATTTATCCAAAAGAGTAGGATATGGATTTAAAAGTCATTATCGCAGCATGTTAAGCGGAGACATCCGACAATACTATATCGGTCCCATAATTTCCTTTCGTTTCTGGGATAATAAGCGGAAGAATCACTGGCTTGTGTATTGTTCTGCCGGTTATGGAAGGATGAAACACAATAATGCTATGATTAAGATTGGGACAAAAGACCCGGAACTTATTAATCTAACTGCCAATACTTTTGCAAGCGACTTTACAGTGGGTTATAATTTGAAGGTTACCCCAAATCTTTCTACACAGTTTAAATTGTCCTTAACGATCGCTTACCCAGATTATGTAAGGATCTTTGACTATACCCGAATCAACCCGGGAGGAACAAATCCGGCTCCGGATATTAGTGGATATTGTCAAAATATGAATGGAGTCAATCTCTCCGTAGGAGTCGGATTTAATTAATATCTTTGACAGATAAAGTACGATAGAATTCACCTGTCCGAACCCCGTACCAAACCTGAATTGTAACGACTACAAAACAGAGTTTCACCTACTCTTAATGATTAAGGTTCCTACCCGATCCTTCCCCAGTCGTAGCGGTTTCCGCCCAAACGGCTGAGCTGTTGTTTCAACACCAAATGTTCCGGTTGGGACAGCTTAGGGTCCTGGGAGATGATGTTTTCCGCAACCTCGCGGGCGCGGAACAGGATGGCGTTATCCCGTACCAGGTCGGCTATTTTAAGGTTGAAGGGGATACCGCTTTGCTGCGTGCCTTCCAGGTCGCCCGGGCCGCGTAGTTTCAGGTCGGCTTCGGCGATAACGAATCCGTCGTTACTCTCGGTCATGATCTCCATCCGCTTACGGGTATCGGCAGAGAGCTCGTAAGGCGTGATCAGCACACAGTACGACTGGTCGGCGCCGCGCCCCACCCTGCCCCGCAACTGGTGAAGCTGCGACAAGCCGAAACGTTGTGCGCTTTCGATTACCATTACCGAAGCGTTCGGCACATTGACTCCCACCTCAATAACGGTGGTGGACACCATGATTTGTGCTTCGTTGGCCACAAACCGCTGCATCACCTCCTCTTTCTCCGCAGGTTTCATGCGTCCGTGCATTTTACAGACGGTAAATTCGGGAAAAGCTTCCCGGATATGGACAAACCCCTCTTCCAGGTTTTTCAGGTCCAGCGTCTCACTTTCCTCAATCAGGGGATAGACGATGTAAGCCTGCCTTCCGGCTTTTACCTGTTCGCGGATAAACTGATATAGTGCTCCCCGCTTCTTGTCGTACCGGTGCAGGGTCTGCACCGGTTTTCTTCCGGGGGGCAATTCATCAATCACGGAGACATCCAGATCGCCGTAGACCGTCATGGCGAGCGTACGGGGGATAGGGGTGGCCGTCATCACCAAAACGTGTGGAGGATGCTCGTTCTTCGACCAAAGTTTCGCACGCTGCGCCACACCAAAACGATGTTGTTCGTCGATAACCACAAATCCCAGGTTGTTGAATTGCACCACATCTTCAATAAGGGCGTGGGTGCCGATAAGGATGTGTATGTCTCCCGACAACAATCCGGCATGGATGTCCGCACGTTCTTTTTTCCGGGTCGAGCCCGTCAGCAACGCCACATTCACGTTCATGTCCGACAGCAGCCCGCGGAAAGTCTCGAAGTGCTGTGACGCCAAAATTTCGGTAGGGGCCATCAGGCAGGACTGGAAACCGTTATCCATCGCAATCAGCATGCACATGACCGCCACCAACGTTTTCCCGCTACCTACATCACCTTGCAAAAGACGGTTCATCTGCTTGCCCGACGCCGTATCCTTGCGGATCTCTTTGATTACCCGTTTTTGCGCGTTGGTCAGTTCAAACGGCAGGTGTTTCTCGTAAAACAAATTCAGGTACTTCCCCACCCTTTTAAAAACAAAGCCGTTGAGTTTGTCTTTCCGGTCGGCAGCATACCGGACGATGTTAAGCTGGATAAAAAACAACTCCTCAAATTTCAACCTGAACTCGGCGTCCCGCAGCAATACGGGATTCCTGGGGAAATGAATGTTCTCGACAGCGTCGTGGAACGACATGAGATGAGCCGTTTTCACCACATCGGCAGAGAGGGATTCCGGAAGCCTGCCGTTAATCATTCCAAACGCATTTTCGATGATTTTCTGAACGGCTTTCGAATTCAGGTAATGGTTTTTCATCTTCTCCGTGGTGTTGTACATCGCCATGAGGCCATCGGGCCGGTCGGCTTCGCTCAAATAGGGATCAATATCGGGGTGGGCTATGTTCCAACGGTTGTTGAAAAGCGTGGGTTTGCCGAAAACGATATACTCCTGATTGGCCTTGTACTTATTTTCCACAAACCGGATACCCTGAAACCACACCAGATCGATAAAGCCCGTACCATCGGTAAAATGCGCCACAAGCCGTTTTTTCCGTCCTTCACCGAACATTTCGAAAGCCGTTATTTTCCCTTTGAGCTGGATGTACGGCATACTACCGTCGATTTCGTGCACGTAATACATCCGGCTCCGGTCGATATACCGGTAAGGATAATAGCGTAGCAAATCGCCCAGCGTGAAAACGTCGAGTTCCTTATTTAAGATCCCCGCCCGTTTGGGGCCCACACCCGGAACAAATTTTATGTCGGTCTGAAGGATCATCTATTGCAATTCTACCACGCGAACAACGGGAATTGCTTCATGGTAGCATTCACCTTTTCACGAACCGATGCTATTGTCTTGTCGTTTTCCACGTCGGCAAGCACCGTGTCGATCATTTCCACAATATCACCCATCAGCGATTCTTTCGCTCCACGGGTCGTGATTGCCGGTGTTCCAAAACGCAATCCGGAGGTCTGGAACGGGCTGCGGCTATCGAACGGGACCATGTTTTTGTTGGTCGTGATATCGGCTTCCACAAGCACTTTCTCCGCCACTTTTCCGGTCAGCGCAGGGAACTTCGTCCGCAAATCCACCAAAACAATGTGGTTGTCCGTACCTCCCGACACCACTTTGTAACCTTTATCCGCAAATGCCTGGGCCATAACGGCTGCATTCCTTTTCACCTGTGCCTGGTAGGTTTTGAACTCGGGATCCAACGCTTCGCCAAACGACACGGCTTTGGAAGCAATGACGTGTTCCAGCGGACCTCCCTGCATTCCCGGAAAAACGGCCGAATCCAACAGTGCCGACATCATTTTCACTGCTCCCTTCGGCGTTTTTAACCCCCACGGGTTCTCGAAATCCTGTCCCATTAAAATAATGCCTCCGCGCGGGCCGCGAAGCGTTTTGTGGGTAGTAGAGGTTACTATGTGCGCATATTTTAACGGGTTGTCCAGCAATCCGGCGGCGATCAGTCCGGCAGGATGCGCCATATCCACCATGAACAGGGCCTTGATTTCATCGGCGATTTTGCGGATACGGGCATAATCCCATTCACGCGAATAGGCTGATGCTCCGGCGATGATCAGTTTTGGGCGTTCGGCACGCGCAACCGATTCCAATTGGTCGTAATCCACTTGCTGATTGTCCTCCCGGACGTTGTATTCCAGTGCCTGAAACATCAAACCGGAAAAGTTTACCGGTGAACCGTGTGAAAGGTGTCCACCGTGCGAAAGGTTGAGTCCGAGGAACTTGTCTCCCGCTTTCAGGCAAGCCAGAAAAACGGCTGCATTTGCCTGCGCACCCGAGTGCGGTTGCACATTGGCCCACTCGGCATTGAACAACTTCTTCAGGCGGTCGATAGCCAATTGCTCACCTAAATCCACCACCTCGCAACCGCCGTAGTAACGCCTGCCCGGATAACCTTCGGCATACTTGTTGGTAAGGACGGACCCCATTGCCTGCATCACCTGATCACTTACGAAGTTCTCCGAAGCGATAAGTTCTATTCCCTTTAACTGACGTAATTTTTCCTGTTCGATAATTTCGAAAATCTGTGTGTCTCGTTTCATCTATTGTTGATTTATATTGTTTTAGCCGTTTTTTCCTGCAAATTTAAGCAAAATATGCGTGACATGCATACATTTGTCTGTTTTTAGCTTTTGAAACTTTTCTCCGGCAGTATCGGCATCTTGACTTAATGCTTAAACTCGGCAAAAAAATTATTGTTTCCCTCCCATCATATAATCAATTTGTTATAAATTTGTGTAATTTTGATTATTTAAATACCGTACACTATGCACAACTACCCAGTTAACCAAGCGGGATTCGCAACAAAAGCCATACACGGAGGCCGTCAAAAAAATCAGTTCGGTTCCCTTTGCGACCCTATCTATCAAACCTCGGCATTTACTTTTGAAACCGCAGAACAAGGTGGACGTCGGTTTACCCTGGAAGAAGAAGGCTATATTTACACCCGCCTAGGCAATCCTACCTGTAGCGCGGTGGAGGAAAAAGTCCGGTTACTGGAAGGCGGGGAAGCCTGTGTTTCCGCTGCTTCGGGGATGGGCGCCATCACATCGGCCATTTGGTCGTGTGTGGAACAGGGCGATCACATTATCGCCTCAAAAACGCTTTACGGATGCACTTTCGCCTACCTGAAACACGGAATCACCCGATACGGTATTGAGGTGTCGTTTGTAGATATCCGCGATCCCCGGAACATTGAATCGGTCCTGCGCCCCAACACCCGGCTCGTTTACCTGGAAACCCCGGCTAACCCGACCCTTTACATTGCGGATTTACCGTCAATAGCGGGAATAGTCCACCGGAAACCTGATTGCCTGTTGATGGTCGACAACACCTTTTCCACACCCTACATCACACGTCCGATAGAATGGGGCGCGGATGTTGTTGTTCACTCGGCAACCAAATACCTTAACGGGCACGGCGATGTCATTGCGGGTTTTGTTGTCGGAAAGAAAGAATTTATCGACAGGGTCCGGCTTGTCGGTATAAAGGACATGACGGGAGCCAGCCTGAGCCCTTTCGATGCCTTTCTGATTGCACGCGGGCTAAAAACACTTGAGATACGGATGGAGAAACACTGCGAGAACGCACAAAAGGTGGCAGAGTTCCTGGAAAAGCACGCAGCCGTTGAAACGGTCCTGTTTCCAGGATTAGCATCGTTTCCGCAGGCTGAACTGGCAAAAAAGCAGATGTCGTTACCGGGGGCCATCATCTCTTTTGAAGTAAAAGGAGGGATCGAGGCCGGCAAAAAACTGCTTAACAGATTGCAGCTTTTGACCATTTCAGTAAGCCTGGGGGATGCCGAAACCCTCATTCAGCATCCGGCCAGCATGACTCACTCCGCGTATTCACCCGAAGAGAGGCTGGCCGGCGACATCAGCGACGGGCTTATCCGTCTGTCTGTAGGGCTGGAAAATGCCACAGACATCATTGCCGATTTAAAGCAGGGACTGGATGGGTTACGGTAGTTTATTTCCTGTACTCGTCCAAAATATTCTTTACCCCGTCGGGTGAAACACGTCCGTAAACCCGTTCGCCAACCAGCACTACGGGTGCTAGCCCGCACGCGCCCACACAACGCAGGCAATTGATGGAGAACTTGCCATCCGGTGTGGTTTCGCCCACCTTTATGTTCAGTTCTTTCTTAAATTCTTCGAGCACCTTTTCCGCACCACGCACGTAACAGGCTGTTCCCGTACAAACGGAGATAGGAAACTCGCCCTTGGGAATCATGGTGAAATAGGTATAGAAGGTTACCACACCATACACGTGTGCCACGGAAACTTTCAGGTTATGCGCAACCACATCCTGGACTTCTGCCGGCAGGTATCCGAATTCGTGCTGTGCTTCGTGCAAAACGTTGATCAGCTCGCCAGGATCATTATCGAACGATTCACAGATCCGGTTAATGATGTCTATCTTCTCTTGAGGCAGGTTTACCTTTACTTTCAACACGTCTCTCTCTTCAGGCATGTATTTAAATACTGCCGGTGCTATATCTGTTTTCTGGCTCATATACTTTCTTTAATGATTGTTCAACGAAATGGTTACCTCATTGCTCTTCGGAAAATATTCCGTATGGAGCAGGCTGTGGGCCCTGTGGCTACCCGGCTCGCCCAAAAACTCGTTATAGAGCTTGATGATCGATGGGTTCTCATGCGATTTACGGATGGCCTTGCGTTGATCTTCCGTATACAGGGCTGCGGTGCGTTTCACCAGTATCTCTTCCTTCAGGTGTGTGTAAGGCTGTCCACCTCCACTGATGCATCCTCCGGGGCAAGCCATGATTTCAATGGCATGATACTGCGATTTTCCGGCACGGACCTCGTCCAGTAACTTACGGGCATTACCCAATCCGTGCGCGATTCCGATATTCAGTTTCAATCCGTCGAAATCCACTGTTGCGGAACGAATACCTTCCATACCGCGCAATTCATGAAACTCCACCTTATCGAGGGTTTTGCCCGTGTAGAGTTCGTAAGCCGTGCGACAGGCGGCCTCGATAACGCCTCCGGTGTTTCCGAAAATAACACCTGCACCCGACGATTCGCCGAGAGGGTCGTCGAACTCCTCATCGGGCAACCCCAGGAAGTCGATGTTTGCCTGCTTGATGAAAGCAGCCAGTTCACGCGTGGAAATGGAATAATCCACATCGGGATTGCCGTCCACCTTGAATTCGTCGCGCTGGCATTCGTACTTCTTGGCCAGGCAAGGCATAATGGAAACCACGATCAGGTCTTCACGGCTCACACCGATCTTTTCGGCAAAATAGGATTTAGCAATTGCACCAAACATTTGCTGCGGCGACTTTGCCGTTGATGGTACATCCAACAGATCGGGAAAATTGTGTTCAAAGAAATTCACCCAACCCGGACAGCAGGATGTCAGCAACGGAATCCGGACGTTGGGATCTCCGGCCAAATGTCCTTTGAGGCGGTTCAGCAATTCCGTTCCCTCTTCCATGATGGTGAGGTCGGCACTGAAATCGGTATCGAAAACGTAATCGAAACCGAGCCGGCGAAGTGCCGCCACCAGCTTCCCGGTGACCAGCGTTCCCGGCTCCAGTCCGAATTCTTCTCCCAGCGCTGCGCGTACGGCCGGTGCGGTTTGCACCACCACCGTTTTCTTCGGATTCGATAACGCACGAAGCACCTCGTTGCTGTGGTCTACCTCGGTAAGCGCTCCCGTCGGGCAAACCGAGACACACTGCCCGCAATAGGTACAGGGAGACTTTTCGAGGTTCATTTCGAAAGCAGGAGCCACCACTGCCATAAATCCGCGATTGACCGCCGAAAGGGCACCGACGGTTTGCACTTCGTTACAAACCATTTCGCAGCGGCGGCACAATATACATTTATCCACATCGCGAATGATGGAAGGGGAGGTATCTTTTCTGTAGTGCGACTGTTCGCCGCCGTAGGGCATGCTCCGGATGCCAAACTGTGTAGCCAGGTGCTGCAGTTCGCATTGTCCCGATTTCGCACACACGAGACAATCGAAGGGATGGTCTGAGATGATCAGCTTCAACACGGTTTTTCGTGCGTTTAGCACGCGGATGTTGTGCGTGTTTATGACCATTCCGTTCTGCGCCTCGGTCACACACGATGGAGCAAGGTTCCTGCGTCCTTCCACTTCCACCACACATATGCGGCATCCCCCGGGTTTGTTTTCTATACCCATGTCGCACATTTCAAAGTGGCACAGCGTCGGAATTTCGATACCTGCTTGCCGGGCAGCTTTTAAAATGGTGGTTCCCGGTTCCACCGTTATTCTTTTGTTGTCTATGGTGAGTTCTATCATATTTTTAGTTTTTTAGGTGTTAGATGTCGGCAGTGTCGGGCACCGAAGTGCCAATCCTGTAATCCGATTTCAGGCTTATGGCATCGAATTGGCATTTCTCCATACAGGCACCGCACTTGATGCATTTATCCTGATGAATAAAGTGGGTCTGTTTCTTGGCTCCGGTGATGGCATTAACGGGGCAAGACCGCACACAAGCCATGCAGCCGACGCAGTTCTCATCATCAATGACATAATAAAGCAGGTTCCTGCATTTGCCCGACCGGCATTTTTTATCGAAGACGTGTTCTCTGTACTCTTCCTGAAAATTATTCAGCGTCGACAGTACCGGATTGGGGGATGTTTGTCCCAGCCCGCACAACGAAGTGTCTTTAATCACGCTGGAAAGGTTTTCGAGTTTTTCCAAATCTTCCCCGGTTCCTTTTCCGTCGCAGATCCGCTCCAGCGTTTCGTATAAGCGTTTGTTACCGATACGGCAGGGAGCGCACTTTCCGCACGACTCTTCCACAATAAAGTCGAGGTAGAATTTCGCAACGGAAACCATGCAATCGTCTTCGTCGAGCACGATCATGCCACCCGACCCCATCATGGAACCGGCAGCCGTAAGGCTTTCGTAATCGATGGGCGTATCCAGGTGTTTTTCCGTCAAGCAACCGCCTGAGGGCCCCCCGGTCTGCACGGCTTTGAATTTTTTACCGCCTTTAATGCCTCCGCCAATCTCGTAAATAATTTCACGGAGCGTAATTCCCATCGGCACTTCAATCAGTCCGACGTTATTGATCTTTCCGGCAAGGGCAAACACTTTTGTTCCTTTCGACTTTTCGGTTCCGATGGAAGAAAACCATTCGGCTCCTTTTAACAGGATAACCGGAATATTGGCAAACGTCTCCACGTTGTTCACGTTGGTAGGTTTTCCCAAATATCCTTTTTGCGCTGGGAATGGAGGCTTATTGGATGGCTCCCCGCGTTTCCCTTCCATCGAGTGGATGAGTGAGGTTTCTTCCCCACAAACAAATGCACCTGCGCCGTAGCGAAGGTTTATATCGAAACTGAAGCCGGTTCCGAAAATATTTTCACCCAACAAGCCGTATTCACGTGCTTGTTTTATCGCAATCTTCAGGCGCTTGATAGCCAACGGATATTCCGCCCGGATATAGATCAGTCCTCTTGTTGCACCGATACAATATCCGCAGATGGCCATAGCTTCAAGAACACTGTGAGGGTCACCCTCGAGGATCGAACGGTCCATAAAAGCACCGGGATCGCCTTCGTCAGCATTACACACCACGTATTTCTGGTCTGCATCGTTCCTGCTGGCAATTTCCCATTTTATGCCGGTCGGGAAACCGGCACCTCCCCGCCCGCGTAGCCCTGATCTTTTAATGATATCAATAGTTTCCTGGGGGGTAAGTTCGGTCAACGCCCTTCCAAGAGCTTGATAAGCATCGCGTGCAATGGATTCGTCTATATTTTCCGGGTCAATGGTACCGCAATTCCGCAGTGCGATACGAAGCTGTTTTTTATAAAACCCCATGTGTTTTGAATCCAGAATATGTTCTTCGGTTTCCGGATCCAGATAGAGCAACCGGTGGACACTGCGTCCTTTAATAATGTGCTCATCAATAATTTCACGGATATCTTCGGGTTTTACCTGTGTATAAAAGGTATTATCGGGAAGTATCTTCACAATGGGGCCTTTCTCACAAAACCCAAAACATCCGGTTTTAATGACCTGAACCTCATCTTTCAACCCTTTCCAGTCCAGTTCATCCTGCAGCATTTCGTAGATCAGTCCACTTTGTGACGACTGACAACCTGTTCCTGCACAAACGAGTATGTGTATTTTGTACTGACTCATAGGTAATTATTTTCGGTTAATCTGTGTTTGTTATGGTGTTGTAGTTCTGCGGTATAATTCCGTCTACCAACTCACCTTGTTTGATATAACGTTCGATGATCTCATCCGCTTTAGCGGGGTCGACATACCCAAATACGATCGGGTCTTTTCCGGGAATAGTGATCTCCACGGTAGGCTCCGCGAAGCAATAACCCATGCAGCCGGTTTGCGTCACAACGGCTCCTATGCCGCGTTTAGGCAATTCGCGCACGAAAAAATCCATCACATTTTTGGCCCCCGACGCAATACCGCAGGTGGCCATCGCCACTTTCACCTGCACTTGCGACCCGGGATTTTCGGCCTTATCCCTCAGGTCGATCTGGGTTTTGACTTCCTCCTGTTTGCGTTTCAGGTCAGCCAATGTTTTAATTCCTGCCATAATAGTAAGTTTAAATTAAATTATTCAACATAAATAACTCTCCGTGTTTCTGTTCTTGTATAACTCTTTCAGGTTTTCATGAATATATTCTTTTACAGCCGGAGCCATTTCGTTTTTCGAAAATTCCGTGATCCCCTGCTCGGTCCATTCCCCGGTATCAAGTGAAAATTCATTTTCGTCCATCTTGTACCGGAAGCTGAAACGAATACCGGGATTGGCGACCAGCAACAACACCAGGTATCCGGCCAGGTCACCCAGCGGGAGGCAATCGGGATTATCGGTTCTGTAAACCGCTTCAATCCGGGTTCCCACCCCTGGGCTCGATACTACTTTCAAAGAGCCTCCTGCCTGTTCGCTCGACATTTTCAGGAACGGCACTCCCAGGCCTACCCTTCGAGTGGTTCGCGTGGTAAAGAACGGATCCTCCAGCTTCTCTACCGTTTCGGGGGTCATCCCCGAACCGTTGTCATTTACCGAAAACGTAAGTGTGGCATCCCGACTGTATTCCAGGAATCCGATATCGATCTTTGTCGCGTTTGCCCGAACAGCGTTCTGGACGATATCCATCATATGCATGGCCAGGTCAACCATAAAACGCTTTCTTAAAACTTTCCCAGTCCGGCCTTTCCAGGTAGAAATCGGTATACACGCTGGCAATATGGCTCAGAAAGTGCGCATCGGAACTTCGCAGGATTTTCTTCGCTACAAGCTCGGGATGCAGTCTCAGAAAATCTTCGGGATGTATCCTTTTAGAAATCTCCAAGGCATCATAATGCAAATCGACAGGAATAAATCCCAGCTGGCCGTAAATGCCGTTTTTCATGCGATCGATGTGTGCCGGGACAAAAACACCTCCCAGTGAATGTACTTTTTGCTGCACACCTTCAATATCGTCCCGAATTCCCGTATAGAGCGACCTCTTCTCTTCGTATACAATCACATTGTCCTTATCCACTGCTACCTGGTAACCAAAAAGTTCAGGATTATTCTTGATGTCCGGAATTTTCTTGTCCAAATACTGTTGGAATCTGTCCAGTGCTTTCAGGTCGGGAAAGTAGCACAAGCAATGCACCTCTTCCTGCGTATTTACTTCGCACCCGGGGATAACAAACAGGCTGAACTCTTTCCCTATTTCGAGACAAGGCCTCACGTTCCGGGTGGAATTATGATCGGTCACGGCAATAATGTCCAACCCTTTCTCCCGGGCAGTCTGCACAATACTGCCGGGACTCATCTCCAAGTCTCCACAGGGAGAGAGGCAAGTGTGAATGTGCAGGTCGGCCTTGAAATGTTTCATTGCGGTCTGGACTCTGTCAGCGCAGCGGCCTAACATCTGCCGGCTAAATAATTATATAATTTCCCGACTGTTTCAAATGCCGGCAGGTTAGATGCCAGCACTACCACCTCTTCATTTTCCGCCTGCTCCAGCAATTCTTTTTCCACTGGACGCTCATTCACGATAACAATCGCACTCAACTCCTTGAGCGAGGCCACCGCTACTATATTCTTGTGAACCTGCGAGGTCACCCAAATCATTCCGGCCCGGGCTTTTCCCATCACATCGCTCAGCAAATCGGAAACATAAGCCGATTGGGGAATTCTGTCCAGCAACGTTTTGCCGGACAAACATTCGAAATCCAACTCCTCTGTCAGTTTATTAAGATTCGGTTTTTCCATTCTGAAGTTGATATTTTTTGAGCCGATCCTTGCCCCATATCTTTTCGATGACGTGAAAAGCTTGATCGGGACTCAGGTTATAATTTTTCTCCATCACGCGCTGTACAAAAACGCAGTACGAAATGGTTGCTTTTTCCTTAACGATGTCTTCCGCCAGGCTACGACAGGTGGGTGCACCGCAGGCACCACAATCGAATCCGGGAAGATAGGAGTTAAGCTTCTTGATGCGATCCATTTTCTGAAGTGCCTTTTCCATATCTTCATCGAGCAGCAGTCCGTCGCGCGGATAAACCGGGTCGGTCGTAGACACCTGATGCAATTCTTCGGCGTAATCCATCAGGTCGTTCTTGCCCGGTTTATTCACTTCCGTCAAGTGAACCAGCTTCTTCTCCCGCTGTTCCAATCGTTCAACCGTCAGGAAACGGTTGCCGGGACAAAGAATACCACCTGCACAACCCTGATCGCAAGCGCGCATTTCAAGAAAATCCACTCCGGTAACCCTGCCCGACTCCAGCCTGTCTAAGAATTCCATGGCGTTGTCCATTCCGTCAATAGCCAGGGCACGGCCCCGGAAGTATTGTTTCTCGGTTCCCGACAAAGACCAGTTCACGGAGTCGGGACTCATGTTGGCAAACTGTTTCGACAACCGGGCCTCTTTTTTTTCCATCAATATTTTTGAAACCAGGTTGTATACCTCTTTCATATCTATGGCGCCGTCAATAGCGGAAACTTTTTCGCCTACCGGAGCCCTTGCAGCGACAATTTTCGCAGCACATGGCGTCACGTAGCAGATAAAAATGTTCCGCGGGTCTATTCCGGCTTTTTCTTTTGATTTGCGTACATAGAGCGCGGCTATGTCGTGAGGTGCTTTTATTTTCAGTATTTGCCCGGTAAGCGACGGGTAATGAACCTGAATAAGCCTGACAATCGCAGGACAAAACGAACTGATGACCGGCCGGACTACATTCTCCGCTTCGCCGGCAAACCTCGCGTATTCTTTTTTCATAAAATCCACTGCCTGCTCCACCTCCAGTACCTCATCGAAGCCAATTAGCCTGACCGCTTCCATAATCTCGGAAGCCGTGTGTTCCGACGGGAACTGGCCGATAAAAACCGAAGGAACCAGCGCAACGCGGTAAGCGTCGTGCCTTATAACCGACAAGCCATCATCCTTAACATAAATCGCCCTTACAGGGCAGACACGATAGCATTCGCCGCAATCCACACAACGTTCAGACATAATGCCGGCATGTCCTTCTACGATACGGATGGCCTGGGTAGGACAAACCTGCATACAGTGTGAGCAACCGATACATTTGTCGGTATCGATCTGAATGGCGTGTGTGTAATCCCGGTCCTTCATATTTTTCATTGACTTCAGATTGCAGACCGCTTTGCTGTCTGATATCTATTTCAAAACTTCACTGTCATCTCCAACGTAGTCCCCTTGCCTGGAACCGATGTGAGGTGCATTTCATCGGTATTCCGCTTTATATTGGGCAATCCCATTCCTGCACCGAATCCCATTTGTCGGACTTCCTCCGATGCTGTGGAAAAACCTTCCTGCATGGCCCTTTCAATATTTTCAATGCCGGGACCTTCATCCTCCAGCAGAATTTTTATTTTCTGAGCATCCAGGTCAACCCTCATTACTCCCTTGTAAGCATGTGCCACCACATTTACTTCGGCTTCGTACAATGCAACGGCAATCCTGCGGACGACCTGGGGGTCAATATTCAGTTGCTTGAGTATTTTTTTTATGTCCGAGCTCGCTTTTCCGGCTGAACTAAAATCCCCACCCTGTATATCGTACTCGAATTGCATATCAAAAGATGGGCTTTATCCCGTTGCTGTACAATCTGCCCGAAACTTCAAAAAGCGTAAGCGGTGTTGTGATAAGCGAAATATTGTTTTCAGCAGCAAGTGTTATCATTTCATCGGTTACTTTTTTATCGCGGGCAAAAATAATACACTCAATGTTCGACATCTCGGCTGTCCGTAATGTCTGAACCGTAGATAAACCGGTAATGAGTATCGTCTTTTCCATATTAAAGCGCAACACATCACTCATCAGGTCCGACGCAAAAGCATAAGTAAATTCTTGTGACGTGCTGCATTCCTGGCAAATGGTACCTTTCACCAATTCGTTTACCGTGTATAAATTCATAGGATTAAACTTTAAAAACTCCTGTCATTTTGCTCAGAGCACACATCAGATCACCTCTGTTTTTGGTAGAAAAAAGATTATTTTGTCAAATAGAAACTTGCAGCAATAATTATCGTCAATTACAATTACTCTCATAACAGACTGGTAACCAATAAGCTAATGCAATACGTCTGGTTTCTATTACAAAGTAAATCATTTTATTCAAATAAATGAAATTTTCAGGGGTAAATTACTGTGTTGAAACTTAATACTCCCTCTTCATATAATGGGTGTGAAGCAAGTGATGCGACTTCTCCCCCAGCGGTTTTTTTAAGAAATCGGCATATATTGCGGTAATCTCCGGATTTTCATGTGATTTTCGTATCGCTTTATGATCGTCATCGTAATAAATAGATTCAGCACGTTTTTCACGTGTTTCCGCGTTGGTGGGAATGGGTTGTCCACCACCGCCAAGGCAACCTCCCGGGCATGTCATCACTTCAATAAACACGTAGGGTGAAGTGCCGTTTTTAATCTGTTCCAACAAAATTCCGGCGTTTTTGAGTGTATGGGCGACAGCTACCTTAATAACCGTTCCGTTCAAATTTACGTCCGCCTCTTTTATTCCTTGGAAACCCCGTACAGAAGTAAAATTGACGTCATGTAGTGTTTTACCGGTATACACCTCATAAGCTGTCCTCAGTGCCGCTTCCATCACCCCTCCGGTAGCACCAAATATTACGGCGGCACCGGTTGATTCACCCAACGGGCTGTCGAACCGTTCTTCCGGGAGACTGGAAAAATTTACCCCCGACTCACTGAACATACGTGCCAGCTCGCGAGTGGTAAGCGAAAAATCCACATCAAAAAAATGCTCCTCATCTTTCAGTTTAAGTTTCTCTTTCCAGTAATGGAATGCTCCGTCCATTTCAGGACGTTTTGCCTCATACTTCTTGGCTGTACAAGGCATGATGGAAACCACCACGATGTTTCTCGGATCGACTCCCGTTTTTTCGGCATAATAGGTTTTTGCCACAGCGCCAAACATCTGCTGCGGTGATTTACAGGTGGACAGGTGCCTCAACAAACCCGGATAAAAATCCTCGATAAACTTGATCCATCCCGGCGAACAGGAAGTAATCATCGGTAACTCCCCGCCCGTCCTGATGCGGTGAAGCAGCTCATTCCCTTCCTCGATAATGGTAAGGTCGGCAGCGAAATTAGTATCGAACACTTTCGAGAATCCGAGTCGGCGTAATCCGGCAACCATTTGACCTGTAACCAGGCTTCCGTAAGGCATTCCCATAGCCTCTCCTATTCCGACACGCACGGCTGGCGCGGTTTGCACCAGAACAATCTTTCCAGGATCTTGTAAGGCTGCCCAGACTTCGCTTACCGAACTTCTCTCCGTTATAGCTCCTGTGGGGCAGACCAGGGCGCATTGCCCGCAATTTGAACAGGCTACAAGCCCCAACCCCGAATCGAGAAAAGTGGAGATTTTGCTTTTTAATCCCCGTCCCGAAAAATCGATCGCCTTTACTCCCTGCATCTGGCTGCAAACGGCAACGCAACGGCCACACAGGATGCATTTTTCCGGGTCGCGAACCAGCGAAAGCGATGTTTCGTCTTTTACCAGCTGCTCCTTCCGGGTGCGAACGAACCGCCTAGCACTAATCCCTAATGCATGGGTCAGCTCCTGCAATTCGCAGTTTCCGTTCCGGTCACAAATCAAACAATCCTGAGGATGATTGGCCAGCAATAACTCAACATTTACTTTTCTTGCCTGCATGGCCCTCGGGCTGTTCGTAGAAATTTCCATTCCCTCGGTAACCTGGGTGATGCACGAGCGCAATAACGATTTAGCACCTTTCACTTCTACCACACAAACGCCACACGACGCATTTTGCGATACATCTTTCAGGTAACACAGCGTAGGCACCTCTATTCCCACAGAACGGCATGCTTCCAGAATGGTGGCTCCTTCAGCTACCTGAACAGGACGGTTATTGATGTTAATTTCCATAATACAGCTTTTTCAGATTAATATTTCACGTCACACCTCAGGCACCTCTCCACCTCATTGCGGGCCTGCTCACCCGTAAATCCGCAGGAGATCTCGTTGAAATTATTCACCCGGTCTTTCACCGAAAGCCTCCTCGGAACATTCTTCGAGGCGGGTTTTGGATTTGCGGGCACAACGTTTCGATAGTCAAACGGGGGCGAGAGCAGGCAAAACCGGTTTTCACCCGTCAACATCCTGTCCATCGCAGCAGCGGCTTTCTTCGCCATCCCCATTGCCTCTGCCGCTGTTGAGGGGCCGCTTACCGCATCTCCCCCGGCGTAGACTTTCGGATCAGTTGTTTGAAAAGTGAACGGATCAACAACGATTCGCCCGTCCCGGGTAAGCTTCATATTTTTTTCAGCCAGAAATCCGGAATCTACCCGTTCACCGACAGCCAGCACAACAGCATCACACGGAATTTCTTCAAATACTCCGGTGGCAACCGGTTTTTTCCTCCCGGAAGAATCGATGCTTCCACCCGACATCCTTTCAATGTGCAGCGCTTTTACTCTGCCCGATTTATCCGTTATAATCCCGTTGGGAGAAGCCATAAAACGATAGTTGATTTTTTCTTCTTCCGATTCCGATATCTCGACGGCGTTGGCAGGCATATCCCCTTTTTCACGCCGGTAAACGATGGTCACATCCTTTCCCAGGCGTAATAAACTCCGGGCCGTGTCGATGGCCACGTTTCCGGCACCGACAATAGCAACCCGCTCACCCACTTTCGGTGTTTTCCCCACAGCCATCTCTTTCAGAATTGTTGTTCCCGCAAAAACACCTTTTGCATCTTCTCCCGGAATTTTCAAATCAATATTTTTCCATGCACCTATCGCCAAATAAATGACATCGAACTCATTTTTTAACTCTTCCAGGGAAAGGTTGTCTCCCAATAGCTGGTTGAACTTGAATTTCACACCCAGTTTTTTTATCAGCCTGGCCTCCTTCCTCAACACTTCTTTCGGCAAACGATAATGCGGTATGCCGAAACGCGCTACTCCCCCAGCTTCTGACAAAGCCTCGTAAACGGTGATATCATGGCCGAGGCGTACCAGGTAAAAGGCTGCCGTAAGCCCTGCTGGCCCGGCACCTACAATGGCAATTCTTTTTCCGGTAGGAGGAAGTTTTTCTTTAATCAGTTTATGGTAGATCCCGTTCTCTTTCCCTAGCTGGTACATGGTATCAGCCAGGTACCTGTGGATCTCGCCTTGCGAAACCGGCTGGTCCAGCATTTCACGACGGCAACGCATTTGGCAATGGAAGTGACAAATCCTCCCTATTGTTCCCGGCAGGGGATTATCGCGCAGCGTAAGCTCAAAGGCTTCTTCCACACGGTCTTCCTTAATCAGTTCGATGTAACCCGGAATGTTCATGTGCAGCGGACAGCTATTTTCGCACAAAGCCATGAACAGCGACTCGCATGTCCCTGCATGACACCGTTTCTCCCGGATATGCTCTTCGTACTCGTTCCGGAAGTATTTTAACGTGGTCAGAATGGGATTGGGGGCGGTTTGCCCGAGAGCGCAAAGCGACGAATCTTTGATAACACCGCTGAGCAGCTCCAAGACCGTTAAATCGGCGAACGTTCCTTGTCCCCGGGTGATGCGGGTGAGAATAGCCAATGCTTGTGACGCCCCTTCACGACAGGGCGTACATTTTCCGCACGATTCTCCTGCGTTGAACTCCAGAAAATACCGCGCCACGTCAACCATGCAGTTGTCCTGGTCCATCACCACCATTCCTCCCGAACCCATGATGGCTCCAATGCCTGCCAGTGACTCGTAATCCACCGGGGTTGAAAAAAACTCCAACGGGATGCAACCGCCGGAAGGCCCGCCGGTCTGCACGGCTTTTACGCGTTTGGAAGTTCCTGTTCCCTCCCCGATATTGAACACAAATTGCTCCAACCTTGACCCGAGAGGAAGTTCTACCAACCCTGTATTCTTCACTTTTCCCACCAGTGAGAACACTTTTGTTCCTGGGCTTTTTTCCGTCCCCATAGCTGTGAACCATCCGGCACCTTTTTCAATGATGACCGGCACGTTGCACCAGGTTTCCACGTTGTTGATATTGGTGGGTTTTCCGTACAATCCTTTGCTGGCAGGATAAGGCGGACGCGGAAGCGGCCGGCCCGCCTTCCCTTCGATGGAAGCAATCAATGCTGTCTCCTCACCGCAAACGAAGGCTCCGGCCCCTTCAACAATGTCCATCTTGAAACTGAAACCGGTACCCAATATATTTTCACCCATGAGCCCGAGTTGTTCAGCTTGCCCGATAGCCGTCCGAAGCCGCTTTACGGCAAGCGGATATTCTGCCCTCACGTATGCAATGCCCTCACTTGCTCCCATGGCGTAAGCACCTATCAGCATACCTTCGAGCAACATGTGCGGGTCGCTTTCAATTTCGTTACGGTTCATGTACGCGCCCGGATCGCCCTCGTCCGCATTGCAGATAACATATTTCTGCCGGGCATCCTGTTTTTGCATGATTGACCATTTTACTCCCGTAGGGAAACCTGCCCCTCCCCGGCCACGCAACTTCGACGCCATCACTTGCTCTACCACTTCTGCCGGCTCATAAGCCATAACCGCTTTTGCCAGGGCATTGTATCCTCCCACAGCAATATAATCGAAAATGTCTTCGGGGTCGATGAGGCCGGCATGGCGCAACACCACTTTCTTCTGTCCCTTAAAAAAGGGCACCTCATCCCAGTGAGGAATATCTTCGTAACCCTTTCCAAATAGCACCTCCGAAGTCAGGAAATCCCATTCATCAATGCGACACAACAGCTTGTTTTTATACAGCCTGTTTTTATGTAAATTATCAATGATGCGTTTTACATCCTTCACTTCCACTTTACTGTAAACCAGCATAGGCTTGCCCGGCTGATAGAACATCACCATCGGTTCTTCAGCGCAGAAACCGAAACAACCGGCCTGCTTGAGTTTACAATCGAAGTTATTCTCCGACAGCACCTTTTCGAAATGATGATAAACCGTAGCGGCTCCGTTACCGATACCGCAGGTCCCCATTCCAACCAAAATCATGGGAGTCGCCGGCAGGATCCTTTCCTTGTGCTGTTTTCTTAAGGTTTCAATTTCAGACGGTTTCATAGCCGTGGGGTGTATTTGCTCAGGATTTTCATTAATTTCCGGGAATTCACGTTACTGTAAATAACATTGTCTATGGCTACGACGGGCGATTGTGCGCATTGTCCGAAACAGGCCACCGTCCTTATCGTAAACATGTTATCGGGAGTAGTGAAAGATGATTCAGTATCGTCACCAGTACGTTTAATACCTAAAATTTTTCCGATATCATCCAGCAAGGCTTTTGAACCTTTTGTGTGACACGCTGTACCGCGACAAACGACAATCGAATGCTTGCCTTGAGGTTTTAAATTAAAGAAGGAATAAAACGTGGCTACACTGTAGACCTGTGTATAAGGCACCTTCAGTTTTTTCGATATTTCGGCCAGCGTTTCACCCGGAAGATAGTTCAGGGGATTTTTCTCCTGTGCTTCTTCCAACGTGGTGAGCAACATACCAGGCTTTCCGTGGTATTTTTCGATGATTTCATCGAGAATTTCCCCCGTAACGGGAGCGTTTATCAGTGTTTCCATACCCGCATTTTTTATTAAACAAAATCAACCTTTAAGACTTGTAAGAGATTAACAGTCATTCGACTAAACACACATTTCATCTTTTACAAATGTAGTGTATTTTCTTTGTAATTAAAGAAATATTTCTTTAATTATTTACACCTGTTTTCTATTTGGAATAATTCTACATAAAACGCCCGTTGCCTATTGTTAAATAACAGCTGGAATAATTACTTCCTGCTACCTCAAGCGGACTACCCCACACTGCCTTTTTTCGAAAGAAGGAAAATTAGCTGAAAATCAATTTTTTCATGCCTTGCATCAACGAAAAAAGCGACATCAAACGGAAAGTATGCGATATATTTTGTACTTTTGTGGAGTTTTTGCGAAACTCGAAAAAATAAAACAAAATGCATCATTTAGAGCTTAGTGAACAGGAGATAATCCGCAGACAAAGTTTAAACGAATTAAGAAATTTAGGAATTGAACCCTACCCCGCAGCGCTTTACGAAGTAAACGCTTATTCCACCGATATAAAAGAAGAATTCAACGATGAGGAGAAACGCCCGGTAAGCATAGCAGGGCGCATCATGAACCGCCGCATTATGGGCAAAGCGTCCTTCATCGAACTACAAGACTCAAAGGGAAGAATTCAAGTCTACATCACACGCGACGATATCTGTCCCGGAGAAGACAAAGAACTTTATAATACTGTTTTCAAAAAACTGCTCGATATTGGCGATTTCATCGGAATTACCGGATTTGTTTTCCGCACCCAGATGGGCGAAATTTCTGTGCATGCCGAATCGCTGACCGTGCTGGCCAAATCGCTGAAGCCGCTTCCTGTAGTGAAGATGAAAGACGGCGTGGCCTACGACAAGTTCAACGACCCCGAACTTCGTTACCGTCAACGCTACGTGGATCTGGTGGTAAACGACGAAGTAAAAGATATTTTCATCAAGCGCACCCGTATTTTTAATGCCATGCGCGAGTTCATCAACAAATTTGGCTACCTGGAAGTGGATACTCCCGTTTTGCAGAGTATCCCCGGTGGTGCCGCCGCCCGCCCCTTTATCACGCACCACAATGCTCTGGATATTGATTTGTATTTACGCATTGCCAATGAGCTTTACCTGAAACGGTTGATCGTAGGTGGCTTTGAAGGTGTTTACGAGTTTTCACGAGACTTCCGCAATGAAGGAATGGACCGGACGCACAACCCGGAGTTTACGGTAATGGAGATCTACGTCTCCTACAAGGATTACAAGTGGATGATGGAGTTTACCGAACAAATGCTGGAACAGATCGCCACGAAGGTGCTGGGAACAACAAAGACAACCATCGGCGACAAGGAAATCGATTTTAAAGCGCCATATCCACGCGTCACCATGATCGACGCCATTAAGGAACATACCGGAATGGATATCACCGGAATGGATGAGGCACAATTGCGCGAAGTTTGCAGGAAGCTGAACATCGAGGTAGACGAAACCATGGGTAAAGGGAAACTGATCGATGAAATCTTCGGCGAGAAGTGCGAGGGAAATTACATTCAACCGACATTCATCATCGATTATCCCATCGAAATGTCCCCTTTGTGTAAACGCCACCGGGCTAATCCGGAGCTTACCGAACGCTTCGAACTGATGGTGAACGGTAAAGAACTGGCAAACGCCTACTCGGAGTTGAACGATCCGATTGACCAGCGCGAACGCTTTGAAGAACAGCTCCGCCTGTCGGAAAAGGGCGACGACGAAGCCATGTTTATCGACCAGGATTTTCTGCGCGCCCTGGAATACGGCATGCCACCTACATCGGGGATGGGTATAGGTATGGACAGGCTTACGATGCTGCTCACCGGACAAACCACCATTCAGGAAGTACTCCTTTTCCCGCAAATGCGTCCCGAGAAAAAAACCAAGAAGGATTCAACGTCCAAATATGTTGAAACTGGAATCCCGGAAGCGTGGGTTGCTGTATTGCAGAAAGCGGGTTACAATGAAGTGAAGAGCCTTACAGACGTAAATCCCAACAAGCTGCACCAGGAAATTTGCGGGTTGAACAAGAAATTCAAGATGGAGTTGAACAACCCGTCGGTGGAAGATGTTAAATCCTGGGTGGAGAACGCAAAAAAAAACGAATCACTTAACGCACAATGAGTTCACTCGGAAAAATTGCTATTCTTGGCGGTGGCACGTGGGCTACGGCTCTGGCAAAAATCGTGCTGATGAATGAAAAGCACATCAATTGGTTTATCCGTCGCGACGATCAGATTGAAGGATTTTACAAACTCGGCCGCAACCCCAGTTACCTGACAAACGTAAAATTCAACCTGGCCCAGATTACGTTCTATTCGAACATAGAAAAAGCAATCAAAGACTCTGACACCATCATCATTGCTATCCCCTCTCCCTATGTGAAGCAATATATGCGAAAAATATGGATGAGCAGTACACTAAAGGGGAAATTTGTGGTCTCTGCCGTCAAAGGCATGATACCGAACGACAATATTGTGGTAAGCGAATACCTGATGAGTAATTTTAAAATCCCGCGGGAAAACATCGGGGTGATATCCGGCCCCTGTCACGCCGAGGAGGTCGCGCTTGAACGGCTCTCGTTCCTGACCGTTGCCAGCTACGATACCGAGAAAGCAAAAATGCTTTCGGAAGCCATACGTTCGCGCATTATGAACACCTCCATATCGGATGATGTGGTAGGGATTGAACTGGCTGCCGTCCTTAAAAATATTTATGCCATTATTTCGGGGGTTTGTTCCGGATTGCAATACGGCGATAATTTTCAGGCGGTGCTGATGACCCAATGCGCCAAAGAGATGAAAACCTTTCTCGATGCCATCGTACCCATGGACAGGTGCATTTGTGAACAGCATTATTTAGGAGATATGCTGGTCACGGGATATTCGCAGTTCAGCCGTAACAGGACGTTGGGGACGATGATCGGAAAAGGATATTCCGTAAAAACGGCGCAACTGGAAATGGAAATGATTGCCGAAGGTTATTACGGCGCCAAATGCATTCAGGAGATGAACAATCACTTCAAAGTGAAAATACCTATTGCACAAACGGTTTACGAAATTCTGTACGAAAAGCTTCGTCCTCAGGCCGCAATTAACGAATTGATCAAAAATTTTTAACAACAGATACAACATGGATACAATAAAACTGGTCATCAATCATGTATATGATTTCGTGTCCGAAAAAGAAATCCTGCAACAGGCAGATAATGCAACTGCGGCCAATAAGGCGTTGCACGACGGGACACGTGCAGGAAACGATTTTCTGGGTTGGGTAAACCTCCCTTCATCAGTTACCGAAGACTTCATCCGGGATATCGAAGATACCGCAACGGCGCTCCGCACCCGGTGCGATGTGGTAGTGGTGGTGGGTATCGGCGGAAGTTACCTGGGAGCCAAGGCCGTTATCGACGCACTCTCCAATTCTTTTGACTGGCTGCAGCACGAAAGAAAAGATCCGGTTATCCTGTACGCGGGAAACAACATCGGGGAAGATTATCTCCACGAACTTACGGAGTACCTCAAAAAAAGACAATTCGGGATTATCAACATATCCAAGTCGGGCACGACTACAGAGCCAGCCATCGCATTCAGGCTACTCAAGGATTTGCTTGTCGGAAAAGTGGGTAAGGAGGAAGCATGCAGAAGAATAGTGGCCATTACCGATGCATCGAAAGGAGCCTTGCGTACGTTGGCCGGTACCGAAGGCTATAAAACTTTTGTTATCCCCGATGATGTGGGCGGACGCTACTCCGTACTTACCCCCGTTGGTTTACTGCCCATCGCCGTGGCAGGTATAAACATCCGCGAACTCCTTCGGGGCGCCAAAGATATGGAAGAAGCCACCGGAGCCAACACCTCGTACGAAGTTAACCTGCCCGCCATTTACGCAGCCATCCGCAACGAACTTTACCGGAAAGGAAAGAAGATTGAGATCCTGGCAAACTACAACCCGAAATTGCACTATTTCGCCGAATGGTGGAAACAGCTTTATGGGGAGAGTGAAGGCAAGGAAGGCAAAGGCATATTCCCGGCCGCAGTGGATTTCACTACCGATTTACACTCGATGGGACAATGGATCCAGGAAGGTGAACGCACGATCTTCGAAACGGTTTTATCCGTAAAGGAACCCAAAGAAAATGTCAAAATTCCACACGATGAAGCCAACCTCGATGGGCTTAACTTCCTGAAAGGAAAACGGGTGGACGAAGTAAATAAAATGGCCGAGCTGGGCACGCTTATCGCCCACGTGGATGGTGGCGTCCCCAATATCCTCATCGAAATTCCAAAATTATCGGAATATTACATCGGCCAGCTCATCTATTTCTTTGAAAAAGCCTGCGGGATCAGCGGCTACATGCTTGATGTAAACCCATTTAACCAACCCGGTGTGGAAGCCTACAAGCGAAACATGTTTGCACTGCTGGAAAAACCCGGGTACGAAGCAGAAACCAAAGCGATAAAAGAGAGATTATAAACATCAAACGACAAAAACAGATAAATCGCTCGACCGCTTTTGGCGGTCTTGCGATTTTTTAATTATATGAAGGAACAATTTCAAAAATACTTAAAAGCGAACAGCCACATCCGGTTTGACCTGAAAGCTATCCTGTTCGATATGGACGGCGTGCTCTACAATTCCATGCCGGCTCACGCAAAATCGTGGCAGCAAACAGTGGAAGAGCTGGGTCTGAAAACCAATCCTGAAGAGTTTTACCTGCACGAAGGCAGAACCGGAGCATCCACGATCCACATTATTTTTCAACGTAATTTTGGCAGGGATGCAACGGAGGAAGAAATTCAAGCAATCTACGAAAGAAAAAGCGAACTATTCGTGAAATACAATACGGGTGAGACTATCCCCAAAGCCAGGGAAGTTCTCGATTTCGTAAAATCCAACGGATTAAGACCTGTTCTGGTGACGGGATCGGGACAACCTTCGTTGCTGGACAGGCTGGACCATGACTTTCCAGGTATTTTCACCCCTGAGACAATGGTCACGGCTTTCGATGTGAAAATCGGAAAACCACACCCCGAACCTTTCTTGATGGGGCTGCAGAAAGGGGGGAACCTGATACCCAACCAGGCATTGGTAGTTGAGAATGCCCCTTTGGGTACGGAAGCTGCAACCAAGGCCGGGATTTTCACCATTGGGGTCAATACAGGGCCACTCCACGATAACATCCTGAAAGATGCCGGAGCAAATTTGGTTTTTCATTCCATGCAGGAACTATTGAACAAGTTCCCCGAGATTCTGGAAATAACCTCCTTAATCTGAAGCGGTTTTATTCCATTTCGCGAAAAATAGCTAAATTTGTGCAATTTACAACGTAAACGGGAAACGACTATGAAAATCAACGAGTACGGTTTTGTCAGGGTGGCAGCGGCATCTCCCAAGGTGAAAGTGGCCGACTGCGATTACAATGTTTCGGAAATCAAATCGATGATCGATGTTGCCGAAAAAGAGAACGTCCAAATCGTATGCTTTCCAGAACTAAGCATAACCTCGTATACATGCGGCGACCTGTTCTTTCAGGCCGCTTTGCAGCAAAAGGCCGTTGAAGCACTGCTCGAGCTGGCCAGCTTCATAAAGAAGAAGCCTTCGCTCATCGCCATTGTGGGGCTTCCGTTGCTGCTAAAAAACAGCTTGTACAATGTGGCTGCGGTTATTTCACACGAAGGGGTATTGGGTTTTGTCCCCAAAACGTATATTCCCAACAACAACGAGTTTTACGAAAAACGATGGTTTGCGGGAAGCCGTGACCTGAACGATTTTTTTGTCGAGATCAACGGGGAAAGCATACCTGTCTCTTCCGACGGGATGATTTTTCACACGCCGTTCGCGTCTTTCGGAATCGAGATCTGTGAAGACCTTTGGATGCCAGTGCCCCCTTCTTCGAAACTGGCGATGCAGGGTGCCGACATCATCTTCAACCTTTCCGCCAGCAACGAGCTGGTAGGCAAAAACGCGTACCGGAAATCATTGGTTTTACAGCAGTCGGGGCGTTGCAATGCCGCGTATGTCTATGCTTCTGCCGGATGCGGAGAGTCATCCACCGATCTGGTTTTTTCCGGTGCGGCAACCATTGCTGAAAACGCCACGCTTCTTGCCGAAGGGAAACGTTTCTCCCTGGATAACGAGATGATCATTTCCGACATCGATGTCGTGGCTTTACGAGGCGACCGGCTAAAGAACAGCAATTTCATCCCTCCACAGGAGGAGTCTGTTTCAGAGATTGAATGTGCGCTGGAAGCGGTTTCTACGGGAAAATGGTACCGGAAGTTCAACCCGTATCCCTTCATCCCGTCACCGGAAAAAGAAGATGAGTATTTAAGCGAGGTTTTCAACATACAAACGGCGGGGCTAGCAAAACGATTACAACACACAGGAATCAAGACAGTAACTATGGGTATTTCGGGCGGACTGGATTCTACGCTGGCACTGCTGGTTACTACAAAAACCTTTGATTTTCTCGGACTTCCACGCGAAAATATAATCGGGATCACCATGCCCGGATTTGGAACAACCGGCAGAACTTATAATAATGCTGTGGAATTAATGAAATCAGTTGGAGTAACGGTAAAAGAAATCCCGATTGTCAATGCCGTTACCCAACACCTGAAAGATATTGAACACGATATCAACCTTCACGATATCACCTACGAAAATGCCCAGGCGCGCGAACGAACACAAATTTTGATGGATTATGCCAATAAAATCAATGGTTTGGTGGTGGGAACCGGAAATTTATCGGAACTGGCGTTGGGTTGGGCAACCTACAACGGCGACCACATGTCGATGTACGGAGTAAACGCAAGCGTTCCAAAGACATTGGTTAAGACGCTGGTACGCTGGATTGCCGACACGCAGATGGGCGACCAACCCCGGAAAATTCTTCATGACATCCTCGACACGCCCTTCAGTCCGGAACTGCTTCCGGCAGACAAAGAGGGGAAAATTGCCCAAAAGACCGAGCATTTCATCGGCCCATACGAACTACACGACTTTTTCCTGCACCGGATGCTTCGTTACGGAGATTCCCCCAAACGAATCTATTTCATCGCACAACAGGCATTCGTCAACCAATATTCCCCGGAAGAGATCCTGAAATGGCTGAAAGTTTTCTATAAACGTTTTTTTGCCCAGCAATTCAAGCGTTCCTGTATGCCGGACGGCCCCAAAGTGGGCTCTGTCAATCTCTCTCCCCGCGGCGACTGGCGGATGCCGAGCGATGCCGTGGTAAACGTATGGTTAAAAGAACTCGAGAATTAATACCATCCGCATGAAAGAATTAATACAATTATTTAAGAACTATACTGGAAAGTCGGCTCCCCAAATAGATCCCCTACCTTCGTCAGGATCCAACCGCAGGTATTACCGGTTAAAGCAGGATGAAATATCTGTTGTAGGGGTATACGGACAATCCAAAGAGGAGAATCACGCTTTTATCGAACTCTCGCGCCATTTTCACAAACAGCGGCTAAATACCCCCCGGGTGCTCGCTGTTTCCGGTGATGAAATGTTTTACATCCAGGAAGATTTGGGAGACAGCGTACTTTTCGATGCGCTGAAAGCCGGGCGACTGACGGGCGTGTTCAGTACGGAAGAAAAGGAGATACTGCACAAGACCATTGCCCTGTTGGCCGATTTTCAGGTGCTGGGGGCTAAAGATCTCGATTTCAGCGTGTGTTATCCCCAGGCCGAATTCAATCACCGTTCGGTACACTGGGATTTAAATTACTTCAAGTACAACTTCCTAAAAACCACCGGTATGGAATTCCAGGAAGATCTTCTGGAAAACGATTTTGATAAACTATCCCAACACCTGCTTCAGGACGAGTCGGACACGTTTTTGTACCGTGACTTCCAGTCGCGCAACGTGATGCTTGTTGACGGCCGTCCTTACTTCATAGACTACCAGGGAGGGAGAAAAGGTCCAGTGCACTATGATGTGGCTTCGTTTTTGTGGCAGGCAAAAGCCAATTTCCCGGATGACCTGCGCGATGAACTCATCAAGACATACATCGCTTCAGTCAAAAAGTACAGGGAGGTAGATGAAGCCGAATTCATAGAAAAGCTCCGGCTGTTCGTACTGTTCCGCACGTTGCAGGTCCTTGGCGCCTATGGATTCAGGGGGTATTTCGAAAAGAAGCCACACTTTATCCAGAGTATTCCGTTCGCGCTCAACAACCTTCGGGAGCTACTCAAGGGTGGTTTCAACGAATATCCCTATCTGACCGGAATGCTGAACGAGATGGTCGGCCTGAAACAGTTTGCCGACACTCAAAAACGCGAACTCGAGGTACGGGTATTCAGCTTCGCATACAAAAAAGGAATCCCCAACGATGTATCGGGAAACGGCGGCGGGTATGTGTTCGATTGCCGTGCGATAAACAATCCCGGGAAGTACGAACGGTTCAGCCATTTCACGGGACTGGACGAAGAGGTCATTAAGTTTCTGGAGGAGGATGGCGAAATGGAACTGTTTTTAGACAACATTTACCCGCTGGTCGACAGCCACGTGAAACGATATATGGAAAGGAACTTCACTAGCCTCATGGTCTCGTTCGGCTGCACAGGCGGACAACACCGGTCGGTTTACGCCGCACAGAGAATGGCGGAACATATCTCAAAAAAATTCGGAATCAAAGTGTCTCTCGTTCACCGGGAGCAGAACCTGGAACAGGAGTTTAGAAAGAAATAGCCTTAACCTCAAATCCCAAAACCCGGAGACCTCTCAATGAAAGCAATGATTTTTGCTGCCGGACTCGGCACGAGGCTTAAGCCCCTGACGGATACCATGCCCAAAGCGTTGGTTCCCGTAGCGGGAAAACCGTTGTTGTGGCATACGATACAGAAATTGAAAGCAGCCGGCTTTGATGAAATCATCATCAACGTTCATCATTTTGCAGGACAAATCAGGCAATATATACAGGATAACAACCGTTTCGGCATTCGTATCGAGTTCTCCGATGAAACCCAGGCGCTTCTCGATACCGGAGGCGGCATCAAAAAGGCCTCGTGGTTTTTCGACGATGAAAAGCCGTTTTTAATTCACAACGTGGACATTCTTTCGGATATCGATTTACAAAACCTTTACCATTTTCACACCAATAGCAATTCTGTTGCTACGCTTGTCGTGAGCGAACGGAAAACATCGCGGTATCTCCTTTTCGACAAAAACAATCATTTAGCCGGATGGATAAATGAAAAGTCAGGAGAAACAAAATCACCATTTTCTGATTTCAATGCTGATCACTACAAGAAACTTGCATTCTCGGGAATCCATATCCTACACCCTTCCATCCTTAGCTATATGCAAGATTTCCCGGACAAATTTTCCATTATCGATTTCTATTTGTCAGTGTGCAAGAGAGAGAGAGTAAAGACATTCATTCCTAAGGACTTGCAATTAATTGATGTGGGAAAACCAGGTTCTTTATCAAATGCGGAGAAATTGTTTTTCTGACACAACAGTTCCTTTTTATCAAAGTTTTTAGCTAAATTAACTTAAAAAAACATTTTCCTAATCCTAAAATACACAATTCCCCACAATAACATCCGTATTTAGTTAAATATCGACTATTTAATTAATTTTTTTATTTTTAGGTTTGCTTTTTACAAATATATAACTTTAATTTGCATAATATAATTAAACATTTACTGTCTAAACAATATATTACACATTAATTTCGTTTAGAACAAAAGTAAAAGATTTAACATTCTATAATTAACAAGGGGAAAGGATTCTCTTTGTCAAATATTATAAAGAGAATTTCGTTGCTTAAGTTACATAAGAACAAAGAAGTTGATTTCCTATTTCTGTCCAATATAAAAACAATGAAAATTTTTATCGTAAAACGTAACATTTTAATTATATACTATGAACATCTATTCACGCAGAAAATTTTTAAAAACGGCGGCAGCAAGTGCTGCCGGGTTGACCATCGTACCTGACAGCATATTAGGTAAATCTTTTGGCCATATGGCTCCCAGCGACAAGCTCAATATTGCGGGTGTTGGCGTTGGGGGTATGGGGCGCCGCAACCTGGCCAACATGAAAACGGAGAACATCATAGCCCTTTGCGACGTGGACTGGAAATATGCCGCAAAGACATTCGGCGATCATCCAAAGGCCAGGCAGTTTAAAGACTGGCGGGAAATGTTCGACAAGATGGGGAACTCCATCGATGCCATCCTGGTGGCGACACCCGACCACACCCACGCGGGCGTGGCCGCCCACGCCATCACCCTGGGGAAGCACACTTATGTACAAAAACCGCTGACACACAGCGTGTATGAATCCAGGCTGCTGACCAGGCTGGCTAAAAAATACAAGGTTGCCACCCAGATGGGCAACCAGGGCAACTCCTTCGACTGGTGCAGACAAGTGGCAGAGTGGGTAAAGTCAGGTGTCATCGGGGATGTCCACGAAGCCCACTGCTGGACGGACCGCCCCATCTGGCCGCAAGGGCTGGCAGAGCCCAAGGGAGGTATCCCCGTTCCGGCGGCTCTCGACTGGGACCTGTTCATCGGTCCGGCCGCAAGACGGCCCTACGACCCGGCATACACCCCGTGGAACTGGCGGGGATTCTGGGATTTCGGCACAGGCGCCCTGGGAGACATGGCCTGCCACATCATGGACCCGCTCTACTGGGCACTCGACTTGAAATACCCCTCTTCGGTAGAAGGCAGCTCCACGCTTTCCAACCTCTATTCACCGCCGCAGGCACAGAAGGTAACCTATAAATTCCCGGCAAGGCCTCCCAAAGGCAATGTAAACATGCCGGAGCTCACCGTTTACTGGTATGATGGCGGTCTGGTTCCCGACCGTCCCAAGGAACTGAAAGACGGAGAGATGATGGGCGATTCAAACGGCGGCATCATACTGGTGGGAACCAAAGGAAAGATCATGACCGGATGTTACGGCATGAACCCGACGCTCCTGCCGACCTCCCTGATGGCAGACTTCAAAGAGCCGGAGCCCACCATTCCCAGGGTTAAGGGAGGAAACGGGAATATTTGGGCTACCGATGCCCACGAGCAAGACTGGATAAGGGCATGCAAGGAGTCTCCAAATAACCGGAAAGAGTCCTCGTCCAACTTCCAGTTCTCGGGGCCGTTTAATGAAATGGTCGTAATGGGCGTACTGGCAACCAGGCTCTCCGGGCTGCACGGCCTGCACCGGGAACTGAAGTGGGATGGAGAGAATATGAAGTTCACCAATATTTCCCCGACCGACAAGATAAAGATTGTGACGGTGGATGAGTATGCGGTGATAGACGGGGACCCGAAGTTCGACCGCAGGTTTGCCGAATTCAACGCCCTGGAGATGGCCAATGAGTGGATTAGGCATACATACCAAAACGGGTTCACGCTGCCGGAAATGCCAAACATTTGAGAATTAATGAAAAAACGATAGTGCTCCGGGGACCGGATGCACTATCGTTATAAAACAAACCGTATGAAAATTAAAAAATTGCTGTTTTTTCTTTTGGCCGGCTGCCTGTCGGCTTGCGTTGCTTCATCCAAGACGGAAACCAAAGCGGAAAAGCAAGGCTGGAGACTTTCCATGCAATCCTACACCTTCCACCTGTTTTCCGTGGTGGAATCATTGGAGAAGACCCGGGAACTGGGACTGCATTACATTGAAATCTATCCCGGACAAAAGATGGGAGAAGGGTTTGGCGATGCTGTTTTCGGTTATGGCCTGACTACGGAGCAACAAGAACAATTGAGGGAGCTGGCCGCATCCAGGGAGGTAAAAATCGTATCTTCCGGTGTCTGGACTTCCTCGCGCGATGAATGGGAGAAGGTTTTCTCGTTTGCCAAAGATATGGGAATGGAATTCATCAGCGCCGAGCCGGCACGCGAGGACTGGGATATCGTGGAACTCTTTGCCAAAGAATATGGCATAAAGGTAGCCACCCACAATCATCCGAACGGGGACTCCTATTGGAAACCTGAACTTTTGCTGGAGTACATCGGACAAAGAGATCCGCTATTGGGATCAAGCGCCGATGTAGGCCATTTCAAGAGAATGGGAATCGATCCGATACCGGCGCTGGGGCAACTGGAGGGAAGGCTCATGGCCATGCACTTTAAGGACATTGCCCCTGAAGGGCCGGAGGGAGTCCTGGAAGATGTGGTCTGGGGAACCGGAGTGTTGAATGTGAAGGGAATGCTGGAAGAGTTGAAGCGTCAGGACTTCAGCGGGTATTTCACCATCGAGTATGAAGCGAACTGGGAAAACAACCTGCCGGAAATCAGGCAGTCCATTGACTATTTTAATGAAATTGCCGAAGAAATATTATAAACATGCAGGTTGCACATAATTATTCCAGGAGTTGTAAGCAGAACACACGTACAGGCGCAATAAAAACTGTTCAGTGACATTATTACAATTATTAATAAGTAGAAGACAAATGAAAAACAATCAAGTATTATTTTCGCTAATGAACAAAACTACAAAGGGTTTGTTCATTATCCTATTTTTCTTTACTCCAGTGCTTGCAAACGCTCAGCAAAGTATAGCGGGTAAGGTAGTGGACACAAAAGGTGAAGCCCTCATCGGTGTCAATGTCATCATTAAAAAAACAGATCAGGGTACTGTTACCGATGTGAATGGAGAGTTCAGACTGACAGTAAACGATCCTGAGGTCATTTTGGAATTTTCCTATGTAGGCTTCAAAACCCAGGAAGTTCCCTTACTTAAAAGAAGTTATCTAAACATAACACTGGAGGAAGACACAGAACTTCTGGAAGAAGTTGTAGTAGTGGGCTACGGAACTCAAAAAAAGATTAACCTGACAGGTTCCGTACAAAACGTAAGCAGTGATGATCTGGTAAAAAGAAATGTATCCAACACTTCAATTGCTTTGCAGGGAATGATTCCAGGAGTATCAGTAGTAACCACTTCCGGCCGCCCCGGCTACGACGGAGCAGGGATAAAAATAAGGGGTACAGGTTCGCTAAACTCATCCTCCAACCCGCTTATATTAATAGATGGGGTTATTGCTGATGCCTATGGATTAAACTTTATCGACATGAACAGCATTGAGTCCATCTCTGTGTTAAAGGATGCTGCTTCTGCCTCCATTTACGGATCACGGGCATCGAACGGGGTTATCCTGATTACTACGAAAAGGGCAAAAGAGAACAAGTTGAACATCTCATACAGTGGGTACGCAGGCATAAACACTCCTACTGCCATTCCCGAACCATTATCGGCGGTGGAATACATGAGAGCCATCAATGTGGCAAGAGCAAATGCCAATATCGATCCTCAATATCCGGAAGAGCTCATAAAGGAATATGAAACATTAGGACCCGATAACATCAACCGATACGATACCGACTGGAAAAAAGAAATCATCGAACAGAATGCGCTCACACACAATAATTCTCTCAGCATCAGTGGAGGATCTGAAAAGATTAGGGTATTTGCGAACCTCGGTAACTTTTATCAGGATGGAAACATTGCCAACAACAATTACCGAAGAATGACCATGCGTCTCAATACGGATGTCCAGATTACCTCTTGGCTCAAAAGCGGCGTAGACGTAAATATACGTCAGTCCAAAACGGTCCAGCCGGCATATGATTCCCCGGAAAGTATTATCAATAAAGCCACCACTTTTGTACCGGTATTCTCCGGCATCAATAACGACGGAACATGGGGTTACGGCCAGAATGGTGACAACCCCATTGCATCAGCAAAGGTATCGGGTATAAATACATCTGTAACCCCTGAGTTGGGATTGAAAGGTTTTGTCCAGATAACTCCCCTGGAAGGGTTGGATCTTCTTACCAGCTATAGCAGCCGAAAAATTGAAGGAAAGTCGGACTATTTCCTGAAACCATACGATACCTATGAAGGAGGTATGTATAAAACTACTTATCCTCCCGATGGAACCACTAAATACGAAGGTTGGAGCCAGACAATCACCAACCAGTTCAATCTTCAGGGTTCTTACGCAAAACAGATCAAAAGTCATTCGTTCAACATTCTGGCAGGTGTACAATCTGAAGAAATATCGAGCAGATCGTTTTCTGCCACAAGGAAAAAATACGAGTTTGATGGCTTCGAAGACCTAAATCACGGGGACAATGCTACAGCAACGAACAGCGGCAGCCATTGGGACTGGGCAATGTTATCCTACTTTGGACGTATCAATTATAACTACCAAGAGCGTTACCTTTTGGAGTTGAACGGGCGATTCGATGCATCATCACGTTTCATGAAAGGTTACAGGTGGGGGTTCTTCCCTTCTGCATCCGTTGGGTGGAGAATCTCGGAAGAGGGTTTCTTTGATCAGCTGAAAGAAACAATAGACAACTTCAAACTAAGGGCTTCTTACGGCACATTAGGAAATCAGGATATATACAGCTACTTCCCATACGCAGCCACTATCTCCCCGGGATATGGCTATTGGTTCAACAAAGAACTGGGCTCGGGTGCTACACAAACACAGGTAGCCAACGAAAAGATCTCATGGGAAAAGTCAACTCAAATGAATATAGGTGTTGACCTGGGCTTCTTTTCGTCTAAGCTTACCACCACCTTCGATTACTATGTAAGAAACATCAACGATATGTTACAACAATTTCCGATCCCGGTATTTGTGGGACTCTCTTCTCCTTGGGAAAACGCAGGATCAATGAGAAACAACGGTTGGGATTTGAATGTAACGTGGAGAGATAAAATCGGAAATCTAAATTACAACATTACGGCCAACCTGTCAGATGTTAAAAACACCATCACAAACCTTTATGGCAAAGAATATATCGGAACTCAAATAACCAGAGAAGGAGATCCTTTGGGATCGTGGTATGGATTCGAATCTGATGGATATTTCCAGACGCAGGAAGAAATAGACAATGCTGCTGTATATGGGGAAAAGAAGAACATCAGACCGGGATATATTCGGTACAAAGATCTGAACGGCCCGGAAGGAGTGCCCGACGGGGTAATTAACGACCTAGACCGCACCATTATAGGAAATCCTGCACCCAGGTATGAATACAGCTTAAACATCGGGGCAGACTGGAAAGGGCTTGATATCAATATTTTCTTCCAGGGTGTGGGGAAAAGGGATCTTTTCTACTCAGGTTATGGTGTACGCCCGTTTTATGTAGGACGTTCAATGTTTAAAAATCAACTTGATTACTGGAGTGAAGATAACAGAGATGCCAAATTCCCTATTTTACTAATTGACGGATCAGGAAATAACCCGAACAATATTATTTCCGATTTTTGGGTAAAGAGCGGGGCATATCTGCGACTAAAAAATGTGGTACTGGGATATACCCTTCCGAAACAAATCTCTAATAAGTGGAGTATGAACAAAGTTCGCTTCTTCGTAAGCGGCCAGAATCTGCTGACCTTCTCTAACGCCTATGAAGGATACGATCCTGAGAACTCAGTCTCCGGAGGTAGTTTTTATCCTCTTATGAGGACCATGACTGTTGGTGTGGATATTAATTTTTAAAAGAATACAAAAATGAAAAAAATAATTGGAAAAATCTTCGTCCTCATCTTTACATTTTTTCTGATCACATCATGTGAAGATTTCTTGGATAGGGAACCTAATAATTATTCATCCGCCGGATTCTACAAGTCGGAACCGGCTGTTAAAGACGGCGTGTCGGGTATATACAATGCCATAACCTTTACCCTTGCCTACAACCTTCCATTCAACATTATGCTTGACCACTGGACAGGCATGGCCATGGAACGCGCTGAAAATAATACGATTGGCGCAGGCGGAGCCCTGAATCCTGACAATGGAAGCGTATTGAGTTGGTGGAGCAATCTTTATGCGATTATTGCACGCGCAAACTCTGTTTTAAAAGGCTCTGAACCTTACCTGGATTTATTGCAGGGAAAATCGAAACAGTATTTGGCTGAAGCAAGGGTTTTGCGGGCATTTGCCTATTACAACCTCATTGCCACATATGGCAATGTACCTTTTTTCACCGAACCAGTAACGGTTGAACAGTATAACAGTCCCGCAGAAGACAAAAAAATTATTCTCGATTTTATTCTGTCCGAAATGGATCTTGCTGTCAATGATTTGCCATGGATCGCAGCTGAGCGGGGACGTGTCGACAAAGCTGTTGCTTACGGACTTAAAGCGCGTGCTGCACTGCTGGGAGGAAGCCTCAATTATGGCGGTAAATCGGTTGATTATTTCAGAATCTCGGCCAATGCTGCTAATGAGGTAATAGGACAGAGAGGGTTGGCAGTAAACTATGACGATCTCTTTAACCTGACAGGACAAGAAAAAGCAGATGTACGGAACGAGACCTTGTTTGAACTGATGTATTCCAATCAGGGTAACAAAAAATTTCATATGATTGGGTTCGGCCAGGTTTCCAGAAATTACGGACAAACGGGAAGGCATCCTTCGCAGATGTTGGCAGATACGTATGAGTGTGTTGATGGAAAAAGGATTGATGAATCACCCCTCTATGATCCAAAAGACCCTTCAAAGAACCGGGATCCTCGTTTCTCCTCTACTCTTTGGATGCACGGCGATACAGTTATAGGTAACACCAAAGGGACTGATGCAGGTAGAATAATGTTCATTGCCGATGTCTACAACCCTACTACAAAATTTTATAACTTCAGCACCGGAGTATGGGAAGAGAAAACCAATGCTGATATTAACAGTGGAGCTGCATGGACTAGCTTTGCTAATGCCGGCTTAGGATATATGTGGAAGAAGTTCAGCAATGAGAAGGTTGAAGCCATCAACACTCAGACATGCAATGTTCCGGTAATGAGATATGCAGAGATTCTCCTCACCTATGCTGAAGCAAAAATTGAACTGAACGAACTCGATAATTCAGTTTATAATGCAATTAACCTAGTTCGTAATCGGTCGCACATGCCAAATGTATCCGCTGATAAAATTGGTGATCAGAATAAAATGAGACAGCTTGTACGTAGGGAGCGTAAGATTGAACTGATCCTGGAAGGATTGCATTTTGTGGATATGCGAAGATGGGGTATTGGCGACCTGGAAAATGAAGGTCCCAGCTACGGCTACCCCCTTGCAACGGAAAAAGATGGAGACGGTTATATTATATCGGGAGGATACCAGGATGTAACATCCGATATGGTACCAAACTTCAGAAAAAGCAGCAGGCACGACTTGAATGACATCGCTGACTATGGTGCTTATAAAGATAAATTGAAAGTGAGGGATCGGAATCGTTTCTGGGATGACCGCTTCTATCTCTTCCCGATTCCTCAGACTGAGATCGACAGAGATCCTGCTTTAGAACAAAATCCTGGATATTAACACAAGAGGATAAGAGGGTGTGTCACCATGTGATCCACCCTCTTAGTATTCATACTTCTGCAGGAGAAAAGCTACTGATTTTAAATTATTTAAAATATGAACATTCTGAGACCTATCTACTTCAGAACAAATCACATAAAGTAGTTCTGCTAATTTTGAAAGGATAATAAAAAAGATTTATGTTAAGAGCACCAATGGCATTTAAAAACCTTCTTTTCCTCCTTATTTTAGCTTTTACAACCGCAGGCTGTAATTACGCCCGGTCTCCGGAGGTGCTTATTGTCGGAGGGGGAACAAGCGGCGTAAGTGCCGGAATATCTTCGGCACGTATGGGAGCACGGACCATGATTATCGAAGAATCAAACTGGCTAGGAGGAATGCTTACAAGCGCAGGGGTAAGTGCTATCGATGGGAACTATAATATGCCGAGCGGCTTCTGGGGAGAGTTCAAAGACTCCCTGACGAGCTATTATGGTAATGCAGAGGCATTAAAAACAGGATGGGTGAGTCATGTTCAATTTGAGCCATCAGTCGGCAACAAGATTCTGCAGCATATCACGGCACAAGAGAAAAACTTGACAGTTCACTTTAAAAGTAAACTAAAATCCATAAAAAAAGGAAACGGTAAGTGGACTGTTATCATTCAAACACCCGGAAAAACACTCATCCTTCATCCCAGGATCATAATAGACGCTACTGAACTGGGAGATGTTGCACTTCAATGTGGGGTAAGATATGATGTAGGGATGGAAAGCCGGAAAGATACCAGGGAAGATGTGGCACCCGAGAAAGCCAATGATGTAATTCAGGATCTAACTTACGTAGCTATACTGAAAGATTACGGCAAAGATGTAACTATTCCGCAACCTGTGGACTACAACCCACATGCATTCGTCTGCTCATGCCAAAACCCGCTTTGTAAAAATCCCAATCCGTTAAACACATTATGGGAGAAAGACAAAATGATCACATATGGCAAACTACCGAATAATAAATACATGATCAACTGGCCCATAGAAGGCAATGATTATTACTTAAACTTAATCGGCAAAGACGAAATAAAGCGTGAAGAAGCCTTGAAAAAAGCCAAGAACCACACACTTTGTTTTATCTACTTCATCCAGAAAGAATTGGGAATGAACACACTTGGGCTTGCAGACGATGAGTTCCCTACGGAAGATAAGTTGCCATTAATTCCCTATCATCGCGAATCTTTACGCATCCACGGTTTGGTACGTTTCACACTCAACTATATTTTGGAGCCTTACACACAATCCGAAAAACTTTATAGGACCTGTGTTGCTGTAGGGGATTATCCGGTAGATCATCATCACGGCAGGTATCCCCAACGGGAGACATTACCGCATTTGTACTTTCACCCAATACCCTCATACGGATTGCCATTAGGAGTAATGATTCCCCAGAACATTAAAGGACTGATTGTAGCCGAAAAATCAATTTCCGTTTCCAACGTAGTAAATGGCACAACCCGCCTTCAACCGGTGGTTATGCAAATTGGGCAGGCAGCCGGAATATTGGCAGCATTGGCTGTAAAAAACAGAACGGATATAGAAGATGTCTCTGTACGTGAGGTGCAGCAAACTCTTTTATCGCAGGGCAACTACCTTTTACCCTACCTTGACGTAGAAAAAGAAAGTCCTTTTTTTCTTCCACTACAACGAATCGGCGTTACCGGAATTTTAAAAGGTACCGGAAAAAATGTAGGCTGGTCCAACCAGACCTGGTTTAGAATAAATGATACGCTCTTATGGTCTGAACTCAGCGGTTTAGAAGAGATATATCCTGTTGAGATTCCCGACACCAATACTCCCATCAAACTGAATGATTTACTTATGCTGATAAGCGAAATAGAACAAATAGAGAAAATTCCATTAAAAAAAGAGTTAACAATAAGAGCCAAAGAAATATATTACACATTCGGTTTCCCGGATTTCAATGTACAAGACCAACTTACCCGCGTCGAAGCAGCCGTACTAATTGACCAAATTTTAAATCCGTTTGTGAAAGAAGTAGATATAAAGGGAAACTATATAAACTAAAAACCGGATTATTGACCTGAAAAGTAGATATTTATTAACTAACAGAAAATGATACTGAAAAAAATATTTTTATTATTTGTTGTTTTTCTTTTATCCCCAGGATTAGCTATCTATGGGAGGCAGAGTAAAATTATTTTAAGTTGCGATAAAACAAACGATCTGTACACAATCATTAAAAACAACAACCTTCCCTATTCCAGATATGCAAGCCCGGAAGAAGCATTGAAAAATACCCGGGAAGGAGATATACTTTTGATTTTGGCAGATAATTACCCAACCGAACAAATAAAAATCAACGAAGAACTTTATCGGAAAATAGAAAAGAAAAACATCAACGCTTTTATTGAGTATCCTTCCTGTATTCCACAAGTTCATTTTAAGAAAATACAAAAGACAAAAAAAGAAAGAGTTGTAATTACCACAAATTCTTTCAGTGGTATTGACAGTTTATCAATCCTGGCAAGCAATGGGTTGCATTATATTGATATTCAAACAGAAATAGATAATCCCTACGTAGTTGCCGCACAAGTTGCCGGTTTTGACACAGCGATTTATGGATTACCTGAAAAAACAGTCCCCCTGTTGTTTAAGTTGAAGAATAGTAATATTATAGTTGCCACAACCGGCTTCAGTAATTTCGTTTCAGGCAGGTATGCTCCTCAAAAAGAATGGGGCATTTTTTGGAAAAGAATCCTGGAGGATCTGGGCGCCGGTAATAAGATAAGTAGCCTGAAATGGGAACCGGAAATATCTGTGACATATGAGAAGAATGAAAAGCTCCCTGACAATTTTCAGAGAAAGAGTATCAGCAAGGGCATTAACTGGTATAGAAACGCAAAAATGCTGGTTGCCGACTCATTTGTTGACTCTCTGCAACAGTTGATCAATACCGGAACGGAACGAATAAAATGGAATAAAGCCATTCCGCTTGGAGATGGGAGCAAAGGAAGCCTTGAGTGTATTTTCTCTGAAATAGATGAAAAAGGGAGCCAACCGATCGGAATCATTGTGAGGGGAGATTGCGTAAGTGAAACGGCGATGGCTTTTGCCACATCAGGAGCAGTATTGCATGATAAAGAATCATACAGGATCGCTCAAAATCTTATTGACTTTTATCTCTTCCATTCAATTGCCTCAAAAAATGAATACGGAGATCCCCTGCACGGGGCCTATGGATTGATCCCGTGGGGAGTCAGCAACCCCAATTGGTACAAAGCCAGCTATGGAGATGATAATGCCCGCTTCATTATCTCTTCACTGATTACGTCTGCAATATTAAAGACTGACAGGTGGGATGAGAAACTGATGAGATCACTGTTGGCTCTCTTACGGACTACCGGTAAGAGTGGATTTAGGGGTGATAGAATTGATCTTCAAGATTTTGATAAAAACGGATGGGATTACTATTTTCGACGTGACATTATCAATTTGAGCCCTCACTTTGAATCGTATCTATGGGCCTGTTTTCTATGGGCTTACAATCAGACGGGTGACAATATGTTTCTCGAGCGGGCCGAAAAGGGAATCGGGACCCTGATGGAGAACTATCCAGACAAATTAAAATGGACAAACGGACTGGCTCAGGAAAAAGCCAGGATGTTACTGCCTTTATCGTGGCTGGTACAAGTCAAAGACACCCCGGAAAACAGAACAATGTTACGCACGGTGGTAAACGACATTCTAAAGCTTCAGGATAAGAGCGGAGCCATAAGAGAAGAATTGGGCAGGATTGATATGGGAAGATATCCGCCTCCCCGTTCAAATGAAGCTTACGGGACAAATGAAGCATCTCTGATCGCAAAGAACGGCGATCCTGTCTCGGATCTTTTATATACTACGAATTTTGCATTTCTAGGGTTGCATGAAGCCTCCTATATTCTGAAAGACCCTAAAATAAAGGAGTCTGTTGATTTATTAGCCAAATTTTTATGCAGAATACAGGTTAAATCGGACAAACATCCTGAAATTAACGGTGGATGGATGCGTGCCTTTGATTATGAAAAATTTGAACACTGGGGCTCAAACGCGGATGCCGGCTGGGGCGCATGGGTCATTGAATCAGGGTGGACACAAGGGTGGATAACCACTATCCTTTCCTTAAGGGAATTGAATACGTCCGTATGGGATTTAACAAAAAATTCACATATTAATAAACACTATACTAACTTACAGAAGGAAATGCTAAATTTAAAATAACTCCCTTCAAATAATATTATGATTATAAAACAAGATGATTAAATTTAGAAATGTTTCTCTTCAATATAAGGACGAATTATTGAACAACATAATTCCTTTCTGGCTTCTTCATTCTCAAGACAACGAGTTTGGCGGATACTTCACCTGTCTCGACCGACAAGGAAATGTATTTGACACCGATAAATTCATCTGGCTACAGGCACGCCAGGTATGGATGTTCTCCATGCTGTACAACAATGTGGAGAAACGCAAAGAGTGGCTTGAGTGTGCCATTCAAGGCGGAGAATTTCTGAAAAAATTCGGGCATGACGGTAATCTAAATTGGTATTTTTCCCTGACACGGGAAGGAAAACCAATCATTAAACCTTATAACATCTTCTCCTACACCTTCGCAACCATGGCTTTCGGACAATTGAGCAAAGCCACCGGAAACAAAGAATATGCAGATATTGCTAAGAAAACATTCGATATTATCCTTAAAAAGAGGATCAATCCAAAAGGAAAGTGGAATAAAGCATTCCCGGGAACGAGGAATCTGAAATCCTTCTCCCTGCCCATGATACTCTGCAATTTATCACTCGAGATAGAACACCTGCTCGACAATAAATTCATGGAAACAACTATAAAAGAGTGCATACACGAAGTAATGGATGTTTTTTTACGCCCCGAACTGGGAGGGTTGATCGTGGAAAACGTAAATGAAGACGGGTCGCTCTCAGACTCCTTCGAGGGCAGGCTCATGAATCCGGGACATGCCATAGAGGCGATGTGGTTTATTATGGACCTGGGTAAACGGACAAACAGGCCGGAACTGATTATAAAAGCCGTGGAAACAACTCTCAAAACACTCGAGTATGGCTGGGACAAAGAACACGAGGGTATTTTCTATTTTATGGACAGGAAAGGATTTCCTCCCCAACAACTCGAGTGGGATCAAAAGTTGTGGTGGGTACACATGGAGACACTAATCTCTCTGCTGAAGGGATATCAATTGACAGGATCCCAAGACTGTCTCGACTGGTTTGAAAAAGTTCACGAGTATACTTGGAAGCATTTTAAAGATCCACAGTACCCTGAATGGTGGGGATACCTTAATAGGCAAGGAGAAGTACTTCTCGAGTTGAAGGGTGGAAAATGGAAAGGATGTTTCCATGTACCAAGAGGGTTATATCAATGTTGGAAAATAATGGAAAACATTGACGCAGGAAAATAAAAAAAGATTTGGCCCACATTCAATAACCCGATAATAACAGATCAGAGGACACCAATATTTCAGTACAACAATACAATAAAAAATCATGTTTTATTAATTAAAAGATGAAAAAACTCAAGGCAATATCTGCTACTACAATACTGTTGATCATGATTTTGTCAACTCTGGCAGTATGTTCCAGCAGTAGCACTATCAATCACGAAGAAGAACTGATCTTTAAAGAGGAACATTCTCCTTTTGCGTCAAAACATTTTAACCAAATTCCAAGACATCTTGTTCTGATTTACGACGGTGGTGCACACCGTAGTATCCGGTGGGACTCAAAGCATTTTGCACCCTATGTCTCCGCCGATGTAAACGGAGAGACTGACTGGTTATTCGACGGTTTCTTATTCCTAGAAATCAAAGACGGGCAAGGACGGGGCTTTGCTTCCGGTTATGAAAAGATGCCTGCAAGAAAAACCGAATGGGAAAATCTTCTTCACAATTACTTCAGTAAGGGTAATGCCATCCATGCCCTGAATGAACAGATAGGAAATATTCGAAAAGACAGCAACGGTAACAAGAGTTTTACAAAAAGAAAAATTGTTTTAAGCCTTCCGGAGCCCATTCCCGGACAAGTTGACTGGGGTATGTTAGATGGACGTCCTCTCCGCTTTTCAAATAAAAAGGATAGGCTGGACGCATGTAAATGGTATATCAACTATGCCGAGGAGTTTTTTCAAAATGCAAACTTCGAAAATGTGGAACTCGTTGGATTCTACTGGTTGGCAGAAGAAGCGACAAACAGCAGAGACCTTGCTATGGATGTGGCAAGTTATATTTACAGCAAGAAATATGATTTTTATTGGATTCCCTACTTCAACTCCGACGGATATTCAGAATGGGAAAAATTGGGATTCAATGCAGTATACTACCAACCCAACTATTTCTTCAATGAGAGCGTACCATACGAAAGATTACAGGAAACGTGCAACAGAGCCCGGAAATTCCAGATGAATCTGGAGATCGAGTTTGATGAAAGAGCACTGAAAAACAATAAGAATTGGGGGTATCGCCTGCATGATTATCTGGATGTCTTTGAACGGAACGGTGTTTTCGACTCCTTAAAAGTTGCTTACTATCAGGGAGGCGATGCCTTTTACCGGCTTTCTCACTCAAAAGAGCCTGCCGATGTTGAGCTGCACCAAAGATTAATCCAGCTTATTACAAAAAATAAAGAATAAGAAATATTTAACCTATGAATAGAAGAAATTTTTTGACCTATGCAGCATTGCTGGGTGGTAGTGCAGCTACAAATGGTTGCACTACCTTGCACCCGATAAATAAATATCCTGAAAGAAAGAAACAAACGCTATCACGTGAATTAAATGCAGATGTTATTATTCTAGGAGGAGGAATGGGAGGCTGTGCAACTGCGCTTGCCAGTTGTCGGAATGGACTAAGTGTAATCATGACCGAAGAAACCGACTGGATTGGCGGGCAGGTGTCCCAGCAGGGAGTTCCCCCCGATGAACATCAATGGATTGAGACTCATGGCGCTCCACAGTCGTACCGGGAATACCGGAACAGGGTCCGCGACTATTACAGGAATAATTATCCTCTTACGGAAACGGCCCGCAACCGGGTAAATCTCAATCCTGGTGACGGAAGCGTATCCAGGATCTGTCATGAACCAAGAGTTGCCGTATCAGTCTTGACTGATATGCTTTCACCGTTCCTCAGTAGCGGAAAATTGAGAATTCTCCTGAATCATAAAATAAGGAGCAGCGAAGTCAATGGAGACCAGATAATGAATGTTGAGGTTAAGAACATACAAACGGGAGACCGGGTTCTATTAACGGGAGATTCTTTCGTTGATGCAACGGAGTGTGGTGACCTGCTCCCACTGACAGGTACAGAATACATTACAGGGACAGAATCGAAACATGACACCAAAGAACTGCATGCACCCGAAAAAGCAGATCCAATGAACAACCAGGCATTTACGATCTGTTTTGCGATGGATTATCAGCCAGGAAGAGATAATGTGCAGGATCCCCCCAAGGAGTATGACTTCTGGAGAAAATATGTCCCGGAAATGACTCCTCCCTGGTCAGGTAGACTACTCGATTTGTCCTACTCAGATCCGAGAACACTAGAACCGAAGAAACTGGGATTCGATCCTAGTGGAAAAAACCTGGATGGTGTACTCAATCTTTGGAACTACAGACGCATCATCAACCGACACAACTTTGTTGAAGGTACATATGATGGAGATATCACGATCGTAAACTGGCCCCAGAATGATTTTTTCCCGGGAAACCTGATTGATGTACCGGAAAAAGAATTTCAACGAAATATAGAAAGAGCCAAGCAACTTAGCCATTCTCTATTCTACTGGTTACAAACCGAGGCACCTAGGCCCGATGGAGGTAACGGATGGCGCGGTCTGAGACTACGAAGAGATATTATGGGCACAGAAGATGGCATGGCTAAGTATCCTTATATCCGGGAATCGAGACGAATACGTGCGGAATTCACCGTTCTGGAAGAACACGTGGGGGCAGAAAACAGACGATTGGTTGCTGGCAATATCAAAGGGAAACGTTCCGAAGCATTTTTCGACAGTGTGGGTATTGGATACTATCATATAGATCTCCATCCCAGTTCACGAGGGAACAACTATGTCGATTTTTCTTCGTTACCTTTCCAAATACCTCTGGGAGCACTTCTGCCTCAACGCATGAATAACCTGCTTCCGGCAAACAAAAATATTGGCACTACCCACATAACCAACGGATGTTACCGCCTACACCCCGTGGAATGGAGTATCGGTGAAGCAGTAGGACAGTTGATTGCTTTCGCAAAAAAGACGAAAGTGCCTTTCAGGGCAGTAAGAGAACGGCGTGAACTTTTGTCGGATTTTCAGCAAATGTTACATATGCAAGGTATAGAAACAGAATGGCATTAATGATGGATAATAAGTTATCAAGAAGATCTTTTTTAAGAACATTAGGAATAACTACATTGGGGTTAGGGTTTGCTCCACAAATAACTGCAAAACTCAACAAGATAAAAGATGTTAAACTAATTGAAGGGTCTTGGTTTGAGTTCCAACACCACAATGTAGCGGAAGGAAAATATTGGAACTCAACACTGGCCGATTTTACAGCCAATCAATGGAATTCTAAAATCAAGGAGATGGCACAGTCCGGGATTCGCTACCTGGTTCTGCTGAACACAGCTATCCATAACAGAACCTATTACCCGTCGGCACTGCTTCCCAAACACCAGATGGGATGCAATGACCCGCTGGAGGTAGTGTTGACGGCAGCAGACAAATATGGAATTAACTTCTTCATCAGTAACGGATTCTACGGTGAGTGGACCCGACCGGCTTTTCTGATGAGCGATAAGTCTGTCGAGGTGATGCGGCTCAGGGCAATGAATGAGATTGCTGAAAAATATGCTCATCACAAAAGCTTCTACGGCTGGTATTATCCGAATGAAACCGGCATCAGCGGGCATTATGATGATATATTTATCAATTATGTAAATACATCATCCATGGAAGCATCCAGGCTAACTCCACAAGCCAAAACCCTGATAGCACCATATGGCACAAGGAATGTTGTCGAAGATGAAAAATATGTACGTCAGTTGGAAAAAATCAACGTAGACTTTATCGCTTATCAGGATGAGATCGGCGTTCAGAAAACAGCTGTCGAGGAGAGTGCTTCCTTTTTTGAACGACTTTACAATCTGCATAAAAAAGCAGCCAAATCCCGCTTATGGGCAGATGTAGAAGTTTTTGATTTTGAAGATGCAGTATATAAGAGCGCATTGCTTCCCGCACCATGGGAACGGGTAGTAGAACAACTCAAGGCTGTCTCCCCATTCGTGGAAAAGATCCTGATTTATCAATACATAGGAATGATAAATAAACCCGGCACCTATACCTTTGCCGGCCATCCCGATTCGATCCTCCTCTATGAGGGATTGAAAAGAAACGGATATCTACAATGAATTCGACATAAAGCTCCTTCATCTGACAAAATTAAAAATGGACAGATAAAAAATATAAGTTTGTTCATCAACCTATATCCTGGATGTGGTCGCATAGCAAAAACATGTGCTAACAGTAGTATACAATGAACCCCATCAATTCCTGTCTATAGGAAAACGCCAAAAACTTATACACGGAAAGAACCGCTCTCGGCCTAACTGAAAGACAAGAAATTATCGTTGACTCCATTCTAAAGCTCAAAGAGAGTAATTAATCTTCTATAAGATCAACTTTTTAGCTTTATCGTTAAAACAAACCTATTTATTATATTATTTTAATTACAATCGTTTTTTTAATTAAAAAATTTATTTTAATTTCGTATATTAATTATGAGTTATTTATCGGGTGATTTTCAAAACAGACAACTATTTAATGGACTTAAAAATGATTGACTTCACAAATCTATCTCTACAATACAAGAACGAATTACTGAATAATGTAATTCCTTTTTGGATCGACCAATCTCAGGATAAAGCGTATGGTGGATATTTCACTTGCCTCGATCGTCAAGGCAACGTTTTTGATACCGACAAATTCATTTGGCTCCAAGGCAGACAGGTATGGATGTTCTCCATGTTGTACAACAACGTTGAACAGCGGAGTGAATGGCTAGAGTGCGCGATCCAGGGAGGAGAATTTTTGAAAAAACATGGCCATGACGGGGATCTCAATTGGTATTTCTCACTCACCCGTGAAGGGGAACCCATCATCGAGCCCTATAACATTTTCTCGTATACTTTTGCCACTATGGCGTTCGGCCAACTAAGCAAAGCTACTGGCAACCAGGAATATGCCGATATCGCAAAAAAAACTTTCGACATCATACTCTCTAAAAGAGACAATCCCAAAGGCAAATGGAACAAAGCATACCCTGGAACAAGAAACCTGAAATCGTTTGCGTTACCGATGATTCTCTGCAACCTCTCACTGGAAATTGAACACCTGCTCGACAGGGAAT
>ENA-UOOR01000518-UOOR01000518.1-fermentation-metagenome-genome-assembly--contig:-NODE-518-length-54416-cov-6.147698_pt1 | contig 54416 bp, 41 predicted proteins | sample MGYA00245780_ERZ724029 | MGnify/ENA primary metagenome ERZ724029 (study PRJEB28704, sample SAMN03018315) | fermentation metagenome | biome: anthropogenic terrestrial biome; feature: soil; material...
GACCGCGACGCCGTGCCGGGCTCGGCCCGCGAGCGGCCGCCCGGCGCTTCGCCTCATCTACAGGGAGCCCGAAGGCCACGCGATCACCCAAGCCCACGTTCGCCTACACGGCCCGCGAGGAGCTGAGAAAATCCCTTTCCGAGCTTGTGGACTGGCCAACGTTTCCTGCTAGTATCCGCGCCGCCATGCCCCACCCCCTCGTCGTTGGAATCGCCGGCGGAACTGCTTCTGGAAAGACCACTGTTGCCCGGAAAATTTGCGACCGGCTGAAGGACTGTCGGCTCTCCTTCATCGACCAGGACTCGTACTACCGGGACCTGTCGGACATGAGCTTCGAGGAGCGGCTGCTGGTCAACTTCGACCACCCGGACGCCTTCGACACCGACCTGCTCGTCGAGCACCTGCGTGAGCTGAAGGCTGGCCACCGGATCCAGAAGCCCAGGTACAGCTTCGTCAACTGCGTGCGCGAGAAGGAGACGATCCCGGTCGAGCCCGGCGACGCCATCGTCATCGAGGGCATCCTGGTGCTCGGCATCGAGGCGGTCCGCAAGGAGCTCGACGTGCGCATCTTCGTCGACGCCGACGGCGACGTGCGCATCGTCCGCAGGCTCACCCGCGACATCAAGGAGCGGGGCCGCGACTTCGATGCCATCGTGAACCAGTACTTCAAGTCGGTGCGCCCGATGCACTACGGCTTCGTCGAGCCCTCCAAGCGCTGGGCCGACATCATCATTCCCCACGGCGGCAACAACGACGTCTCCATTGACATGGTCGTCGGCGCCATCCGGCAGCGGCTCCCGAAGTAGGACGCGCGCGCATCATCGCCGCTGGCGGCGCCCGGCCGCCTGCAGCAGCGCTCACTCCAGCAGCTCGAAGCAGGATCCAGCCAGAAGCTCGCAGGCGAGAGCGGCGAATCGACCGAGCCACCCCGCGCAGTCGTCTCCGATGCCCGCGCGCTCTCGCGGCCCGAACTGGATGGCGTGCCCTCCGGGCGAGGAAGCACGGCCGGGGCTCGGAGGGCCACGATGACAAGGGCTCCAACTCCCAAGCCGGCCGAGTCGGAACCAAGCCGACTCCGGGATGTCGGGGCGGCCGGCAGGCCAAAGGCGTCAGACTTCAGGCTTCAGACTCTTGCCAATCTGGTCAGGCTCTGCCGGATGGGTCCCCAAGCCCCCTCGGCACCCGCGCCCCGCCGGCAGCGCGCGGCGCTGGGGTTTGCGGATAGGCTTTCTGATCGATCGGACAACGGAGGTGCATAGACCATGAGCGGCGCGAAGTCGGGCGTATCCCGCGAACGGCTGCAGCAGATCGCCACCCGCAAGCTCACCGCGCTCGGCATCCCGGTTCAGCTCGCGCCCGATGGCCAGAGGCTCCAGGGCGCGCTCAGCTTTGCGCCCGGCCGCGTGGTCAATCCCCTCAACAACGCGCCGGTGACCACGGCGCGCTTCTCGGTGGTGGGCCACGACAAGCTGCAGTTTCTCGACCCGCCCCTCGCCGCGCTGCCGCCGCTCGAGTTCTACGACCTCGACCGCGCCGCGGCGGTCCAGGACCGGCTCGCGGTTGCGCTCAAGGTGCGCCTGGGCTACCTGCGCGATGTCGCCGGGCGCCTGCAGCCGCTCGGCCTGGTCCCCAAGGCCGATCCGAAGCGCCTCATCATCGTCGCCGAGGTGAAGACGGTCGAGCACACCTTCGAGCTGCACGGCGGGCCCGACGGCATCCGGGTCGGGCGCGTCGCGCCGCGCCACGGCACCCCCTTCGCCGTCAGCCCCGACTCACCGGCGCTGCGGCTCGAGGACTACCCGAGCCTGACCGACCTCGAGCTCTATCTGTCGGACGCGTTTGCGCGGATGCGGCCGGCGCCGCTCGCGCAGGCCCCGGCGCCCGCCGAACAGCCCGCCAGGCTCCATCCGTTGCCGCCGGAGCCCGAGGCGCTGACCGTCTCTCTGCTCGCGCGCTTCGGCCCCGAGGCGCTCATCGGGCTCGACGCCACCGGCAGGCTCGAGGTGCACCAGGACTTCGACCTGGGCGGCACCCGCTATCGCTTCACCGCGACGCACGAGCGCGGCAGCTCGTTTCACGGCCGGCTCGCGAGCCACCGCGGCGAGCGCTGGGTCGACCGTTTCGATCTGGCGCGGTTCCCGGGCATCTTCGAGCTGGTCGCGATGGTGCTCGAGGTCGAGCCGACGCTACCGGCGGCCGCGCCCGCGGCGACCGAGTACGGCGCGGCGGCCCCTTTGCCGCAGCACCTCGTGCCGCACCCCGGCGAGATCTGGGTCATGAACGTGCTGCTCGAGCGCGAGGAGCCCGAGGAGATCCGCTACGTCTGCGTCGACGTGAACGGCAACCCGTACGGCGCGGCGCGCGTGCTGCCGCGGCGCGAGTTCGAGGCGGTCTTCGCCCGCCATGGCTCGGGGTGGCGCCTGCTCATCGTGATCGATCAGGTCCAGGGCCAGACGGTGGTCTACCGGCAGCTCGACGCCCATCGCCAGCCGAGCAGCGCGCCCAACTCCCTGCGGATAGACAACCTGGTCGCGAACTTCGTGCCCGAGGCTTCGGACTACTGAAGAGGTGTCGAAGAATCCTTCGAGCGCCAACCGGTCAGCCGGAGTGCCAGCCTTCGTGCCTGCGGCCCGGCGTCTTGGGGGACCGGATACGAGCGCCTCTCGACTCCGCCTCCCGATTGTCGAGAGTCGGAGCCTTGGCGGCGCCGGCCTCGGCGCCCAGGCCTCGCGTGAACGCAGGGCAAGGGGCCGGGCGGGCCCATCCGTCGCCCGGGGGCTCTGCTAGGCTGTCGCCTTCTCGACGAGCTCTTTTCCGAGGACCTTTCCCCATGCCGCTCGTTCCGGTCAACGCCCAGCCGGTCCGCCAACCGAACCAGGTCACGCCGACCGAGATCTTCGAGGCCCTGCGCGCCAGCGTCCTCGGTCAGGACGAGGTGCTGCGGCCGGTCGCGCTCGCCATCCACAAGCACACCACCGGCGCGGTGCCGGGCAACCTGTTGCTGGTCGGCAACTCGGGCACCGGCAAGACGACCATCATGCGCGCGGTCCAGCGGCTGTTTCGCGAGCGGCCCGAGTACGCGGCCTTCCGCGCGATGGCGGTGATCAACGCCAACCTGCTCGTCGACGCCGAGCGGCTCGAGTTCCGGCCCGACCGGCTGCTCGCCGCGGTCGAGGGGCGCGCCCGCGCGGAGATTGGCCACACGCCGAGCGCCGAGGAGCTCGAGCGCACGATGGCCCGGGCGACGGTCTGCATCGACGAGATCGACAAGATGTCCGCCAAGCTCGCCGGCAAGGCGAACCCCATCGGCATCGCGCTGCAGCAGGGGTTGCTGACGCTGATGGAGGGCAGCCTCGTGCCCATCCGCTGCCGGGTGCGCGCCGGCGAGCGCGAGGAGCTGCGCACGCTCGAGATCGACACGCGCCGGATGATGTTCATCTGCGGCGGCGCGTTCGAGGGCTTGTACGAGCAGGTCTACGCGCGGGTGATAGCCCCGGGCAGCGGCGTGAAGCTGCGCTCGACGATGGTGCAGTCGGCCGACGGGAACCTGCGCTTCGAGACCCGCTTCGCGCTCGGGGAGTTCTTCCGCATGGAGGACCTCTTCGAGTACGGGATGGTGCCGCAGTTCGCCTCGCGCTTCGAGAGCGTGCTGCTGCTGGCCGAGCTGACGCTCCCGGTGCTGCAGCAGATCCTGCGCGAGGCGCCCGAGTCGCCCTTCCGGCGCTCGCAGGCCTACTTCGCCGCTCAGGGCATCGCGCTGGAGATCGATGCGGAGGCCGCCGCGCTCATCGCCGAGCAGGCCGATCGCAGCGCGCGGATGGGCGCGCGGGCCCTGCGCACGGTCTTCTCCCGGGTCGTCGCGCCGCTCGAGTTCGACCCCTGGGGCTCAGGGGCGCTCCAGCCGAACGAGCGGGGCGGCTTCAACCTCTTGATCACCGGGGCGATGGTGCGGGCCGCCCTGCAGGCCGCGGCGTCGAAGTAGGCCTTCGGCCTAATCAAAGCGCGAGCGGCTACTCGGTCTCCGCTTTGGCCGCCGGGAGGGTGATGGCGAAGGTGCTGCCCACGCCAGGCTTGCTGTCGCAGTCGATCGTCCCTCCGTGCTGCTCGACGAGCTGGTGGGCGACGTAGAGCCCGAGCCCGAGCCCCGGCTGCCGGGCGGCCACGTCGGTGGTGGCGTGGTAGAAGCGGTCGAAGAGCTTCTGGCAGACCTGGGGCGGCAAGCCCGTGCCGTGGTCGATCACCGCGAGGCGCACCTGGTCCTCGCCGCCGGTGATCTCCACCTCCACGCTCGAGGTCTCGGGCGTGTACCTGACCGCGTTGTCCAGGAGGTTGGCGAGCACCTGCTCGATGCGCACCGGGTCGGCGCGGACCAAGGTCGGCCCGCGACGCACCTTCAGCGTGATCGCCCGCTGCTGTGCCTGCTGCTGGAAGTCGTCGACTATCGAAGCGGCGAGCGCCGCCAGATCGATCGCCCGCGGCTCGAGCACCAGCGTGCCCTGCTCCAGGCGCGAGACGTCGAGCAGCGTCCCGACGAGCTCGGTGAGGCGCCGGACCTGGCGCTGCATCCGCTCGAGCGTCCCGCTCTCGAGAAGCTCGCCTCTGCTCGCTCGGCGCAGGGCCCGCTGAAGGATGAGGCTGAGCGGGGTGAGCGGGGTGCGCAGCTCGTGGGAGGCGACGCTCATGAACTCACTGCGCAGCCGGTCGAGCTCGGCGCGCCCGGTGATGTCCTGGAAGGCGAGGAGCACGGTGCGCGCGCCGTTCTGCAGCCGCGCCGCATTGACGAGCAGGGTGACTCGGCTGCCGTCCCGGCGCTCGGTCCTCACCTCGAGCCCCTCGACAGGCTCCCCGTGGTGCCAGAGGCGGTCGAAAGGACCGTTCGGCTCGTCGAGCGGACACCCGTCGGCTCGTCGCGCCGCAAACTGCAGGGAGGTGTGCTCCTTGCCGAGCAGGGTCTTCGCTTCGACTCCCAGGATCCGCTCGCCGGCCGGGTTGAGCAGGCGGAGCCTGCCGCGCTCGTCGAACAGCGCCACTCCGTCGGGCAGGGCGGCGACGATGTTGGCAAGGTGGCGCTCGCTGAGGCGCAGCGCGTGTTCGTAGCGCTTCTGCTCGGTCACGTCCCGGCCGAGCACGACGAGCCCCTTGCGGCCGCCGTCGGGCGCGAAGAGGGGCACCTTGATGACGTCGTAGACCTTCACCACGCCGTTGGGCTTGGAGATGACCTCGTCGCCGCGCGAGTAGCGGCCGGCCCGCCAGGCGGCCTCGTCGCTCACCTCGCAGGCGTAGAAGGGCTCGGTGAAGAACGGGCTGTACTTGGCCAGCTCCGAGTCGGTCTTGCCGCGGTAGTCGACCCCGCGCAGCTCGAAGAGCTCGAGGTCCGCCTCGTTCGCCTCCAGCCAGCGGCCCTTGCCGTCCTTGAAGCAGATGATGTCGGGGGTGGCGTTGATCAGGGCGCGCAGCCGCTCCTCGCTCTCGCGCAAGGCCCGCTCGGCCGCGACCGCGGCCTGCACCTTGTCGGTCAGGAAGCGCTCGAGCCGTTCGCATTCGGCGGTCTTGCGCTCGAGCTTCTCGCCCGCCGCGCCGACCGACTCGGCGCAGTGGACCTGAGCGCTGATGTCGGCGAGCAGGCAGCGCTCGAGCCGCTGTCCGCCTTGGTCTTCAGCCAGGCTCTGCTCGCGAATCCAGTGGACCTCGCCGGCGCGGGTGACCAGCCGGTACTCGAGCTCGAGCGGATGCCGACCGGAACGCGATTCGAGCGCTTGCCGGACCCGAGCGCGATCGGCCTCGTGGACGAGCGAGCCGAAGTCGGCCCCGCCAATCTCTTCGGGTGACAGGCCCAGAAGCTCGACGGCGCCCGCGGCCGCGTGCAGCTTCCAGCCCGCGGCCGGGGGCCGACGGGAGAGGACGATGAGCCGGGCGTGCTCGAGCAGGGGCTCGGGAACGCACGCGGCCGAGCCCGGCGAATCGGGAGGGCCGCCCGAGCGCTCACTCGTCCGCCGGTCGTCGCCTCGGTCCTTCACGAGTTGACGATGGGCACTGGCGCTGGGGCAGACAGCAGGCGGACGAGAACCTCGCTCGGACACAGCCCGCGGGCTTCGCCCGGAACCCAAGCGATCGGTCGCAGGATGGTAGGGGCGCGATAGGGATGCGCCCGTCCTGGAATCGAGTCGAGGCGCGGGCGATACGAGGGGGCCCGGCGGCGGGCACGAAGGCCGGCCCTTCGAAAATCGTGCTGCCGCGCGACGAAGAAGCAGAAAGGCGGCAGCGCGGGGACCAATGCCTCGCGGTTGCCGCCTTCTGCCGGCTCGATGCTCGGTGGTCTAGCCGCCCAGGTACTCTTCGCCCTCGAGCAGGCCGTTCTCGTGCCAGGTGCGCCACCAGCCGGTGGGGGTGCCGTTGCTGTAGTAGCCCTCTTCGGCCTTCACGCCGTTCGCGAACCAATGCGTCCACCAGCCGGTGGGCTGACCGCCGGTGTAGTAGCCCTGCCACTCCTTCATGCCGTTGGGGTACCAGGTGGTCCACCAGCCGCTACGCACTCCGCTTTGATAGAAGCCTTCCTCGGCCTTCAGTCCGTTGGGGTACCAGCGCGTGTAGCTGCCGTTCGGCACGCCGCCGAGAACGTACAGCTCGAGCTCCTTGGCGCCGTTGGGGTGGTAGGTGACCTGCCAGCCGTTGGGCAGCCCGAAGCTGAGCTCGAAGTGCAGCGGCGTGGGCAGGACGCGCCACGAGCGGTGGTGATGGTAGCGGGGATGGCGATGCACGACGATGGGCCGCGGGGTGTAGACGATCCGGTTGTGGTGGTGATGGACGTCGCGCCTCGGGGTGTGGCGGACCACGGGCGGGTCGCGCCTCGGAGTGTGGTGCTGGCGCGGCTCGTGTCGCGAGGGGCTGTGCGCGGGGGCGGCCTGGTGCTGCGGACCTCGGCGCGGCGGGTCGCGCTTGGAGTCGCGCTTCGAGTCGCGCTTCGACGCGCTCTGCGCCGGATGGCCGCGTCTGGATCCACGGTCGTCACGCTTGCCTGCTCGGGCGAAGGCTTCGGCCCCGGGGAGCAGAAGGGCAAGCGAAAGGATGCTGGCTAGCACTGGGGTCATGCGGGTCATGTTTGAGCTCCTGTCGATGCCACCGAGACGGCACTGGGGGTCGAGGCATTCATCGGTTTGTCGGACGCTCGCCATTACACCGAAAGCCGGCGGGTCGTTAAAGACTGTCGGCTGTCTGCGAATTGAGGACGGGCGAGCCGCCGTCCCGCAAGCTCGGTTGGCGCTCGCAGGGCATCGGCGACGAAGCTGGAGCTTCATCCTCCATTCGCGCGGCGCTCGCACGGCATCGAGGACGACGAAGCTGGAGCTTCATCCTCCATTCGCTCGGCGCCCGCATGGCATCGGCGACGAAGCCGGAGCTTCATCCTCCATTCGCCCGCCGCTCGCACGGCATCGGGGACGAAGTCGGAGCTTCATCCTCCACTCGGCTCAGCCCGGCGCCAGCTCGCCCGTCGCCTTCTCTTCGCTGGGCGCGGAGCGGTCGTGCACGTTCCAGGTGAGGGCGAGCAGCACGATCGCCGCCACGCACGAGGCGAGCAGCAACACGAACCCGCCGGTCCAGCCCGCCCAATCGACGATCTTGCCGATGCCGAGCTCGGCGATGACCGCGCCGCCCATGTAGCCGAACAGGCCGGTGAACCCGGCGGCGGTGCCCGCGGCCTTCTTCGGCACCAAGTCGACCGCGGCGACGCCGATGAGCATCACCGGCCCGTAGATGAAGAAGCCGATGGCGAAGAGCGCCACCGAGTCGAGCCAGGCGTTGCCGGCCGGGTTGAGCCAGTAGACGACCACCGCGAGGGTCACGACGGCCATGTAGTAGACCGACATCGGCGCGCGCCGGCCGTGGAAGAAGCGATCGCTCATCCACCCGGCCAACAGCGTCCCCGGGATGCCCGCGTACTCGTAGAGGAAGAACTGCCAGCGCGAGGCGTTGTGCGAGGCGCCCTTGATCGCGGTCAAGTAGGTCGGGGCCCAGTCGAGCACGCCGTAGCGCACGACGTAAACGAAGACGTTGGCGAGGGCGATGATCCACAGGGCGCGGTTGTTCAGCACGTACTTGACCAGGATCTCCTTGCCCGACAGCTCGCGCTCGCGGTCGTCGACCTGCACCTCGGGGTAGTCGTCCTTGTACTGCTCGATGGGCGGCAGCCCCACCGACTGCGGCGTGTCGCGCAGGAAGACGATGATGAGCACGCCGCCGACGATGGCGATGATGCCGGGCGCGTAGAACAGGCTCGCCCAGCCGGCGAAGACGATGATGGCCAGCGAGCCGATGGGCCCGATGATGCCGCCGCCGACGTTGTGGGCGATGTTCCAGATGGCGAACTTGGTGCCGCGCTCGCGGTCGGAGAACCAGTGCGTGATGGTGCGCCCGCAGGGAGGCCAGCCCATGCCCTGGACCCAGCCGTTGAGGGTCCACAGCACCACCATCGCCCAGAGCGAGGCGAGGTTGCCGAAGAACAGGTTCACCAGGCCCGAGAGGATGAGGCCGACACCCATGAAGTAGCGCGGGTTCGAGCGGTCCGAGACGTTGCCCATCACGAACTTGCTCAGGCCGTAGGCGACCGACAGGCCAGCGGCGATGAGGCCGACGTCGCCCTTGGAGAAGCCGAGCTCGTCGATGAGGTAGGGCTTGGCCAGCGAGAAGTTCTTCCGCACCAGGTAGAAGCTCGCGTAGCCGAAGAAGATGGCGAGCATCACCTGCAGGCGATAGCGCCGGTAGGCCTTGTCTACCTGGTCCTTGGGCAGCGGCGCGGTGTGCGGCGCCGGGCGGAAGACGGCGAGAAGCGGGCTGGGCATCGGGAGAGGGTCCTTGCCTGCGGCGGTGGGAAGGGAGGCGCGCCTCGGGGGTGAGCCCTCGGGCGCGCGCGGGCGCTACGAGCGCACGACGGTCATTCGTGCGGCTTGTTCTGCTTGATCTTGAAGTCGGCGGTCGAGACTCCGGGGAAACCCGGCTCGGCCACGTCGCGCACGCGCACGATGAGCCAGCCCTGCTTCTTGGCGTAGTCGGCCACGCTCTCGCTCTGGTCCGGGGCGACGAACTCGTCCGGGTTGACGATGAGGCTCAGCTTGGCGGCGTACTCGATCATCTCCTTGTCGCCGCGGCTGTTGCCGCCGACGAGCAGCGGCCGCTCCTGCACGAAGGTCTCGATGGCCTCGAGCTTGCCCTCGTCCTGCGGGACCGGCGCGATGATGCGGTTGGTGATGCGCCCGCCGTGGAGGACCGACTTGACGCCGACGACGTTGGTGATGGGGATGCCCAGCTCGCGGCTGAGGAAGCCCTGGTAGAGCGCCTCGGGGCTGGCGGTGACAATCCAGACCTCGAAGCCGTGCTCCTTCAGCTCGTCGACGAGCGCGCGCATCGGCGGGTACATCTTGGTCGGGTAGGTCTCGCGAAAGCAGCGCTCGCCGAGCTCACGCACGCTCTCGAGCGTGTCACCCTCGAAGAAGAAGACGCGGTTCTGGACGTAGGGGTGCGAGACGTTCGACTGCGGCAGCATCGCCTGGATGACCTCGGGCTTCTTCTCCGGGTGCGCCTTGGCATGGGCGTAGAGGCACTCGTCGGCCAGGTAGTGGGGCACCTGGCCGAAGACGGTGCCGTCGCCGTCGAAGACCGCGACCTTGCGCCCCGGGTGGTCCTTGGTCTCCGCGAAGAACTGCGCGAGCCGGGCGTTGGCCGCCTCGTCGAACCCGGCGACAGGCTCGAACGACGGCGCGGGGAGGGCCTGGGAGTGGGCGCAGCCGGCGAGCGCGAGCCCGGCGAGCAGCCCGGTGGCGAGAGGTCGAAGGCAACAGCGAGCGATCATGTGGAGTCTCCGCGGATGCGAGGGTCTGCCGGTCCGCGCGAGCGGTCCGGTGAAGGAGAGGCGCGCGGCCGGCGCGAGGCCGGTCCTGCGTGCCTTGGTGTCGGTGCCGCCGAACGCGCCTCAACGCGACAACGACTTGAGGAGCTGCGGCAAGTAGAGCTGGCGCGGCTGGCCTTTCTCGATGGTGCGCGGGGCCTGCCGCAGCTCCTGGACCTTTCGGGCGCCCTTGCCGTAGCTCACCCCGTCGCCGTCGACGTCGATCCAGATCGGGTTGGTGAGCGCGTAGGGCAGCACGTCGTGGACGAGCGCCGGCCGCAGGTTGCCGAAGCCGTCGTCGCCGAGCCCGAACGGCCCGCCGATGGCCGCGACCGCGTCGTCGATCATCATCGGCGGGATCTCGATGCCCGGGCAGACCGGCCACATGCTCTTCTCGCCGTAGGCCTCGACGACGAAGAAGGTGTCGGCGCTCAGCTTCTTGGTGAGCTGCGTGTCGAGCCGCACGATGCCCTCGCCGGTGACCGGGAGGCTCTCCTTGTTGCCGTGCGAGTCGGTCAGCTCGACGCGGGTCACGTCGATCCAGGGCGCGGCCTTCACCTTGATGTCGAGGGTGACCTCGCCGCCGGGCGCCGAGACGAGCTCGCCCATCGGCTTGCCGTTGGCGAAGACCTCGATGACCGGGCCGTAGGTCATCAGCACCGACTGAGACTTGATGCCTCGCACCACGTCGCGGGTCTCGATGGCGCGCGCGGTCGAGACGCTCTTGCCGATGCGCACCATGCTGCGCGGATAGCCCGCCTCGTTCTCGAGCAGCTCGTGCGTGTCGGAGTTGGCCATGCCGGTGTAGACGCGGCCGCGCTTCATCATCGCGAACCAGTCCTCGAAACCGCCGGGGAAGGCGGGCTTGCCGTTCTTGTCGCGCACGATCTCGCCGGCGGCGGGGATGCGCTCGGGCAGCGGCGGGGGCGGCAGCATCTCGGGGACACGGTAGGTGTGGATGAACTCGGTGTGCTTGCCGTTGATCAGCTCGATGGCATCGAAGTCCTCGCTCCAGGACTCGAATTCGAACTCCGGGCCGTGCGGCTTGACGAACCCGGTGAACGGCGACGGCTTGGCCTCGCCCTCGTCGAGGTTGAAGGCGTTGAAGTAGCCGAGGGTGGTGTCGCGCGGGTGGTTGATCTGCACGACGGCCGGCTCGTCCTCGAACATCGAGCGGCTGCGGAAGTTGTCGAAGAGGGTCTGCGCGGGGTGACGGAACCAATCGAACGAGCCGTGGGAGATGGGACCCGGGTCGTAGGCGAGCGGGTAGCCGTTGAAGTGGCCGAGCTCGAGGGTGGTCAGCTCGAGCCCCACCGTCGACTGGACCCAGTCGGCGAGGCCTGTCCGCTCGAGCGTCGGGCGCAGGTCGTTGACGTAGTTGTGCTCGGTGATGGCGATGTAGTCGATGCCTTCGGCCGCAAAGGAGTGGGCGCGGTCCTCGAAGGACATGGTGGCGTCGATGGAGGCCTTGGTGTGCACGTGGAAGTCGCCGGCGATATAGCCCTCCATGTCCACGACCTTCTCGAGCTGGAACTGCAGGTGCTGCGCGGCGCCGGGGGCGAGCTCCACCGACTGCTCGGCAACCGTGTAGAAGGGCCCGCGCGAGGCGACGACGCGGTACTTGCCCGGACGGATCGCGCCCTCGGTGTGGCCGTTGGTGCCGGTGCGCAGGGTGCGCTCGAGGAACTCGCGCGTCTCGGGCCGCTCGGGGTCGTCCTCGAGCCTGTCGGTGAAGACGAACGGCTCGCGGATCCTCAGATCGAAGAGGAACTCGGCCGGCGGCTTGCCGACGTTCTCGGGCCCGTAGCTGCCGATGATCGAGAGCTTGGCGGGGACCGGGCGGCCGTCTTGGTCGATCACGGTCGCCGACAGATGCGCGGTCTGCCCGATGGACAGCTCCTGGTGGACGGTCCCGTCGCGGGCGATGTCGAAGGGCTCGCCGTACCGGGTGAAGCGGTGCGAGGCGACGGCGGCGGCGAGGTAGCGGCCCGGTGGCACGCGCGCGTAGAGCCGGCCGTCCTTGCCCGAGCGGGCCGAGGTGACGACGTGGCGGCTCTCCTCCTCGATGATGGAGACGGTCACGTCCGCCAGCGGCACGCCGGTGCCCTCCTCGCGGACCGTGGCGGTGTAGGCGCCGAGCGCCTCGCCCTTGTGCTGCAGCGCCAGATTGAGCGCCGAGGCGATGTCGCCCGTGCCGACCCACAGGCGCGCCTCGTAGGTGGTTTTGCGCTTGGGCGCGAGCACGCGGGGCGGCCGGTGAAAGAAGACGCCGGTGAACGAGCTGGAGACGAAGGGCACGATGAGGCTGTCGTTGGTGGCGCCCGGGTAGAGCGGTTTGCCCTTCGCGTCGCGGCAGTTGTAGACGAAGTTGAGCTTCTCGCTGGGCTCGGGCGTGAGGATGTACGAGACGTCCGGGCCGCTGGCACCCAAGGCGCGCGAGACGACGCCGGGGATGCCGGGCAGCGGCACCGGTTTGTCGTAGGACCGTTCGAGCGTGTAGCGCAGGTCCCAGCCGGCCTCGCCGGACAGGAACAGCTTGTGCTCGGAGCCCATGAGCATCACCAGCCCGAAGCCGACCGGGAAACTGTCCACGGCGAAGGAGATGTCGTCCTCGGAGACGTTGACCATCGTCGCGCGGATGAGGATGGAGCGCCCGACCTCCGGGCCTGCATCGGCGGGTACCGGCTCGATCACGTAGTCGATCCAGAACTCGAAGCCGGTCCCGAGAAACAGCTCGTTGACCGGCTTGACCTGGGTGATGAACTCGGCCGGCTTGCCGTGGGCGGTGATGACGGCCGGGCCGCCGTCGCTGCCGTCGGACTTGATGAAGACCTCGGTCGGCTCGAGCCCCTGGAGGAAGAAGGCCGGGAAGATCTCCGCGAGGCCGTCGCCGCCGACAGGGCGGCCCTCGTCGGTCGAGCGCGGGCGCTCGAGGTCGACGTCGATCAGGCTGCCGCCGAAGACGCCGAAGCCGCGTGAGGCCGACGCGCCCTGCACGACGGCGCGGATGCGGCCGTTGGAGAGGACGAAGTCGCCCACGTCTCCGAGCGCGCGCGGCCCGCCGACGAGCTGGTCGCGCTTGGTCACCTGCATCGCCATCGCCCGCGTGCCGGTGCTCTCTTCGCAGGCGCCGAGCGCGCCGGCGATCAACACGGCGAGGCCTGTGCGCAGCCAAGGACCAGGAAGTCTCATCTCGCTCTCCCATCAACTGGACTGCCGCGCCGTCGGAAAGAAGCGCAGCGTCGGCGACCGCTGGCCGCTCGAGACCTGGGGCTCGGAAGCCGGTGCGGTTCAGTCAAATCTGTCCCGGTCACCCTGCGCCTGGCTCCCGCCACGCGAGCTGTGGGAGCAGAGTCGGAGGGCCCTTCGACTCCGCCCTCGCAGGCTCGGGCTAAGCTCAGGGTGAACGGAATATCCAAATCGACCTTCGTGTCGGCCGCGCCGTGCTCGATTGCTCGATGGGCGCATCGCGATGCGCCCCTACCAGCCCTCGGCCGATCGCTTGGGTTCCGGGCCAGGCCCGGGCTGTCGACTCTCGACAGTTGCTAGAAATTGAGCTGCGCGCCGAGGCTCACGCCGTCGTTGGTCAGCTTTCGCTCGGCCTTCTCCCGGCGCAGCGTGTAGGCGGCGAAGACCCGCAGCGGCTTGTCGCTCGGCTTCCAGTTGAGGCCGATGGTGTGGTGGGTCACCTGCTCGAAGCCGGCGAGCTCGGACGGGTTGAGGAGGGCGAAGCGGTAAGCCGGCTCGATGCCGGTGCCCTCGTGGCGCCAGGAGATCTGGGCGAGCGCGCTCCAGGCATCGTCGCTGGGCGGCTGCGGAGTGATGGTCAGGTAGTCACGTTGGCGGGTGGTGTAGGCGGCGAGCACGCGGACTCCGGCGATGTCGGCCGACAGGTCGGCGGTGAGCGCGGTGTCCTTCTCTTGCAGCAGGTCCGGGCGCTCGCCGACGGTGCGCGGGTTCTGATAGGCGGCAAAGCCGACGGCGATCCTGTCCCGGAAATCGACGGAGAGCCGGCCGACCGGCGTCAGGTCCTGGTTGTCGTTGAGCAGGCGGTTGGCGCCGTTGCCGTTGAAGAGCCCCAGCGCGTAGCGCAGCCCGACCGGACCAAACGCGAGCCGCGCCGAAGAGAGCGAGACGCCGACTTGGCGGTCGAGGGAGATCCCGTCGGCCGCATAGCCCTCGGGCGGCAGCAGGCCGCGGGTGGCGATGGAGCGGTCGAAGAAGACCAGGTCGCTGTCGGAGACGAGCGCCTCGGCGGAAAAGGGCGCCTTGAACTGGCCGAGCGTGACGACGACGAAGGGGAAGAACTCGTACTTCAGGTACGCGTCGCGCAGCGACACCAGCTTCTCGCCGGAGACGCCCATCTTGTCCTCAGGCCGGTCGAGCGCGCCCTCTACCGAGAGGACGACCTCGGCGGCCTCGACGGGGCGGGCGATGATCTCCAGGCGCGCCCCAGCCATCTGGAAGCCGTTGGAGTGGCCGATGTAGTCGACGATCGGGTCGGCCTGCTGGTAGCCGAAGCCGGCCTTGGCATAGCCGCCGATCTCCAGCTTGGGGCGCGGCTCGGGGGTCGGCGCAGGTGCGGCCGCAGGAGCCACGGCGGTCGGGGAGTCGGTGGCCGGGGCCGCGCCGGGGACCACGGCGGCCGGGGAGGCGGTGGCCGGCGCCGAGTCGGGGACCACGGTGGCCGGCGCCGGCAGGACGTCCGGAACAGCGGCGGCCGGCGAGTCGTTGCCCTGTGCCTCGGCGCCGGTCTGCGCAAAGGCGCACGGCGCAAGGAGAGTCACGAGGAGTGTTGCCAGAGATGTGGAGACCGCGCGCATGGTGTTCCTCCGAAACAAGAATCCACTTCTTAGCAGAACCGCCGCACCGCCGTGCAAGCGGCCGGGCGCGTGAGGCGTCGCGAAACCGGGCTCTTCGCGGCCGGGAGCGCGTCCTGCGGCGAACGCCAGGCCCTGCGCCGCGGCCAACCTGCGCGCTCCCGAGTGATTCGCCGACGGCTCATCCGTCCGCTCCGGCGCGCCTCCAGCGCGTCGCCATGAGCGCGGCCGAGACGAGCAGCAGGCCGCTCAGCACGTACCAGGCCCAGGTCCAGCCGAAGGTCATGCTCACCCAGGCGCCGAGAACCGGGCTCAAGGTGGCGCCGACCGAGCCGATGCCGTTGAGCAGGCCGGCCGCGCTCGCCGCGCCTTCGGAACCGGCCAAGTCCATGGCCATCGCCGCGGACATGATCGCGTCGGCGCCGTAGGCGAACAGGCCGATGAGCAGGTGCAGCAGCATCGCCCGGGTCGGCTCGCCGGAGCCGAGCCCGGCGTAGAACGGGGTGACGATGGCGAGGCCGAAGATGCAGAAGACGACGACCGGAGCGCGCCGGCCTCCGAAGAGCCGGTCCGAGGCGTAGCCGGCGGCGAGCGTGCCGACCAGGCCGCCGACGGTGATGGGGATGGTCGCCAGGGTCGCGTCGCCGGGCGCGTAGCGGAGCTGCTCGAAGAGATAGACGTTGCTCCAGCCCATGAACGTGTAGCGGGCCATCTTCAGCAGGAAATAGGCGCCGCAGACGACCCAAGTCGCCGGCATGCGCAGCAGCCGGACGAGCTGGCCGCCGAAGCGCGGCGCGAGTCCGGGCTGCGCGAGCGGCTCGGGCTCGTTCTCGATCTCCGAGACGTCGGGCAGGCCCACCTCCCGTGGGCTCTGGCGCAGCCGCAGCGCGAAGAGGGCGATGAAGCCGACGACTATCCCCGCGGGGACGAGGAAGGCAAAGCGCCAGCCGGCGCCGTTGATCATCGAGCCGGCCAGCGCCTTGGCCGCGATGTCGCCGAGCGTATAGGAGGTCAAGAACCAGGCCGAGGCGCGCCCGCGCATGCTCGCCGGGAACCAGGCGGCGATGACCTTGCAGCACAAAGGAAAGCCGCAGGCCTGCGCGACCCCGTTGACCGCCAGCGCGGTGGCGAGCAGCGGCACCGGCTCGAGAAACCCGAAGGCGAGGTTGGCGCCGACCGAGACCGAGAGCCCGACGAGGATGACTCGCTTGGCGCCGAGCCAGTCGCCTATCGGCCCGGCGACGAACTGGCCGAGCGCGTAGGCGGCCAGGAACGCGCCGTCCATCGTCGCGACCTCGGCCTTCGCGTAGCCGGCGGCGAGCAGCCCGGGCTTGGCGCCGTCGAAGTTCTTGCGCACCAGGTAGAAGGCGACGTAGACGAGCCAGGTGAGCGCGAAGGCCTCCGGGCGCAGGCGGCCGAAGCGGCGCAGCAGCTCGGGCGCGAGGGCAGGGCGAGCCTGGGGGCGTGCCTGCAGCTCGATGGCGGGGGTCGACATGCGCAACCTCGAGGGCTCGGTAGACGGCGAGGCTGCGGGGCTGTTGCTCGCGGGAGCGCCGGGGAGAGGTTCGCACGATAGATGACAGTCGCGGCGTGCTCAACAGCGCCGATCGTGCGTGGAGCCGAGGCCTGGTCTCGGTGGCGGCCGCCGGTGCGGTTGGGAGCGTTTCGGCGGGTTTTGCAGACCCGATCGGTCCCCTGGAGACCGTGGAGGCACCGTGGGGCAATCGACGACCGCCAGCCGTATTGAAATAGGACTGGCGCAGCGAAGGGCCTGTGCGGGCCCTGTGGCTCTCCTGGGGCGATAGGGCCGATTCTCGACGACTCCTCGGCAAGAAGTCGCCTGGAGCGCGGGCGAGGATTTCTGGAGTTGCTCGGGTTGGACCGAGAAGCTGCTCGCGCGCGGCGGATGCCGGCGCTGCGTCCGCTGACCAAGCGCGCGCCGGCAGGGAGCTGGCCCGTCCGCCTGAGCCGCGGGGGAGGCTCGTTGCCGTGCCTCGAGCGCAAGCTTTTCGAGAATGCGGGGACCGGCAGGGGTGATGAGCGCACGGCAACCGTGTGAGCGCGCGGGGGCGAATCCATCCGATTCGGCGGCTCTGGGGCCTGGACGTGGAGGCTGCGATCGTCGCGCGGCAGAGGGGATGGGTCCTCGGAACTCCCTGCTGTCGCGAGTAGTTCTCTTAAGGTCACTGCACAATGCCAATCGCAGGGCTGGACGCCCGGCAAGAAAACCCTAGAATGTGCCCGCCCGTGCGGGCCTGCCCCTGGTCGGCATCCCGACACGCGAGCGGAGGCACTCCATGAGCACGCAACAGTGTGGGCGCGTCCTGATCGGAAAGCCTGGCCTCGACGGCCACGACCGCGGCGCCAAGTTCATCGCCCGCGCCCTGCGCGACGAGGGTTTCGAGGTCATCTACACCGGCATCCGCCGCACCCCGGAGGAGATCGCCGCGGCCGCCGTCCAGGAGGACGTCGACGTGGTCGGGCTCTCGCTGCTCTCCGGGGCGCACAACGAGCTGTTCCCGGCGGTCCTCGACGAGCTGAAGAAGGCCGAGGCGGGCGACATCCCGGTCATCGGCGGCGGGGTCATCCCGGCCGAGGACATCCCCGGTCTCAAGGAGAAGGGCGTCCGCGAGGTCTTCACGCCGGGCACGCCGGTCAAGGACATCCTGGCGGTCTTCCACGCGGCCGCCAACGAGCATCGAAAGAAGCGGTAAGACTGCCGTGAACCTCCACCAACCCGCCGAACTGCTGGCGGCCGTGCGCGCGCGCAATCCGCGCGCCATCGGCCGGGCGATCTCGCTCGTCGAGGACGGCGCCCCGGCTGCCGAGGCGCTGCTCGACCTGCTCGATCGCGAAGCTCTGCCCGCGGTCGTCACCGTGGGCATCACCGGCCCGGGCGGAGCGGGCAAGTCGACGCTCACCCAGCAGCTCATCGGGCATTACCGCGGTCTCGGACGGCGCGTCGGCGTCGTGGCGATCGACCCGTCCTCGCCCATCTCCGGCGGCGCGCTGCTCGGCGACCGCATCCGGATGATGCGCCACGCGACCGACGGCGAGGTGGTCGTGCGCTCGATGGCCACCCGCGGGCGCATCGGCGGGCTGTGCGCCTCGGCCGGCGCCGCGGTGCGGCTGATGGCCTATGCCGGGTGCGACCCGGTGATCATCGAGACGGTCGGGGTGGGCCAGGCCGAGATCGACGTGGTGCGCCTGGCCGACCTGACCCTGCTCGTGATGGCGCCGGGCCTGGGCGACGATATCCAGGCGATGAAGGCGGGGCTCGTCGAGCTGGCCGACGTGCTCGTGGTCAACAAGTGCGACAACCCGGGCGCCGAGGCGCTGGCGATGGACATGGAGCAGGTCGCGCGCGAGCGCGACCGGCTGCTGCGCCGCACCTGCGCGACCGAGGGGCGGGGAATCGCCGAGCTGGCCGAGGGGCTGGAGACCGCGCTCGCGAAGAGCAGCGAGAGCGGCGAGCTCGCCCGGCGGCGTCAGCGCTCGCGCGAGGCCGAGGTGCTCGACTGGGCGCTCGAGATGATGCGCCCGCGCCTCTCCTCGCTGCTGCGCGACAACGGGCCTGTCCGCGGTGACCCACGCCTGGCCGCCCGCAACCTGCTCGAGCGGCTCTGCCGTTCGGCCGCCGACCTTTCCAACGGCATCTCAAAGGAGTCGACATGAGCAAGCACCCGGCGCTCGTGGAGTGGGAAGAGAAGGTTCTCAAGAAGGCCCTCGACAAGGCGCCCGAGCAGCGCAAGGAGTTCAAGACCGGCTCTGGTCTGCCGGCCGAGCGGGTCGCGATGCCCGAGGAGATCGAGCAGAAGTACCTCGACAAGCTCGGCTTCCCCGGCCAGTTCCCCTACACCCGCGGAGTGCAGCCGACGATGTACCGCGGCCGCTTCTGGACGATGCGCCAGTACGCGGGCTTCTCGACCGCCGAGGAGTCGAACAAGCGCTACCGCTACCTGCTCGAGCAGGGCACGACGGGCCTGTCGGTCGCCTTCGATCTGCCCACGCAGATCGGCTACGACTCAGACCACCCGATGAGCCGCGGCGAGGTGGGCAAGGTGGGCGTGGCCATCGACTCGCTGGCCGACATGGAGGTGCTGTTCGACTCCATCCCGCTCGACAAGGTCTCGACCTCGATGACCATCAACGCCCCGGCGGCGGTGCTCTTCGCGATGTACGTCGCGGTCGCCGAGAAGCAGGGCGTCAAGCCGGAGCAGATCAACGGCACCATCCAGAACGACGTGCTCAAGGAGTACGTCGCCCGCGGCACCTACATCTTCCCGCCGCGCCCGAGCCTGCGGCTGACGACCGACATCTTCGCCTGGTGCGCGAAGAACGCCCCGAAGTTCAACACCATCTCCATCTCCGGCTACCACATCCGCGAGGCCGGCTCGACGGCGGTCCAGGAGATCGCCTTCACGCTGGCCGACGGCATCGCCTACGTGAAGGCGGCGACCGAGGCCGGGCTCGACGTCGATGTCTTCGGCAAGCGGCTCTCGTTCTTCTTCAACGCCTCCTCCGACCTGCTCGAGGAGGTGGCCAAGTTCCGGGCCGCCCGCAGGCTGTGGGCGAAGATCATGAAGGAGCGCTTCGGGGCCAAGACGCCGCAGAGCCAGATGCTGCGCTTCCACACCCAGACCGCGGGCTACACGCTGACCGCCCAGCAGTGCGACAACAACATCGTGCGCGTCGCGCTCCAGGCGCTCGCCTCGGTGCTCGGCGGCACGCAGTCGCTGCACACCAACTCGCGCGACGAGGCGCTCGCCCTGCCGACCGAGGACTCGGTCCGCGTCGCCCTGCGCACCCAGCAGATCATCGCCAACGAGTCGGGCGTCACCAACACGGTCGACCCGCTGGCCGGCTCCTACTACGTCGAGGCCCTGACCGACCGGATCGAGCAGGAGGCGAGCGAGCTCATCGCGAAGATCGACGAGATGGGCGGAATGATTCCGGCGATCGAGGCGGGTTTCGTCCAGAGACAGATCGAGGATGCGGCCTACACCTACCAGAGCCAGATCGAGTCGGGCGACCGGGTCATCGTCGGGGTCAACAAGTTCCAGATCGCCGAGAAGGCGGCCCCGCCGGTCTTCCGCGTCGATGCGAGCGTCGGCGAGGCGCAGGTGCAGCGGACCCGCAAGCTGCGCGAGAACCGGGACAACGCCCGCGTCTCCTCGGCCCTCGAGGCGCTCGAGGGGGCGGCCCGCGGCTCCGACAACCTGATGCCGCTCATCCTCGACGCGGTGCGCTCCTATGCGACGCTCGGCGAGGTGTGCGGAGTGCTGCGAAAGGTGTTCGGCGAATACAGCGACCTCAAGTCCCGTTAGACCGTTCGAGCAGCAAACCCGCTCCCGCCCTCGTTCTCGAGGCCCTCCGCACGTCGGAGGGCCTTTTCACAGGTATAGGGAAGGTGAAAACCATGATCCAGTGCATCGACCACCTGGGCATCGCGGTTCACAAGCTCGAGGACGCCATTCCGTTCTACGAGAAGGCGCTCGGCTTGAAGTGCGAGCGGATCGAAGAGGTGGCGAGCCAGAAGGTGCGCACGGCCTTTTTTGCGGTCGGCGGCGTCCACATCGAGCTTCTCGAGCCGACCAGTCCCGAGAGCCCCATCGCCAAGTTCCTCGAGAGCAAGGGCGAGGGCATCCACCACCTCGCCTTCGGCACCGACGACGTGGCGGCACAGCTCGGGCAGGCCAAGCAGGCCGGTGTGCGGCTGATCAACGAGGCCCCGGTCCCCGGCGCTGGCGGCAAGCAGGTCGCCTTCCTGCACCCGAAGAGCACGCGGGGCGTGCTCACCGAGCTCTGTTCGGGAGGCGAGCACTAATAAAAGTGGCAGGCGGGCGCCCAGGTTTGCGGGCGCTGCGCGGCTCGGGCGCTGGGGCGCCGAAGGCACCCCCGGGCCACGGAAAAAACCGACGATTCGCCCCGAAGCGCTCGGGGCCCGCGGCGTTTCTAGAGAGGCCGCTTGCAGTGGGTCCGGGGGGGACAAGAGGAAAAAAGCGAGATGACCATCCCCAAAGAGCTTCTGGAGAACCTTGAGAAGCGACGCGAAGAGGCCAGGTTCGCCGGGGGCGAGAAGAAGATCGCCGCGCGGCACGCCAAGGGGTTGATGACCGCCCGCGAGCGGGTCGAGGCGCTCTGCCAAGAGAACACCTTCCAAGAGATGGGGCTCTTTGCCCATCACCAGGTCCACGACTTCGGCATGGACAAGAAGCGCATGCCGACCGACGGCGTGGTCACCGGCGTCGGGCTGGTCGAGGGCAAGCCGGTCGCCGTCTTCAGCCAGGACTTCATGGTCGGCGGCGGAGCGCTCGGCAAGATGCACGCGGGCAAGATCGCCGGCGTGATGGAGTACGCCCTGAAGACCGGCATGCCGGTCGTCGGCTTCAACGACTCGGGCGGCGCTCGCATCCAGGAGGGCGTCGGCGCGCTCTCGGGCTACGGGCAGGTCTTCTACAGGAACGTGCTGCTGTCGGGGGTGGTCCCGCAGATCGCGGTCATCGCCGGCCCCTGCGCCGGCGGCGCGGCCTACTCGCCGGCCCTGATGGACATCCTCATCATGACCCGCAAGAACGCGGCCATGTTCATCACCGGGCCCGAGGTGATCAAGGCGGTCACCGGCCAGTCGTGCTCCGCCGAGGAGATCGGCAGCGCGGCGGCCCACGCGACCATCAGCGGCAACATCCACTTCGTCGCCGAGGACGACGCGCACGCGGTCCAGCTCGTCAAGCAGGTGCTCTCCTACCTGCCGGCCAACAACCTCCTCGACCCGCCCCACCAGCCGAGCGCGGCCATCTCGATGGACCCGGACCCGGAGATCGACGCGCTCATCCCCGAGGACTCGAAGACCCCGCTCGACGTGCAGGCGGTCATCCAGCGGCTCGTCGACCCTGGCAGCTTCCTCGAGGTCCAGCGCGACTGGGCCCGCAACATCGTCTGTGGCTGGGCGCGCATCGAGGGGCTCGTCGTCGGCATCGTCGCCAACCAGCCGATGGTGCGCGCCGGCGCGCTCGACATCGACGCGGCCGACAAGGCGGCTCGCTTCATCCGCCTGTGCAACGTCTTCAACACCCCGCTGCTGTCGCTGGTCGACGTGCCCGGCTTCCTGCCCGGCGTCCAGCAGGAGCGCGGCGGCATCATCCGCCACGGCTCGAAGATGCTGTTCGCCTGGGCCTCGGCGACCTCGCCGAAGATCACGCTCATCATGCGCAAGGCCTACGGCGGCGCCTACCTCGCGATGTGCAGCAAGGACATGGGCGCGGACATGGTCTTCGCCTGGCCGACCGCCGAGATCGCGGTGATGGGCGCCGAGGGCGCGGTCAACATCCTCTTCAAGGATGAGCTCAAGAGTGCCCCGGACCCGAAGGCCCGCTCCGGCGAGCTCGCCGCGGAGTACCGCGACAAGTTCGCCGCGCCCTGGCAAGCGGCCGAGGCCGGGATGATCACCGACGTCATCGAGCCCTCGCGCACGCGGTCGGTCCTCGCCATGGCGCTGCGCAACACCATCACCAAGCGGAGCGGACGTCCGCCGAAGAAGCACGGGAACATCGCCCTATGAGCCACCTTTCTTCCCTTACGACTCTCGCCTCGGCCGCGGCGGGCGGCGGCGCCCCGAAGCAGGTCTCGTTCACCGAGAACCTCGAGTTCCTGCTCGTCGGCTTCGTCATCGTCATGGTGACCTTGAGCGCGCTTTGGCTGCTGTGCGAGGCGGTCGGCGTGTTCTTCAAGTGGCAGGCAGCTCGCGCCGAGGCCCGGGCGCGCGCGGCCAGCCCGGCCACCGCAGCCGCGGCCCCGGCGCGCGCCGATTCCCCCGTAGCGATCCCCGTTCCCGTCATCGCCGCCGCGGTGGCTGCGCTCGTGGATCAGCCGCATCGGGTGGTGGAGATCAAGCCGGCGAGCATCGCCTGGTCGATGGAGGGCCGGCGCCAGTTGCTCAGCTCCCACAAGTTGCCGCGCTAGCGGCTTGGAAGCAGCCGAGCGGTCGCAGTGGAGTCAAGCTTCCCCGGCCACCCCGAGCCGAGCTCCCGCCGCGCCAGCGGTGGGGGCAGAGTCGAGTGGACCTTGGTTTCGCCCGGGCCGACCAAGAAGGGTTGTGAAGCGGCGCGGTCGAGTCTCCCGGCCTCTCCGAGCGCGAGAACAAGAGTTGGGCGCGCTCGGGCCGACCGGTAGCACAGGAATCGAAAGGCGCGGCGAGATACGCCGCGCAGAGAGAGAACATGAGCTCGAACACCAAGAAGATGCGAATCACGGTGGAGGGGAAGACCTACGACGTCACTGTCGAGATGCTCGGCGAGCCCGAGCATACGAACCACGTCGTGGCCAACGCGTTGGCCAACAGCGCGCGGTCTCCGGCAGAGATCCCGGCGCCGGTCACCGCGCCGCCGGCCGCCACGCCGAGCGCTGCCGCGGCCAAGCCGGCGGGCGCCGTTGCCTGCCCGCTGGCCGGCACCGTCGTCTCCATCCACGTCTCCGAGGGGCAGAGCGTGAAGGCGGGCGACCTGCTCGTCACCCTGGAGGCGATGAAGATGAACACTCCCATCCGCGCACCCAGCGCCGGCACGGTGCGTCAGCTCGCGGCCAGGCAGGGCGCGGTCATCGAAGAGGGCGCAACCCTCCTCATCCTCGAATAGGAAGGCGCGCCGATGCTCGATGCATTGTTGGACTTCTTCACCTCGACCGGCTTCTCCCTGGTCACCTGGCAGCAGTTGGTGATGTGGGGCATCGTCGGGGTGCTCTTCTACTTCGCGGTCGCCAAGGGCTACGAGCCGCTGCTGCTCGTGCCCATCGCCTTCGGCGCGCTCATCGCCAACCTGCCGACGATGGGCGTGATCAATGAGCCGGTCATCGGGCCCGGAGGCCACTACGAGCCGGGCGGGCTCTACTACTACATTTCCAAAGGCATCCAGTGGGAGCTCTTCCCGCCGATCATCTTCCTCGGCGTCGGGGCGCTCACCGACTTCGGGCCGCTCATTGCCAACCCGCGCACCCTGCTGCTCGGCGGGGCCGCGCAGATCGGCGTGCTGATCACCTTCCTCGGCGCGACGCTCCTCGGCTTCGACCAGGGACAGGCCGCCTCGATCGGCATCATCGGCGGGGCCGACGGCCCGACCTCGATCTTCACCGCCTCCAAGCTCGCCCCCGAGCTCGTCGGGCCCATCGCGGTCGCCGCCTACACCTACATGTCGCTCGTGCCGCTCATCCAGCCGCCGATCATGCGGGCGCTCACTACCGAGAAGGAGAAGAGGATCCGCATGAAGTCGCTGCGCAAGGTGGGCAAGCTCGAGCGGCTCATCTTCGCGGTGATGGTCTGCATCACCTGCATTCTGCTCGTGCCGGCGGCCTCGGCGCTCATCGCGATGCTGATGCTCGGCAACTTCCTGCGCGAGTGCGGGGTGACCGAGCGGCTGGTGAAGGCCTCGCAGAACGAGATCATCAACGTCGTCACCATCTTCCTGGGCACCAGCGTCGGCCTGACGATGGGGGCCGAGAAGTTCCTGACGGCCGAGACCATCAAGATCATCGTCATGGGCGTGGTCGCCTTCGGGGTCTCGACCGCCGGCGGCCTGCTCATCGCCAAGCTGATGAACGTGCTGACTCCGAAAAATCCGGTCAACCCGCTCATCGGCGCGGCCGGTGTCTCGGCGGTGCCGATGGCTGCGCGCGTCGCCCACAACGAAGGCCAGCGCTCCGACCCCAGCAACTACCTGCTGATGCACGCGATGGGGCCCAACGTCGCCGGGGTCATCGGCACGGCGGTCGTCGCCGGCTACTTCATCACCCGCCTCAGCTAGCGCTTTCTGCCGGGTAGGGCCGCCAGCGCTCGACCCGGTTTGCCACTTGGAGCACGATTGGCGGGCAGCCCTTTTCGGCTGCCCGCTTTCGCTTTCCGGCCGCGCGACTCGCGCCCGCGCGCGCGGCCTGTTGCCCGGCGCCCAGGCCAGGTGTGCACTGGTCGCGCGCTTGCCGCACCCCTCGGCGCGCCGCAGATGATGGGTATGCGCCTTGGGACCGGTCGTCCGAGAGCGCGTCCAGTGAGTCAAGGGGCCAGCCGCCCGTGCCTGGCTCGGTAAGGAGGCCCGGCGGCCCGAGGGGGGAGAGGCGCGATGAGGGTGTGCGTGCCGACAAACGGCAAGGGCGGGGTGACCGAGGAGGTCTGCGAGCACTTCGGCTGCGCGCCCTTCTTCACGGTCGTCGACACCGCCGACGGCTCGGTCAGCAGCTTCGAGAACCCGAACAAAGAGCACGCCTTCGGCCACTGCAACCCGGACGCGTCCTTCGCGGGCCAGAGCATCGACGCCCTGGTCTTGCCCAAGGTCTCGGCCAGAGTCGCCATTCGCCTGCACGAGATGGGCATCCGCGTCTACCTCTCGACCGCGGGCAGGGTGAACGAGGTGGTCGAGCTGCTGCAGGCCGGCAAGCTGAAGTTCGTCAAGATCATGCGCAAGGACGAAGGCGAGCAGCCGGGGGCGTGACGGGGCGCGCGGGCCCGGGGGTGACCGAGCCTTGCGGCGCGCGGGCCCGGGCGGTCAGCTCAGGGCGCCGAGCCCGCGCAGCGCGAAGAGCGCCAGGTCCTTGCCCTTCGCCTCGAGCATCACGTCGAAGTCTCGCTCGCCCAAGGCGCGCACCAGCCTTTCGTAATCCGCCGGGTCGATCAAATCGGCGTGGGCTCCCCGCCTGGCGCCGGGCCTCTGGCTCGCGAGGTGGAGCTTGGGGCGCAGCCCCAGCCGCTCCCAGCTCGAGGCGCACAGCACCACCAGTTCTTCGACGGTGAGCGGCGGGTCCGAGGGCAGCACCGCGTTGTGGAGCGTGTCGGCGACAAAGGGCAGGCCGTGTGTGACGGCAAACCGATGGACCTCGCGCGCGCGCCAAATTCGGTCGTCGTGCTCCAAGGCGAGCCGGCGCCGCGCGTCCTCGGGCAGGGAGCTGACGAAACGGTTGGCCGCCTCAAGGGCGGTCGGGCGGTCGGGCGCAGCTCCACCGAGGTGGACGAGCACCCGGGCCTCCGGGCCCTGACCGAGCAGGTCGAGCACCCGCGTCGAGTAGCGCAGCTCGGCTCTTGCCGCCGCGCGCACCTGCTCTCTTGCCGAGCTGACCGAGGCGCCGGCAGGCGAGGGATGCATCGAGAGCCGCTGGTGCGAGCGGGTCGCTATCTGGCCGATGCGCTCGAAGTCGCCGGCAAACGTCCTCCACCAGCGCAGCCGGTTGACCGGGTGGGAAGCGAGCGGCACGAGTGAGGAGCCGATGCGAAACAGCTCGATTCCTCGGGCTTCGTTGAAGAGAAGGATCTGCTCGAGCTCTCGCAGGTTGAGCGCAATCAGCTCCTCGAGCCGCCGCGCGGTCGCGTTGGCGAGCCGGCAGGTGTGGCTTGCTCCAAGGCCGAGGGTCAGGCTGGTCGAGACGTATCCGAGCCGAAAGCTCATGCGCGCTTCCTGGCCGACCGTACTGCTCGAGGCTGCTCGCTCAGACGGCGGATTCGGGCCGAGGCCGCGTTGCGAGTGCCGACGCGCGTCCTCAAACATTAGGATTGGGGACCAGACCGGTGAATCGCACAATCTCTCGAAAGCAGGCCTACGCGGTGTTCGGCCCCCTTGTCGGGCTCACCGCTGCCGCCGGAGCGCTCGCCGCGGGCGCTCTGAAGTCGAGAAGGCGTCCGGCCTACCGCAGCCTCGCTCGACGGGTCGGGGCGCACCCTGTGGCCATTCTCTCGGCGATAACGCTCGTCCCGACAGCCATCGCCCTTCTCGGGCGCTTCCTTGGCCAGCGGCGCGAGCAGAGCCGGGCGGCCGGCTACATCGAGCAGGACTACGCGGGGATGGTCGCGCACGACTTTCGCGATCCGCTCGCCGCGCTGCTCGCTCAGGTCGGAGCCCTGCGCCGGCGCGCGCGGGGGGACGAGGTGAGCGTGCGCGTCAGCGACCTTGAGCGCCTCGAGCGGCTCGGCTGGAGGCTCGACAGGCTGGTGAGCGACGTGGTCGACGCGATGCTCGTCGAGACCGGCAACGTGCCGTTGCGCCGAAAGGCCGTGGAGCTGCCGAGCGCCGTTCCCAACCTGCTGCGGCGCCTCGGTCCGACTCTGGCCAACCACCCGGTCTCGCTGATGGTCGAGGGGCAGCCCGCCGCCGTCTTCGCCGACCCGGCCCGAACCGACCAGGTGCTGAGCAACCTGCTCGACAACGCCGCGAAGTTCTCGCCGGCCGGCAGCCCCATCGAGATCGTGATCGCCCCGGCGCGCGGCGGCACGCGCGTCTCGGTGCGCGACCACGGCGTGGGCATCGCCCCCGAGGAGCTCGAGCGGCTGTTCGACCGCGAGTACCAAGCGCGTCGGGCGCGCGAGAACAAGACCGGCCTGGGCCTGGGGCTGTACCTGACCAAGGGCTTCGTCGAGGCCCACGGCGGCAGCATCGAGGTCGAGAGCACTCCGGGGCGCGGCAGCGCCTTCCACGTCTTCCTGCCCGCTCCGGCGCGCAAGGAGCCCGCGGTGCTGCCGACTTAAAAGGAGGCCTGGAAGCACGAGCGCCGGTGCCGACGAGAGCCGAAGGCTCTCCGGTCGCCCCCGAGGCCTGGCTCGCCCTCGCGCGCCGGTGGGCGTGAAGGGCTGACCGGCATCCGCCTCGTCGGTCTAAAGGCCTCGCGGAAAGGGCGGGAGGGGCGATGGTCGATTTCAACGTCGTCGTCACCATTCGCGGCCGCGAGTTCGGCAGGGCGCTGCAGGCCCTGCGCTCGTTTGGTCGGGTCTTTCCGACGCGGTTCTACAACGTCGTGCTGCTGCGGGTCGATGACCGGGAGGAGTTTCTCGAGAAGCTGCGCGAGCGCTTCGAGACCGACCCCTCGCTGCGCGGCTGGCTGGCGAGGGCCGAGCCGCTCGAGAAGCAGTTCTCCTTCCACGACGCCGGCGAGCTCGACGCAGGCTGCAAGGAGGCTCTCGCCGATTACCTGCCGATGCTCGAGGGCAAGAGCTTCCACGTGCGCATCCATCGTCGCGGGCTGAAGGAGAAGCTCTCTGGCCAGGAGGAGGAGCAGAGGCTCGACGCCTGGCTGATGGAGAGCCTGGCGAAAGAAGGCAAACCGGGGCGCATCACCTTCGACGACCCGGACGTCATCGTCGACGTCGAGACCTTGGGCACGCGGGCCGGGGTTTCGGCCTGGACCCGCGAGCAGAGGGAGCGCTTCCCGTTCCTCCATCTCGATTGAGCGAGCTGCCGAAGGTGATTTTGGGGCGGCGGTTGCCCAAGGGCCGGCGCGCTGCTGAAGGCGAGGCCGGCGGCGGCGAACACGTTTCCTCACAGGGTTTGCCCAGGGCTTTGCTCTGTGCCGAGCCGGTCAGACGAGGCCTCGCTCATTCGACGGCCAAGGGCGCAGGTGGGGGCGAGCGCGTCGAGCAGGCGAAAAGCGCTCAAGGGTTGTCGCGAAATCGCCCCTGACCTCGGCTCGCCACCCGCTCGGCCCGAGTCGCCGGCCTGACGAACGCCTGGCCGGTCGTGATTGACGTCTGACCTCGGCTCGCCACCCGCTCAGCCCGAGTCGCCTCCCGAGAGGAACGAGGGAGGCGCAGTCGGGCCCTTGTATCCGGTACCCCGGCGCGCCGGGCCGCCAGCACGAAGGCTCGGGCTCCGGCTGACCGGTTGTCTCTCGAAGGGTTCTTCGAAGAATCGTTACGGCTCGGTCAGTGGGCCGCGGGCGACCTCGGCTCGTGCCTCGGGGCGCGATGGCCGCGCCTTCTCCAGGCGCGCAGGTGCGCCAGGTCGAGCGTGTTGAGGACATCAGACGCCTCGAGCCAGCCGCGGCGTGCGACCCAGACGCCGTAGCGGATGTTGGCGAGGTGGTCGGCCAGATGCGCGTCGGTGGAGATCGCCACTCGGACCCCCGCCTGCTTTGCGAGCCGGCAGCCCTTGTCGTCGAGGTCGAGGCGGTCGGGTTGGGCGTTGACCTCGAGGGCGACCCCTTCCTCGCGCGCCGCCTCGAGCAGGCGCGGCAGGTCGAAGGGGTAGGGATCCCGGCTGCCGAGGATCCGTCCGCTCGGATGCCCGATGACGTCGACGACCCCGGAGCGCACCGCACTTTCCATCCGCGCGGTCAGGCGTGCGCCCGAGTCGCGCAAGCGCGAGTGGATGCTGGCGACGACCCAGTCGAGGCTGGCGAGCACCTCGAGCGGAAGGTCGAGCGAGCCATCGGGCAGGATGTCGACTTCTATCCCGGCGAGCAGGCGCGGACCTTCGGGGTGAGCGCGGTTGAAGGCGCGGATGCGTGCGGCGTGCTCGAGCAGCCGCTCCGTGGTCAGGCCGAGCGGGCGCGAGCGCGAGTGGTCGCAGACCGCGACGTACTCGCGCCCGAGGCGCAGGCCGGCGAGCCAGAGCTCCTCGAGCGTGCAGTGGCCGTCCGACGAGGCGTCGCTGTGGACGTGCAGGTCGCCGCGCAGCTCGGCCTCCTCGACGAGCTTCGGGAGCCGTCCTTCCTCGGCGGCCTCGAGCTCGCCCGTCCCCTCGCGCAGCTCCGGCGGGATCCAGGGCAGGCCGACCGCTCGGAACACGTCCTCTTCGCGCGCTCCGCTCAGCCGGTGGCCCTCGCGATCGAAGACCCCGTACTCGCTCACCTTGAGCCCTCTGTGCACCGCGCGGGTGCGCAGGGCGATGTTGTGGGCCTTGCTGCCGGTGAAGTAGTGCAGCGCCGCCCCCAGTGACTCGCGCGGCAGCACGCGCAGGTCGACCTGCAGCCCGCTCGTCAGGCGCACCGAGCTCTTGGTCGGGCCTTCGGCGAGGACCACGGCGACCTCGGGCATTTCGACAAAGGCGCGCCTTGGGGCGGTGGAGGAGCGCGCGGTGACCAGGATGTCGAGGTCGCCGACCGTCGCGCGGCGCCGGCGCACGCTGCCGACGGGGATGGCTTCGTAGACCCCGGGCACCTTGCGCAGCCGGGCGACGATGGCCTCGGCGTAGCCGACGGCGCGGTGCAGCAGCATCCGGCCGGTGCGGCTGCGAAAGCGCTCGATGGCCTTGAGGATGCTCTTGCAGCGGGTCGGGCCCATCCGCGGAATCTGGCGCAGGCGGCCGTCGCGACAGGCCTGTTCGAGCCCTTCGATATCGGTGACGCCGAGCTTGTGCCAGACCGCGGCGACGGTCTTGGGGCCGACGCCCTCGAGGCGCAGCAGCTCGAGCACGCCCGGGGGCACTTGACGGGCGAGCCGCTCGTGTTCGGCGCAGCGGCCGGTCTCGAGCAACTCGACGATCTTGGTGCCGATGCCCTCGCCGATGCCCGGCAGCGAGAGAAGCTGCCCGCGACGCCAGTATTCGGAGACCGGGCCGGGCAGCGTGTCGACGAGTTGGGCGGCCTGGCGGTACGCCCGGACCTTGTATTGGTTGCCGCCCGTCAGGTCGAGGATGTCGGCGATCTCGGAGAAGACCTGGGCGACGTCGGAGTTTTCCACCGGGGACAGGCCTCCTGCTCAGACGCTAAGCAGCGAGGCCAGGGGCGAGCAGCGCGGCGCGGCCGGCGCAGGGGAGCCGCTGCGCTGAGCCGGTCGTTCGTGCGCCCTCGGGATCCGGGCGAGCGGCGCCCGCGCGGTGGAACGGGCGGCGCTTGCCCCGGGGGGCCGCTCAAGGAGCGGCGTTGCGCGAGAGCACGATCGCCGTGCCCGGCGAGGGGCGGGAAGCGGCCGGCCGCTCGATGATCAGGCGTCTCTCGGGCGTCGGTTCCGGTTCGCGCGGCATCGCGATCCAGAGGGCGATGTAGAGGAGGATTCCCCAGCCGCCGAAGAAGACGCTCAGGACGAGGAGCAGGCGCAGCAGCGCGACCGGGGCGCCAAAGCGGTTGGCGAGTCCGCGGCAGACGCCGGCGAGGTAGTAGGACTCGCGCGCGCGGGTCCATTCGCGCACCGGCGGGTGCGCAACCATCCAGCTCGCGCACGCCGAGCACTTGGTGGCATCGGGCAGGCTCTCGGTCTTGCAGTACGGGCAGTTCATGTCGTCCTCCTGCCCGCTTTTTACGAGCCTGCCTGCGGCTGATTGCGCGGAGCTCGGCTCCCCCGCTCGCCCCGAGCGCAAGGCCGAGCATGCGGGGCCGCAAGTCAAGGGGGCCTTCGGCTCCGCTCCCGGCGCTCACGCGTCGGGAGCGCCGCTCCGGGTGAGCGGAAGCGGATGGAGTCGAAGACAGTTTTCTCGACGCCTCTTCAGCCGTCTTGGCCGGCTTGCTGTCAGGAGGGCTACCACTTCGACGGGTGGTAGCAAGGGGGCCAAAATGCTATGCTTTCTCGCCGATTGAACATTCGAAGAGCGGAGAGGGCAGGAATGAAAAGGGCGCTGAGTCTCGCCGTTCCGGTGGCCATCGCGCTGGCTGCGTGTAGCGAGCCGCCGACCCCGCTGGTCAAGGCGCGGTGTCAGACCGACGAGGACTGTGACCAGGGGCTACTCTGCGAAGACGGCATCTGCGTGCCGCGCGATGCCTTCCGTTGCGACGCGGTCTCCTCGGGCATGGCCATCCTCCAGCCCGCTCCGCATATCGTCGACTTCGGAGGGGTGGGGGCGACGCAGACCGAGCAAGAGATCACGCTGCGAAACATCGGGGACTGCGCGCTGACGGTCTTCGAGGTGAATTTCGGGACTGGAGCCGAGAGCCCGTTCACCTGCGACGGGTGCGGCGAGGAGTCGTTCCCCATCGAAATCTTCCCGATGCGCGAGCACTCCTTGAAGGTCAGCTTCGCGCCCCCGGGGGTCGGCTCGTTCGCCGACAGGCTGCTGATCCTCAGCGACGACGCCGAGTTCCCCGAGCTGCAGGTGCCGCTGCGCGCCCACTTCGACGGGGTCCCCGAGCTTCGCGCGACGCCCAGAGAGATCGAGTTCGGCTACGTCGCGGTCGGGCGCGAAGGCGCGCGCACCCTGCGGCTCGCCAACACGGGAAATGGGACCGCGCGGCTCGGCATCAAGGCGGTGCGCATCGACCCGTCGAGCAGCGACGCCTTCTCGGTCGAAGGAAGCCCCGCGGAGACCTTCCAGCTCGAGCCGCTCGAGGTCGACCAGCGCTCCGGTTTGACCGTCACCGTCCTCTACCATCCGCGCGAGATAGGCAGCCACGAGGCCTACGCGGTCATCGAGACCGATTCCGAGTCGGTCGGCGTGGTCAGCCTGCCGCTGCGCGGCACCTCCGAGACCCCTCCTGTGCTGTCGGTCTCGCCCGGGCAGGTCGTCTTCGGCGAGGCGCAGCTTGGCAGGACGGTGATCGAGCGCATCACCGTGGTCAACCAGGGCGGCTCCCCGCTGATGATCAGCCACCGGTGGGCAAGCGGGTTTTCGACCGATTTCGTTGCGCAGCCCGCTGCCGTCGAGCCCATCGACCCGGGCAGCTTCATCGAGGTCGAGATCCTCCTGACCCCGACGGCCACCGGCCAGCTCTCCGGGGTGCTCGTTCTCGAGTCGAACGATCCCTCGCGGGCGAGCATCTCGATTCCCGTCTCGGCCACCGGCGTCAATCAGCTCGGCACCCAGGTCGTCAAGATCGAGCTCGCCTACGAGAACGGCTCGGACAGCGCCTTTGACGAAGACCTGCGCAACGTCGACCTGACCCTCGAGCATCCTTACGGCTTCGTCTGTAACAAGCACGAGCCCAGCCCGCAGAACTGGGACGAGTTCGGCACCCCGAGCTGGCTCGCCTACGGCCCCAAGGAGGAGCCCGAGCGCATCATCCTCGTCGACCCCCAGCGCGACGGGACCTACCGGGTGATGCTCCAGTACGTCCAGGACTGCTCGGCGCTGCCGACCGATCTGCTCGCCTCGCTGCTCGGCCTGTCGATCGAGGCGCTCGCGGGCGGGCTGAGCAGCGGAGCCATCCAGCTCGACGGCGCGGACATCGGCAACATGATCGAGAACGCCTGCTTCAATCGCAGCGCGACCACCGCGATGGTGACCGTCTACGTGAACGGCTCGGTCATCGCCGAGGTCCCGGCGACCCTCAACCGCCGCGGCGACTTCGTCTATGCCTTGAACCTGGTCCGGCAGAACGGCCAGTTCCGGCTGCAGTAGACAGGAGAGGAGAGCGATGCAACCTGTCGTGCACATCGGGGCCGGCGCGCCCGGCGCCCGCATCCGCTGGGGCCCATCGCCCCGCGCCTTCGGGTCGGGCTTGGCGCTGTTCGCGCTGCTCGCCGTGGGTTGCTCGGAGCCGGTCCCGCCGACCGTCACCGAGCCCAAGCCCCCAGGGCTCGAGTCCGAGCCGCGCTGGCTCACCTTCAAGTGCGTCAAGCCCGGCTGCGACGAGACGCTCGACGTGACCATCCGCCAGGTCGGCGCGCGCAAGCTGGCCATCAAGCGCGTGGTGCTCTCCGAGCCCGACCGCACCGAGTACAGCATCGAGTCCGAGCTGAGCGCGCCGGCCATCGTCAATGAGCAGTTCAAGGTCTCGGTGCGCTACCGGCCCATCGGCGGCCCGGTCAAGGGCGACGTCAAGCTGCTGGTCACCTACACCGACGCCTCGCCCGAAGAGGGCGAGGGCCGCATCCCGCCCGGCGAGGTCTCGGTGCCGCTGCTGCGCAGGCTGGTCGGCGAGCCGGTGCTGGTCGCCTCACCCGCGCGGCTGGTCTTCGGCGCGGTCAGCCCCGGCGAGTCGAGGTCGCTGCCCCTGACGGTCTCGAACGCGGGCTCGGGCAACTCGAGCCTGGTCATCTCCGCGGTCGACAGCGACGAGCCGACCATCGGGGCCCAGGCGCTGCCGGCGCTCGGGCTCGCGCCGGGCTCGTCGACCGAGGTGCAGATGGGCTACGCGCCCCAGGCCGCGGCCTACTCCGAGGCGAGGCTGCTCGTGAGGTCGGCCGGTGACATGGTCGCGCCGGTCGAGGTCCTCGCGGTCGGCACGAGCCTGCCTGATCCGACTGTCGCCGCGCTGCCGGCAGAGGGGCTTGATTTCGGGCGGGTCGAGAAGGGCACGCAGAAGCGGGCGAGCATCGAGGTAGTCAATCGCGGCGGCGCGCCTCTCGAGCTCGAGTCGGTCCGGGTCGTGGGCAACGCGAACCTGGCGGCGACCCTTCCCAACGAGGCGACGAGCCTCACCCTCGCGCCGCTCGAGTCGGTCGAGGTGATGGTCTGGCTCTCCTCGGAGACCTCCGGCGATATCGACGCCTACGTCGAGCTGACCACCAACGACCCGAGCGCGCGGCTCTTCAGCGTGCCGGTCGTCGGGATGGTGACCGCGCCGCACGCGGTTGCCCCCGGGTCGATCGACTTCGGCAAGGTGCCCAAAGGCTGGGTCCTCACCCGGCCCATCACCGTGCAGAACGAGGGCTGGGGCGAGCTCGAGGTCAAGGGCCTGACCCTGGTGCTGGGCAGCAGCGACCTGTTCACTCTGCGCAGCCTCCCGTCGCTTCCCTTGAGCCTCGAGCGCCATCAGAAGCTCGGCCTCGAGGTCGAGTTTCGCGCCGAGGCGATGGGGCCCTTCCAGGCCACGCTCTCGGTCGAGACCAACGACCCGGGCGGCCGGTTCCTCGAGGTGCCGATTCGCGCGACGGGCTCCACCTGCGCCGAGGGGTGCCCGCTCGAGAACGCGGTGCCTTCGTGCGTCGGCAACGAGTGCTCCATCGCGAGCTGCGAGAGCGGCTGGTTCGACACCGACGGCGAGCCCGAGAACGGCTGCGAGTGCTCAGAGATAGGCAACGACCCCGGCTCCTCGTGCCAGGAGGCCCACTATCTCGGCGAGTTCCCGGACGACGGCACCTCACAAACCTTCCGAGGCATCCTTCCGTGGAAGAACGACGTCGACACCGTCACCTTCTTCGCGAAGGATGCCTTCAACTGGGGCGCCGACCGCTACGACGTGCGGATCTCGCTGGCGAGCGCGGACCCGTCCATTCGCCTCTGTGTCTACTGGCACGAGACCGGGAACCATCTGAGCGAGTGCTACCTCGAAAACGAGAATTGTCCCGAGAGCCGCAGCTTTCAGCGCACCGGGACGGGCGGGGGCGACGACGCGGACTACGTCGTCAAGATCTACCGCGAGCCCGGCGCCGCGCCGACTTGCAAGCCGTACACGCTCTCCGTCTCCAACGGCTGAGCCCCATCGCCGCCGCCTCCCCGGCGCGCCCGCGGCGACTTCTCCTCCCCCCCACCATCCGCACTGAGCCGATTTTTTCGGAGCGGGATTGCTGCGCCCGGTGGAGCCGGCCTGTCGAAACGCCGGCGCTCGTCGCGCGCACCTTGTCGTCCCCCGGACATACGGGGAGACTGCAGGAGGCGGCGCCGCGAGGGGAGTGGGCGCGCGTCTACAGAAGGGAAGAGCACATGAGCGCCGAGTTCCAGTGGATCGAGGAGTGGCCCGCACCGGGGATTTGCCGGCTGGCCCAGTCGCGCGTCGAAGCGGAGGGGACAGGCGGAGGCCAGAGTCCCTCGCGCCCGTGCACCATCTGGTTGCTCGTCCACGCGAACGAGGCTGCGCTCATCGAGGCGCCGTTCGCGTCCGAGGACGCAGCGCCCATCCTCGAGCGCATCCGCTCCCAACTCGAGGAGAGGCGACTCTGGGTCAAGTTCTTCTCCGCGACCCACCTGCACCGAGGCCACGCGACCGGCCTCGCGAGCGTGGCGCAAGCCTTCCCGCGCGCGACGTTCGTCTATCCGGAGTCGTGGCTCGTGCATCGCCGCGCGCTCGGTCTCGGGGGCGGGCCCGTCGGAGCCCTCGACCCCCTCTTCGATCGCGGCCTTGCCTTCTCGTACGGCTCGGTCATGGAGTTCGACCTCGCCGGCGAGCCGGTCGCCTTCATCCGCGCGCCTTATCACTCGCCGACCGACCAGCTCGTCGTCTTTCGCGGCGTGGCCATCGCGCCCGACTGGCAGCTTCCTCGAGCCCAAGGCGAGAGGGTCGAGAAAGCGCAGGCGCCCGAGCAGGAGAAGCGCGCGGCGATGCGGCGCGTTCTCGATTTCTGCCGCGGGTATCAGATCCACTCGTACCTGCCCGCCCATGGCGATGGTCCGCTCGAGGCCGGCTTCGCCGAGCGCGTTCAGACCGCGCTCGACTCGCTGCGACAGAAAGACTGAAGAGCTGTCGAAGAATCCTTCGAGCGATAACCGGCCTGCCCCGAGCCCCTCGGCAAGCTCGGGGCAGGCCGAAGTCGAGGGCCAGATCGACTCCGCCTCCCTCGTCCCACGGGAGGCTGCGCTCGGGGTGAGCGGAGGCGGAGCTTTCGCGACTGCTCGCGAGAGGGCCGGGGCCTCGGACGCGAGGCGGTCGACGGCCGGGCCGATCGCCCCCGACGCCGGGTTCGCGCGCTGCCGCTCAACTCCTCTCGGCCCAGCGGGCACGGAGCGCTCGGGCGAGGATGGCGAGGAACTTCGGATCCTCGACGAGGTAGCGCCTCCAGAGCCGTCCGGGCTCATGGGCGAGCCGAAAGGCCCACTCGAGCCCGGCCTCCGAGGCCCATCGCGGCGCCCGCCGGGCGGTGCCGGCGACGAAGTCGAGCCCCGCGCCGATGCCCAGGGCGACCGTCGGGCGCATCGTCTCGGCGTGCTGACTCAACCAGATCTCCTGTTTCGGCGAGCCGTAGGCGAAGAAGGCGAGCTGCGCGCCCGATGCCCGGAGGCGCTCGAGCGTCTGTGCGCCGCCCTCGGCCGGCCCCTCATCCTCCAGCGTGATGCGCGGCGAGTCGGTCCCGGCGATCTCGACGCCGAAGCGCTCTCGTAGCCGCGCGGCGGCCGCCTCTGCGACCCCGGGCGCTCCGCCCGACAGGAAGACGCGCCAGCCGCGGCCCGCCGCCCGCTCGATCAAGGGCAGCACCAGGTCCGAGCCCGAGATCTTTTCGGGCAGAGGCGTGCCGAGCAGCCTCGAGGCCCAGACCAGAGGCTTGCCGTCGACGAGCACCAGGCTCGCCTGCGCGTACGCCCGCCGCAGCCGCCTGTCGCGCTCGAGGAGCACGACGTGGTCGACGTTCGGGGTGACGACATAGCCGCCGCGGCCACTGTCGACGAGCTTCTCGATGGCCTCGAGCGCCTCGGCGAAGGTGAGCGAGTCGATGGGCACGCCCGCCAGCGAGACGCGCACCCGGTTCGCGTCCCGGGCGACGACGTTGCTCGCCCCGGAGCCGCTCGCGGCGGAGCTGCGCTTGGCCGCGTTGCGCGCTGCCGGCGCCGGGCGCTTTCGAGCCGGCATCAGCGACCCGTAGTGCCGCATGTAGAGGCGGGCCGAGCCCTCGAACGAGAGCTCGCGCTCGACGTAGCGCCGAGGCTGGTAGCTGGCGAGCCGCGACCAGAACAGCTCGGCCTTGTCCGCAAAGTCGTCCCACCCGCGAAACCGCTCGCCGCACTCGGCCGAAAAGTACGGGACCGAGGTCGCGGGCACGGGCGCGTGTCCGAAGCGCAGGCGCTGCGGATCGCGCCACAGGCCGTTGTCCCAGGCGAGCACCGGGAGGTTCGAGGCCATCGCTTCCTGATAGGCGAAGCCCTGCGTCTCGTTCTCGCACAAGAAGAGCATCGCGCGCGCCTCGCCGAGCAGCTTGCGGAAGCTCGAGTGCTGATAGGCGCCGTAGCGCAACCGCTGCCAGCTTAGCCCCTTCTGATCGAGCCAGCGGAGGATCGGCTCGACCAGGTCGTGCTCATGCACCTTCGCGTCCCAACGGATCTTGTCGTAGACGAGCAGGTCGAGCGACTTGGGCCTCGCGCGCTGATCGGGCCAGGCCTCGAGATCGATGCCGCCGAACCAGTGCACGAGGCTGTCGCCGAAGTAGGGCGCGAACAGCTCGCGCATCCAGTCGCAGGTGACGATGTAGTAGCGGAAGCGCGGGTCCTTCATCAGCTCCGGGCGCAGCTTCGGATGGTCGAGCAGGCCCGGGCCGAGGACCGCCGGGTTCGGCAAGTCCCAGCCGTCGAGGATTCCCGGATACCCCGCGAGCCCCACGGGATGGTCGGGGTGGCGCCGCGCGAGCCGGTAGTTGTTCACCTCGACCTGGTAGCCCTCGAGCCGCAGCGCCTTGACCAGCGCGAGGAACTGCACCCCAAAGCCGGTCACCTTTTGGTCGCCCTTGATGCGCTTGTAGAGCGGGCGCAGGGCCTTTCGTAGGTAGCGGTCGTAGGGAATCAGCGCGTCCTTGGCCGGCTCCCGGTAGAACAGCAGGACGGTCTCTTCGTTGAGCCTTGCCATCGTCTACTCCTTCGCGGCCTTGGCGAGCTCCAGCTCGAGCACGGTGAGCGAATAGGGCGGCAGCGGTTGGCGCACGGTGCAGCCCTCGAAGGCCGGCGCCGCGGTCTCCTCGAGCCGCCCGCTCTGGGGCCCGAAGGCGAAGGCGCGGCCGCGCCCGATGCGGCCGCAACCGGAGAGCTCCAGCGCGGCGCCTACGTGCGCCGCCGGCTGGAGGTTGAGCGCGACGGCGACGACCCGTCGGCGTTGCTCGTCGGTCGAGGCGAAGAGCGAGACGCCCTCGGTCGAGACCGTAGGCAGCGAGACGTCGAGGAAGCGCGCACCCTTGCCGTCGTAGTCGCGAAAGGCGCGGAAGGCCCAGTAGGCGGGCGAGTCGGCCGCGGGGTAGGTCCAGTAGAACGCGGCATCGAGCCGCTGCTCGCCGAACTGGCCGAGCGCCTCGGCGAGCGCGAGCCCGCCGCAGAGGTGGCCCTCGGCCCCGAAGTTGTACTCGCCTATCGAGAGCCCGAGCCCGGGTGCGTTCTGCGCGACCCACTCGCGCAGGCGCGGGATGAGCCGCACCGGCTCGCCAATCCACGACTCGTCGACATAGCTCGGGTCCCAGAGCGCGCGGGTCGCGCGGATTCGCCGCGCGCAGGCCTCGGGCGAGGTGTCGCCCTCCGGGCCCACGCCCATGCCGCTCGCCTGCGGGTAGAAGTGCACGTCGACCACGTCGAGCAGCCGCGTCCCGGTGCGCTTGCGGTGCTCCTCGAGCTTGCGCAGGTACCAGGCGAGCAGCGGCTCGCCGCCGTGCGCGGTCCGGTCGGGGCTGACGACGAAGCCCGCGGCCGCATCCTTGGCCGAGTAGAAGTAGGCCGGCCAGCCCCACAGCGCAGGCCCGGCGATGACCGCCTTCGGGTCGGCCTTCCGGATAGCCGTGGCGTAGTCGACGGTGCGCTGCAGCAGCTCGTCGTAGCCCACCGGCTCGGGGTGGACGTCGCGGTGGGTCGAGCTCCAGAGCATCGGCTCGTTGTCGAGGATGTACATCCGCACGCTGCGGCGGCCGCGCTGCTCGTCGCGGGCGCGAATCGCCGCGATCCACTCGCCGATGCTCTCCGGCGGCGCCTCGACGCTCGTGCCGCTCGCCGGTCCGGGCATCAGCGGGCTCCCCGACGGCGAATAGCCGTCGCCGGCGTCGGGAAAGTCCGGGTCGGTGCGCCGCTGCGGGCCGAACTTCGAGATGGGGAAGGAGAAGGAGCGGGTGTCCTTGGCGGTCCAGCCGAGAATCGGCACGGTGAGCGCGCTCGCCAGGCCGCGCTCGAGGCCAGAGTCGAGGAAGCGCTGGTAGGTGAAGCCCGGGACGCCGGTGTAATCCACGTTGCGAAAGAACCAGTCGCTCGCCGTGTTCCACGCGTTGCCGAGCCGCCAGTTGTAGCGCGAGCTCGGGTTGCCGCCCCAGCGGCGCGCCGTCGCCCCCAGCGTCCACTGGTGCGAGTCACGCCCGTCGAGCCGCGGGTCGAACGCGATGCCGTAGATCAGCGGGCTGATCCGATGGCCCGGGGCCTTCAGGTCGATGTGCAGCAGGGCGCCGCGCTTCTCGGGCGCAGGAGCCTCGTTCTGCTCGCCGCCCGCCGGCTCGAGGCGGACCCGGTCGATCTCCACCTGGGCTTCCCGAACGTCGAGCGCGGCGTGGAAGAGGATGCGGTCGAAGCGTCGGCCGTCGGGGTTGAGCTCCTGCATCGGGACGCGGATCTCCTGCCAGCCGTCCTCGAGCACGCGCCGATGCGCCATTCCCGGGCGCACGCGCGGAAACGGCTGCGCGACCGGCGCGTCGAGCCGCACCTCGAGCGCCTCGCCGAACCGCTCCGAGGCGCGGAAGCGGAAGACGAGCGCGCCGAATTCGCCGGAGAAGCCCGGGTTGGCGAGGATCCAGCCGCCATAGCCGGCCAAATCGAGCTGCGCCGGACCCTTGCCCAGCTCGCGCGGTGACCAGCCCCAGTCCTGCCAGCCGTTGCGCAGCTCGCCGTCGTAGACGACCGCGTCGGGCGCCGGCGCTGGGCCCGGCTCCTGCGCCGACGGCACCGCCGCCAGCAGCGCCGTGAGCACGTAGGTCAGCATCGATGGCCCCTCCATCGCCCACCTCACCCCGATTTCGAGTCGATCGGTGCGACCGCGCGCTCAGCCGTCTCCTGCCTCGCGTGCACCCTCGGCCGTACCTCGGGCCTGGGCGCATCGACGAGCGAGCCCGGCGGCACCGACTCGGTGAGCACGACCCCGGCCATCACCTTCGAGCCGCGGCCGACGACGATCGGCCCGAGCAGCGTCGCCCCCGGCCCGACGTGGACGTCCGCCTCGAGCCTCGGCGCGCCGGTCTGGCGCGTCACCGGATCGATCCCCATCCCCAAAGTCACGTTCTGGAAGAGGATGCAGCCGGCGCCGATGACGGCCGCGCGGCTGATCGCGAGCCCCATCCCGTGCACCACCGTCACCCCGGGCTCGATGCGCGCGTCCCAGTGCACGTCCGAGCCGTAGAGGTGGCGCACGAGCCGCGAGACGAGCTTCACGCCGAGGGGCAGCTCCGCCTCGCGCAGGGCCTGCATCAGCCGGCAGGCGGCGAGGAGTTGGAAGCCGATCTTCTGCACCAGGTCCGCGCCGAGCGCGCCGCCGGGCTCGGGGTGGCCGTACTTCGACCCGTTGCGCAGCATCGCCTCGTGGTCGGCGCGCACCGCGCTGCGCATCCGTGCGAGCGCCGAGAGCGGCGCGCGCAGGCGTTCGGGCAGCGGTCCTCCGTCCGTCGCGAGGAAGGCGCCGAGCTCGCGAGCGGCCGCGGTGAGCCGGCCGGCGTCGCTGCGCAGCCCGCGGAAGTAGTCGAGCCCGTAGGCGAGCGTCGTCCCGGCCATCGCCGGCGACTCCAAACCGAGCCGGTCGCACAGCGCGGCGGCGCGATAGGCGAGGGCGGCCAGCGGACGCGCCGCCCCGGGCGCGAGCAGCGTCGCCGCCATCAGCGGGCGCGAGACCGGGTTGAGCTCGAAGAGGAAGCGCCAGGGGCTCGCGTGCGCGAGCTCCGGGTGCTTGCGGCCGATGCGGTGGTCGAAGACGCCGTAGAGAAAGGCGCGTCGGCGCCAGGCGTCGAGGCTCGCGTGGTCCGAGCCGTGGAGGCTGCGCGCCTCCTCGCTGAAGACGAAGCTCACGCCCGCCTTCTCGAGCCTCAAGCCCAGCTCCGCGTCCTCGGAGTGGCCGAGCGAAGGATCGAAGCCGCCGACGGCGAGGTAGTCCTCCCGGCGCAGCGAGACGTTGCCCGTGTAGAGGTGGTTGCCGCGCGGCTTCAGCCGCCCGCCGCTCACCCCTTCGGCCAGGTCGTCGAGCATCCGCGCGTGCCAGCGCTCGAACAGCGGCATCCGCGCCGCCGGGTCGGCCGCGATGCGCCCGAGCACGACGCGCCGGGTGCCCGGCGGGTGGAGCGCGAGGTGCCTCTCGAGGAAGTCCGGCGTCACCTGCATGTCGTCGTCGACGATGACCAGGACCTCGCCGCGGGCCGCGAGGGCGCCGCGGTGGCGGGCCGCGGCGGCGCCGGCGTTCGGCTGGGTCTCGGCCCGGAGCGCGAAGGGGAAAGGGGTCGCCATCAGGCGCGGCGCGACAGGCTCGGCCGAGCCGTCGTCGACGACGATCACCTCGTAGCTCCCGGCAGGCAGCGACTGCTCCCCGAGCTGGCCGAGCAAGCGCAGCAGAGGCCCGGGCCGGTTGTAGGTGGCGACGACGACGCTGGCGCGCGGGCCGCTCATCGCGCCCTCGCTGGCCGAATCGCGACCGCGCCGAGGACCTTCCCTTCGCCCAGCAGCTCGAGCGTCTTGCGCGCCGAGCGCAGGTCCCCGAGCCCGAGCGCGACCGCGACGAGCACCGCGTCGGCGGCGAGCGCAATCGGCAGGCCCGCGAGGCTCGTGACCAGCGGGTCGACCGGCACTATCGCCCGGGCGCCGGCCGCCACCTTCGCCCGCATCTGATGCGCTACCGCGCTCGCGCCCTCCAACGAGATGCGGCCGCCGTCGACCACCTCGACCGCAGAGCCCAGGTGCACCGCGCCCACCGCGGCGAGCGCTCTTGCGACCGGAAGCGCCGAGCCGTTCGCGTGCGCCGGGACGATCACCAGCGAGCGCCACTCGGAGCGCAGGGTCGCGAACCAGAGCTGCTGCAGCGCGCGCGGCGGCAGGCCGTCCTGCTCGAGCCACGATTCGTCGCCGCGCACCTCGGGCACCACGTTCGCGCGCGAGCGCGACGGCGCCCGCCCGGCCGCAAGGGTCGAAGGTCGCAGCAGGTTGCGCCAGGTCACCGGGTCCCTCCCTCCCGCGTCGTGCGGATCCAGCGGGTGCCGCTCTCGCCGGGCCGGCGGCGCAGCAGCGTCAGCTTCCAGAGCGCGTAGAGCGGTGCGCACGCCAGATCGAGAAGCCCACGCGCGCCCGAGCCCGAGACCTGCCAGCCCCGCACGACGTAGGCGACCAGCAGCAGCGTGGCGAGGCTCCAGGGCCAGAGCGCGAACAGGGCGCGGCCCGCCGCCAAGGTCCCGAGCCCCGCCGCGGCGAGGCCCGCCAGACAGAGCGCGGCCACCCGGCTCAGCGGCGGCACCAGGACGTCGAGCCCGAGGTCGAAGAGGACCGGGTCGCGCCTCACGAGCCCCTCGTGCAGCAGCGCCGGCCCCTCGCGCCGGGCGAAGTCGCGCCGGCCGCTCTCCCAGCGTCGCCGCTGCGAGCGCGAGGTCTGCGCGCGTGAGGCCATCTCCCCGAGCACGCGTGTCTCGCCGACGTAGTGGACCCGGTGGCCCGCCCGCCCGAGCGTGAGGCCGTGTTCGAGATCCTCGACCACGCTGAAGGCGTCGTACGGCACCTCGCGCAGCAGCCGCGCCGAGAAGCACATCCCGTTGCCGCGCAGCCCGCAGGAGACCCGGAGCCGCTCTCGTGCGCGGGAGCGCACGTCGTGGAAGAGCGCGAGGGCGATGGTCAGCAGCCGCGTGCGCCACGAGGCCTCGGGGTTGAGCACCCCGTACTCGGCCTGCATCGCCTGCGCGCCCGCCGCGAGGTGCGCCGCGAAAGCCCTCGGAAGGTTCGGGGCGACGACCGTGTCTGCGTCGACGACGACGACCGCGTCGGCGAAGCCCTCCTGCAGGCTGTGCTCGAAGGCGAGGGCGAGCGCGTGGCCCTTGCCTCGCCGCTCGGGATCCCTGCGCTCGATGACCCGCGCTCCGGCCTGTCGCGCGCGCTCGGCCGTCCTGTCCGAGCAGTTGTCGGCGACGACCACCACCCGCCGCAGCTCGGCCGGGTAGTCGACCGCGAGCAGGCTGCGGACGGTGCGGGCGATGCCGCCCTCCTCGTCGTGCGCGGGGACGAGGAAGTCGAAGCGCGCTGTCGGCGCGACCGCGGGCGGAGGACTGACTCGCGCCGAGAGCAGCGCAAGCAGGCCAAGGTAGCCGCAGACGAAGAGGACGGGGAGGGCGAGCAGCAGCAGCGCCGCGTCGAGGACGATCATGCCGGGCAGCCCTCCTGGTTCTCCGCGCCGGTCGAGGCGGCGCGGGCCTGCGTCCGCGGCCAGGCGCCCGTCTCGTCGGCGAGCCTGCCCGCGACCCCGAGCGCGGCTGCGGTGATGAAGAGCCCTTCCCAGCTCTGCAGCCCCATGTCGCCGTAGGCCTGCAGCGCGTAGACGATGACCACCGAGATCGCCGTGAGCGCCGCGGCCCGATCGAGCGGGCGCGCGGCGCGCCGATAGCTGCGCGCGGCGAGGAAGACCGCGACCAGCAGCGGCATCCAGAGCAGCGTGAAGCCGACGAGCCCGCTGAAGGCCCACAGCCCCAGCAGGCTGTTGTGCGGGATGTAGCGGTACTGCTCGAAGATCTGCGAGATGTCGTCGGCGCGGTTCAGCTCGGCGTACTCGTGGCCGAAGCCGGTGCCGAGCAGCAGGTTGCCGCGCATCGTGCGCATCAGGTTGTAGTTCTCGATGTCTCGCGCATCCGTCGAGCGGTCCTCCTGCTCGACGAACATCGAGCGCACCGTCTGGACCGGCGAGAAGATGGGCTTGGCCGACCGCCAGCCGACGACCCCGTAGGCGATCAGGAACGGCAGCGAGCAGAGCACCACGCGGCCCAGCGCGCGCTTTCGCGGCGAGCGCGGGATGAGCAGGTAGCCGGTCACCAGGCCCGCAATGAGCGCGGCGTGGGCGAGGCGCCGGTCGTTGATGATGATCCCCTCGCCGACGACGAGGACGATCCCCAGCGCGAGCAGCAGCGCCTGCGGGCTGCGCCGCTCGTAGAGGAAGGTGAGGGCGATCATCACCGCGGCGACGAAGAGCACCGTGTCGCCGTGGGTCGTCACGTACGGCGGGACGATGCCCTGGGGCCCGCAGATCGCGTGGAGGAAGTAGAGCCCGAGCCCGGTCTTGAAGACCGCGGCGAGCAGGAGCAGCCCGCCGAGCAGCGCCCGGTCGCGCCGGCCGCGAAAGGCGGTCTGGAAGGCGAGGGTGAGCAGCGGCAGGTAGCCGAGCTGGCGGATCTGCCAGAGCGAGTTCTTGAAGCTGCCGCCGCGCAGCAGGCCCCAAGCCTCCAGGCAGACGAGCGCCGCGAAGGCGAGGAGGGCCGAGACGGTCAGGCAGCCTGCGCCGCGGTAGCGGATGGCGCCCGAGGCGACCCGCGCCCCGGTGAGCGCGAGCAGGGCGAGGATGCCGAGATCGATGACCGCGAAGCGCAGCGAGGCGATACCGGTCGCCTTGTTCAGGTTCTCGTAGACGAGCCGGCCCAGCGGATAGAGCGGCGACTGCCAGAGGCCGGCCGCCGGCTGGTCGCCCGGGTTCTCGACGAGGATCGCCAAGGCGAAGAGCAGCAACGCCGGATAGCGCAGCGGCAGGCGCCACAAGGCCCAGCCCGCCGCGGTGAGCGCGACCGGGAGGACCGCGAGGCCCACGTGCCCGGCGCCGACGAAGAGCGCCGCGCAGGTGGCGAGCCCGACGCCGGCGACGAGGAGCGCGAAGCGCAGCTCGCCTCCCCTCAAGGCCGCTCGACCTCGGCGAGCACGGGCACCTTGAGTTGCCGGCGGATCTGCCAGGCCTCGTGGATGCGCCCGGCGCGGACCTCGGCGGCGATGGCGGCGAAGAGGGCGAAGAGCGCGCTCGCGACAAAGCCGGCGGCGAGCAGGACCGCGACCCGCGGCTTGACCGGCGCCTTGGGCACCTGGGCCGGGGTGACGACGCTGTAGCGGTATTTGAAGGCCGCCCGCGCGGTGTCGAGCTCGATGCGCGCCGAGTCGGCTCGATGCATCAGGTCCTCGTACTTGAGCACCGAGTTGCGAAGCTGCGTCTGTGCGTAGTCGAGCGCCGGGTCGAGCAATTCGCCCGCGGGCATCGGATCGCCCGGCAGATAGATCGACGAGCCGAGCCCCTCCTCGACCTCCGGGTCGGTGCCGCCGCGGGCCCGGTATTCGGCGAGCAGCGCCTGCTCCTCGCGCTTGAGCTCGGCGATCTGGGGCGAGCTCTTCGACAGCGCGCCGATGCTCGTCTCCAGGTCGCGGATGGCCGGGTGCGCCGAGCCGTAGGTGGCCTGCTGCTCGACCAGGCGCGTGTGCAGCTCGGCGAGGCGGCGGCGCCGGAGCTCCTCGAGGTCGGTGAGCGCGCGCCGCTTGGCGAGCAGCATCACCTTGAGCTGCGCGAGCTCCTGCTCGGCGGGTGTCGGGGCGCGGTGGCGCGGCAGCACCGAGCGCGGGCCGCGGCTCTTGAGCGGCCCTTGGGCCTGGCGCACCCGCTCGATGTCGCCGGCGATCGCCTCGCGCACCCGCGCCGCGTGCGACTCGAGGATGGAGATGGTCTCGGAGATGGTGGAGATCTCGGCGGCGTGGCGCGCCTCGAGGAAGTTCTGCTGCGCGGTCTCGGCGAGCCGGTAGGCCATGTGCGCCTCGGGCCAGTCGACCGCGAGCGTCACGGTGCCCTCGCCGATGGTCACGCTGAGCCGGCGCTCGAGCAGGCCGACCAGCGCCTCGATCTTCTCCTCCTCGGTCGCCGGGCCGCGCAGCGCCGTCATCAGCCAGTCCTTCAGGCGCAGCACCGGCGTGCGGCTCTGGCCCCACCCGGCGACGAGGTCGGTCTGCTCGATGAGCGAGAGCAGGTTCTCGCGCCGCAGCACCGTCTCGGAGGCGGCGCGGGTCGGCGCGTCGGCGTCCCGCGGGATGGTGCGGCTCGGGTTGCCGAGGGAGGGCATCACCTGGTTGCGCTCGGCGAGCAGCTTGGTCTCGGCGCGGTAGGTTCGCGGCAGGATCGCGACCGCGGCGAGGGCGGCGGCCATCACCAGCAGGAACGAGCCCAAGGCGAGGAGCCGGCGGCGCCTCAGCGCGCCGAGGCCGAGCCCGAGGTAGTCCCAGAGCTTCTGCAGGTCGACGAGATCGCCCGGGTCTTCATCGCCGGGAGGACGAGCGGGTGCGGGGGCCATGTGTCAGAGCGCCCTCGTGGCCGCGCGGTGCGCGAGCAGGGCACGCACCTGCTCGAGGAAGGCCGCCGCGGCGACCGGCTTGATCAGATAGGCGCTCGCGCCCAGCTCCTCGGCCAGGGCGCGGTCGGCGGGCAGATCGCGGGCGCTGACGACGAGGATGGGCAGGCGCGCCAGGCTCGGGATGCGGCGGATGCGCTCGCAGACCTCGAAGCCGCCCAGCTCCGGGAGCATCAGGTCGAGGCAGAGCAGGTCGGGAGGGGTCGCCTCGACGCGCGCGAGCGCCTCCTGCGCGCCGCCGGCCTCGTGGACCTCGATGGCGTGGGCTTCGAGCCAGCCGCGCAGCAACTCGCGGAACTGCGGATCGTCGTCGACCACCAGGACTCGAGGCTTCATGCCGCCCCCTCGCTCTTCAGACACGCGGATAGACGAAGCGCACCGCCAGCAAATAGAGGACGTTGAAGGCGAGCGCCCACCAGAGCAGGCGGCCCAGCCCGCGTCGGGCGTCCCGCGTGCGCGCCGCGATGGCCGGCAGCGCCACCGTCGCCAGGAGCACCGACATCAAGATGAGCTTTCCCACGGCCGCTTCAGCTCCTCCGCAGGAAGTTGGGCCATCGGCAGCGGGCGAGAAAGAGCCCCGGACGGCGCGAGGCAGACGGGCGCGGGGTCGCAGTCGCCCGAGAGGCGGGCGAGCGCGCGAGGTGGCAACCCGGGCGAGCGCCCCGACCCGGCGGCCGAGAAGAGGTGGGGAGGGTCGCCGTCCCGGCGGCTGCGATTGCCGCGACATCGAGAATTCACGGCATGGCTACGGCTCTCGCTCGCTCTCCCGAGCAGGCCGGCCAGTGCCCGACGCGGACGGGCGAGTCCGGGAGGTTCCGCGCTGGGGAAATCCAAGCTGGGTCCGCCGTCGCTCGCTCGGCCGGCGGAGAAGCGAGATGCCCGCTTCAAGGTCGATTGGGCCAGAGCTTGCCCAAGTCGATCTCGATCGACTCGAAAGGCTCGGCGCGCAGGCGAGCGTCTGCCGACCAAGCGCAGGCCACGGCCCAACCCTCGCCAGCGCGGCGGAAGACCTCGAACGACTCCGCCTCGGGATCGAGCAACCAGGCGTGGCCGATTCCCGCCTTGGCGTAGATGGGTAGCTTGCGGCGCCTGGCGATTTCGGCTGTCGAGGGCGAGAGCACCTCGCAGATGAAGTCGGGCGCGATTGTGAGGAAGGGCTCGTCAATCTCGGCAGGCTCGGAGCCGCGCCATCCGACGATATCGGGAACGAGCACGTCGTCGCCTAGATGGAGCTCGGTTTTGCTGAGAAAGATCCATCCGCCGATGTTTCCGAGAGCATCGTCGAACGCAGGCAGGAGGACTCCAAGGAGTTTCACGACCAGCCTGTTGTGCCGAGCAGTTGCACGCGGCAGAGCAATCAGCTCGCCGTCGATGATCTGCCCGACCACGTTCTCGGTTAGTGCCTCGATGTCGGCGTTGGTCGCGCGCTTACGGTCAGAGGTGCTCACCTCCTCAACGTTAGCATCAGGGTAAATGGTCGCTTTCCCGGCTGGAAGGTGAGGAATGGGGCCGCGAGGGACTCGTCGCCCCGCGCGGCGTGGAGACAGGAGGAGCTGGAACCCGACGTCGGGTCCCGGCTCCCAAGTAGAGATCGAGCGATGTGGTGGCTGCTCGGCGCGCTCGCGCTAGCCCGGGTCGGCGACCACCGGGTCCTCGGGTCCTCGGGCGCCTCGGGCTCATCGGAGGCGGTGCGAAGCTGGCCCGAGTCGCTCAAGACCGAGCCCGAAGAGGCGCTGAGCAGCTTCGGTCCCCGGCTCGAGGCGCTGCTCGTTCAGAGCGGCCCCGGAATGATTGCGAAACCTGCAGCTCCGCGCGCGTTCTTCGGCGACGGAGCATCCAGCAAACCTCCGACCGGAGCGCCATCCGGACTACAACGAGGACGCTCATTCGTTCTGGACCGGCCGGCCGATTATCCGACTCCCGCCGCCGGGCCCTCGTCGCGACTCCGGAACCGGGGCGCGCCGAGGAGGGAGCCCCGCCGTCACGGCGGCCTGCGTCGTGCCGGGCAACGACGTAGGTCCCGGCAGCCTGCGTCCTCGCACGCCAAGTACGAACAACTGCGGCAGCGACGGCGCGACTCCGCTGCGACTCCGACGTCGGCAGGAGTCACCATTTGGTCCGAACAGCGATCACCGCCCGCCAGAACTGCCGCCTCTGCTCCCAGATGGCGTTGTCGCGCAGGCTGACCGCGGCCTCAGAGCTCCCAAGCCTTGGGGGGTGATGGGTTTGTTGCTCTTCCGATCACGCAAGACGTGAGGGGATGCGTCGCCCCTCGGGCTACTCAGCCGCCGGCGTGACGAAAGGTCCGAGGCCGGTGAAGACCAGGTCGACGGAGCAGAACTCGGGCTGGAGCTGGCGCGTCGAGAGAAAACCGCTGAGCTGGAGCCGGCCGTCCGATTCGACCACGGTGCCGGTGAGGAGCACCTGCAGCGGCTGTGGCGGGGTGTCGCTCTTTGCCCGGGCGGTGCTCGCGAATTGCGAGAACCCGCTGAACGAACCGCCCTCGCCCTCCTCGAGGTTGCTGACGTTGGCAGCTACCAGCAGGCGCAGGTCGTTCGTCGGGTCGATGACCTCGGCGAAGACGCGGCGCCCGTCGGCGCTCTGCGCGAGGTCGAGGCTCGGACCGAGGGTCAGCGAGCTGAACCCGCAGGCGCCAGTCACCGAGACGACTTGGATTTGATAGAGCCCGGCGATGTCCGGGCAGTCGCCCTCGCACAGCTCACCCTTGCAGCCGATGAGCACCAGGGCCGCGCTCACCAGGACCGACGCGCGAAATCTCATCGTTACCCCCAGGGGCCGCACGGCCGGCAGCCCGCGGCACAAGGAAGATGTGCAGCCGCCACCGAGGGCTCGCCACCCCCGGCGCCAAGCGTGAGATGCGCCTGCACGGCCGAGGGGCGGGCGGAGAAGCCTGAGTCGAGAAATCCTTCTTCGACGCGGACCGGTTCGGCTCACCCTGAGCGTAGCTGCCGACGCGCGAGCGGCGCGAGCGGCGTCGAAGGGTCCTTGCGGCCTCGCAGGCTCGGCCTATGCTCGCGCCTCTCGACCTTGCTCGAGGTGACCGGGGGCGCGGGGCCGAGCTCAAGGAGTTTTCCCGGCCTTTCTTGAGGTTGTTGGACCGGTTTTACGGGCAGACAATGGTTCGCAAACGCTCGTCTCGGAGGCGCGAATGACTCTTCACCGTGCGCTCGTCACCACCGTCGCGGTCCTCGCCCTGTCCGCCGATGCGTGGGCGCTCAGCCAGCCCGACGGCACGCCGATTCCGGCGGGCTCGGGGCTGCAGTCGCTCTTCGACGCGCGCGGCGAGGCCATCGACGCGCTTGCCGACGCGGCGATCCTGCCGCAGACCTTCGTCCCGGGCTGCGACCTCAACTTCGAGGTCATCGCCCGCAACGCCGGCTACAAGAACTCTTTCGGCTGGTACAACGCCACCGGCAGCAAGCCCGAACCCTCCGAGCTGAACGAATTTCTCAAGTGCGACGACGCGGTCGGGACGGTGCGGACCCTGTCGATCCGCTCCGACCCGCGCTACGCGGGCGGCGAGGTCGGCTTCTACCAGGCCGTCGGCGCGTGCGGCACGGTGAGCGACCACCTCTACGTCTTCTATAGCGAGCCTCGCTACAACCCGGACGCTCAGCTCGAGAACCCGTTCATCCACCTGCTCATCTACAACAGCACCGCGGTCCCCCGAGCCTTCTACTTCGGCTGGGAGGACCTCATCTCCGGCGGCGACAACGACTTCGACGACCTGACCACCTTCGTCACCGGCATCACCTGCTCCGGCGGCGGCGGCGCCTGCGACACCGGCCTCGAGGGCGTCTGCGCGTCCGGCACGGTCCAGTGCCAGAGCGGTGGGCTCGCCTGCGTCGGGCACGTGCAGCCTTCGCCGGAGACCTGCGACGGCCTCGACAACGACTGCAACGGGATCGCCGACGAGGGCGCCGAGTGCCCGGCCGGTCAGGTCTGCGACCTCGGCGCGTGCGTGCGCCGCTGCGCCGGTGAGCTGGGCTGTCGCTCAGGGTTCGTCTGCAACGCCAACGGAATGTGCGTCGAGCCCGCCTGCGCCCAGCTCGAGTGCCCCTCGGGGACCCGCTGCGTCGATGGTCAGTGCAAGGGGCCGTGCGACGGAGTCGTCTGTCCCCACGGGCTCTCTTGCCGTGCGGGCGCATGCGTCGACCCGTGCCTCACCATCACCTGCGACGAGGGCCAGGTCTGCGCCGACGGGTTGTGCACCGATCGATGTCAGTGCACCGGATGTCCTTCGGGGCAGAGCTGCCACGCGGACGGCCGCTGTTCGATCGACGCCTGCGCGGGCAGCGCCTGTCCTCCCGGCACGTGGTGCGACGAGAGCGGCTCGTGCCGCGATGCCTGCGAAGGTGCGAGCTGCCCGGCGGGCCAGGTCTGCGTCGAGGGCATCTGCGAGCAGGCGCCCGAGGGGTCCGACGGCGGGACGCGGCCGGATGCCGCAGTCGCGGATTCCGGAGCCGATGCAGGGGTGCCGGGTCCGGAGGATGACGCGAACGGAGGGGACGGCGGCCAGCGAAAGGACGCCGGAGCAGGCGCCGAGGCCGCGATAGCGGGCGGGTCGTGCGGATGCCCGGCCGCGGGCTCAGGCGCCGTGCCTGCGCCACTCGTTCTGCTCGCAGGGCTCGCCACCTTCGCCACGCTGAGCAGGCGGGCGCGCAGGGACGGTTAGCGGGCAAGAGCGGCGCGAAGAGAAGGGCGCCGCCGTTGCCGCGAAAGCCGCGCAAGAGAACCCGAGCGCCGCCGCTCGGGCGTCCGGGCCCGAGCTGGGGCTCGCCCTCTCGGCGGCCCGGTTTCCGAGCCGCTTCGATCTCGCCCTCCGAGGGTTCGCGCGGGTGGACAGGACTCGGAATCTCTGCGAGATTCCGCCCTCTTACACGTCAACCACCCCATTGGAGGAGAAGATGGCGACGAACGACGCTCGCGATCTCACACCAGCCGATCAGGAGGCTGTTCCGGTGGCTCCGGCCGCGCCGGTCGTCATCGCCCCGGCGGCGGAAGAGGCCGAGTTCCAGCCTTACATCGCCCACGACGCAGTGGTCCCCGAGTTCACCCTCAAGGCGATCGTCATCGGTGCGCTCTTCGGGATCATCTTCGGCGCGGCGACCGTCTACCTCGCCCTCAAGGCCGGTCTGACCGTCTCGGCGTCGATCCCCATCGCCGTGCTCGCCATCTCGGTGCTGCGCAAGCTGGGCGGCTCGACCATCCTCGAGAACAACATGGTCCAGACGATAGGTTCGGCCGGCGAGTCGATCGCCGCGGGCGTCGTCTTCACCTTGCCCGGCTTCCTCTTCCTGGTGCGCGACCCGACCACCGGCATCAGCGTCGGCGCGCCGTTCTTCTCCTACTGGACCATCTTCACCCTGGCCCTGCTCGGCGGCGTGCTCGGCACGATCATGATGGTGCCGCTGCGCCGCTCGCTCATCGTCAAGGAGCACAAGAACCTGCCGTACCCCGAGGGCACGGCCTGCGCCTCGGTGCTCATCGCGGGCGAGAAGGGCGGGGCGCTCGCGCGCACGGCCTACTTCGGGGTCGCCTTCGCCTTCGGCTACGCGCTCTTGCAGAAGATCTTCAAGGTGATCGCCGAGGCCCCGGCGCTCGTCTCCAAGCAGACCAACCGCTACTTCCCCTCGGCGACCATCAACGGCGAGATCACGCCCGAATACCTAGGCGTTGGCTACATCATCGGCCCGAAGATCGCCGGTGTGCTCGTCGCTGGTGGCGTGCTTGCCTGGCTCGGCATCATCCCGCTGCTCGCCACCCTGGTGCCGGCCGAGGACATCGCCGCGCAGCTCGTCAAGCTGGGCTACCTCGGCAGCGTGACCACCGCCGGCGGCGCCGCCGGTTGGGATCCTGTCACTCAGACCTTCGCGAGCATGCCCAAGGCCATCTACTACGCCTACGTCCGCCAGATAGGCGCGGGCGCGGTCGCCGCGGGCGGCTTCATCACGCTCATCAAGACCCTGCCGACCATCGTCAGCTCGTTCAAGGAGAGCGTCGCCTCGCTGCGCAAGGGCGTCGGCGCCGTCAGTGCCAAGCGCACCGAGCGCGACATGCCCATCACCGCCGTGCTCGGCGGCAGCGTCGGCCTGGTCGTCGTGATGGCCGCCCTGCCGTTCATCCCCGGCGACTCGGTCATCGGCAAGCTCGTCCTCGGCATCTTCATCGTCGTCTTCGGCTTCTTCTTCGTCACCGTCTCGAGCCGTATCGTCGGCATCATCGGCTCCTCGTCGAATCCGATCTCCGGCATGACCATCGCCACGCTTATGGCGACCTGCCTCATCTTCGTGGGCCTCGGCTGGACCGGCGACATCTTCCAGCCGATGGCGCTGTGCGTCGGGGGCATGGTCTGCATCGCGGCCGCCAACGCCGGCGCGACCTCCCAGGACCTGAAGACCGGCTACCTCGTTGGCGCGACCCCGCGCTACCAGCAGATAGGCCTGCTCATCGGCGCGGTCGCCGCCGCGGCGGTCATCGGCCTCACCATCCAGGTCCTCGACCACCCGACCGCCGAGCAGGCCGCTGCCGGCATCACCCACGCCATCGGCACCGAGCGCTATCCGGCGCCGCAGGGAACGCTGATGGCCACGCTGATCAAGGGCCTGCTCGCCTTCAACCTCGACTGGCAGTTCGTCCTCGTCGGCGTCTTCCTCTCGCTGACCGTCGAGCTGATGGGCGTCAAGTCGCTGTCGTTCGCGGTCGGCGCCTACCTGCCGCTGTCGACCACCGCGCCGATCTTCGTCGGTGGCGCGGTCAAGGGCATCGCCGACTTCGTCGCCTCGCGGAAGAAGGAGAAGGTCGAGGAGAGCGAGCTCGGACCCGGCAACCTCTTCGCGACCGGCCTCGTCGCCGGCGGCGCCATCGCTGGTGTCGTGGTGGCGATCATCTCGGCGAACGACACCTGGGCAAAGGCCATCGGCAAGCTGTCGCTGCACTCGCCGCTCAACAAGGCGCTCGGCAGCGGCGGCTACGAGCTGCTCGGCGTGCTCTTCTTCGCGGTGATGAGCTTCGTGCTCTACCGCGTCTCGCGCCGCAAGGTGAGCGAGTAGGACTTCGAGCGAGTCCGGAAACCGGAAAGGCCGAGTGGGCATCGCCCGCTCGGCCTTTTTCGTGGCGTTGCTTCCCGACGGCTAATCGACGCGGGTCACCTTCGAGGCGCCGCTGACGTCCTCGCGGATGCGCGCCTCGCCGGCCACCTCGACGTCAGAGGCGCCGCTCGCCTCGACCTTGGCCTCGATGTCGGCGCGGACCTGCACCTTCGAGGCGCCGCTCGCCTCGACCACCGCGGTGTTCGAGGCCAGGTCGAACGCTCTGACAGTGGAAGCGCCCGAGACCTCCAGCTCGACGCGCTCGGCCCAACCGGTGAGGTCGACGAGGCTCGCGCCGCTCGCCTCGACGCTCAAGGAGCGGGTGCTGATGCCCCGGGCCGAGATGTGTGAAGCGCCGCTCGCCTCGAGGCTCGAGAGCGTCGCGGCGGTCACGCGCACGACCAGCGGCTGGCTCTCGGAGTAGAGGATTCCGGGTTCGGGTGAGATGACGAGCTTGTCGCCGTCTACCGTGGTCTCGATGACGCAGACGAGGTTGTCGTCGCCCGAGACGACGACCGAGGGCTCTGCGCCCGCGGAGATCTCGGCCTTCAGCCCGCCGGAGAGGACGACCTCGCTGAAGGCGCCCACGGGTCTCGTCTGCTCTGCGTAGACCCCGCTGCCCTCCACGTGCCAGCAAGCGCTCGTCATCAGCGCCAGGACTCCCGCGACCAGCCTTCGCATGTTTGCTCCTCCAGCGCAGCGGCGTGCGCAGCTCGATGATCCGCGGCCTTGGTTGCCGGAGGAGGGGAAAGCGATCAGCCGAGCGGACGGTCACGTATCGGCTCGGTGCTCTCGACTCAGGCGGGAACGATTGCGGGCCAGGACAGAGTCCTTTCCGACGAGGCGAATCTCGTTGCGGGCGAGGGATCTGTCCTTGCGGACGAGGGAGCCGCCCTTGCGGGCGAGGGAACTGTCCTTGCGAGCCAGGGAGCTGTCCTTGCGGACGAGGGAACCGTCTTTGCGAGCGAGGGAACTGTCCTTGCGAGCGAGGGAACTGTCCTTGCGAGCGAGGG
>ENA-UOOR01000520-UOOR01000520.1-fermentation-metagenome-genome-assembly--contig:-NODE-520-length-54276-cov-7.507350_pt1 | contig 54276 bp, 49 predicted proteins | sample MGYA00245780_ERZ724029 | MGnify/ENA primary metagenome ERZ724029 (study PRJEB28704, sample SAMN03018315) | fermentation metagenome | biome: anthropogenic terrestrial biome; feature: soil; material...
AGAGGATCTATTTGTCTAAAAAAAGAGTAATAACTTTATGCGGTTCTGGAATCGCAAGCTCTACAATATGTGCTCAAAAAATTAAGAAATACTGTCAGGAAAACGGAGTTGATGTTGAAGTCCAACCTCTTGCCTTCGGACAATTGGAAGGGGCAAAAGCAGAAGCCGATTTAATAGTATCGGTAACTCCGGGAGTAAAAGTGGATACTGATATTCCTGTAATAAGTGGAGTTCCGTTTCTTACAGGAGTAGGTCAACAAGAAGTTTTAAAGAAGGTCATAGAAATTTTAAAAAAGGAGGATAAATAATGGGTGGACTACTTAAGGTTGTAAATTATATAGTCGCATTAGGAGCAAATGTATTTTTACCTGTTATAATGTTTTTTATAGGGATTATTTTCGGATTAAAACCGGGAAAAGCATTAAGAGCTGGTTTAACTTTGGGAGTGGCTTTTACTGCAATTAATTTGTTTATTTCACAATTATTGGTTGGGCAGATTGCTCCCGCTGCTCAGCAAATGATAACAAGTACAGGATTAAATTTGACGGCAATGGATGTAGGCTGGCCTGCTGCATCTACAATAAGCTGGTCTTGGAAATATGCGGCAACTATATTTCCGTTTCAGATAGTTGTAAACTTGCTTTTATTGTGGGTAGGATTTACTAATACATTGACCGTTGATTTATGGAATGTTTGGCAGAAAATATTTGCAGGTGCCATAATTTATTATTTTACCAAAAACTTATGGATAGCGTATGCAGGAGCATTACTTTTAATAATACTCGAATTAAAGGTTGGAGATTTAATAGCAAAAAGAACTCAAGATGCAATGGGAGTTCCAGGAGTTACAATTCCCCATGCGTGTGCTATGTGGCTTCTTCCTTTAACACCTCTTATATATTTGCTTGATAAAATACCGGCTTTAAATAAAGTTAAGATAGATGCTGAATATTTGCACAAAAAATTAGGATTTTTGGGAGACCCCATCATTTTAGGGTTAATAATGGGAGTTATCATAGGGCTTTTAGCACGTTATCCCTTTGATCAAGTGCTTAAACTTGGAGTTACTACGGCTACTGTAATGTTTGTTTTGCCGAGGATTGCAAGTATATTCATGGAAGCTCTTATGCCTATTTCAGAAGCAGCAACAGAATTTATGAAAAAGAAATTCCCAGGAAGAGAAATATATATTGGGTTGGATTGGCCGGTTTTAGGAGGTTATCCTGCAGTAATAACTGCATCAGTTGCTTTAATTCCTATTTTGATTTTGCTTGCAATTGTACTTCCCGGAAATACAACGTTACCTTTTGGCGATCTTGCTAATTTTGGTTGTCTGATGGTTCCTGTGGCAATTTTAACAGGCGGAGATTTAATAAAGACTCTTATAGTAGGAACTGCTACATTATGTGTTTCGCTGTGGGGAGCAAGTGCCGTAGCTGGGTCATTTACTACCTTAGCCAAAGAGGTTGGTTTTGCAATGCCTGAAAACGTAGCTCAAATAACTTGGTTAAAGACAAGTCCTCCGATTTGGGCTATATTTGAAGCTATTAAGGGCAATTGGACTACAGTTATTGTTTTGGTTGCTTTAGCTGTTATAAGTTTCTATCTCTTGAAGAAATACTATTCCAAGAGTGCAAATGATGCTAATTAATTAAACAGTTTTTTAGTTATGTCTGACCCTGTAGGAGATATTTATACAGGGTCAGGGTGTTATATATATTTTATAAGGTGGGATATATATGGGTTATTTTGATAATAAAAAAGTAGTAGTAACAGGCGGAAGCAGCGGGATTGGTTTTGGTATAGCAAAATTGTTTGCTGAAAATGGAGCTACAGTTATATTAATAGCCCGTAATGCCGAAAAGCTGGAAGGAGCTTACAAGAAAATTCAGGATATTAACTCTCATGTTTACAAATATGCTTGTGATGTAAGTAATCCTTCGGAAATAGAGGATACATGTGAAAAGATCTGTAAAGAAGTAGGAGTACCAGATGTTTTGGCAAATGTTGCGGGAGGATTTACCGAGAAAATATCTTGGGATAAAATTACACCGGAGGTATTGGAGCAATCAATGAGGACAAATTTATTTAGTGGGTTTTATTTTACTAAATTCTTTGCAGGTGCTATGAAGGATAATTCTGTGAAAGGTTCAATAGTAAATATCGGTTCTTCAAGTGCTCTTCAGGTTAAGAGGGGAAGAATACAGTATACACTAAGCAAATCCGGAGTTCATACTATGACTAAGGTATTGGCTCTTGATTTAGCTCAATATGGCATAAGAGTAAATTCTATCGCTCCGGGACCAACCAAAACAGAAAAAATAGAAAAGAGATTTGATGATCCTAAGTTAAGAGAACAAGAATTGAAGCGTATGAAAAGTATACCTTTAGGAAGATTAGCAGATGTAGAAGAAATTGCTAATGCCGTATATTTCTTGGCATCTGATAAGGCATCTTTTATAACAGGAGTTGTATTGCCTGTTGATGGAGGTTATACTGTTGGAATTTATTAAAATATTGGTACTACAAAGCTCTTGCAGTGGGAGAAATATAAAGGTTTTGAATTATATAAACTCAGCGTTAGAACAAATCAACATAAAAGATATTAAGATAATAAATGTTGATTTTAACGGATTTAAATATTGGGATTCTAAACATACCATAATAGTTACTCCCGTGCCCATTGCACAAAAAATAGAGTCTCAATCTTTAGTATCTCAAGGAGCATATTTGGGGTTAATATCCCAAGATGAGTTTAATAAGTTATTAAAAGAATGTATAGAAAAAACATATGCAAATGTCTAATAATTTCCCAATGCTATTTAGATAATTAAAAGATTAATCTTGTGATATAATAAAGTTATATTAGGGTCTATTATATAAAGAAAGGAAGGTGAGAATCCTGACATATGATTTGTTGTGGTCTGTGTCAGGATAGAAATGTTTAAATTTGTAGCTAACTTAAGTCTGTTATTTAATGAAGTTCCTTTTATGGAAAGATTCAGTGCTGCCAGAAAAGCTGGATTTAGTTATGTTGAGTTTATGTTTCCTTATGATTATAAGACGGAAGAGATAAAGGAAGAGCTTAAGAAGAATGACTTAAAGCTCATTTTGTTTAATCTTCCTGCCGGAGATTGGGATAATGGAGATAGAGGGACAGCTGTAGATCCCAGTCGAAAAAAAGAATTTATAGATGGAGTAAAAAAAGCGGTAGATACTGCCTCAGAGTTGGGAGTTTCTAAAATAAATTGTCTGATGGGAAATAAATGTACTGCTTTCCCTGAAAAAGAAGTAAGAAAAAATTTAGTTGAAAATTTAAGATATGCTGCTGATGAATTGGGTAAGAATAACATAAAGCTTTTGATTGAAGCGGTTAATCATGTGAATATGCCCAGCTTCAACATTCATAAAGTGAAAGATGCAATGAAATTAATTTCTGAAGTTGATAACCCCAATATATTTTTACAATATGACGTATACCATGCGGCGAAAGAAAAGGAAGACCAAAGGTTTATATTGGAAAATTATCTTGATAAAATAGATCACATTCAAGTAGCGGATAATCCTGACAGACATCAGCCGGGTACAGGAGATATAGATTATAAATATATATTCGATTTCATTAAAAACTCAAATTATAAGGGATATATATCAATGGAATATATTCCCGAACCGGATACTTTGACATCATTAAAGTGGCTGGATAAGTTCGGTTTTAAACTTTAATACTTATTAACATAGGAGGAAAAAATATGAAAATAGGGTTTATTGGATTAGGAATCATGGGAAGACCTATGAGTAAGAACCTGCTGAAAGCAGGATATGAGTTAGTAGTCTATGACAGAAACAAGTGGAAAAGAGACGAAGTGATAAAAGAGGGAGCAGAAGAAGGAACATCACCGAAGGATGTAGCATCAAGAAGCGATGTGATAATAACAATGCTTCCAAATTCTCCTCAAGTAAAAGAAGTAGTATTGGGAAATGGAGGAGTAATAGAAGGAGCAAAAGAAGGATCGATATTAATAGATATGAGTTCCATAGCGCCACTTGCAAGTAGAGAAGTATCAGAAAAACTGGCAGAAAAGAAGATAAGAATGATGGATGCGCCGGTAAGCGGAGGAGAACCGAAAGCAATAGACGGAACACTTTCAATAATGGTAGGAGGAGAAGAAAAGGATTTTGAAGAATGCCTACCCATACTGAAGACAATGGGATCATCAGCAGTACTATGCGGAGAGATAGGAGCAGGCAACGTAACAAAACTTGCAAATCAAATAATGGTAGCAGTAAACATAGCAGGGATGTCAGAAGCATTAGTATTGGCAGCAAAAAGCGGAGTGAGTCCGGAGAAGGTATATAATGCAGTAAGGGGAGGATTAGCAGGAAGTACGGTATTAGATGCAAAAGCTCCCCTTATAATGGATAGAAAATTCGATCCTGGATTCAGAATAGATCTTCATATAAAGGATTTGGGAAATGTAATAGAAACAGGTCATGGAGTAGGGGTTCCGTTACCATTAACATCATCCGTAATGGAGATGTTTCAAGCGTTAAAAGTGGATGGATTGGGCTCGGAAGACCATGGAGCCTTAGTAAAGTTTTATGAGAAACTTTCACATATAGAGGTAACTCGATAGATTAAGAAAAAAGATATTATGATTAAGGTCCTAACTTAGATTATAGGTTAGGGCTTATGATTTATTTTGAGGTCATAGTTTAATGCTCTTAACTGTTGGCTTAAACGATTAATTTTGAAAAGTTTTATGGGTTTTTACATTAGGCAATAGAGAAAGGAATGATTATTAATATGAAAAAATGGAAAGTCGTATCAACGGCAGTAACTTTTGGAAAGTTTCATAAGGAACCGGTTAAAAGATTGGAAGAAATAGGCTGTGAAGTAATGATCAATCCATTCGGAAGGCCATTTACAACAGAAGAGATGATTAAGTACGGAAAAGATGCTGATGCTTTGATAGTCGGCAATGATAAAGTCGTAAAAGAAGCAATAGATCAATGTAAAAAGCTGAAGATAATTGCAAAACATGGTGTCGGCGTTGACGGCATTGATATTAAGGCAGCCCATGACCGGGGGATCATCGTTACAAATGCTCCGGGAACAAACTGTCAAGAGGTAGCAGATTGTGCAATGGGATTTATTTTAATGCTTGCAAGGGATTATTATCGTGCAGTTTTTGAAACAAAATCGGGAAAATGGATTAAAAGACCTGGAATCAGCCTTTATCAAAAAACGATAGGAATTTTAGGCCTTGGCAATATTGGAACAGCAATGGCAAAAAGAGCCGCAGGATTTGATATGAATATACTTGGATATGATATTAAGGAAAGACAGGAAGTTCGTGATTTGGGAGTTAAATATGTTTCATTGGAAGAGCTTTTATCTAATTCTGATTTTATTACTCTTCATCTGCCCCTTAATGATGGTACTCGAAATCTTATCGATTCTGAGAAATTCAAGATGATGAAAAAGGGAACGATTCTTGTAAATACCGCAAGAAGTCAGATAGTGGATAGCGAAGCCTTATATAAGGCGTTACAGGATGGAACCTTACTGGGATATGCAACTGATGTGTATGACTCTGAACCACCGGTTAGAAAGCCGTTTTTTGACTTACCCAATGTTTTGCTGACGCCTCATGAAGCCGGAACTACATTTGATTCAAATAAGCGTATGGGAAATACGGCAGTAGATAATGTAATTGCTGTTTTAACCGGAAAAGAGCCTCCATTTATTATAACGGTGAAATAGATATAGATTAAAAACATATGAGAGGAGAACAGATATGAAAGTTGCTGTATATAACGGAATTAAGAATATTACTATTGAAAGTCGTGAAAAGCCTGTTGCAGGGCCGGATGATTTTATTTTAAAGGTAAAAGCTGCGGCATTGTGCGGTTCGGATTTGAGGACATATCTTCATGGACATCCGAAGATTACACCGCCACAGGTATTGGGTCATGAATTTGCCGGAGTAGTAGACTCTGTTGGTAAAAATATTAAGGGAGTTAAAGTAGGAGATAGAGTTGCGGTTCATCCCGGAATTCCTTGTGGTCACTGCTATTACTGCGATAGAGGCGAACAAAATATGTGTGAGAGCAGAAAGCAGATCGGCATCCACTATCAAGGGGGTTTCGGGGAATATGTATTGATACCTGGAAAGACTCTTGAAGTCGGAACGGTCGTTAAAATACCGGAGGATTGCAGCTATGAAGTTGCGGCCTTGGGAGATCCTCTTGTTTCAGCTATGAACGGTCAAGAAGTAGTGGGCACGAAAATGGGAGATATTGTACTTATTTTAGGATCAGGTCCTATAGGTATTTTCCATGCTATGCTCTCTAAACTGAGAGGCGCTCAGGATGTTATTCTTGCCAATCCGTCTCCGGGAAGATTACAGTATGCTAAAGAACATAGTATAGCGGATCATTATTATTGTATTAATGAAGGAACTGATTTCCGTGGATATATTGATTCGTTGACAGAAGGAAGAGGAGCAGATGTAGTAATCGTTGCAAATACATCTGTAAAATCTGCTTGCCAAGCTGTTGAGTTAGTAGCGAAAAATGGTAGAGTATTACTGTTCGCCGGATTTCCAAAGGAGGCTCCGCAATTAGGATTGGACGGGAATTTAATTCACTACAAGCAAATCAGAGTGATGGGCTCCTTAGGTTCTACTCCGAGACAATATCAAATGGCAGAAAAATTATTGTTTAGTAAGAGGATTGACGGAGAACTACTGATAACCCATAGAATTCCGTTAGAAAAAATAAATGAAGGATTTCAATTGATGATAGATGGAAAATCATTAAAAGTTATTATCAACAAATTTGACTAAAAGTAAAAATCCGTACCAATATTAATATTGGTACGGATTTTTTTTAGGATGAAGGGGACGGTTCTTTTTGTTTGAAAAATCAAACAAAAAGACCCGTCCCCTAGTCTATAAAAATTTTACGATCCGATGGTTTATATGCTATAATAATATTATAAAGTTAACAAATTCGGTTTTCTATTAGTTTATCATACCGTATATATTTCTTTAAGTCCTATAGAATTCTGTAGATCATTCACTTAGTAATGTATTATAATATCTGTTAAAATTCTATATACCGATGTTATTCAGAATAATTAAAATTTTTTAGTTATTTTTTGCTAAATACTCATTAGGATCTTAGCCGTTTATTTTTATTGACTAAAAACTAAGGAAAACAATAAGGGGGAATTTATATGAGATTAAAAATTGGGTTGATTTCCGATAAACCACAAGGAGAAACTAATTGTACTGCAGAAACTAAACATACTGATATTCAGAAAAAGTCAACTAATGAAGAAATATATAAGGTCTTAAAAAAGAAATATGATGTAGTAGAAATCATAGCTGATAATAGGATTATTAAAAACTTAATCGAAAGTAAAATCGATTTGGCCTTCCCTCTATGTACCGGAATCTCCGGTGAAAGTAGGCAGTCCCAGGTTCCGGCGATTTTAGAGATGCTTAGAATACCATACATTGGCTCAGGGATTTTGGCTCATTCTCTATCCTTAAATAAAGCTGTAGCGAAACAGATATTCGCTTATAATAATATTTTAACGCCTTCATTTCAAATATTTAATACTGCAGGTGAAAATTTCAATATGAATTTAAAATTTCCGCTAATAGTGAAGCCTTCCTGTGAGGGATCCGGCTTTGGAATCCACAAAGATAGTGTTGTTTACAATAAACAAGATCTTATGGGAAAAATAAAGAGCCTGCTTAAAAGCTATTGCCCTCCTGTTTTGGCAGAGGAGTTTATTAAGGGAAGGGAATTTACAATAGGAATAATCGGTAATGGAAGTGAAAAACGTTTTTTACCGATAATGGAGATAAATTTTGACGATGTTCCCGAAAAATTCGGTAAATTTTATACATTTGAAGTGAAATCTCAGCTTAGTGAAAAAACCAAATATATATGTCCGGCTTCAATAAATAAAGATATAGAACTAAAGATAAAAAATAGTGCCGGAAGAGCCTTTGATGCTCTCGGCTGCAGAGATTTTGCAAGAGTAGATGTAAGATTGAAGGAAGATCAGCCTTATGTACTTGAAATAAACAGTTTGCCGGGGTTGAAATCTCAATACAGTGATCTGCCCAAGATGGCATTAAAAGAGGGGTTATCCTATGATGAACTGATATTTAATATTGTAGAGATATCCATAAGAAGGATAAACAAAGATAAAAGATATATGGAAGAGAAGGTATCGGATAAAAAGATTTCTTAATTAAACCGCCTAACCAATAACTGGTCAGGCGGTTTAATAATTTATTATAAAATTTTTCCGTTTGATTTAATAACATTTTTATACCAATAAAAACTTTTTTTTCTGATTCTTCTTAAGTCTTTTAAATCAAATTCATCTCTGTTTACATAAATAAAACCATATCGTTTTTTAAATCCCTGATGAGTACTTACGAGATCAATAGCCGACCAGGGGCAATATCCTATTAATTGAACTCCGTCAGTAACCGCAAGTTTTGCCTGTTCAATGTGTTTACGTAGATAATCGATACGATAATCATCATTTACGACATCACCTTTTTCTAATTTATCAAAAGCACCCAGACCGTTTTCGGAGACCAATAAAGGCAAATTATATCTGCCGCTTATTTCCCGTAAAGTAATGCGGAATCCGATAGGGTCTATTTCCCAATTGAATTCGGTTTTTTCTAAATTTGGATTTGAAGTTATATAGTATACTCCCTGTTCCCCTGCTGCTCCTTGTTGATCTGTATTGAAATCAAAGCTTGGTTTTTTAGATGCCGTTATTGTTGAATAATAGTTGAATGCAATAAAATCCGGCTTAGCTTCGGACAGTATTTCTTCATCACCTTTTTTGATATTTGGAGTAATATTTTTTTCTTTCATATAACTCCAAGCTGTATTGTTGTACCTTCCGAATACGGCCGCATCTAAATACAGCCAATTTCTTATTGATGAGAAATTTTGAGCTGCTAATACGTCTTCAGGATCTGAGCTTGCAGGGTAGATATAGGCGATATTTGGTGCGGGGCCAATCTTTGCATCCGGGCACATAATGTGGCATAATTTCATGACTTTAGCCTGAGCCAACAGCATATGATGATTTTGTTGATATAGTTCTTTTTTGGGATTTTTTGTACTTAAATTGGGGATCCCGACAGCTTTATTATTTAATATCATAATGTTTTGTTCATTGATTGTAAGCCAATACTTTACCCTGTCTCCAAAATTGGAAAAAAGAATTTTTCCATAGTTTTCAAATAAGTCTACTATCTCATAATTAGACCAGCCGCCTTTTTTCTCCAATGAATAGGGCAGATCAAAATGATACATGGTGACGATGGGTTCAATGTTATAGGACAATAATTCGTTAATTAGATTATTGTAGAATTCTATTCCTTTATGATTAATTTCCCCAAACCCTTTTGGAAGAATTCTGCTCCAAGCTATAGAAAAACGGTAGGCTTTCAGTCCCATTTCTGAAAACAGCTTTATATCTTCTTTGTAACGATGATAATGATCGATTGATGTTTTAAAATCCGAGGTATTTTCAGGATGTTCCGCCATATCTTGAACCGAAGGGCCTTTTCCATCTTCATCCCAGCCTCCTTCCACTTGATAAGCGGAAGTGGATGCTCCCCACAGAAAATCTTCGCTGAAGTCTTTTAACTTTTTATGTTCCATACTACTGCCTCCCAGAACTTATTAATTTTAAATAAAAATTATAAATTGAACCTGAATTTTTGCCATGGTTTTATATAATCAATTAAAAATACTTCATCTTCTGCTATTTTTCCCACTACATTTGTTTTCCCGTCATTATCCATATCCTTTAATGCAATATGAAGTTCTCCCGTATAATTTTGATACAGAGAATTATCTATTGTTATATCTCCTCTTTTGATATCTGTTGTATTAAAGGGTTCAAAGCCGGGAGTATCGGGAGACACTCTGTATTTACTTGATCTTATCATATATTCGGATATATCGCCTCTGTTAAAATGAATGTTTTTGAAGACTATATCTTTTTGAGCATCAGGGATGCCGTCTTTTAATTCAATTTTGAGACTGAGCATATAGGGGTCAATATTACTTAAAGCTTTCAGTTCTTCTTCCGATGCAAATTCATTTGCAATTATTACATCATCAATTAAATTTGTAGAAAACAGATGCTTTGCCTGAACATCTATAGGGAGGTTTCTGTGTTCTTCCAATGTGCATAATCCTTCACTTACAGGCCATGGTCCATATTTGGCATTTTTTGAAGAGACAAAAGCCGCTGTTCTTATATTGTATTTTTTAAATTGTTCATTGCATTTCATAAAGTGATTGTATCCTATTCCCGAATATCTGTGGGGATAGAAATTGTGGCATCCTAAGATATTTTCCAAATTAGGTTGGAAACTGAATATGTTGTCCACATATTTTGTTCCTGCGCTCATATTTAATTCTATTTTTAGTCCGTATTTGTTAAAGGTCATTACGGATTCTTCCATTCCTGAAAATCCGTTGTCCAACCTTATGCCGTAAAGGCCCATATCTTTAAAAATACCTAAATCATCATAACTTATTTCAAGATACTTAAATACTTCCGGATTTATATCCGCAATGACTTCAATTCCATATTTGTTGGCGTGAGCTATTGTTTTTTTAAATTCATCAAGAATTTTTTCCTTATCCCCCTTGACGGAAAGAAGACATGTAAATACTCTTTTAAAACCGTATTTTGCCGCTTTGTCGATATATCCTAAATTTTCATCTAATTTTACATGAGCCGGGTATACAGAAAATCCGATTTTTTTCATAATGATTCCTCCATTTTTGTTCCCTTTTATTCGACAAAAAATTAAATTTTGATTATAATAAAATGTGAGATTGATTTTGTTAATCTTTTAAAGGTATTCAGGTGACTTTCGCAGAGTCACCTGAATACTGGTTTCTCCTAATTTATATTATTTTCCGGAGCTGTATTATAGGATTTTTCCTGTTCAAGATATTGTTTATCGACAGTTTTTATAAATGGGAGATATATGAAAAATGATATGATCAATCCTACAAATTGTAATAAGGCTCCTCTTATACCTCCGCAAAGGAAACCGCCTATTATCGGAGGAGTAGTCCATGGAACCAGTACGCCGTTTGGTTTTGGTACGAGGCCTATAGCCATTGATCCGTAGCATACTAAACATAGAACTAAAGGAGTTATTATAAATGGGATTATCATCATAGGATTTAAAACTACAGGTAATCCGAATATTATAGGTTCGTTTATATTAAATATCCCCGGAAAAATTGAAAGTTTGCCGAGTTTTTTACATTGCTGTGATTTGCATACAAAAAGCATTGCAAGGCATAATCCCAGTGTGGCGCCTCCTCCTCCCATCCATAAGTATATCTGATTAAATTGTTGAGTTATAATATGGGGCAGTTCGCTTCCAGCTTGATATGCAGCAAGATTTTCTGTCGCCAGAGCTATCCAGATGGGATTCATTACTGATTGTACAATATCCGCACCATGTATTCCGAATATCCAAAATAGTCCCACAAAGAAATTTGCAATCAAAGCAGCTCCTAAGGTGTCCCCCAAGGATGTAAGAGGTACCTGTAAAATGGAATATATAAAATTGTGTATAGTTTCAAAAGGAGTAAATGCAAAAATTAATCTTATTATATCAAAAATAATTATAGTAATTGCAGCCGGAATTAAGGATGAAAAAGCTTTTCCCACTGTAGGGGGAACTCCTGCCGGCATTTTAATTACCCATCCTTTTTTAGTTACCCATTTTACTATTTCCGTAGAGAGTATAGCTGTAAGCATTCCTACAAATAATCCCTTTGCGCCTATCCATTCGGTGGGAATGATGCCTGTAACTTTAAATGTTTGATCCATTCCTTCGGGTGTAAAACTTGTAACAAAAGGTGTCAATATAAAAAATGCTACAAGAGATATGACTGCAGTGTTTAACCTTTCTAACTTGTAATAATCCGACAGACTTCCGGAGATACCTATTATTACAAATATGGTCATTATGGACATGGTTGTATTATAGGCTACTGAAAAGAAATCCATCCAATTTTCTCCGAATACTCTTGCCATAAATGCGTCATATCCCGTAATAGGCAAATAGGCAAGCAACATGAATATGGAACCGATTATAAGCAAAGGCATAGTTAACATGAATCCGTCACGTATGGCAAGTAAATACCTGTTGTTGGCAAATTTGTCCGCTACCGGCATTAACTTGTTTTCCAATGAATCCATTCTTTTACTCATATGAAATCCTCCTTATATTTATTTTTTCATCATTTTTATAGCCTTTTCCAGTACTTTTTCTCCGTCTACCATTCCATAGTCTACGGAGTTTATTACATCCACGGGAATTTTTTTTTCGTCACATAATTTTTTGGCTCTTCTAAGGGCGTATCTTATTTGCGGACCCAATAGTACCACATCCACGTCGTCATCGATACGTTTTTCCATTTGGGCTTCAGGAAGAGTTTCTATTGATACTTCGATTCCCTTATCCTTTGCTGATTTTTGCATTTTTGTTGCTAACAGACTTGTTGACATTCCGGCAGAACAAAACAAGACAATTTTTTTCATTGGACTCACCCCCTTTTTTAAATTTATATGACATTGGTTTGAACATATTAAACCAACGTTATATGCTTATTAATCTTTAGGGAAATACCCATCTTCCTGAGAAGTACCTATTGTTTCATGATTTGCCAACTTGATGGCAAATTTTGAAATTTTTCTTAGAGAATTATTTAGTCCAGTTTCTCCTCTGTTTGGAGTTTCTATAATATAAATTTTATTTCTGAACAATTCGGTGCCGGTACTATCCTCAGACATTGCAGCAAAGGCAGGTATATTAAGTTTTTCTTCTATAGCTATAGTAAGATATCCGCAGCATTCTCCATATCTTTTATAATTTAATGCAGGTCCGCATATAACTACGTCCGGTTTGAAATTTTTAATAATATTTAGGATTTCTTCTATGGCAAGATCTTTATTTTGCAGAAAATAGTTATCTCCGCATATTATCGTAGCTACTATATCAGCTCCTTCTCTTTGAAGCATGGATTTTAAAATCATACCGGTCCCTATAGCTCCATTTTGAAACTGAGGTTTTATATCCATTCTTTCATCCCCGCCAAAACCCGCTTGTACTTGATTTAAAAATTGTATGGCCTTTATCATTAGAATTCAGCTCCTTTACAATTATTTGATTTATCCTTTAGTTCGTTTATTTCTTTTTGCATATCTATCATGTATTTAATCATGTCCTTGGATAAAAGGGTAGTCATTAAATGATCCTGAGCATGAATAGTTAAAAGATTTATCTCCATATGAATTCCCTGAGCTTCTTTTTGAATAAAATTAGTTTGTAAATTATGGGCTTTAATTATATATTCATCAGCTTTTTTTAAATATTTTTCTGCCTCTTCATACTCTTTGTTTCTAACTAATTCAAATGCTTTATATATATCACTTCTTGCATCACCGGAGAGACTTATTAACTTGAATATATATTGTTCATTAAACCCAGTTTCAACAGTATTAGCGTTTTCCTCCATAAATAACTCCTCCATTATATGAAATTTAATATCAACTAATTAAATATACAAATATTTAGATGCATTTGTTATGCCAAAACACTAATGGCGGTAATAAAGTATATATTAAAAAATAATGTTTGATAAAACTCATTAGTGTTTGATATTTTAATATATAAATAAATTAGTGTTTAAACAATTTAAACACTTTATGAAATAATAAAAACTATGATATAATGTTCTTAAATATTTATAATAAAATCTTGTGATATGATAGTGGCTAATTATCCGGCAATTTTAAAGAAAAAGGAGGAACCGCCGTGAATAAGAAGGAGATGATATATAACAAAATTTTAGAAGTTGGGGCTGAAAGAGGCATTGATGCTAAAACACTATCATCTCTTGTTAATATGAGCAGGGCCAATGTCAGCCATGAGTTAAACAACTTGGTAAGAGAAGGGAAATTATATAAATCTTCAGGACGGCCTGTTTTGTTTTTTGCTTTAAACAACAAAGGTATAACTAAAAAGGAAAGCAAACTTGATCAATTAGCTAAGAACAATAAAAGTTTAAAAAAAGTTGTAGAGCAGATGAAGGCTGCAGTATTATATCCGCCTAAAGGATTGCCTTCGCTTCTTTTGGGGGATACGGGAACGGGGAAATCAATGTTTGCTTCGTTGATGTACGAATATTCCAAAGAAATGGGAATGAGAGCCGAAAATTCACCATTCGTAGTTTTTAACTGTGCCGATTACAGTAATAATCCTAATTTACTTACTTCTCAACTTTTTGGTGTAAAAAAAGGAGCTTTTACCGGTGCCGAAACTGATAGGATCGGATTGATAGAAAAAGCCGACGGAGGGGTTCTTTTCTTAGATGAACTTCACAGACTTCCTCCTGAGGGACAGGAAATACTTTTTACATTTTTGGACACGGGATATTTTAGGCGAATCGGAGATTCGGAGACGAGAAAGTCCGATGTTCTTATAATTTCGGCTACTACGGAAAATCCTAATTCCACATTGTTAAGGACTTTTATAAGGAGAATTCCCATAATAATAAAAATTCCTTCTTTAAAAGAGAGGTCTTTGGAAGAAAGACTTTATTTGATTAAGAGCTTTTTTAAACAGGAAAGCTTAAGATTAAACAGAGAGATATATGTGTCGTTGAATACAATGAGAGCGTTTTTATCATATGATTGCCCCAATAATGTGGGACAGTTGAAAAGTGACGTTCAGCTTGTATGTGCCAAAGCATATTCGGAGTTTCTTACAAATATAAAGCCTGATGTGAGAATAAGAAGCGTCAATTTACCTCTATATATCAAAGAAGGACTTTATAAAGAGAAAGAACACAGAGCACTTTGGAATAAGTTGGTAGGCGAAGAAATAGAGTTTTTTAGGTTCTCTGGTTCTACAGATCATAATCGGGAACAATTCGGGAATGAGGATAACGGAGTATATGAGATTGTTGAGCAAAAATTGGAGAGATTAAAATCTCAAGGGATATCGGATATAGCTATAGAAAACATTTTAGGTAAGGATATTTCATCATATTTTCAAAAGAACATCAACGGAGTTTCTGAAGAAATAAACAGAAAAAATTTGTTGAGTATCATAGGAGAAGATGATTTAAACTGCATTGACAAGGTTATTTATTATATGGCTACAGAGCTGGGAAGAAATTTCAGCAGCAATATGTATACATGTTTGGCTTTACATATAAATACTTTAATTAACAGGGTTTATAGTAATAAATCCATTACCAATCCCCAGCTAAATAAAATAAAAGAATTGTATCCCAAAGAATTTGAAATAGCCTTGAAAGCCAAAAATATTATAGAAAATTACGTACATCATAAAATAGTCGAGGATGAAGCGGCATATTTAACTGTTTTTCTTCTTCCCGAAGATCGAATTAACAACGGAAATAATAAAGTTAAGGTTATACTTATTGCTCATGGTGATTCTACTGCTACATCAATGGCTGATGTTGTAAATAAACTTTTAGAAGAGCCCTGCATTCATGCCATAAATGCACCTCTTGATTTAAGTCCTTTAAATGTTTTGGATGAATGCAGAAAATTCGTGTCGGAAAACAAGAATACAAAAGATTATATTTTACTTGTGGACATGGGTTCCCTTACTACTTTTGCAGATATTATAGAAAAAGAATTTGATGTTTCCATGAAAGTCGTACCCCTTGTTTCGACTTTACATGCATTGGAGGCGGCCAGAAAGGCACTACTCGGTCTTTCCTTAAATGAAATTTATAAAGGGGTATTAGCTGTAAATTCGTATTTTGAAATGAATAGGCCATTAAAAGAACCTCAAAATAATAAACCAAGGGCGGTAATGATTACGTCATGCTTAAGCGGAGAAGGAGGAGCCGTAGCAATTAAGAGCTTTCTCAATAACAACCTTAAATATGACAAGGATATATTTGAGATAATTGTTCTTAACTGTTTGGATAAAAATTATTTTAAACAGAAAATTAATGAAATACGCAAAGACAAAGAAATTTTATTTATTGTTTCCTCATTTCCTGTTGACGTGGATATTAAACAGTATAATATGTATGATGTGATAAATATGAAAGTGATGGATGAGTTACAGGAAAGTATAAATATAAAAACTACATTAATAAAGATGCCGATAATTCTGAAAGAAAATATAGTAAACCTTGACGGAGAGGAACTTTATAATGATATAGTTTATTTTTTAAGCAGAGTGGAAGATGAACTGTCGATTAAACTAAAAAGTGAAAAGACTATCGGAGTAATTCTGCATATTGCCTTTATGATAAGCAAGCTAAAAAGCGGAGAAATTCCTGTTGAATATCCTGATAAAGAGGAGTTTATAGCTGAGAACATATACTATTATAATATTATTAAAGAATGTTTTATATTTCTATGCAACAAATATTCCGTGGAAATATCGGACAATGAAATCTGTTATGTAATGAAATTCTTTTTATATGAGTAAATATAGAAGGTAGGAAAGCAAAAAAATATTGGAGGTGTTATATAAATGAAGATGTTAATAAAAAATGTTAATATAATTACTCCTTACGAAATAAAGAGGAATGGCAGTTTATCAATAGAGGATGGAATTATATCTAACATATTGGATGGAGATGCATCGGAGGAATATTATGATAAGATAATTGACGGAGAAAATGAATATCTGGCTCCGGGATTTATTGATATTCATAATCATGGAAATTTTGGACATGATGTCATGGAGGCAACTTTTGAGTCCCTTATAAGCATGGCCGATTTTCATATGAAAAATGGAGTTACGTCTTTTTTGGCAACTCCTATGACTGAATCCTTGGATAAAATTGAGAGTGCAATAAAAAACGTAAGAAAATATATTGAAGAGGAAAAGAAGGCTCCTAAGATAAGATCCCAAGTTTTAGGCATATATTTGGAAGGCCCATATTTTTCTATGGAAAGAAAGGGAGCTCAGCCCCCTCAGTATATAAAGAACCCTAATGTGGAAGAAATCAAAAATCTTATAGAACTTTCAAATGACAATATCAAAGTAGTAGCTTTGGCGCCTGAACTAAAGGGGGCAAAGGAAGCCATAAAATACTTAAAAAACAAAGGGATAACTGTTTCAGCAGGTCATACCGACGGAAAATACGATGAAGTGAAATATGGCATTGAACTGGGAATAAGTCAGGCAACTCACCTTTACAACGGAATGAGGCCTTTTTCTCACAGAGAACCGGGAGTTATAGGGGCCGTATTAACAGATGAAAGGGTATCATGTGAGATCATATGTGATGGTATTCACCTTCATCCTGCAGCTATGAAGCTGGCAGTAAAAGCAAAAGGGAAGGACGGAATTATTTTAGTATCGGATGCAATGATGGCGACAGGGCTTAAGGACGGAGAATATAAGCTGGGAGGCCAGAATGTTTTTGTAAAGAAGGGTGCTGCTCGGTTAGCTGACGGAACCTTGGCAGGATCTACTCTTACTTTGAATAGGGCCGTTTGGAATATGGTTCACATGGTGGGGGTTCCTCTTGAAGATGCGGTAAGAATGGCAAGCTTAAATCCTGCCAAGTCAATAGGTGCAGGGGATAGAAAGGGAAGTATAGAAATAGGTAAAGATGCTGATTTGATTATATTCAACGATGATTTAAATATTTTGAAAGTAATAATTCATGGGCTTAGCATCGAATAGAACTATAGAAAAGCAGAATTTAATGATATAATAAATGTAAAAGTTACAAAAATTAATTCTATAGGATAATGGCTGGGAGGAGTAAAATGGATTTGGACTTAAGAGAAAGATCGTTGAAGTTTCACAAAGATAATCATGGGAAGATAGCTTTGAAATGTAAAGTACCTGTAAGAAATAAAGAGGATTTAACTCTTGCATATACTCCGGGGGTTGCAGAACCTTGCATGGAAATATATAAGGATTATGATTGTATATACGATTATACTTCAAAAGGAAACTGGGTTGCAGTTGTAACTAACGGAACAGCCGTATTAGGTTTGGGAAATATAGGCGCCGGAGCGGGACTTCCTGTTATGGAGGGGAAATCCGTATTGTTTAAATCCTTTGCAGGAGTAGATGCCTTTCCTATATGCTTAGACACTGATGATCCGAAGAAGATTATAGAAATAGTAAAGACTATGGAACCTACCTTTGGAGGAATCAACTTAGAAGATATAAAGGCTCCCCAATGTTTTGAAATAGAGGAAGGTCTTAAAAAAGTTTGCAATATTCCCGTTTTTCATGACGATCAACATGGTACGGCAGTTGTTTCAACTTCTTGCTTAATAAACGGATTGAAAATCGTTAACAAAACATTTAAGAAAATAAAGGTAGTAATAAACGGAGCGGGAGCAGCTGGAACTGCCATATCTAAATTGCTTTTGAAAATGGGGGTTGAGGACCTTATATTATGCGACAGCAAAGGGGCAATATTTAAAGGAAGAAATATAGGCATGAATAAATATAAGGATGAAATGGCAGAAATAAGTAATAAGAATTTAGTTAAAGGAAATTTAAAAGATGCATTAAAGGGAGCCGATGTTTTTATAGGAGTATCTACTGCAAATTGTGTTACAAGAGATATGATCAAATCAATGAACAGAGATCCTATTGTTATGGCTATGGCAAACCCCAATCCGGAAATACTTCCAAAAGAAGCGATGGAAGGAGGAGCAAAGATTGTTTGTACGGGCCGTTCGGATTATCCGAATCAGGTTAACAATGTATTGGCCTTTCCGGGAATATTTAGGGGTGCTTTAGATATTCGTGCTTCGGAGATAAATGATGAAATGAAGATAGCTGCTGCTTATGCGATAGCAGATATCGTAGATGAGAATGAATTAAGGCCGGAATTTGTTATACCTCAGGCTTTTGATTTAAGAATAGCTCCAAAAGTTGCATCTGCTGTAGCCCGTTCGGCTATTGAAACAGGAGTGTCACGTAAAAGAGATGTTACTCCCGAAATGGTGGAAAAGCATACGAAAGATCTGCTTAAATAATTGTTTTAAGAGGATGAGAGAGATGAGAGATATAGATATAAAATTAATCATAAATGCTGTAAAAAATGCTTGTATGGATTCTAATTATTACCTTGGAAATGATGTAAAGAATGAAATTATAAGAAGCTATGAAGAGGAAACTTGGGAAATAGCAAGAGATTCATTGAATAAGATAATAAAAAATATAGACATATCCGAAAGGGAAAAGGTGCCTCTGTGTCAAGATACGGGGATGGCTTGTGTATTTGTTGAAATAGGCCAGGAAGTCCATATTGTAAACGGAAGTATTGAGGATGCCATTAATGAAGGAGTAAGACAGGGATATAAGGAAGGATATTTGAGAAAATCGGTTGTGAGGGACCCATTGAACAGGATAAATACCGGAGATAATACCCCTGCTGTTATAAACTATAATATAGTTTCGGGAGATAAATTGAAAATAATTGTGTCTCCAAAGGGATTTGGTTCTGAAAATATGAGCCAGATCAAAATGCTGAAACCTGCCGACGGAGTAGAAGGAGTTAAAGAATTTGTGCTTAAGACGGTAAGAGAAGGAGGAGGAAATCCGTGTCCACCTATAGTAGTGGGAGTAGGGATCGGAGGAACCTTTGACAGAGTGGCTTATCTGGCAAAAAAAGCACTTTTAAGGCCCTTATCTCAAAGAAATAAGGATAGGTATTATGCGGATTTGGAGTCGGAGTTATTGAAAGAGATTAACGATACGGGTATAGGACCTCAGGGATTCGGAGGGAAAACTACTGCTCTCGGAGTGAATATTGAAACTTATCCCACCCATATAGCGGGACTTCCCGTAGCAGTAAATATCAGCTGTCATGTTACAAGACATGTGGAAGTGGAGATATAAAGGAGAGATAATATATGAAGAAGACAATAACAACTCCCCTGACGAAAGATAAAGTGAGAGAGTTGAGGGCAGGGGATATTGTATTGATTTCAGGCATTGTTTATACGGGGAGAGATGCCGCCCATAAAAGGCTCGTAGATTTGCTTAGGAAAGGTGAAAAACTTCCGATAGATATCGAAAATCAAATTATATATTATGTAGGCCCCACTCCTGCAAAGCCTAATCAGATTATAGGATCTGCAGGGCCTACTACAAGTGGGAGGATGGATAAATATACTCCGATGTTGCTGGATAGGGGATTAAAGGGGATGATAGGGAAAGGAACGAGATCTCAGGAAGTAATCGAGTCCATGAAAAAAAATACGGCGGTATATTTTGCTGCGATAGGAGGAGCAGGGGCGTTACTAGGAAAATGTGTAAAAAAATCGGAAATAGTTGCTTATGAAGATCTGGACTCGGAAGCAGTAAGAAAGCTTGAAGTTGAGAACTTGCCCGTTATTGTAGCTATAGATTCTGAAGGAAATAACTTGTATGAAATAGGGCCTGAAGAATATTTGCATAATGGACAGGATATAAAATAAAGGGAGTGATCATGTATAAAATTAAAGTCTGCAAATAGTCCTGAGATAATGGAAAGCTATATAAAGGCAGATACCAATAAAAGAAGAGAGCTCCTTAAAGATGTAGAAAAAATTGACATAAATGCAGTTAGTATACCTGCCAAACCAGTTGATATCGATAAAATAGAGTGGTTTTTCAGTACCAAGGAATTGTGCAGAGTAATATATGATTTAAAGGATGCAGATGAAATTAAAATAAATCCGGGTCTTGTATCGACAAAACAAGATTGGAATATAGTAGGCTTTAAAGGAGGTTCGGAACCGGGAGTTATTAATTATACCCATGTTTTGCAAAAAGAAAAGGATAAGGACGTATATTCTGTTTCAGTGACGGTAAATGATACGGCTAATTTGATTGATGAAAACAAAGTAGCGGAATTAACGTCAAGGCTGATTTCCTTAATAGGTGATGGAAAGATATAATAATTCAGGTGGATGTTGTTTTCCACCTGAATATTTATTTAAGTGATATCAGAAACTTGCTGGCGTTATTGCCCATATAGATATGCATACGTTATCACCGATATTAACGTATCTATGGGGAATAGTGCTTTCAAAATAAATACTGTCCCCTTCTTCTAATATATGATTTCCTTCGGCCGTTTCTACCATCAGTTTTCCTTCTATTACTATTCCACATTCTTCTCCCTCGTGGGCAGTTAAATTTTCGGTTGAACAGTCCTCTGGCTTTATAGTAATATACAGAAATTCTATTTTTCGATTTAAATCGGAAGATAATAGTTCATATATAGCATTGGAATTTGATATGAGAATTTTTTTTCTGTTGGACTTTTTAACTACTGGATTTGCCTGCACTGCGTTATTTTCTTGAAAGAAATAGCTTATGGGAACACCTAAACTTTGGGCAATACTCCAAAGAGATGAGATAGAAGGATTACCCATATTTCTTTCGATCTGACTTATAAGTCCGCAACTTATTCCTGATTTTTCTGCCAGGTCGGCAATACTCATATCTTGCTCTTTTCTTAGTTTTTTTATTTTTTTTCCAATATCAATATCCAAAATATTCACTCCCAAAATTAACATAAAATATTTTACATATTCTATATTACCAGGAAATGAAAAAAAATACAACAAAATTTGCTAAAATAAGTAGAAAAGTGAAAAAATATAGAATATTAAGGATAAAAATGTTTTATTGAATTGTTATAAGTATTAAATCAGATATATAGTGTTTTTGGGTTGTTGTATTAAAAACGAACTAACCATTGGTTTTTATTTTTTATGTAATAAAAAGGACTGTATATTAATTAATAATATGCTCTCCTTTTAACAAAAGGAGGAACATATCATAATTAGTATAACAGTCCTAATATATATTAGATGGCATTAAAATATTTTAAATTTGCTATTTGGTGCACCACAGATTGGACATTTGTCAACGGGTCCGCCTATTTCCACAAAACCACAGAACGGACAAACATATATTTTATCTGCTTCAATATCTTTTCCAGAGTCTACTGCCTTTTTAGCCTCTTCGAATAATTTTGCATGAACTTTTTCTGCTGCTATAGCAAACTTCATAGAGTTAATGGCTTCTTTTTCTTCCTGCATTTCTGCTACATTAATGTAAGCAGGATACATTTCGTTTACTTCAAATAATTCTCCATTCTTTGCTGCTTCAAGATTTTCCGATGTAGTTCCAAATCCGAAGCCTGCTCCTGAAGTTACATCAAAGTCACCCTTTACATTTTTTAAAGCTTTGAAATGTGCAGTGGCATGGATTTGTTCTGCCGAAGCTACTGCTCTGAACAGCCTTGCTACATTTGGGAATCCGTCTTTTTCGGCTTTTTCACCCCAAATTAAATATCTCATGTGAGCCTGGCTTTCTCCGCCAAAGGCTGATCTTAAATTTTTAGCTGTCATATCATGCATTTAAAATTCCCCCTTAAATTTTATTTATATAAATTTTAGTGAATAGGCTAATTATTGTTATTTTTTTCTTCAATGCATTTATTGCATAATCCATAGTAATAAATATTTTTGCTATTTATTTTAAATCCTTCAATTCCCTTTTCATTTAAATCCTTCCCTTCAATTTTAAAATCATATATTTTTCCACAACTTTCGCATTTGAAATGGCCGTGAAGAGAAGTATCTATATCATATCTTGTTTCCTTTTCGTCAATTTTTATAAGTTTTACTATATTGTTTTTTAAAAACAATTCCATTGTGTTATATATGCTTGTTTTTGATAAAGTAGGTATTTCATTAATAAGATTATTATAAATTTCGTCAATAGTCGGATGAATTCTGTTGTTTAATAAAAAGTCAAAAACCTTAATTCTAATTGTAGAAGGTTTAATATTATGCTCTTTTAAATATTTTTTTATTTGTTCCGTATTTTGTTTCATTTGGACAATCTCCCTTCTTGGGAAAATTATTCGTGGAATATTTTAATATTGAACTGATTTCAAATTTGTATCGATTACAATATTATTATAGTGTTGAAAAACAAAATTGTCAATACCATTTTTAAAATTTTTTTAAAGAATATTATTTTTTATAGTGAATAGAAAAGTTTTCACTTAAGAAATATTGATTAAAAGAGCTTTCCGTAAATGAGGGAGAGATATTTTCTCTTTTAGGACAAAATGGAGCAGGAAAATCAACCCTTATTAAGGTATTGACTACTTATCTGTACCCAACATCTGGTAGTGTAATTATGCTGGGCAAAGATATTTATCATGAAGCCGCTGCAATACGTCCTCATATCTCTTGCGTTGCACAGAATACATCTATTGATATGTATCTGTCAGTTACGGAAAACATGATGTTTCAAAGTAAGCTCTACGAGGTAAATCGTTGGTTGTTAGATCATGATATTCCTTTCTTGGGTATAGAAATTATACAGCCTACCTTAGAAGATGTTTTTATCAGACTGACAGGTGAAAATGGAAGGGAGGTATGTTAATGAACGTTTTTATTATTCTTTGGCGCAATATAAAGTGGCGATTCCACAATGCTTTTACAATTATGATTACCATCTTACAGCCTATGCTTTGGTTGGTTTTATATAGTGCTGTTGCCGGACAGTCCATGAAGAATATAGGAATTGAAAACTATACGGCATTTATTCTTCCTGGGCTTATTGTATTGGTAAGTTTTGGAGCTTGCAGCAGTAGCGGCATTATGAATTATATCATGAAAAGGGATGGCAGCTTTTACCGAATATTAATTGCTCCGATTCAAAGAAGCTCCATTATACTCGGTCAGGTATTAGAAGCGGTTTTGTGTACTTTTTTTGAAGTTGCCGTCATGTGCATTATCAGCATGATCTTCTCGGTTAAAATATCTTCGGGATTTATAGGGATGATTTTAATGGCTTTATTTGTATTTATGACAGCATTCTTTATGGCTGGATTGACTTATGCTATTAGTCTTTCCTTACCAAATGAAGCTGTTTATGAAACGGCTATGAATGCCATTGTATTACCTATATTTTTTTTGAGTACAGCCTTATTTCCTGTCGAAAGTTTATCGGGGAGATTGGCAGTAGCAGTGAACCTTAACCCTTTTACTCATATTATTAATGCTATGCGTAGCCTGTTATTTGACGAAATAATTTTGTCAAAAGATATTCTCCCCGTGACTATATTATTCATTATAATGTGCTGTGGTAGCTTTGGATTAGCACTTTGGAGGCTGAAAAAGGAAACAGTACAGTAAAGGTTAACATTAAGAGCTTTATTACTGCAGCAAAGAATTACATTGACTTGTAGAGATGGAGACTACAGCGTTGCAGAAATTAAAGCTCCTTATTTATTTTTTTCTTCATATTTTTTTATATATATTAATTTTCCTATATTCTTAACATTATTTAATTTTTTACTTTCATATTCCAATAAAGAAAATATTTGTTTTCCCTGAGGAAGAATGACGATGGTGTGGATTCCCCTATTTATTTTTACTAATCCCATATAATCAAAACAGGCCATTATTGTATTTCTTATAAAAGGAAAATCATATAAAACATCTTTAAGAAATTTGTCGAAATCGTAAGTAATTCCCGCTTTGTATTTAGAAATTGTTTCTAATACAAAATTTTTAGTTTCATATTCACGATCCCAAGGGAATATATTCCATAGATATTCTATAAATAATGCGAGTTTTTCTTCTTGTTTTAAGCTATGAAACCTCTTTACATCTTTGGTTGGATATATCCTGTTTTTTTCTATTTTGGCAAAATTATAGCACAAAGAAAAGTAGTAATATAAGTTTATGAGAGGATAATCTGTTTGATTGAACAGAGGATTCATTGAACGTTTGTTTTTAAATAGAAGGTTTAACTTAAATAGATTATCTCTGTTTATATGTTTTCTTACGGAGGTTAATTTTACATCGTTATTTTTTATATAATCTAAAAATATCTCATAATCTTTTATGAAAATCGTACTTTTTTCACTTATGTTATCTTTTAATACCAATTGAATTTCATTATTCCATTGTAAAGGAAAAGTCAGTGCGTTTTCATCCTTCATATAATCATTTTTTTTATTTTGGATTTTTAATATGTTTTCATAAGAATTATTAAAATTGGGGTCCATACCTTTTAGAAATCCAAAATATTTTTTTAGTGTTGATATATATGAATTTAATTCGGTCTTTGTTCTTATAAAGCCATCCTTAATTGCATCTTTAATGAATAAATTCATATCAACGTCTTTTAAATCCGATATTGTCATATTTTTACCCGAGAGATAATAATCGTATATATCGACGAGATTATTAATATGCCTTTCAGTATATTTCTCAGAGAAATGGTCATATAGGTATTCTTCAAAATCGTCTAATTCCTCCGAAAGAATATCGTCTTCGTCATCTTGGTCTATGATATTGTATATATAATCAGTATATATTTTGTATACATTACTGCTGTATTTTTTTAAATATTTTTCCATTGAAAGTTTTTTATCATGTATTTTCATTTTATAATAATCATTATATATATCTTCAACTATATCATCTTCTACAAACTTTGGAAGAAAACTTATGTCACCTATAAATTTTTTATAGGATAATACTGTTGCTACTCTTCCAAATACTAAATCTGACGGATTCACCAATTTTGACAGTTCAGGTTCGTCTAATACGCATTTTTCTTTAAGAATAACATCTTCTATATATATTAGATCTCCCTTTATGCTGTTAATTTTATATATACTTATGTGGCATTTATTTCTTTCTATGAGTACTTCCTTTTCAAGGTTTGTCAGAGTATCGGATTTTTCTTCCAAAAGGTGTTCTATAAAATTCTTACCGTCTTTGGTTTTATAATCAAGGCTTAACCATATATTGAAGGCTATCATAGTTCTTTCTTCATCAATTTCAGGATAATCAAAATCAATATTGGTAAGAAATTTTTCTTTTTTTAAAAAGTTTCCTATATAATTTAAAAGTTTCTTTGTAGCACTTTCTTGTATAGCCATTATTTTTCCATATTCTAATTTATCCATAATTTCCTCCGACAATTTAAATATATAAGTAGTATAATATATTATACACTAAATGGATAGTTTCTCATAGAAATATATATTAATATTTTTTAACTGGAGTTTTTTTATAAAATTTGTTATTATTTAATATAATAGTAAGGGGGAGCAAAAAATGAAATTTAAAGATTATAAGTACATAAGGCCGGACATGGAAAAAATAAAGAAGGATTTTTCTTCTTTAATTGAAAAGTTTAACAAATCCGTTGAAGTTGAAGAACAAAATAGTATTATCCAAGAAATCAACTCTTTAAGGTCAGAAGTGGAAACAATGTCAACTCTTGTTAGCATAAGGAACTCCATAGATACAACGGATAAATTCTATGCGGATGAAAAAAGCTTTTTTGATGAAAAGGTTCCCGAATATCAAGATGTGGTAATTAATTATTACAGAGCATTGGTTAATTCAAAATTCAGGAAAGAATTAGAGAGAAAATGGGGAACTCATTTATTTGAGCTGGCGGAAATTCAGCTTAAAACTTTTTCTCCTGAAATCATAGAAGATATGGTAAAGGAGAATAAACTTATTACAGAATATGAAAAACTTATTTCTTCAGCAAAGATAGTGTTTGAAGGAGAAGAAAGAAACCTGTCTCAACTGCAGCCTTTTATGGAATCAAAAGATAGAGAAGTAAGAAAAAGAGCTTATGAAGCCCATTCTAATTTCTTTAAGGAAAATGAAGAAAAATTTGATCAGATATATGATGAATTAGTTAAACTTAGAGATAAGATGGCTAAAAAATTGGGATACAAGAATTTTGTGGAATTAGGATATGCCAGGATGTCGAGAACAGATTATAATGCGGAAATGGTTGCAAATTACAGAGAACAAGTAAAGAAGTATTTAGTTCCCATCGTTGCAGAATTAAAAGAGAGACAGAGGAAGAGATTGGGACTTCCGTCATTAAAATATTATGATGAACCTTTGGAATTTGTAACGGGGAATGCTACTCCAAAGGGAGACCCCGACTGGATATTAAAAAACGGCAAAAAGATGTTCGGGGAACTTTCAGAAGAAACAAAAGAATTTTTTAACTTTATGATAGATAGAGAACTTATGGATTTAGTAAGCAAAAAAGGGAAAATGAGCGGAGGATATTGTACCTATATTAACAAATATAAATCTCCGTTTATCTTTTCCAATTTTAACGGAACAAGCGGAGATGTGGATGTTTTAACTCATGAAGGAGGTCATGCCTTTCAGTGCTATGAAAGTAAGGACATGGATGTGCCGGAATATGTATTTCCGACGTCTGAAGCAGCGGAGATACATTCAATGAGTATGGAATTTCTGACATGGCCTTGGATGAACCTCTTCTTTGAAGATGAAGAGGATAAATATAAATTCAGCCATTTAAGCGGTGCGGTAAATTTCATTCCTTACGGAGTGACTGTAGATGAATTTCAACATTTTGTCTATGAAAATCCGGAGGCTACTCCCAGAGAAAGAAAATCCAAATGGAGAGAGATTGAAAAGAAATATCTTCCCTTCAGAGATTATGAAGATAATGATTTTCTAAACAGGGGAGGATTTTGGTTCAAACAAAGCCATATATTTGAGGTTCCATTTTATTATATCGATTATACTTTAGCTCAAGTTTGTGCATTTCAGTTCTGGATAAAATATAGAGAAGATAGGAACAAAGCATGGAATGATTATCTGAAGCTATGCAAAGCCGGGGGAAGCAAATCCTTCCTGGAGCTTGTAAAGATTGGAAATATCAGAAATCCTTTTGAGGATGGATGCATAAAAGAAGTGGTAAAACCTATAAAGGAATGGTTAGATGGAATAGACGACAGTAAATTTTAAAATTAAGGAATGAGTTTAAAATGAAATTATCTCCCATTGCAGAAAAATAAAGCTATGATAGGAGATAATTTTATTTTAGAGAGAAAAGGAATGTTCTTTACCTGATGCAGATGGTTTTGGAAAATTTTTTAAAATTTGAAGGAAATAGTTTATTGATACGGCAATAGAGAATGATTTTTTTTAATTCAATCGGGTAAAACTATAAATGTAATTTATATTTAAATAATGTAGAGGTGCTTAATTTGAAGAAAAACAGAAAGATGCTTAAAGTTTTAATTATACTTGGCTTTCTTATTGTTATGATTTATTTAGTAAAAAATTTAGATATTTATAATAAAGAAAGTATAACTGATTTTTTTTCAAACGCTGATAAAAATCGGAATTTTACTCTGTTTTTTATTTTACTGACTACTTTATTTATAACATTCTTTGTGCCTGTGACATGGTTCAGCGTTCTCGGCAGCTTTTTCTTTGGCCTGAAGGGATTTATATATGTTTTTTTAGCTTGTATAATTGGATCAATAGGAGTTTTTTATATTTCTAAAATATTTCGAGATGATGTGATGAAAATTGTACATAAGGTTTATGACAGAAAGCCCAGAAAGGTAAATTTAGATGAAATTTCAAAAAAAATAAATAAATTTGGAATAGGATATATATTTTTTTTAAGGAGTATGCCCTTTATACCCTACAGCGTAGTTAATTGCATATCCGGGGTTACATCTGTTAAATTTAAGGATTACATTTTGGGAACCATTTTCGGAATGGGGCCGGGGCTTTTTACTACATCTTATTTCTTAGTAAAAGCGGTAAATATAAAATATAACCCTATGGGAGCAGTATGGGGAGTGGGAATAAAACTTATCTATGTCTTCGCGGTGATTATGTGGTATAAGAAAAGTAAATATAGAACTAAAGAATAATTTTTTAAAAGCCGATATATTACGTAGAATATCTAAGGGGGGATATGCATGGAAATAAGCAGTTTATCAACTTATTCCGTAAATAATGATTTTGTTTTTGTTAATAATCAAAGGGAGGGAAATCGTAATATTGAATTGGGGAAAAATAATACCGTTATAGAGAGAGAAAAAACGGAGATTGAGGAAAAGCCCGAGGGAGAAATAATTGACGCTGTAGAATCTGCAAATAAAAAATTTATTGCTTATGATAGAAAGTTTGAATTTTCGATTCATGAAAAAACCAAAGAAATAATGGTTAAAGTAATAGATGTAAATACAAATGAAGTAATACGGGAAATACCTCCTGAAAAGATATTAGACTTGGTAGCTGCTATATGGGAAATTGCCGGAATTATAGTAGATGAAAAAATTTAAGGTGGTGATTGTATGAACAGTAGTTCAAGAATAACAGGTTTGGCATCAGGAATAGATACTGAAACCATAATTAACGATCTGATGAAAGCAGAGAGGGTAAAACTTGATGAAGTACAACAAGAAAAACAGTTATTGGTATGGAAGCAGGAAATATATAATAGTTTAAATAAAGATTATGCCAATTTTATATTAAATACTAAAAAAGACTTGGGTCTTGTAAGTACTACATCAACGGGTTCTTATGTTTCAAATTCCTATGATAATTTAACATGGGTGAAGAAAGCAATTTCTTCAAATGAAAATATTGCCAAAGTTTCTGCTACGGCAAAATCAGTGAATGGGATTTATAATGTAAATGTGAAAAATCTTGCCGAAGGAGTAAGCTTAGTAAGTACGGGAGAAATTTCAAAGGATGAAAATGGCATTAAGAGAGATGTGACGAATTTAAAACAGCTTGGAGTGAATATAGGAGAGAATGAAGAGAAAAGAGTAACAGTTACGACAAGTAATGGGTCGGTGACTTTTAAATTTGTTAATTCGGGAGAAAAGGTAAAAGTTGATAAAGATAATAATATTGTGTCCATAAATATAAACGAGGCCAATTTAAGTGATTTGGCAAAGGCCGTAAGTGATGCCAAGGTTTATAGTGAAGATGGAAAAGATCAGAAATCTTTGGGAGTGAAAGCAAATTATGATTCCACTATAGACAGGTTTTTCTTTCAAACTTCCGATACGGGAAGCAAAAATTTTTTAAAGGTAGAAGAGGCAACAGTAGAAGTTGGAGAAGATGGAAAAATCACAGTTGTAGATGGGACAGGCAAAAATCTTTTCGTAGGAAGCGAAAATCTTCTTAAAGTAGCCGGAAAAGATGAAGATAATCAAACATTTTATCTTAGTAATGGAATTAAAAGAGAGGGTAAAGATGCAGAGATAAGTTTTAACGGTGCAGAGAATATTTTATTGTCATCCAACCAATTTACCATAAATGGTATAGATTTTAATTTAATTGATGAAGGTTCATTTACTGTAACCGTTGATACCGATGTGGACAGCGTATATGAAAAGATTCAAAAATTTGTGGACAGTTATAATGAATTAGTAGAAAAGACAAGTAACCTTCTTACTGAAAAGAAATATAGGGATTATCAACCTCTTACTGATGATCAGAAGAGTGATATGAAAGAGGATGATATAAAACTGTGGGAAGACAAGGCTAAAAGCGGATTATTGCGCAGCGATGGAACCCTTGAGAGCACAATGAGCAATATGAGAGGCTGGTTATATAATACAATAGAAGGGGTATCGGGAAGTTTTGATTTCATAGCTGATATAGGAATAACCACTGAAAGTTATTCTCAAGGCAGCGTTGGAGGCAAGCTTACTATTGATGAAACAAAGCTGAAAGAGGCCCTAAGAAAAGATACCAACGGAGTATTGGAGGTATTGTTTAAGGAACCCGATTATTCTTCGGAGGCATTGAAGGGGACAAATGCCTATATGCAGGAAAGCCAAATGACGAAAGAACAGATTGAGGCTAAGAGAAAACAAAGCGGTATAGTTACAAGAGTTTATGACAGCTTGATTCAAGGAATGGGAGATATTGTCCTTAAATCAGGTACAGGAGATGAAGCGGACCTTTACAGAAAGGTAAAATCAAATATGCTTATAGATTTTGTAACGAAGTATGGAAGTATAAGCACTATTGATGAAGATGTATTGGACTTGGATCAAAAGATTTATGACTTAAATCAATACTTGTCGGATAAGGAGGAAAGCTATTATACGAAATTTACGGCTATGGAGAAGGCCATTGCAAGTATGAGCAGTCAAAGCAGTTGGCTTACACAACAATTTAGCCAACAATAGAAAGGATGGGGAAGAATGTCATTAAGTGTGCTCAATCAATATAAACAAAATTCCATCTTAACGGCAGCTCCGGAAGAATTAACTTTGATGCTTTTTGACGGAGCGATTAAATTTGTCAACCTTGGGAAAATTCATATTGAAAATGGAGAAATAGAAAAAGCAAATTCTGCAATATTAAGAGCTCAAGATATAATTGTGGAATTGGATTCTTCTTTGGATATGAAATACGAAATATCGAAAAATTTAGATGAGATATATAAGTTTATTTTGAACCGACTTATTGCAGCGAATCTAAAAAAGGATATTGCTCCGTTAGACGAGTCTTTAGAGCTTTTAAATGAAATTAGGGACACTTGGAAAGAACTTACAAGGGAAATAAAAAAGATGAGGTATGGAAATAAGCAGGTGAAGATATGAAGGAAGATTTAGTTTCAGAACTTATTGAAATAAGTGAAAAAAAATTAGGCTTATTAGATGAGATGCTTCTTCTTACAAAGAAACAAAGAACTGTAATATCTCAAGAAAAACAAGGCAATTTAAATGAGATAATTGACAAGAAAGACAAAATAATAGATGAAATTGACAAACTGGATAAAATCTTTATTCTTAAGTTTTCCAGATACAAATTGGAAAACAAAGTTGAAAGTATAGATAAGATAGATGTACGAGATAAGCCTGAATTGAAAAATTTGAAGGATGTTATAACTAAAATTACTTCTACCCTTATGGCTATTTCCATAATAGATAAAGAAAATAATTTAGAAATAAAGGATAAGCTGGAAGATGTTAAAGAAAATTTAAAGAAGGTTAAAGATGGATACAGAGCATATAAGGGATATAACAAAAAGGTTAAAGGAAGTATACTAATTGACGAAAAGAGATAGAAAAATATTTATATAGGATTTTGAAATCCTATATAAATATTTTTTTTATAACGAATAGGAAAATTCTTACTTATAAATATTGGTAAAAAGAACTTTCCGTAAATGAGTTTCAAGAAAAGCCCTGATTTACCTTAATATATTAATGTTTTAGCAGAAACATTTTTACATTCAATATGTAGTATCATGATACATCTGATTGCGCAATTAAAAGCATAAGTATTATTATAAAATAATTACAGATTATATAATAAATTGTATAAAAAATATATTGATATAATTGTCCACCTTTTATTAAGAAACTTATCCACATAAATTTTATAGTATAAACAGTTTTCCACAGAATTATGCACATTATCCACAGAAATTTTATTATTTTATCCACATTTTTTAAAAAAAAGAGTAATAAATATTTATACAGAGATGATGCATAATATTTTATTAAAAAAAATATATTAGTTGTTAATATTAGATTTTTTGTGGGTATAATAAAATAAATACATTAAACATAAGAGAATTTATCTTGTGTGGAAGGGAGTTGGAGTTTATGAAGATAAATATTAAAGGCAAGAATATCGATGTAACCGAATCTTTAAGGGATACTACCTTGAAAAAAATAGGAAGATTAGATAAGTATTTTCAAAAAGATGTGGAAGTTTTTGTTACTTATAGCGTAGAAAAAAATAGGAAAATAATTGAGGTAACAATAAATCTTCCCGGAAATATTCTTAGAGCCGAAGAATCAGGCGATGATATGTACGTATCGATTGATAGGGCCGTAGATATTTTAGATGGGCAAATCAGAAAATATAAAACTAAACTCCAAAAGAGATATCAGAATGGTGCTACTATTAGATTTGAAAATATTCAACCATTAAACCATGAGGAGAACAAACCTAAAATAGTGAAGACTAAAAAATTTCCTATGAAGCCTATGGATGAGGAAGAGGCTGTACTTCAAATGGAGCTTCTGAGACACAATTTCTTTATGTTTAGGAATTCGGAAACAGATGAAGTAAATGTTGTTTATAAAAGGAAAGACGGCGATTATGGCTTAATTGAGCCAGAGATTTAATAATGTTAATTAAAATAGACTAAAAATTGCAAGATTTAAATCTTGCAATTTTTAGTCTATTTATATATATTTGGAAAACAATATTTTTTAAAAAAGATATAATAGTGAAATCGTTAAATTTACTGATTTAGACATAATACTTATTTGTATTGATAAGAAATCACATAAGTGATAAAATTAGAAAATAGGCAACAGTTAATTTTAAGAGGTGATTAAAAACATGACAAGTTTTTTTAAAAAAATTGCTAATTTTTATAGCGACAAGGAACTGAAAAAGATTACACCTATAGTAGACAAAATAGAATCTTTCGATAAAGATACGGAAAGACTTTCGGATGGAGAACTTAAAGGGAAAACAGAAGAATTTAAAGATAGATATAAAAAGGGAGAAAGTATTGATAGTTTGTTACCTGAAGCTTTTGCTGTAGTAAGGGAAGCTTCTAAGAGAGTTCTTGGATTGAAACATTTTAGAGTACAGCTGTATGGAGGAATTATTCTTCATCAAGGTAGAATAGCTGAGATGAAAACCGGTGAAGGAAAAACTCTTGTTGCCACTCTTCCTGCTTATTTAAATGGGTTGACCGGTGAAGGGGTTCATATCGTGACAGTAAATGATTATTTGGCAAAAAGAGACAGACAGTGGATGGGAAAGGTTTATGAATTTTTAGGACTTTCTGTGGGATGTATTCTCCATGATATGGACAATAAAGAAAGAAGAAATGCTTATAATTGTGATATTACTTACGGAACCAACAATGAATTTGGGTTTGATTATTTAAGAGATAACATGGTCATATATAAAGAAGAGATGGTTCAAAGAGGACTAAATTATTCTATAGTGGATGAAGTGGACAGCATACTTATAGATGAAGCAAGAACACCGTTGATTATTTCGGGAACTGGAGATAAATCCACGAAATTGTATTATGTAGCGGATAATTTTGTCGGTCTCCTTGAAGGCAGGATAATAAGTCCTGATGAGGGCAGAACGGATATCTTTGAGAGAGAGATAAAGGAAGAGACAGTAGACTATGTTGTAGATGAAAAATCAAGGACAGTAAATCTGACGGAAAAGGGAACTAAAAAAGCTGAAAATTTCTTCGGGCTGGAAAATTTAGCGGATGTTGAAAATATGGAAATTGCTCATCATATAAATCAGGCTTTAAAGGCAAAATATTTAATGAAGAGGGATATCGACTATGTAGTTAAAGACGGAGAAGTTATAATCGTAGATGAGTTTACAGGAAGGCTTATGTATGGGAGAAGATATAGCGATGGCCTTCACCAAGCAATTGAAGCAAAAGAAAAACTGGAAGTAAAAAGCGAGTCAAAAACTCTTGCCACCATTACATTTCAGAATTATTTTAGAATGTATAAAAAACTTGCAGGTATGACAGGTACCGCTAAAACCGAAGAGGACGAATTTAGAGAAATATATAATATTGATGTAGTGGAGATACCTACTAATATGCCTGTTATAAGAGAAGATCTTCATGATGTTATATATAAAACTGAAGAGGCTAAATTTAATGCTGTAGTAAAAGATATAGAAGAAAGACATTCCAAAGGTCAACCTGTGCTGGTGGGAACCATATCAATAGAGAAGAGTGAGCGCCTTAGCAAAATGTTGGCTAAGGAAAGAATTCCTCATCAAGTATTAAATGCTAAATATCATGAAAAAGAAGCGGAAATAGTATCTCAAGCAGGAAGATTGAATTCGGTTACTATTGCAACAAATATGGCAGGGCGTGGTACTGATATTGTTTTAGGCGGTAATCCTGAATATCTTTCGAAAATCGAGATGAAAAAGAAGGGGTACAGCGATCACGTTATATCCTTGGTTGACAGCTTTGCGGAAACGGATGATCCAGAAATAATAGAAGCTAAGAAGGCATATAATGATATTTTGAAGAAATATAAAGAACAAACGGATAAGGAACATCAGGAGGTAGTTAAAGTCGGAGGGCTTCATATTATAGGAACGGAAAGACATGAGTCAAGAAGAATTGATAATCAGTTGAGAGGTCGTTCAGGAAGGCAAGGGGACCCAGGTTCATCAAGATTTTATATTTCTCTTGAAGATGATCTTATGAGGCTATTCGGAGGCGAGAGGATAAAAAGCATGGTAGAAAGCTTAAATATGCCTGATGATGAACCTCTTGAACACAAAATTCTTACAAAGTCCATAGAAAATGCTCAGAAGAAAGTGGAAGGAAACAATTTTGGAATAAGAAAGCATGTTCTTCAATATGATGATGTTATGAATAAACAAAGAGAAGTGATGTATGGAGAAAGAAGAAAGGTTTTGTATGGAGAAAATCTTAAAAGTTATATCTTATCTATGATTAAAACTATAATAGAAAGTTCTGTAGATATGTATTCCGATGGGAATAAATTGGCAAAGGATTGGAATTTGGAAGGTATGAAAAATTACCTTGAAACTATATTTCCTCTAAAGATAGCTGATGAATCGGAAACTTTAGAATTGGATAAGGAAAAGTTCGTTGAAAAACTATATAATACCGCTGAGGAATTATATAATAAGAAGGAAAAAGAAATAGGAGAGGAAAGATTCAGAGAAATTGAAAGAATAATTCTCCTTCAAGTAGTGGACAGAAGATGGATGGATCATATAGACGCTATGGATCAATTAAAACAGGGGATAGGTCTTAGAGCTTATGGTCAGCAGGATCCTGTAATGGCATATCAGACAGAGGGATTTGATATGTTTGAAGAAATGACTAAGAATATTCAGGAGGATACTGTTAAATTTTTATTCCATATTGAATCTCCCGACAAGATGGAGAGGAAGAGAATAGCGAAAGCTACTTCGACTAATATTGACGGAGGAGATAAAAAAGGAAAGACCATAGTAAAAGGGAAGAAAATCGGAAGAAATGATCCATGTCCCTGCGGCAGCGGCAAGAAGTATAAAAAATGTTGCGGAAGAAACGAATAATTGAAGGAGTGATTTAATGGAAGATATTTATTTATACGTAGAAAAATTAGATAAATTAACAAAGACTTTAAAAGAACTGAGTGTTTCTCTTTGACTTGGAAAATTTAAAAAATAAAGAAAAGGAGCTTCAAAGTAAAACTTACGGCGGAGATTTTTGGGAAGACACCGATAAGGCTCAGAGAATACTTCAAGAATTAAAAAACATTAAAAACAAAATAGAGGAATATGAAAAGTTAAAAAAAGGATTGGAAGATATTTCAGTATTGCTGGAGCTCTATAATGAGGAAGAGGATGAAAGTCTGATAAAGGAAGCAGAAGAATTTTTGAAAACATCGGAAAAAGGAATAGAGGACCTGAAGCTTTCAACTTTCTTCAATGGTGAATTTGATAAAAATGATGCTATTATGTCTATACATCCGGGGGCAGGAGGATTGGAAGCTCAGGATTGGGCTGAGATGCTTTTGAGGATGTATAAAAGATGGGCAGAAAGAAAGGAATTTAAGGTAGATATACTTGATATTCTTCCGGATACAGAAGGAGGAATAAAAAGTGTTACTTTGATGGTGAGAGGTTTTAATGTTTACGGATATTTGAAATCAGAAAAAGGAGTTCACAGGCTTGTAAGGATTTCTCCCTTTGATTCATCGGGAAGAAGGCATACTTCTTTTGCCAGTGTAGATGTTTTTCCAGATATAGATGAAAGTATTTCCATAGATATAAATCCTGATGATTTAAAAATTGACACCTATAGATCCAGCGGAGCAGGAGGTCAATATGTAAATACAACGGATTCTGCCGTGAGGATCACCCATATACCTACTGGAATTACAGTTCAGTGTCAAAATGAGAGGTCTCAACATAGCAATAGATTAACCGCTATGAAAATGTTAAAGGCCAAACTTACTCAATTGGCAAAGGAAGAACAGAAAGAAAAAATTGAAGATTTACAGGGGAAATATACTCAAATCGCCTGGGGTTCTCAGATAAGATCTTATATATTTCATCCGTATACTCTTGTAAAAGATCACAGAACAAATGCAGAAGTGGGAGATGCAAACAGAGTAATGGATGGAGATTTAGATTTTTTTATGAATGAGTATTTGAAAATGAAAGTCATTAAATAAAATATTTCAGAGAATATATTAAGTACTTGAACTGCATAATCTGCGGTGAGAGTACTTTTTAATATAAAATAATTTACCGAATATAGGCTTTAAATAAATTTATTTAGAGGAATTATATAAAATTTGTAGAATATTTAATCATACGTGATTTTTTGAAAAGGGAGTGATGGTTTTTGAAAATAAGGATGAGGAGGAAAGGAGAAACAAAAAAGATAAAGACAAATAATAAAAATAATGATATTAAACTGGCTGGAGGAATGGGAAAAAAATTTAAAAATTTAAGGAAAAAAAGTATAAAAAATCAGATTGTATTTTTGTTTTTAATATTTACAATAGTACCGGTAATTATGAATGCAATTTTAAGCTATTATTTTATAAGTAATAATGTTATAGAAAATATAAAAGATTCTAATGTCAGACTTGTATCTTCCTTGTCTGATCAGATTGATAGTTTTATAGAAAATACTTTTAATGTAATCGAGAGCAGTGCAGAAACAAACGACTTCATTAGTATGGATAAAACAGAGGGGGAAATAAAACTTAATTCTATAATAAAAAGAACGGAAAATATACTTAGTATTCATATTTATGATATGGACGGAAACCCAATAATGTCTACATTAGGAGTAGACAAGGTTAAAAATATAAAAGGTGAATCATGGTTTGATACGGCTAAAAATGGGAAAAGGTGTGTTACTGATTCTTATCTTGAAGGTAAAGTTCCGGTAGTATCTTTAGTATCACCTTTAAAAAATTCAGTAAATGTCCAAGACGGAATTATAATAGCTAATATAAATCTTAAAGGACTTACGGACATAGTGCAGAAGCAGAAAATCGGAGAAACGGGAATTACATATATAGTAGACAGTAAAGGAACAATCATAGCTCATCCAGATTATAAAGAAAAAGTTATAGAGAGATATAACGGAATAAGTCATAAACTTCAAGGAGCAATAGATGTTTTAAACGAAAAAAATAAAAATAAAAATAATGATTTTTATTTAAATGAAAAGGGAAAAGAGGTTCTGGGGTGTTTTACAAAAATTTCTTCAACGGGCTGGGGAATTATATTGGAACAAGACAAGGAAGAAATAAACGGAATTGTTATGAGCGGGTTCAAAGGTACGATTTATTCAACTATAATAATATTATTTATAGTAATAGCGATATCCGCCTATGAGGCAAAAAAACTTTCCGATCCAGTAGAAAAACTTGCAGTGGTGGCAGGCAAAATAGGAGAAGGGGATCTGAGAGAAAAAGTTAAGGTGGATTCCGAAAACGAAATCGGACAGCTTGAAAGATCATTTAATGCGATGGTAGATTCCTTATATGACGTAGTATTAAGTGCTATGGATACTTCTCAGAATGTGAAAACATCATCCAATGAGCTTTTAGAAAATGCGGATATGGTTATATCCGCAGCATCGGAAATAACAGGGGTTATAGAGGAAGTATCAAAAGGTACGGAAGATCAGATTAAGAAAGTAGATAACACTACAAAGGAGTTTTTAGAAATATCTTCAATAGTAAAGGATATTGAAAAGAACTTTTCATATATATTGAATAGTTCAAATAATGCCTACGGAAATGCTAAGAAAGGTTCTTCGGATGTCCAGGAGACTATAACTTCCATGAACTCAATATCCCAAAAAGTAGTTGACTCTGCCCAAAAAATGAATGTTTTAAAAGAATATACCAATGATATCAATAACACTGTATCACTTATAAATAATATTTCGAAGCAAACTAACTTACTTGCTTTGAATGCAGCAATAGAAGCCGCAAGGGCAGGAGAAGCCGGAAAGGGGTTTACAGTTGTGGCTGAAGAAGTTAGAAAACTTTCGGAAGAAACGGATAAAGCGTCAAAGAATATAGTAAATGTGACAAATAAAATACAATATGAAACTGACAATGTAATTAAGTCTATGGTGGATGGAGTAACGGAAGTAGAAAAAGGAAACAAAATTATAAAGAGAACTTCCTCTACCTTTGAATCAATTATGAAAGGAACGGAGTATGTTACTGTTACAGTGGAGAATTTTAAGAAGATATTGGAAAAACTTTCCGAAGGAATTGAGAATGTAAATTCATCAATTAGAGAAGTAAGCAAAATTGCTGAAGAAACTTCTGCAGGAACGGAAACTGTTTTGGCAAGTACGGAAGAACAAGAAGCATATCTTCATTCAATTAAGGAATCTGTGGAAAACCTTAAGTCCATGAGTGAGGACTTGGCTCAGATACTCTTAAAATTCAAAATGGAGTAAAGAACGGAAATGTTAATTGATGTGGTGAAAAATTATATAAAGAACTTAATTATTTAAAACATTAAAAAACGGTCAGAAAGAGTAATTAAGATTATAAAGTATAGGGAGAACTTACTTGGAAAGTGAAAACAGAATATTTAACTTTTTAGCAAGAGTTCTCCCGTCTTTTATAACCCATAGGGAACATAATATACCTTAGTGTAAATTTCCTGTAAAATGGGAATAGTTCACTTTTAAAATAATTCAGGGAACAGGGGGATGAGTACATCTATCATTGTTAAAGAAAATACTATTTGAGATTTGACATAAATTATATATTGGAAAGGAGATGGGGAGTTAACAAGTAGAAACAATGATAGAGGATATTTTAACAGTGAAGTGGGAAATGGCAAATTTCGGTTATTAAAGTGAAATGGTCTGTAATGATTTAGAAATTTAGAAAGAAGTAGAATTTTTTAAGTATAAGTATATATAAAACCATAATAAAGAAAAGGGGTGGGATTATGTATGGTTTAAGAGAACTTCAGTATGAGGAAGGAATACTTTGTGGGATAATGAGTTCCAACCTTGCTAATGGGTATTGTGCTCCTTTCGGAAATTTTATAGAAAAATATTTAGAGAGTGGTGGAGCTCTTATATATGTTTATAATAAGACAAATAAAAAACCCGATAAAGAATATTTTGAAAGATATTGGGAAATTGATTCGGAATTGTATGAGAAAAAAGGGCAGCTAATTTTTTTATGTCTTGAGGATCAATTATTATGTAATAAGACTGTAAATATGGAAATGATTGAAAAGCTTTATAGCAATAAAGTAAAAGCCTTAAGAAAATCTAACTTTAAAAAAATAATTGTTTATATGATACAAGACAGATATTGTGCCTTCAAGATATCGGAAGAAAAAACTTATAATATTCTGAGTATATTAAAAAGAATAGTTAATAAAGAAAGAGTAATGGCATTGGTTAAATATGTAGTAGATGACCTTTCTGAAAGGATTTTTATTAACTTAATATCTTTAAGCGATTATTTTATAATAGATGGGCATAATGATTTAAGAGTTTATAATTATTCTGAATTAATTAAAAATACTTTAGAAAATTTGTTTATAAAACAAAACTATGAGGAACAGAATATAAAGGAATTGAAAAAAGTAGAAAATTTAAAAAATATGGGGCAGCTTTTCCAGGGAATAATTCATGATTTTAATAATTTACTTTCTACAATTATTGGTGTGTCTCAGATATGTATGTTAAAGAGTCCGAGGGAAGGTCTGAATGAGTATTTTAATACTATATATAAAACTTCATTAGACGGAAAAGCAATACTAAATAAGGTACAAAGCTATATAAGAGGTATTACGGATAACAGGAAAGGTTTTTACAATATAAATAATATAGTTGAAACCAGTATATCAATGGCAAAATATAGGATTAAATCTAAAAAAATAGTGATAAAATCAAGGTTAAATTCGGACAATTTAGTATATTGTAATGAACATGAAATAAGGCAGGTGGTTTTAAATCTTCTTCTCAATTCTATAGATTCCATAGAGGAAGAAGGAGTAGTTACGGTAAGCACCTATAACAGTGGAGGTAACACATGTCTAAGAGTAGAAGATACGGGAGTTGGAATGGATAAATTAACTTTGGGCAGAATATTCGAACCTTATTTTACTACAAAGGGAGATAAAGGAAATGGATTGGGATTGAATATATCGAAACAAATATTAGAAGAACACGATGCTACAATTAAAGTTGAAAGTAAATTAGGGAATGGAAGTAAGTTTACTATAACCTTCACACAGAAAGCAGGCCAAATGTTAGCTGAAAGCAATGCTTTCTATAAAAGGAACACAAAAGTTTTGATAATAGAGGATTCCGATATTATAGGGAGAGAATTGTTAAAATATTTATCTATACTTAATATAAATGGAAAGATTGAAATTGACAAAAATTTAATATTAAAAGAATTATTAGAAAATAAATATGAACTGGTAATATGTAATTTTAATTTATCTAATTTAAATCCTTTAAAGATTTCAGAAGAAATTAAAGAAAAATTTCCCGACATTCCATTTGTATTATTAATGGAAAATTCTGAAATAATAAATGAAAAATATTTGGGAACTGTGGATTTTATCTTGCGCAGGCCTTTTACTACGGAGGAATTAGCCGAAATCATCAGAAAATGTTTAAAAACCAACAAAAATAATGAACATAACGAACATAACATTTGTAACATTTCATAGGATATTATGTTTGTACTACTTACATGGTATAAGATCAAGGACTGAAAATATATTAACAATCAATAATTAATATATTGCTGAATAAAGAAATATTAAATTGGAAAAATTAATAAAAGCTGGATTTTAAATAATTTAAAAAAAATATAATTTATTATTGTATTTTGTAATTATATCTACTATAATAAAATTGTTTATTTGAATGAATAAAAAAGCTTGAATCGCTTTGCAAAAGCCTGAAACTAATGCAACGAAGTTTCAGGCTTTTTATCTGAAAATAGTTGAAAGAAGGTGTTTATCAAGGTGTATAAATTAGATCAAACTCAAACTCCTTTATTTGATGCCCTTATGGAATATGTAAATAATAAGACAATTCCATTTCATGTACCCGGACATAAAAAAGGAATGGGAATGGATAATAAGTTTAAAAATTTTGTGGGGAACAATGTATTGTCTATTGATGTCACTGTATTTAAATTGGTTGATAGTCTTCATCACCCCGAAGGGCCTATAAAAAAAGCTCAAGAGCTTGCAGCCGATGCATATGGGGCAGACAGAGCATTTTTTTCGATTAATGGTACTTCAGGTGCAATACAGGCTATGATTTTAAGTGTAGTGTCCCATGGAGATAAGATTATAATACCAAGAAACGTCCATAAATCAGTAACGGCAGGGATAATCTTGAGTGGTGCTGTACCAGTTTACATTCAACCGGAAGTTGATAGAAAAGTCGGATTAGCTTTAGGGGTTACTCCTGAAACTGTTGAGGAAGCTTTAAAGAATAATCCGGATGCTAAGGCAGTATTGATTATAAATCCCACCTATTATGGGGTAGCAGCTGATATTAAAAGGATAGCAGACATAGTCCATTCTTATGATATACCTTTAATAGTAGATGAAGCTCACGGAGCACATTTAGGCTTTAATAATAGATTGCCGATGTCTGCAATATCGGCAGGTGCAGATATGAGTGCTCAAAGTACTCATAAGATAATAGGTTCTTTAACCCAAAGTTCTCTACTTCAAGTCATGGAAAAAAGGGTTGATGTGAATAAGGTTCAACAAGTTATGAACCTTCTGCAAACTACAAGTCCTTCATATATACTTATGGCTTCTTTGGATGTGGCAAGGATGCAAATTGCAACTAAGGGCAAAGAACTTTTGGATAGGGCTATAGATTTAGCAGAATATGCACGAAGGGAAATAAACAAAATTCCGGGACTTTATTGTTTTGGAGATGAAATACTTAAAAAGAAGGGAGTTTATGCTCTTGATCCGACAAAACTTACTATTTCTTGTAGAGAAATGGGGATAACCGGGAATAAATTGGAAAGAATATTAGCGGAAAAATACCATATTCAACTGGAGCTTTCAAATTTGTTCAACGCCTTGGCTGTAGGAAGTTTTGGGGATTCAAAGGAAGGTTTTGATGCATTGATTTCCGCTTTAAAAGAAATTAGCGATGAATACAAGGATTTACCTAAGGAGAACAGAAGAATGCTGGATATACCAGACATTCCTAAACAGATAGTTGCTCCGAGAGAAGCTTTTATGGGAGATAAGACTCCGCTGCCATTACGTGAAAGTATAGGCTGTATAAGCGGGGAATTCTTAATGGCTTATCCTCCCGGGATACCGGTACTTTGCCCAGGAGAAATGATAACACCTGATATTATAGACTATGTAGAGGATATGAAAGATGCCGGACTTTATGTACAGGGAACGGAAGATCCGGATGTTAATTATATAAGAATATTGAATGTTTGATATTGACACTGATTATAATTGGATATATAATGTTTCTTGAATTGAATATTAGTCTTCAGGGCAAGGTGTGAGTCCTTACCGGTGGTTACAGCCCACGCGCCGAAATTATTTGGCTGACTTGGTGAAAGTCCGAGGCCGACAGTAGAGTCTGGATGGAAGAAGATCAATTTTATCTAATATTTTAATTAGATTTATTTACCCTGAGGATTTATCTTCAGGGTTTTTTAAATTCCTGAAGAAATATAAATCTATGGAGGAATTTAATTATGGAGATTAAGAAACAAAAAATCAATACGAAGGTTTTAGTAAAAGTCGGGATACTATCGGCAATTTCTTTTTTGTTAATGATAGCGGAATTCCCCTTGTGGTTTGCGCCTGGATTTTTGAAAATGGATCTAAGTGAAATTCCTGCTTTGTTGGGAGCCTTTGCTCTGGGCCCTGTGGCAGGAATCCTGATAGAATTTATGAAGAATGTCTTATTTATTGCTATCAGAGGAAGTAACAGCATGATGGTAGGAGAAATTGCAAATTTTATGGTAGGGAGTATATTTGTTTATATATCCGGAATCGTATATGTTAAAAATAAAAGTAGAAAGAATGCAATAATAGGCATGATTTTGGGGACAATAGCTATGACTGTTTTTATGTCCATAGCAAATTATTATGTGATGATACCTTTCTATGCTAAATTATATGGAATGAATTTAGATAGTATTGTATCTATGGGCACTGCATTAAATAGCAACATAACCGATTTTAAATCTCTTATTGCATATTCTATAGTTCCTTTTAATTTATTCAAAGGGGCTGTAGTTACACTTATAACTGTACTCTTGTATAAACGAGTATCGCCGATACTTCATAAATAGGTGGCTTAGAAAATAATGGAGATATTAAAACTATCTCTATTATTTTTTTATATAGCTTAAAAAAATAGTTAATGTTATAATTATTATGGGTTATTATAGTAGAAAGGCTGGTATTATGATTAAATATATATCACATGATTTGAAGGATACAGAAAAATTAGGGTTGAAATTAGGTGAGATACTTAAAAAAGGAGATTTTATAAATCTTTCCGGAGACTTGGGGACAGGAAAAACAACTTTAACTAAAAGTATAGGTAAAGGTCTTGGAGTATCAGAGTATATTACAAGTCCTACTTTTAATTTAATTAATGAGTATAATGGAAGACTTCGATTATACCATTTTGATGTATACAGGCTTAAAAGTCCTGAAGAAATGTTTGATCTTGGATATGAAGAATATTTTTATTCCGATGGAGTCACCATAATAGAATGGGGAAATAATATAGTAGATATGCTCCCTAAAGAAAGGCTTGATATATATATGGATGTAGGAATAAATGATAATGAAAGAAAAATATTTATTAACGGGAAAGGGAAAAGGTATATTGAAATGGAAGAGGAGCTGAAAAGAATTGAAAATATTAGCTGTTGATACATCCACTGTAGTAGCTACTTGTGCTATATCAGATGAAGAAAAAGTATTGGGAGAGTTTTCTTTAAATCAGCAAGTAACTCATTCTGAAAATCTTATTCCTATGATTAAAGAAATGATGGATGGTTTGAATTTAAATATTAAGGATATAGATTTTTTTGCAGGTGCGGTAGGACCAGGTTCCTTTACCGGGATTAGAATAGGAATTGCAACTATTAAGGGCTTTGCTCATGTGACGAAAAAGAAAGTAATAGGAGTATCCACTTTAGAAGGCTTGGCCTTTAATGTTCCCTATGCAAAGATAGTTATTCCGATGATAGATGGAAGAAGAAACAGGGTATATACAGGTATATATGGTTGGGAAAAGGGTAAACTTTTAAGTATGGGAAATGAAAAAATTATAGATATTGATGATTTTTTAAGAGATCTTGACATAGGTTTTGAAAAAATAGTTTTTAATGGAGATGGTGCTTTAAAATATAAAGAAAAAATAATGAATATACTTAAGGAGAGAGCGATTTTTTCTCCAATAAATTTGAATATGCCGAGAGCTTCCGGAATAGGAGAATTGGCAATGGTTAAAATAAATGAAGGAAAAGCGGTTGATTGTTATAGTTTAGTTCCTAAATATTTAAGAGAAGCTCAGGCTCAAATGGATCTTATTAAAAGAGGGTATTGAATGATATGGATATAAAGGTTAGAAATATGGAAGAGAAGGATATAGACAGTGTACTGAAAATAGAAAAAGAGTCTTTTTCTGTTCCTTGGTCAAGAGATTCTTTTGTTTTGGAAGTTACAAAGAATATGCTTGCAAAGTATATAGTAGCTGAATTAGATGGAAAAACAGTAGGGTATGGAGGAATATGGCTTATAATAGATGAAGGACATGTGACAAATATAGCCGTTGCTAAGGATTACAGAGGATTGGGAATAGGGAATAAAATAGTAGAAGGTATTATAAAAATATGTGCAGACAGAAATATAAGATCAATAACTTTGGAAGTGAGAAAATCTAATAATATAGCGCAAAATTTATATAAAAAATACGGATTTAAAGGTTATGGCATTCGTTCCAGATATTATTCAGATAATAATGAAGATGCGATAATAATGTGGAAAAGCATAGAAGATTAATTAGAGGTGAAGAAATGACAAAAGATATTATTACATTATCCATAGAAACGTCATGTGACGAAACGTCATGTGCAGTTGTTAAAAATGGTAGGGAAGTTCTTTCCAATATCATATCATCCCAGATAGAAATTCATAGACCTTTTGGGGGAGTAGTACCGGAGATTGCATCAAGAAAACATATTGAAAATATAGATATTATTGTAGAAGAAGCGTTAAATGAAGCCAGAATCGGTTTTGAAGATGTGGATTTAGTTGGAGTGACTAAAGGTCCGGGTCTTGTAGGAGCATTGCTTGTGGGCATATCGAGTGCAAAAGCAATAGCATATGCGTTGGACAAACCTTTCATAGGTGTTAATCATATAGAAGGGCATATATGTGCTAACTATATAGAACATAAAGATTTAGAGCCTCCTTTTACTTGTTTGGTAGTCTCGGGAGGGCACACTTATTTGGCTCAGGCTGATTCTTATACGGAATATGAAATAGTAGGAAGAACAAGAGATGATGCTGCCGGAGAAGCGTTCGACAAAGTGGCGAGAGCATTGGGTCTTGATTATCCGGGAGGACCTTTAATAGATAAACTTGCAATGAAAGGAGATAAAGCCGCTTGTGATTTTCCGAGAGTTTATTTAGATGATAAAACTTATGACTTTAGTTTTAGCGGATTAAAAACAGCGGTAATTAATTATTTACACCATAAAGAGCAACTTGAGGAAGAAATAGTAATTGAAGATGTGGCCGCAAGTTTTCAGCAAGCTGTAATTGAAGTCCTTGTGAAAAAATCCATAAGATTAGCAAAGGAAAGAAAAAGTTCAACTATAGTTATGGCAGGGGGAGTGGCAGCTAATGAAGGCCTCAGAAGTTTGATGGGAAAAAGATGTAAAGAAGAGGGAATAGAATTGAAATATCCTTCTAAAATATTGTGTACAGATAATGGTGCAATGATAGGATCTGCTGCATATTTTAATTATATTGAGGGACATTTGTCTCCTTTAGATATGAACGTAGTTCCGAATTTGGAATTGGGATATAAATAATCAACAAAAAAATGCGTTTTTTCCACATAGTTTGACAAAAAAAATTTTACTTACTGTGGACAATGTGGAAATGATAAAAATATATTTATTTTAACCAAAAATAATTGTGGATAATGTTGTGGATAATGTGAATAACTTGTGGATTATTTGGGGAAAATATATTTTTATTTTATTCCTCTGTTAAATTTATCAATTGTTCATATAATTTTTCTGATTTTAGTTTTGCAGCTTCTCTTGCTTTAGTTAATTCTACAATTTTGTTGGGGTTTTCATATATTTCAACTTTACACATCTCTTGATCTATTAGATTGATTTTTTCTTCCTCATTGCTAATCATCTCTTCAATTTGCAGGAGCTGACACTTTTTTTCTCTTTCTCTTTCTTTTTTTCCTCTTTCTTTTTTCCTTTGGATTTTAATTTGTGTTTTGTTGATAATATTATATTTGTCCTCATCAGTGTTTTTTTCTTTTTTCTTTTGAATATAGTAATCAAAGTTTCCTAAATATTCGGCAATGCCTTTTTCGGATAATTGCAATATTTTGTTGACGGTTTTATTTAGAAAATATCTGTCATGGGATATAACAAACAAAGTTCCTTCATAATTTATTAATGCTTCTTCCAAAACTTCCTTTGAATCAATATCCAAATGATTTGTAGGCTCGTCCATCATCAAGAAGTTGGATTTAGATAACATAAGTTTTAATATTGCCAATCTGCTTCTTTCTCCCCCGCTTAATTCGTTGATTTCTTTAAAAATATCGTCCCCTATAAATAAGAATTGACCTAAGAGAGTTCTTATCTGCCAATGATCTAAATCCGGATGTTCATCCCATATTTCATCTATTATACTTTTTTCTGTATTTAATTTTTGTTGTTCTTGATCAAAATAACCGATATTTACATGATGTCCAAGAATGATTTCTCCTTCGTCGTGGGGAATTTCTCCAAGGATTGTTTTAAATAAGGTGGTTTTCCCGACTCCGTTGGGACCGATAAGGCCTACCTTTTCTCCTCTGTAAACATTAAAGTTTATATTTTCAAAGATAACATTTTCGCTAAAAGATTTTTTTAAATTCTCTACTTTTAGCACTTCTCTTCCGCTAATTATCTTCGGCACAAAAGTAATCCTTGCTTTTTTTGCATCTGTTTTGGGTTTAGGCATTTTTTTAATTTTCTCTAATATTTTTTGTCTGCTTTGAGCCTGCCTTATATATCTTTTTCCTCCATAACTCATAAATCTCCGTATAATTTCTTCCTGCCTTTCTATTTCCTTTTTCTGATCTTCATAATTCTTTTTAAGCAGTTCTAAATCCTTAATTCTTTTTTTCATAAATTCCGTATAATTACCCTTATAAATATCTATCTTTAAGTTTTCAAGAAGAAATATTTTATCTATCACATTATCAAGAAAATATCTATCATGAGATATGATGAGAGCAGCGCCTTTATATTCCTTTAGAAATTTTTCCAACCAATCTATCGCTTCTATATCCAAATGATTGGTCGGTTCATCTAATAATAAAATATCAGGTTTTTCAAGGAGAAGTTTAGCAAGGGAAAGCCTTGCCTTTTGTCCTCCGCTTAATTTATTGACCTCTTTATCCATATCTTCATGGGAAAATCCCAGCCCGTCTAAAACTCTTCGGATTTCATTTTTAAAGCCATAGCCATTGTGATTTGAGAATTCTTCCAACAAAAAAGAATATTCTTCCATTAATTTATGAAGATAATTTGACTCCTTATTTTGGCTATTATTACTTATTTCTTCTTCCATCATTCTTAATTTTTTTTCTGTCTGAATTAAATCTTCAAATACACTGCTGCATTCATCAAATAATGTTTTATTGCTATTAATATTTATATTTTGTTTTAAATATCCTATTCTTAAACCCTTCTGAATATATATATCTCCTATATCTTTGGAAGTTTCACCGGACAATATATTAAAAAGAGTAGATTTACCGGAACCATTAAGCCCGACTATTCCTATTTTTTCTCCGTCTTCTACTGTAAATGTGATATTTTCAAGGACTTTTTTAATACCATAAGTTTTTTGTATATCTTTACAGGATAATACTATCATATGAATTCCTCCTACCTTATTACTATATATTATTTTATCAAAAAAAAACAGCCCATAAACAGGGCTATTTGAGGTCTAATTCCATTGCCATACTGGAAAGTACTTTATCAACTAAATCAATATCGCATTTTTCATCTGAAGTAAAATGAGCACAATTTTTACAGCTTTTAATCTCTCCTCCAAAAGCATCGACAGAAGACTGAAAGGAAGGATTTTCATTTTGTCTATATTCATCACAATAGAGTGCAACTTTTTGCAATTGTTCATTATTTGCCATTTAAATACTCCTTTCATAATCGTATATTTTAAAATTATTATTTCTATTATATAAACAAAATATGCATAACACGCGGGGACGGTTCTTTTGTGCTGCAGCACAAAAGAACCGTCCCCGCGTGTTGCAAGGATTTTTGATGGAATGAGGATTAGAAGTTTGACATATAAATAACAAGATGCTATAATATTTATAAATTGGTATAAAAAGAATTATAAGAGAGGGATCTGTATGGGTAATAAAGTATCAATTACGGTAATTAGAAGACTTCCAAAATATTATAGATATTTAGGTGAATTATTAAATAAAGGAATTGCAAGAATATCATCTCAAGAATTAAGTACTTTAACAGGTTTTACAGCATCCCAAATTAGACAGGATTTAAATAATTTTGGCGGATTTGGGCAACAAGGCTATGGATACAATGTTAGTGAACTTTATAGGGAACTCGGAAAAATATTAGGGTTGGATAAAGTTTATAACGCAGTAATAGCGGGAGCCGGAAATTTAGGCCAGGCAGTGGCAAACTATAGAGGATTTGAGGATGCTGGGTTTAAGGTATTATCATTATTTGATAAAAACCCTAAAATTATAGGTTTAAAAATAAGAGATATTGAAATAAGAGATGTAGATCTGATGGAGAATTTTATCAAGGAAAATAATGTGGAAATAGGTATAATAACTACTCCTAAGGAGAATGCACAGGATATTGCAAATACCTATGCAAAGAGTGGATTGAGAGGAATCTGGAATTTTGCACCTGCAGATTTGAAAGTACCGGAAAATATTGTTGTAGAAAATGTTCATTTGAATGAAAGTTTGTTTATACTTTCATATTTTTTGAAAAGAAATTTAGGCGGAAATTCTCATTAATTTAGGCATTTTAAATAGTAACTATATATAGTAGTTTATTATTTTTTGCAATTTTGACATTTAAGGAGATAATAGACAGAAAAATGGTTTAAGAAGGTAAAAATAAAAGATAAAATTTTCACAAACACTATAGCAGTTAATTTATAAATAAATTATAATATGACTTGATAATATAAGGAGGGAAAATAATATGGATTTCACTTTGACTAAAGAGCAAGAAATGGTAAGAAATGTGATGAAAGAATTTGCAGAAAATGAAGTTAAACCTCTTGCGGCAGAGATTGATGAGACGGAAAGATTTCCGAGAGAAACTGTGGAAAAAATGGCTAAGTATAATATGTTAGGGATACCTTTTCCACAACAATATGGAGGAGCCGGCGGAGATGAAATTGCTTATGCAATAGCAGTCGAAGAAATTTCAAGGGTGTGTGCGACTACAGGGGTTATACTTTCAGCCCATACATCATTAGGTTGTTGGCCAATATATAAATATGGTACAGAAGAGCAAAAACAAAAATACTTAGTTCCATTAGTAAAAGGAGAAAAGCTGGGAGCCTTTGGTCTGACCGAACCCGGAGCTGGTACTGATGCAGCAGGACAACAGACGACGGCTGTGCTGGATGGAGATAATTATATAGTCAACGGTTCTAAAATATTTATAACTAATGGCGGACAAGCGGACGTTTATATAATATTTGCAATGACTGATAAATCTCAAGGGACAAGAGGAATAAGTTCCTTTATAGTGGAAAAAGATTTTCCAGGATTTAGTATTGGTAAAATTGAAGATAAAATGGGTATCAGAGGTTCTTCTACTGCCGAACTTATTTTTCAAGATTGTATAGTACCAAAGGAAAATTTACTTGGAAAAGAAGGAAAAGGGTTTGGAATTGCTATGTCTACATTAGATGGAGGCAGAATAGGTATCGCTGCTCAGGCTCTTGGTATTGCTCAAGGAGCATTAGATGAAACGGTTAAATATGTTAAAGAAAGAGAACAATTTGGAAGACCCTTGTCTAAGTTTCAAGGACTTCAATGGATAATAGCAGATATTGAAACGGCAATAGAAGCATCGAGGCTGTTGGTCTATAGGGCAGCTTTTAATAAAGCAAATGGACTCCCTTATAATAAGGAAGCAGCTATAGCTAAATTATTTGCAGCAACTACAGCTATGAATGTAACAACTAAATGTGTTCAGTTACATGGCGGTTACGGATATACTAAGGATTATCCTTTAGAAAGAATGATGAGAGATGCTAAAATTACTGAAATATATGAGGGTACTTCTCAAGTACAACAAATGGTTATTGCGGCTAACTTATTAAAGTAATATAAGGAGGATGAAATCATGAATATTATAGTATGTTTAAAGCAAGTGCCCGACACAAATGAAGTAAGAATTGATCCTGTAAAAGGGACTCTAATCAGAGAAGGGGTACCAAGCATTATAAATCCTGATGATAGGAATGCATTGGAGGAATCATTAAAAATAAAAGATCAATTTCCGGATACAAAGGTAACTGTATTAAGCATGGGACCACCTCAGGCAGATGTCGCGTTAAAAGAAGCAGTAGCCATGGGAGCAGATGAAGGAATACTTTTAAGTGATAGAATATTTGCAGGTTCAGATACCTGGGCTACTTCGACGGCAGTTGCTGCGGGCATTAAAACTATAGGAGATTTTGATATTATATTCTGTGGAAGGCAGGCAATAGATGGGGATACTGCTCAAGTTGGACCTCAAATTGCCGAGCATTTAGGAATTCCTCAGATTACTTATGTGGAAAAACTTGAGATATTGGACGGAAAAGTAAGAGCAAGAAGAGCGTTAGAAAATGGATATTTTGTAGTAGAATCCGATATGCCTGTATTGCTTACGGCAATAAAGGAATTAAATGCTCCGAGGTATCCATCTATAAAGGGCATATATAAAGCTTATAAAGAAGAGAAAGTTAAAGTATGGAGCGGAAAAGATGTGGGATTGACACAAGAAGACGTAGGACTTAAAGCTTCTCCGACTCAGGTTAATAAATCCTTTACTCCAGACAAAAGAAAGTCCGTAGGAGAAATTTTAGAGGGTTCAACTAAGGATTCGGTCAGAGCCTTAATAGTTAGATTGAAAGAGAAGAATATCATTTAATAGAAGGAGGGTTAATCATGGCAGATAAAAATGCTGTTGTAAATGTAGATGAATACAGGGGAGTTTGGACCTTCGCGGAACAAAGAGATGGAAATCTTCTTAATGTTGCAATTGAACTATTAGGCGAAGGAAGAAAAATAGCGGATGAATTAAATACTGAATTGACTGCAGTACTTCTTGGAAAGAATGTAGACGATATAGCGGAAAAATTGATTAAATATGGTGCTGATAAGGTATTGTATGTTGAAGACGATTTGTTAAGTACTTATACAACAGATGCTTATAGTAAAGTTATTTATGAACTGGTAGAAGAAAGAAAACCGGAGATATTTTTAATAGGTGCCACTAATATAGGAAGAGATTTAGGGCCAAGATTATCTGCAAGAATTCATACGGGTCTTACTGCTGACTGTACAAGGCTTAATGTCGATTTGGAAAATAGGAGACTTATGATGACTCGTCCGGCTTTCGGGGGAAATCTTATGGCGACAATTGTGTGCCCTAATTACAGACCTCAAATGTCAACCGTTAGACCTGGAGTTATGGAAAAAGCAAAATACAATGAAAACCATAAGGGAATTATTGAAAAGATTCATCCTTATCTAAAAGAAGAAGATATTAAAGCTAAGGTTATAGAATTTGTTAAAAGCAGCAAAGCGGAGGTACCATTGGAAGAGGCTCCTATAATAGTATCAGGAGGAAGAGGATTGGGAACTCCAGAAGGATTTAAACTTATAGAAAAGTTGGCTAAGAAACTTGGGGCCGAAGTGGGAGCAAGCCGTGCAACGGTAGATGCGGGTTGGATTGAGCAAGCTCATCAAGTAGGTCAGACAGGGAAAACCGTAAGGCCGAAACTCTATATAGCATGTGGAATTTCCGGAGCTATTCAGCATTTAGCAGGTATGCAGGAATCAGATTGCATAGTGGCTATAAATAAAAATCCGGATGCTCCTATATTTAAAATTGCAGACTATGGTATAGTTGGAGATATTTATGAAATATTACCAGAGTTAATTGATGCATTGGATCATGTGGATGATATAATGGATGCCTTTAGAGCTTAAATGAAGAAACGTAAATATATTAAAAAGAACTGAATGTTTATTTAAGAATGATATGCCTCCCTATTATAAGCAGATTAAATGATAAAGATCTGTTTATAATAGGGAAGTATTTTTTTAAAATTACTTTTATTATTTTATTTTGGGTATTATAATATTGTTATATTTTATTTAGTCAAAATAAAGGAGAGTTTATTATATGAAATGTAATATAAAAGAATACGAAGACGGAATAATAATTGATAATTTGAAGGATTTTAATCCCGTTCACATATTTGATTGCGGTCAGTGTTTCAGGTGGAACAGAGAAGAGGACAGAAGCTACACAGGAGTAGCTTTTGGTAAAGTGTTAAATGTAAAAGAAGAGGAAGGTAGAATAATATTCACTAATACCAATATGGAAGACTTTAATAATGTATGGTTTGATTATTTTGATTTAGAAAGAGATTATGGAGAAATCAAAGATGTATTATCAGAAGATCCCATACTTCGTGAAGGAATCAAATTTGGAGAAGGAATCAGAATTCTTAATCAAGATCCCTTTGAAACACTTATTTCATTTATCATATCTGCAAATAATGCAATACCAAGAATTAAAAGATCTATTGAACTTATCAGTCAGAGATATGGAAAATATATTGAAGAATTTCGTGGGAAAAAATATTTCGCTTTCCCTTCTCCAGCAGAATTATCCGTTGCGACTGTAGAAGAATTAAAAGAATGTAAAGTGGGATTCAGAGGGAAATATATTCTTGATGGAACTGACAATATATTAAAT